>ERZ869909.2090-NODE-2090-length-14286-cov-8.256950_pt1 | contig 14286 bp, 13 predicted proteins | sample MGYA00520892_ERZ869909 | MGnify/ENA primary metagenome ERZ869909 (study PRJEB32215, sample SAMEA104723947) | bioreactor metagenome | biome: bioreactor; feature: anaerobic bioreactor; material: water | place: China | collected 2015-03-12 ... | reverse complement strand
CCGTCGCCCCCGGTGCCGCCCTGGCCTTCCACGGCGGGACGATCGACGGCAACCTGCTCGTGTACGCCGATGCCGAGGTCGACGTCACGGGGCCGGCCGTCGTGAAGGGGAACGTGCAGGGCGAACGCTCGGGCGACGTCGTCGTGCGCGACGGCGCCATGGTGGACGGCGACGTCCAGGTCGAACGCGGTCGTGGCGCGGTGCGCGTCGACGCCAGCGACGTGGCCGGCAACGTCCAGGTCGAGGAGACCGCCGGTGCGGTCCGAGTGCTCGACGCGGTCGTCGACGGCGACGTGCAGCTGAAGCAGAACCCCGGCGCCGTCGAGGTGCGCGCCACCGCCGTCGGCGGCAACGTGCAGCTCGAGGCCAACCGCGGTGGCGTGCAGGTGTTCGACAACGCGATCGACGGCAGCCTGCAGTGCTCCAGCAACGTGCCGGCACCGGAGGGTGCCGGGAACGCGGCGGGCGACATGGAAGGCCAGTGCGAGGGCTTCTGACGTAGGCGCGCGGACGCCGCGATCCGGTGGTCCGCGTCACGACGACGAAGGCTGGGGGGCGCCGAGTGGCGCCCCCCAGTTCGTTGGTCGGGGCGGCGTGATTCGAACACGCGACCCCCTGCTCCCAAAGCAGGTGCGCTACCAGGCTGCGCCACGCCCCGCCGTGCGGGAGTATAGCGCGCGCGTCAGCCGGCGGCCGCCGCCTTGCGCGCGACGATGCCGCACAGACCGGAGTGCGCGCCCGAGTCGTCGCCGGTGAGCGAGGCCAGGAAGCGCACGTGCCCGAAGCCTGCCGCGGCGAGCAGCGCGCGGTAGCCGGCTTCGTCGTAGGCCGCGAAGCTCTGGGCGTGTCGTCGCACCGTCGCCGTCGCGGCGTCGATGACCGCGTACCGTACGGTGGCGGCGCCAGCTTGCTCGTCCCACGACGGCTCTTCGAGCAGCAGGTGCGGCGCGTCGGAGAACAGGCCGGCCTGGAGGCTCGTCCAGGACTGGGGTGCCGCGCCGATCTCCCGCACTGCGGCCTCCGTGTGCGGTTCGAGGAGGAGCGCACCGCCGGGCGCGAGCGCGGCGTGCACGCGGCGCAGGATGCCTAGCGCGTCCGCGGGACGGAAGACGTTCAGCTCGCCGAACAGCATCATCGCGAGGCCGTGGTGGGATCCGAGGTCGGCGTTCCTCACGTCGGCGAGCACGTAACGCGGCGGCGTGGTCATGCCGGCACCGGCGAGCTCGGCCGCCCGAGCGCGGGCATGGGCGATCGATGCCGGCGAGACGTCGATGCCGAGGCAGCGATGGCCGAGCCGAGCGAGGCGTTCGGTGTAGAGCCCGGGTCCGCAGCCAAGGTCGAGCACGGCGGTGGGCGCGCCGGCGAGCAGCTGGCCGTGGATCCACGCCACCTGTGCGTCGATGGTGGCGGTCCGGCGACTGGCCGCGTCGTGGTCTTGGGAGAGGTGCTCGCGCAGCATGCGAGCGCTGAACCCCGGCTCGTGCCACGGGATGTTGTCGCCCTCGTCCCACGGGCGCGGGCGCGACGGTCGCCGCGTCCAGGCCAGGAGGTCCGGTGCCGGCGGCGCGGGTTCCGCCGATGTCAGCTCGTCGAGCGCCAGCTGCGCCCAGGCGCGGATCTCGGCGCTGAGGGGGAGGCGTCGCAGCGCGTCGCGATCGCACCACGTGAGGCTCTCGTCGCCGCGCAGGGATCCGTCGTACGGCTCGACGGGCACGCCCAGGTACACGAGGTCGACGTGTTCGTGGTCGGGTCCGATGGCCTCGACCTGCACGCCGCGCGGGCGCGTCAGCGGCCGGGGGCCGGGCGCGTCGATCGGGTGGGGCCCCACGAGGCGCACCCGCACGCCGGACTCCTCCAGCAGCTCGCGCACGGCAGCGTCGTCGGGGAGCTCACCGCGTTCGACGTGGCCGCCGCAGGGGAGCCAACACCGCAGCTTCTCGTGGTGGTGCAGCAGGACCCGGTCGCGCCACACGACGAACACCGCCACCGCCCAATCGCGGGTCGGCCCGGCGCCGTCCTTCGCGCCGCCTGCGCCGTCTCGGGCGCCGCTCATCCGGCGAGTGGCAACGCCACGCCGGCGCCGGGAGCGTCGGCGACCGTGCCGTACAGCGCGTGTGGCGTCGCGTGGTCGATGCGGACCGCGTGCAGGCCCATGCGCCGGACCTGGGTGGCGGGCACGAGGACGGTGTGGTGCTGGTCCGAGTGGCCGACGGCGTGAGCCCCGTCGCGGCCGAGCTCCTTCACGAGCACCCGCAACTCCCGCCCGACGAAGCGGCGGTTGCCCTCCAGCGACCAGTGCTTCTGGCGCTCCACGAGGCGGCCGAGCCGCTCGCTCTTGACGGCGCGCGGCAGGTCGTCGAAGCGTTCGTGGGCGGGGGTCCCGGGCCGCGCCGAGTAGGCGAACATGAACGCGTTCTCGAAACGGACCTCGTCGTACAGCGACAGGGTCGCCTCGAAGTCCGCGTCGGTCTCCCCTGGGAAGCCGACGATGAAGTCCGTCGACAGCACGACGTCGGGTACGCGCTCGCGGAGCTCGCGCACGATCTCCAGGTAGCGTGCCCGGCGGTACTCGCGCCCCATGCGACGCAGCACCCTGTCGCTGCCGGACTGCACCGGCAGGTGCACGGCGTCGCACACGTTGGGGTTCTCGGCGATCGCATCGATGACGTCGCTCGTGAAGTTCATCGGGTGGCTGGTGGTGAACTTCACCCGGGGGAAACCCACGTCGGCGACGCGCCGCAGCAGTTCGGCGAAGGAGGGGAGGGCGGGGTCGTCGCGGCCATAGCTGTTCACGTTCTGGCCCAGCAACACCACCTCTTCGACGCCCCGGTCGCGCATGGCGCCGGCCTCGGCCAGGATGGCGGCGACGGGACGGCTGACCTCGGGCCCGCGCGTCTGCGGGACGACGCAGTACGTGCAGTGGTGGTCGCAGCCGCGCATGATCGTGAGGAAGCCGGTGAGGGTGCCCGCCGGCGGCGGCGGGGTGAGGTGGTCGACCAGGTCGGGTCGGAACGACAAGCGCTCGATGCGGCCCGACTCGCCGGCCGCGTGCCGTCGCTCCCACGCCTCGATCGCCGGAAGGATCTCGGTGACGGCACCCGGGCCGATCAGGAGGTCCACCGCGAACTTCCGCGCGATGGCGCGTCCCTCGTCGAGCTGCGCCAGGCAACCCATGAGCCCGATCGCCACGTCGCGACCGGATGCGCGCTCCTTGCGGAGGTCGCCGAGCAGCGACACCACCTTCTCGACCGGCTTGCCGCGGACCGCGCACGTGTTCAGCAGGATCAACTCGGCATCGGCGGCGTGCGCCACCAGGTCGTGCCCGCCGGCGACCAGTTCCGACTGGATCGTCAGCGTGTCGTACTCGTTCATCTGGCAGCCGTAGGTGACGACGTGCGCCCTCACGGCCGACCCCCGCGCGCGTGCTCCACGAGCGGCATGGTACCAGCCGCGGCTCGGCGCGCAAGCAGCCGGGGCGGCGTGGCTCAGCCCCACCACCAGGCGCCGAGCAGCACCAGGCCGAACGACGCGATGGCCAGCAGGAACCCGTGGAGGAGGGCGCGAGGGTAGCGGCGAGCCAGCGCGGGCGAAGCCGAAGCCACGACCAGGACGATGCCAGCCAGGAACAGCAGGCTGCACGCGAAGAGCCAGGTGTCGAGCGTCACGGTCGCGCCTCCCAGACCACCTCACGCCCCGTGCGGCGGAGCGCGAACCCGTGCACGACCCGCAGCCGATCTCCGCCGGCCCGTTCCGCCAGAGCGAGGTCGATGGCGTCGCCGTCGGCAAGCTCCAGGTCGAGCTCCACGGTGCCGGCGCCGCGGTTCGCATCGGGCCGGTGCACGCCGCCCACGAGGAGCTCGGCGTCGACCGGCGACCGGAGACGGAGCCGCACGACCTCGCGGGTCACGCGCTCGGCCTCGCTGGCCGTGACCCGCAGCGTCCCGCGCGGGGCGTCGTCGGCTCGCCAGCGGCCGCTGGTGGCGACGGCGCCGGCCTCGTCCAGGAGGAACCGGCCCGGCGTTCCCGCCGGCAGCCCGATGCGAACGGTCCACGGGCCCGGTAGCGCCACGTCGGCCACCAACCGCTGGAAGCCTGCCTCCAACGCGATCGCGCTGCCCGTCCCGGCGACCTCGAGCCACGCGCCGGTGGCCCGCTCCGCCCGGATGCCGAGCGCCACGCGCACCGTGACCGACGTCGCGACCTCGGCCTCCGCGAGGACCGGCGCCCAGGGCGCCGCGGCGAGCACCTGCACCACGTAGGTCGCGCCGTCGGCGTCGAGGGCGGTGCCGAAACCGACGCGGTCGAACGCGCTCGCCAGCAGGTTGGCGCGGTGGGGCGGCGAGCCGAGCCACCCGTCGATCGTGGCGCGCACGGTGTCGAGCCCGGCCGGCACGCGCGCCAGGTTCTCGCCGTGGTGGGCGTAGGGGCTTCCGCCGCGGGCCAGTCGGTCGGCCACGGTGTGCCGGCCCGGCGTGGGGCTCGCGTGGTCCAGCACGCGGCGGGCGGCGAGCTCCGCCGCGTGCTGGCGCGCCGCGCGCGCGAGCCCTTCGTCCCAGGCCGTCGGCGAGAGACCGTGGGCGCCGCGGACGGCGTCGGCGGCGGCGTGCAGCGCCGCGGCGAGCTCGGGTCTTGGTTCGGCGACGTCGTCGACGCCGCTGAGAAGCCACCCGCCGGCCGCAGCGCGGACCATGGCCAAACCCGCCAGCAGCGCCACGACGACGCGGCGCGGCACGCGGCGGGCGTGGCCGGCACGGGCGAAGGTCGCGATGCGCGGTGGCGGCATGCAGCGTTGCTACCACGGGCCGCGGCCTGGAGCAAGCACCGCGGGGGCGGTACGCTGGGTCCGTGACCTTCCGCGAACGGGTGTTGGCGATCGTGCGCGAGATCCCTCGGGGCCGCGTCGTGAGCTACGGTCAGGTGGCTCTGTGGGCCGGCGCGCCGCGCGCCGCGAGGCAGGTGGGGGCGGTGCTCTTCGGCCTGCGCGAGGCGGACGGCGACGTGCCGTGGCAGCGTGTGGTGAACGCCCGCGGCGGGATCTCGACCTACAAGGTCGGCGCGGGTGAGCTGCAGACGGCGTTGCTGCGCGCCGAGGGGGTCGAGGTGGGCGAGAGGGGCGTCGATCTCGCGCGGTTCGGGTGGGAACCGGGGCCCGACGACGGGCGTTGGCGCGTGCCGCCGGCCCCCTGACCGCGCGGAGCGTCGCACGCGTCGGGTTCGGCCCTGGCAGGCCGGGACCGCCGGCTCAACCGAACGCGATGGTGCTTCCGAGGTGGACGACCACGACGCGCCGCTCGAAGCGGCGGCCGGCGAGGCCCGAACGCAAGCGGGCACGGACGAAGAACCCACCGTGCTCGCGCAGGTTGCGCGCATGGTGGCGCAGGCCCGGGACCAGGAACCCGAGCGGCTCGAGCACGCTGGCGGTGATCTTGGCGCCGAGGTGCTCGTGCACCGTGGAGGGGAACGGAGCGTCGAACGCGACGTGGTAGGCGTGGGCGCGCCGGCCCGCCAGCTGGCCGCCGCGTTCGAGGAGCACGCGTTCCACCAACCGCTGCCGCGTCTCCACCTGGCGCCTCCCGCGCCGTTCCACGTCGGCGTAGTAGCGGTCGACGAGCTCGACGGTGAGGTCCAGCGGGGCGACCCTGGCGTACGGGACCAGGGTCAGGACCACCTCGAAGGACTGGCCGGTGCGCACCCCCGTCGGCGCCGCCAAGCGCACCTCGTTGAACGTCCGCTGGAACCATGCCTCCTGGGCCGAGGTCCATGCCGCGGCGCCCGCGAGGGCGACCTCGAGAGCGATCCAGGCGGGGTCGACGCCGAGCGCCGTGCGCAGCGGCGGCAGGGCGAGCGCGGCGGCCCCGGCGACCGCGAGAGCGCCCCACAGCCCGGCCATCCAGGCGGCGCCGACCTCGTGCCATGCCGGTGCTCGCGGCAGGTCGAGCGGTGGGTCGTCGTGCCACCGCCGCGCGATGCCGCACGCGTCGCAGACGTCGGCGGCCCCGTTGGCGTGGGAGCAGGCGGGGCAGGTCCAGGCCACGCTCCAGGGTACGGGCGCCGGGACGTGCGGGTCGTGCGAAGCGTCGCACGGGTAGCATGGGGCATGGACCTGCCGCAGGCCGACCGCGACGCCGTCGTCGAACTCACCCGGACGCTGGTGCGCGCGCCCAGCCCCTCGGGGCGCGAACGACCGGCCGTCGACGCGTTCGTGTCGGCGTTGCACGACCTCGGTTTCGACCGCGTCGAGCTGGACGAGGCCGGGAACGCCATCGGGACGCTCGTCGGGGGCGACGGCCCGACGTTGGTCCTGAACGGGCACCTCGACACCGTTCCGACGGGCGACCCGGCGGACTGGCCCGTCGATCCGCTCGGCGGCGAGCTGAACGACGGCGCCGTCTGGGGTCGGGGCTCGGTGGACATGAAGGGAGCGCTGGCGGCGATGGCCGTGGCCGCCCGGGCCGTCGCGCGCGCCGGGTTCGCCGGACGGCTGGTGGTCGCCGGCATGGTGCAGGAGGAGGTGGGTGGCTTCGGCGCCCGCTGGTTCGGCGAGCGTCAGCGGCCCGATCTCGTGGTGCTCGGCGAGCCGAGCGACCTGGGGATTCGGATCGGGCATCGGGGCCGCATCGAGGCGCGCGTCGTGCTGCCGGGTCGCATCGCCCATGCCGCCAAGGCCGAGCTCGGCGAGAACGCCGTCCTGCGCGCCGCCCGCTACTCGCTCGCGCTCGCGGGCCTGACGTTGCCGCAGGACCCGTTGCTCGGGCGGTCGAGCGCGACCGTCACGCAGGTGCGGTCGTTCCCGGTGGATGGCGCCAACGTGGTGCCGGGCCGGGCCGAACTCACGATCGACTACCGCAACGTGCCCGGCGACGAGGTCGACGCCGTGCTGGCGCGGTTGGCGGGGGTCGACCTCGGTGCGCGGGTGGACCTGCCCGAGGAGACGGCCCGCAGCGAGGACGGTCGCGTGGAGCGGCGGTTCCCACGCGTGAACCCGGCGTACCTGCTGGACCGCGGTCACCCCGCCGTCGGCTGGGCTCGCGCCGTCCTCGGGGCAGCGTTGGAGCGCGAGGTGGGCGTCGGCACGTGGTGGTTCGCCACCGACGCGCCGCACCTCGCCGTCCGCGGGGCACCCGTGCTCGGGTTCGGGCCGGGGGACCCCGAACTGGCGCACACGACCCGCGAGGCCGTACCGATCGCCTCGTTGCACGCCGCCGCGCACGGCTACCGTGCGCTGGCCTCGGCGTTCCTGACAGGGACGCCCCCGTGGGAGGGATCCATGCCATCTGCCTTGGCCGAGGCCCGCGCATGAAGGGCACGACCGTCGTCCTGAACGGCGACCCGTGGACCGTCGTGGACGTCGCGCCGGCCGAGCCGCTCGCCGAGATGGTGGCGGCCCTGCTCGAGGAGGAGGGGTTCGTGGCGGTCGTGCGCGGCATCGCGCTGCTGGGCGACACGTTGGCCCACCTCGGCGTCGGGGCCACCGGCGTCACGGCGGTGCTCGTCCCAGAGCGGGACGCCGAAGCGGCGCTGGCGCTGATCGCCGAGACGGTCACGGATTTCGAGGGCGAGGACCTCGAGGAGGCGTTGGCGCGGTTGGCGGAGGATCCCGCTGCGCTGGGCGCGATCGATCCCGACGACGACGGTGTCGACGACGACGGCGTCGCCGACGACGAACCCGGGCCGGCCGCGGGTGGCGGTGGCGCCGAGCCTCGGGGCGGGACGTCGGGCGGCCGCTGAGGCCATCGCGTGGGCCCGTCCGGTGGCGACGTCCGTGCGGCCCGCGGCCGCGCCCGTGCGGCGCGCGTCAGCCTGGTGGCGGCCGTCGGGATCCTGCTCCTGAAGACCGCCGCGTGGGTCCTCACGGGCTCGGTGTCGCTGCTCTCCGACGCGGCCGAGTCCATCGTGAACGTCCTGGCGGCCGTGACGCTGTTCGTCGCGTTGCGGTTGGCGGCGCGGGGACCGGACCTGGAGCACCCGTACGGGCACCAGAAGGCGGAGTACCTGTCGAGCGCCTTCGAGGCGAGCCTGATCCTGGTGGCCGCCGGCGCCATCGGCGTGGCGGCGATGCAGCGGCTGTGGGACCCTCAGCCCCCCGAGAACGTGGTCGTGGGGTTGGTCATGGCGGGGGCAGCCGCCGCGGGCAACGGCGCGCTCGCCGCGTACCTGCAGCGCGCGGGGCGCCGGTGGCGGTCGGCGGCGCTGACGGCCAACGCGCGGCACGTCCTCACCGACGTGTGGACATCGCTCGGCGTGATCGCGGGCGTCGGGCTGGTGGCCGCGACCGGATGGCTGCGCCTGGACCCGTTGGTGGCGCTCGTGGTGGCCGTCCAGGTGGGTCGCGAGGGAGCGCGGGTGCTGGGCACGAACCTGTCTCGCCTCATGGACGAGCGGTTGCCGCCCGACGAGGAACGGGTGATCCTCGACGCCCTGAAGGGGCATCCGCGCGTGCTCGGGTTCCATCGCCTGCGGACCCGCCGGTCGGGGCGTGCGCGGTTCGCCGAGGTCGACCTCTTCGTCGACCGGGACATGAGCGTCGGCGACGCCCACGACGTCGTGGCGCAGGTCGAGGACGAGGTGCACGCCCGCTTGAGCGAGCTGACGACCACGTTCCACGTCGAGCCGTTCGAGGAGGGCCGGCGCGAGGGCCAGGTGTCGCCGGCGGACGAGTTCGGAGACGGCGCCGACCGCCGCACGACCTGACGAGGTCGTGCAGGTGAGGGCTAGGTCAGCCTCGAGCGCCGCGGCGCCACGGGATCACGTCGACGGGATCGCCGGGCCGGATCGGGGCGCTGGGCGGCAGGAGCGCCAGCGCGTCGGCTTCGGTGAGCGAGCGCAGGACACCGGAGCTCTGGGTCGAGACCGGTTCGGCGATCAGCGCGTGGTCGCTGCGCACGAGGCGTACTCGGGCGAGATGCGTCCGGGCGCCTGCGCCGGTGAGTCCGGGACCGGCGACCGCCGGCAGCGTCGTTTCGCTGGGAGCCGCGACGCGTTCGCCCTCCAGGGAAGCGAGGACCGGTCGACCGAGCAGCCAGAACACGACCATCGCGGCGACCGGGTTCCCCGGCAGCCCGAGCAGCGGCGTGCCGCGCCAGCGTCCGAAGAGGGTCGGGCCGCCGGGCTTGATCGCCACCCGCCAGAAGACCACCTCGCCCTCGCGCTCGAGCAGCCACCGCACCCGGTCGCGGACGCCCATCGAGACGCCACCGGTCGTCACCACGAGGTCGGCGGCCGCCGCGGCGGCGTCGAGGCTCGCGCGCAGGGCGTCGGCGTCGTCGCCGATGCGCTCCAGGGAGGCGACCTCGGCGCACGCCTCGCGCACCATGGCGGCGAGGCCGGGGCCGCTGGCGTCGAACACGGTGCCCGGCTCCGGGTGTGGGTCGTCCGGTGGGCGGAGCTCGTCGCCGGTCGCGAGGACGGCGACCCGCGGCCGGCGTCGGACGAACAGCCGCGCGTGGCCCGCCGACGCAGCCAGGGCCAGTGCGCCGGCGTCGAGCCGGGTGCCCGAAGCGAGGGCGATCGCGCCGGCGCGCAGCGCCTGGGCCCGGGGCCGGATGTCGCGCGGGGAGGCGACACGGCGTACCCGCACGATCGCACGGTCCCGGTCGACGGCCTCGATCGGCACGAGGCCGTCGGCGCCGTCGGGCATCAGGGCACCGGTCGCGACGGCCACGGCCTCGCCGGCTCCGACGCGGCCGCGGAACGGCGCACCGGCCAACGCTTCGCCGGCCAGCCGCAGCGCGACCGGATGGCCATCGGTCGCGTGGAGCGTGTCCGCGACACGGCATGCCACGCCGTCGAGGGCGGCGTCGTCGGCGGTGGGGAGGTCGACGCGGGCGACGACGTCCTGGGCGAGGACCCGACCCAGGGTGTCGAGCAGCGGAGCCTCGACCACGGGGAGCGGCGATACCGCTCGGCGCACGCGCTGCAGCGCCTCGGTAAGGGGGAGTCCGGGTCCGCCCGCCATCGCGCTCAGCATACCGCCCGCTGCGGATGCCCACAGCGTCACGTGTTCAGGCAATCACACCGTGATTCGGTTAGATTACGTGACTCGGGCGAGCGACGGCCCGACCACCCGGGGCCCCCGGCCGTCCCAACTCGTGAAGCTGTAGAAGCGCCCGCCGACCCGGTCGGTGAGGAAGTCGACCAGCGGGTCGCGCAGCGGCGGCAACGGCACGATGGCCCGGACCTCGTCGACCGGCACGAACCGCGCCTCGACGATGAAGCCGTCGGGATCGCGCGGGTTCAGCAGGCCGTCGTAGTCCGCCAAGAACGCGAAGCTGATCGCCCGATCGTTGCGGCGCTGGTCCTCGACGTGAACCGCGTACGCCATCTCGCGGACGGCGGTCACCTGCAGTCCGGTCTCCTCGAGCACCTCGCGGGCAAGGGCGTCCACCGTGGACTCGCCACGCTCGACGACACCGCCGGGCAACGTCCAGCGGACCTTGCCGAGGCCCTGCCAATCGTTGGCCACCAGCAGCACGCGACCCTGCCGATCCAGCAGGATCGCCGCGGCCACGACGAACTCACGCCGCGCCATCGGCTCCCCGCGTGCTCCCGGCGCCGTCCAGCGAGACCTCGGCGACCCACTGGGCCCGCTCGGCCGCGGCCAACGCGCGCTGCAGCTCGCCGAACCCGCCCGCCATGACGCCGGCGAGGTCGTGGGTCGTGAACCCGATGCGGTGGTCGGTCACGCGCGACTGCGGCACGTTGTAGGTACGGACCTTCTCGCTGCGGTCGCCGCCGCCGATCTGGCCCCAGCGGGTTGCCCGCGCCTGGTCCTGCGCACGGGCGCGCTCGCGCTCCAGCAGGCGCGCCCGTAGGACCGCCAGCGCCTTCTCCTTGTTCTTGATCTGCGACTTCCCGTCCTGGCACGTCACGACCAGCTCGTCGCTCGTTCCGGCCCGGTAGGTGACGCGCACCGCGGAGTCGGTGGTGTTGACCGACTGGCCGCCCGGCCCCGACGAGCGGTACACGTCGATCCGCAGGTCCGCGGGATCGAGCGCCACCTCGACGTCCTCCGCGGTCGGCAGCACGGCCACCGTCACGGTGCTGGTGTGGATCCGGCCCTGCGCCTCGGTGGCGGGGACGCGCTGTACGCGGTGCACCCCGGCCTCGTACTTGAAGCGGGCGTACGCGCCGCTGCCGACGATCTCGACGGACGCCTTCGACAGCCCGCCTACCTCGGTCGGATGCGAGTCCAGCACGTCGGCGCGCAGGCCCTCGGCGGCCGCGAAACGCAGGTACGCCTGCAGCAGCTCCGCCGCGAACAGCGAGGCCTCGCCGCCGCCGGCCGCCGCGCGAACCTCGAGGATCGCATCCTTGTCGTCGTCCGGGTCGCGTGGCACCAGCTCGTCCTGCAGGGCCGCCGCGAGCTCGGACAGGCGCGCCTCGGCGTCCGCCAACTCGATCCGGGCGAGGTCCGCCAGCTCCGGGTCGTCGAGGGCGGCGCGAGCGTCGGACACGCGCTCACGCTGGTGCTCGAGCGCGCGCGCGAGTTCCACCGCGGGCCGCAACCGCGCGTACCGGCGTCCGATCCGCCGGGCCGCGACCGGGTCCGCCGCCACGGCGGGGTCGCCCATCTGCCGTTCGAGCGCCGCGAACTCGTCGAGCAGGGGTCGCAGCGTCGCGTTCATCCGAGCACTCTACCGTGGACGCCGTCGCGCGCCGGTGGCGGGCGCTCGGTCACGGACGCGCCGGGACCACCGCCACGGCGACCAGCCCCTGCCAACGGACGACCCGCGCTTCGCCGTCGACGGCGTCGTACGCGCCGGCCGCCAGGCGCGCCAGCGGCGCGGCGACCAACGCGTCGCGCGTCGCGAGGCGCAAGGTGGACGTGGACGGGTCCACGAGCCCGATGCCGGCGACCTGCTCGAACGCCGCGTGCAGCCACGTCAGCGCATCGTCGACCCGCGCCATCGCGACGCGCTCCCCGGCGCTGGCCGCCAGGGGGTCGCCCCCCAGCACGCGTCCGACGAAGGCCGACACCGCAGGGGCGTGCGGGTGGTCGGGCGGGAGCCGATGGGCGATGGCGGCCGGCGGCACGGCCGCCCGCACGCCCGACCACGGATCGGCCCGGTCGATGGCGTGGTCGCCCGCAGGACCGAGGCGGGCCCACGACGCCGGAGGCAGGGCGTCCGCACGCGCGTAGACGATCCCCTCGTACCCGCGGCGGCGCAGGCCGTCCAGCGCGACCGGCAGGTCGCGCGGCAGTCCCCACACGACCACGGCGCCCGGCTGGCGCGACGCGATCCACAGTCCCTCCGGCGTCAGCACGGTCGCGTCCGCGGGGTAGCGGGCGACACCGGCGACGGTCCGCCCCGCGTCGGCGAGCGCGCGCTCGAACGCCGCGACGCTCGCCTCGCCGAAGGCGCTGTCGAGCGCCATCAGCGCCAGCGAGACCTTCCCCTGCGTGGCCGCGTCCACCGCGACGGCCGTGAGCACCGTTCGGTCGTCGGGAACGAGCCCGAAGCCCCAGAAGCGCCCCGCGAGGTCGACCTCCGCCAGGGCGAGGACGGGCGTCGCCCGGGACTCCATCGCAGCGGCCACCCGGGCGGTCGCCGCGGGGGTCGTGCAGCACACGACGGCGATCGCCCCCGCGTCCGCCAGCTCGATCGCCAGCGACTCGGCGCGGCGCGGGTCGCCGCCGTCGTCGCGAATCTCGACGACCAGGGGCGTCCCGAACACGCCGCCGCGGAGGTGGTGCACCGCACCGCGCTCCGCGGCGAACGCCTGCGGCCGGCCCACGTCGGCGAAGGGACCGGTCGCCGAAACGACCACGCCGACGAGCCAGGGCGTGGGATGAGGCTGGGCGAGACCCGCCCCCCAGACCAGGAGGCAGCCGAGGATCCACGGGAGACGCATGACCGGGTGTACCGCGCTGCCGCGTGAACCCGATGAATGGACCGCCGTGCGTGACGGGTGGTGGGCCCGGCCAGAATCGAACTGGCGCGCAGGGCGGCCCTGCGCACGTCTCGGTGTGGGGGTGGTGGTGGGCCCGGCCAGAATCGAACTGGCGCGCAGGGCGGCCCTGCGCACGTCTCGGTGTGGGGGTGGTGGTGGGCCCGGCCAGAATCGAACTGGCGCGCAGGGCTTAGGAGTCCCCCGCTCTATCCACTGAGCTACGGGCCCACGCGTCCCACAGGTTACCGGATGGCGCGGTGGCCGAGGGTGCGGGCGGCGATGTGGCGCCACGCCCCAGGCAGGCGGGAGCGCTCGGGGTCGCGGCCATGCGACGGCCGTTCCGGTTGGTACCGTGGTCCGGATGCCGCTGCGCACCATCCTCCTCGGCTTCCTGTGGCTCGCATCGGCGTTCGTCCGCGCTCAAGCGCTGGAGATCGCGATGCCGCCGGATCGCTTCGCGGGTCCGGGCGAGTTCGTGACGCTGGTGGTCCGCCTGGTCGCGGCCCAACCCCTCGAGGTCGAGGTGGCGGTCGCCGCCGCGGCGGACTGGCGGGTCCTCCGGCAGCCGGGCCGCGTGCGGCTGGAGGCCGGGCGGAGCGTACCGGTCGTGGCCACGATCGAGGTCCCGCGCGACGCCGCCGCCCTGGTGCCGTGGAGCGTCCTCTGGACGTTCGACACCGGGGACGTGCGTGTCGAGCGGCGCGTGGTCGTCACCGTGACGGAGCAGGTCGAGTGGGACCTCGAGGTGCCGCGCGAGCACACGCTGGGCGCCGGCGAGCTGCGGGTCACGGCGCGCAACCGGGGCAACGTCGCCGCCGAGGCGACCGTGGCGCTGTTCCGGGGTGGCGCGGTGGTGCAGGTTCGTACCCTCGGTGTCGCGCCCGGTCAGGGCGCGGAGCTGGCGTTCGACCCGGACGACGTCGGCATGTACGTCGTCGTGCTCACGAGCGAGGGTGGCCGCGAGGTTCGCCGGGTCGTGGACGTTCTCCGCTTCGGCGTGCGTCCGCCCGATCCCTTCGCACTGTCGGCGGCGGCCGTGGCGAGCGCCGCCACCGACGGGGCGCTGGTGGCCGCCCTCGACCTGCGCGGGCCGCTCTCCGACTTCGCCGCGTTCGAGGCGAGGCTCGAGGCGCCGAACGGCCTGCGCTCCTTCGCGGAGCTCACGCTACCGAACGCCACGCTGCGCCTCGGCGCGCCCCGGGGCAACCCGCTCGGCTTGGCCATGCCGGCGGCGTTCGGCGTGTCGGGCACGGTCCGCCACGCCGACTGGACCGCGGCCGCCGCCGCCGGCGGAGCTGCCGGCGGCCCCTTCACGGGGACCGTGGGGCTGCGCTGGGCGGACGGGACGACGTCGTTCGCGGCGGGTGCCGGCCTGGCGGCGGGGCGACCGGTGGT
>ERZ869909.2088-NODE-2088-length-14320-cov-4.287790_pt1 | contig 14320 bp, 8 predicted proteins | sample MGYA00520892_ERZ869909 | MGnify/ENA primary metagenome ERZ869909 (study PRJEB32215, sample SAMEA104723947) | bioreactor metagenome | biome: bioreactor; feature: anaerobic bioreactor; material: water | place: China | collected 2015-03-12 ... | reverse complement strand
GCGGGCGGCATCGGAGGGTGCGAAGGCTTCGTCCAGCTCTGCCGTTTCGGGCTTTGGGGCCGGGGGTCGGCCGTCGAGCGAAAAGGGCACGATGCGGGGTTCTGCCCCGGAGCGCTCGTAGCGCCCACCCCTCATGCGACCGCCACACCCCAGTGTCAGCGCGCGCACCGCATCGAAGGTCGAAAGCCCCAGGCCGCGGATCGCCACCGTCAGGTTGCGCCAGTCGGGCACGGCCTGGCGCAGCGAGGCGGTTGGATAGACCGGGAGCAGCGCCAACCCGTGCTGCGCGGCGTGTCGAGCCCAGCGGCGCGTCTGCGCATCCGGTCGGGATTGGGGCTGGCCGAGGTTCAGCAAGACCTCGGAATAGGGGCCAAGGGTGCCGTCGGGCGTTGCGGCCATCCAGCCCGAGGCACAAGGCAGAAGCCGGGTGACCGGCAGCGGGTGAAGGCTCAGGCTGTGCCCCGCCCCCAGAAGCCTGTCTTCAAGGTGGCGCCACCGGGCCGAGAGATAGGCGCCAAGGCAGGCACGGGGCGGAAAGTCGTCTGCCGCGAAATCCGCGGCGGGGCCGGCATCGGTGGTGGCCAACCAGTCGGCAAAGGGCGGAAAGCCACCCCGTGCCAGCGGCAGATCGACCGCCCGTAGCGGCAGGTTCAGCAACTCCAGCGGATCGGCGGCGGGATCGAAATTGGGGCCGGTCGCCGGGGGCGAATGCGGATCGAAGATCACCAGGTCCAGTCGGCGGGGCGTGCCGTCAAGCCGATCGGCCAGCGCCTCGATCGCGGCAAGTGCGCGGGGCCCGGCACCGATGATCGCAAGGCTCAGGCGCCGGTCGCGGCTGGGCATGGCGGCAAACTCTCTTCTGTCTCGGGTCAGCGTCCGAGGAGCGACAGGAAAAGGCGGGGGCACTCGACCGTGCCCCCGCCCCTGTTTCTAGCCTGCTTCAGCTCAAAGGCCCAGCAGCGGCGTGATCCGACGGATTGCCACGCGGCGATTGCGTTCCTCGGAAGACAGCGTCGGGATCCGCAGATGGCGTTCGCCATAGCCCTGGATAACCAGATTCTCCGGCGGGATGTCGAAAAATTCGGTCAAGGCCAGAGCGACCGATTCGGCCCGCCGGTCGGACAGCGCCAGGTTGAACGCGGCGGGTCCGGTCGCGTCGGTGTGCCCCTCGACAAGGAAGACCTCGCGCGGGTCGTTCTGCACCAGCCGCTCGATCAGGCGGCCCACCTGCATCAGCTTGGGCGCTTCGGCCGGCCGCACATTGGCGCGATTCGTCTCGAAGGTGATCGGCTCGGGGCTGAGCAGCGGCAGGAGCTGACGCACCTCATAGGTTTCGCGGATCTGGCGAAGGGTGAAGGACCGGTCCACCGCGCGGGCATCCGCCTCGGCCTCCTGGAGCATGGCAAGGGCCAGTTCGGGGTCGGTCCGCTGCGAGATGCGCAGTTCGCGCGTGCGCGGCGGCGGCAGAACCGAGACGTCGATCGGCGTGACCTCACGCATGTCGTTGACCAACTCGATCCGAGTGCCGTCGGCCATGACGCGCTCACGCCACAGAATGCGGCCCGTCACGTCGCGGATGGTCACGATCTGGGAGCCATCGGGGCGGTTCCAACGCGACAGGGTCGTGCCGTCTTCGTAGCGCTCGATGCGCCGCGTCGTACCCTGCTCGCGCAGGATCGTGTCGTCATCGCGCCAGATCCGCAGGTCGCCGCCGCCCTGATCCACGACGACCCGCTCGTCCGAGCGCGCGACGACGCGGTTCTGGTTGACGATCATGCCCACGGCAAGCGCGCCGAGCGCGGCAAGCCCCGCGCGCTCCAGATCGCGCCGGTCGCGCCGGCCGGGCGCCGCGGCCTGTTCGGTGTCGAAATCGAGTGCCATGCGCGAGATGAAATCCTCGCGGCTGGAGCGGATCTCGTCGGCGGTAATTTCGTCCTCGATCACTTCCGCGGCCTCGGCGGTCTCGGCAGCGTCTTCGTCATCGGCCTCGTCGGGGTCACGGCTGGCGCGTTCGAGCGCAGCCAACGCCGCGGCCATCCGGCCCGAAGGCGCTTCGCCCTCCTCCGCGGTGTCGTCGTCCCTTTCGGGGGTGGCAAGTGCCGTGCCGAAAACGGCGAGCGCGGCGGCGACCTCGGGGTTTTCCAGCAGGCGATCCAGCGCGCCCTGCTGCTCGGCATCAAGCTCCGGGGCCTCCTCGACGGGGGCCACGAAATCTTCTTCGGGCGCCTCTTCGATCACCAGTTCGGGGGCTTCCTCGGCCATCTCCTCGGCGGCGGCCCGCAGGCGCTCGACTTCCTCTTCCTGCACGGGTTCGGCTTCTTCCCGGGCTTCAGTGCGCTCTTCCTCGACCTCGGGCACATCTTCGGCAGCAGTCTCCGCCTCCGTGTCAGAGGCGGCGTCTTCGGTTGCCTCGGCCTCGACAGCTTCTTCAGGGGCCTCGATCACTTCCGGCTCATCCACTGCAGGCGCCGCATCGCCGGTTTCGGCCTCGGCAGCTTCGCCGTCACGCACTTCTTCGGCGGCCTCGGTTGCTACGGTGTCTTCGGCCTGTGCCTCGGCCGCTCCGGTGTCGGTGGCGTCTTCGGCTTCGCTTGCGTCTTCGGCCGCGGCGTCATCGCCGTTCTCAGGCGACTCGCCCTCCAGCACTTCGGGGGCGGAATGGGCCATCAGGTTCTCATCGCCGCGCAGAAGCGTGCGCTCGGCATCGGCGCGGATCGATTCATCCAGATCCTCGGCATCGGCTTCCTCGGAGCCGGCATCGTCTTCAGCGGCCTCCTCAGAAGGCTCGGGCTCAGAAAGCTCCGCTTCCGCCTCCGCTCCCCCTTCCGCCTCTACTTCCGTTTCCTCCGGCTCCGCCTCTTCAAGCGGCTCGACATCGGCTTCCAGCGGCAGGTCTTCGATCGCGGCGCTCGTGCGCTCCAGTCGTGCCTGCGCGGTCTGAAGTTTCTCCGCATCCTCGAAGACCGCATTCGGATCCTCAAACAGTGCGCTGCATTCGGCAAAGTTCAGATCCGCCGCGCATTCCTGAACGATCGTGCGCACCTCTTCGCAGGTATCGACACCGGGGGCGGCGATGCAGGGCTGCACAAGCGGGGCAAAGAGATCCAAATCCTCGGGCGTGTCGGCATTGACCGAAAGCGGCGTGACGACCAGGCACAAACCCAGCGCCGTCGTCGCGTAGAAGTTCCTGCGGGACATCGTCTTCTCCTGTTACATCACTGGACGGCGGCGCGGATCGTCCGAACTGCCGGGCTATGTATCAATGCTTGAAGGCCGGCAGACGTTCCCGTCCGCCATGCATTTCCTGCAATTGCTGCTACGCGCCCGAGGGTCGCCACGCCCGCCGATTGGCCCTCTACGGCATCACCGCGGGCGTGCGGCCGGCGATCAGGTCGGCCAGCACACGGCCGCTGCCACAGGCCTGGGTCCAGCCGTTCGACCCCTGCCCAGTGTTCAGGAAAAGGTTGTCAAACCCCGCACGGCCGATCCGCGCCGGGCCATCGGGCGTCATCGGGCGGAAGCCGTACCAATACTCCCCCGCCTCGTAATTCGCGGCCCGCGGGAAAAGGAAGCGCACCCGCTCGGTCAGCGCGCGGCGGGCGGCGGCGGGGATGCCGGGGGTGAAGCCGGCAAGCTCGGCGCTGCCGGCGGCGCGCAGACGGTTGCCCAGCCGCGTCACCATGATCTTCGAATGCTCGTCCATCACCGATGAGCGCGGCGCGGCATCCGGGTCGGTGATCGCGCAGGTCATCGAATAGCCCTTCACCGGGTAGACCGGCAGGCGGATACCGAGCGGCGCCAGAAGCGACGGCGCCCAGGGGCCGGTCGCCAGAACGAAGGTATCGGCGGTCATCTCGCCCGCGGCGGTCGTCAGCGCGGCGATCCGCCCGGCGCGCACCTGCAAGGCCGAGACGGCGCAACCGAAGTGAAAGCGCACCCCGCGCGCGGCCAGCAGGTCGGTGAGCGCGCGGGTAAAAAGGTGGCAATCCCCCGTCTCGTCCCCCGGAAGGTGGAGGCCACCCAGTAGGCGTGCGCCATCCGACCCGGCGTCGTGTGCCAGCGCGGGCTCGATCGCCAGCGCGGCGTCACGGTCCACCAGCCGATGGGCGATATCCATGCCGGCCAGAACGGAAGCGGCGCGGCGCCCGCCGGCCAGTTCATCCTCGGTGAAGAAAAGTTGCAGCACGCCCCTGGTCGCGTGATGGTAGCGGATCCCGGTTTCGGCGCGCAGTTCTTCCAGGCAGGCGCGTGAATAATGCGCCATCCGCTGCATCCGCGCCTTGTTGCGGGCAAATCGGTCGGCAGTGCAGTTGCGCAGGAAGGCGGCGAGCCAGCGCCATTGTAACGGGTCCGCGCGCGGGCGCAGCTTGAAGGGCGCATGGGCGCGACCCATCCATTTCAGCGCCTTCAGCGGCATCCCGGGCGCGGCCCAGGGCCCGGCGAAGCCCGGACACACGCCGCCCGCATTGCCGAAACTGGTGCCCATCGCCGGCCCCTCGGCGCGCTCGACCACCGTCACCTGCGGCATGGTCCTGCCCGGGATCGGCTCGATCTCGCCGCGCTTCCAGTCCTTCGCATCGTAGGGCTGGGCCAGCTCGCCCGGCGTGTCATGCAGGATCGGCGTCAGCACCACATCCTTCTCGACACCCAGCACTTCGGGCGCCACCTCGGAGAAACTCCTGGCGATGCCGCGATAGATGTCCCAGTCGGAGCGCGATTCCCAAACCGGATCGACCGCCGCCGACAGCGGGTGGATGAAGGGGTGCATGTCGGAGGTGTTGAGGTCGTTCTTCTCGTACCAGGTGGCGGTCGGCAGCACGATGTCGGAATAGACGCAGGTGGTGGACATGCGGAAATCCAGCGTCACCAGCAGGTCCAGCTTGCCTTCCGGCCCGTCCTCGTGCCAGACGACCTCCTGCGGCTTGGCGCGCCCTTCCTGGCCCAGATCCTTGCCCTGCACGCCATGCTGCGTGCCCAGCAGATGCTTCAGGAAATATTCGTGCCCCTTGCCGGACGAACCGAGCAGGTTGGAGCGCCAGACGAACAGGTTGCGCGGCCAGTTCCGCGGATCGTCTGGATCGTGGCAGGACAGTTCCAGATCGCCATCCTTCAGCCCCCTGGCGATGTAGTCCTTCGGCTCCATCCCCGCCGCCTCGGCCTTCACCGCAATGGTCAGCGGATTGACCTTCAGCTGCGGCGCGGAGGGCAGCCAGCCCATCCGTTCGGCCCGCACATTGTAGTCGATCATGCTGCCCGACCAGTCTCCCTCCGGCGCCGTGGGCGACAGGATTTCGCCCACCGACAGCGTTTCGTAGCGCCACTGGTCGCTGTGCGCGTACCAGAAGGAGGTGGAATTCTGCTGGCGCGGTGGGCGGCCCCAGTCCAGCGCGAAGGCCAGCGGCTGCCAGCCGGTCTGCGGGCGCAGCTTCTCCTGCCCGACATAGTGCGACCAGCCGCCGCCCGACTGGCCGACGCAGCCGCACATCACCAGCATGTTGATGACCGCGCGGTAGTTCATGTCCATGTGATACCAGTGGTTCATCGCCGCACCGATGATCACCATGGATTTGCCGCCGGTCTTTTCGGCATTGGCGGCGAATTCGCGCGCCACATGGATGATCTTGTCGCGCGAAACCCCGGTGATGCACTCGGCCCAGGCGGGCGTGAAGGGCACATCGGCGTCATAATCGCTGGCGACATGCTCGCCGCCCAGCCCGCGATCAAGGCTGTAATTGGCGCAAAAGAGGTCAAAGACGGTGGCGACGTAATGCTCCTGCCCATCGGCAAGGCGCAGCTTCTTCACGGGCACGTTGCGCACCAGCACATCGCCACGCGCGTCGTTCTGCCAGCCGTTCGAGGCCGCGCCGCCGAAATAGGGGAAGGCCACGCCCTGCACATCGTCGCGGTCGTCTTCCAGGATCAGGCTCATCTTCAGGCGGATGTCCTGACCATCGGCGCGCTCCTCAAGGTTCCAGCGCCCGCCCGCGGTCTTGGCGGCCTCGGACCAGCGGAAGCCGATTGAGCCGTTGGGCACCACCACCGTGCCCGAGGCCTCGTCGATGCCGACGGTCTTCCAGTCGGGGTTTTCGGCCTGGCCCAGCGCATCGTCGAAATCGGCCGCGCGCAGCTGCCGGCCCGGTACCAGATGCTCGCCCTGCGGCTCCAGTTTCACCAGCATCGGCATATCGGAATACTTGCGGCAGTATTCCTCGAAATATTCGACCTGCCGATCGAGATGGAACTCGCGCAGGATGACATGCCCGAAGGCCATGCCCAGCGCCGCATCGGTGCCTTGCTTGGCATTGAGCCAGACATCGCCGAATTTCGCCGCTTCCGAATAATCCGGGCAGATCACCGCCGATTTCGTGCCGCGATAGCGCGCCTCGGTATAGAAATGGGCATCCGGCGTGCGCGTCTGGGGCACGTTCGAACCCCAGAGCAGCAGATAGCCGGCATTGTACCAATCGGCCGATTCCGGCACGTCCGTCTGCTCGCCCCAGGTCTGGGGCGATGAGGGCGGCAGGTCGCAATACCAGTCATAAAAGCTCATGCAGGTGCCACCCAGGAGCGACAGATAGCGCGAGCCGGCAGCGTAGCTGACCATCGACATCGCCGGGATCGGCGAGAAGCCGAACACCCGGTCGGGGCCGTATTTCTTTGCCGTATAGGCATTGGCGGCGGCGGTGATCTCGGTCACCTCGTCCCAGCTTGCCCGCACGAAACCGCCGGTGCCGCGCTTGCGGGTATAGCTGGCGCGCGCTGCCGGGTCGTTCTGGATCGCCTCCCAGGCCTTGACGGGGCTCAGGGTCTTGCGCTTCTCGCGCCAGAGCTTCATCAGCCGGCCCCGCACCAGCGGCGTCTTCACCCGGTTGGCGGAATAGAGATACCACGAATAGCTGGCGCCGCGGGCACAGCCGCGCGGCTCGTGGTTGGGCAGATCGGGGCGGGTGCGCGGATAATCGGTCTGCTGGGTTTCCCAGGTGACGATGCCGGATTTGACATAGATTTTCCAGCTACACGAGCCGGTGCAGTTCACCCCATGCGTCGAGCGCACGATCTTGTCGTGGCGCCAGCGGTTGCGATAGGTGTCCTCCCAGTCGCGGTTCTCAAGGGTCGTCTGGCCGTGACCATCGGCGAAAGTGTCCTTGCGCAGGCTCTTGAAGAAGTTCAGCCGGTCGAGAAGATGGCTCATCGCTCTCTCCTTTCAGTTGTCGGTTGGGCGGGGCCGCGCGCAGCGTGGCGGCGACCCGGCCAGTGGGCTCAGCAGGGGAAGGGTGCGTTGCGGCGTGCGTAGAGCACCCAGTTCAGCACCACGTTGAAGGCGAAGAAGGCGGTCAGGCCGTAGAACACCGGCGCGGCCGACTGATAGCTGGCGAAGGACCAGGCAAAGAGCATGCCGAAGATGAACGGCCCATAGGCTGCGATCGCCGCCGTGAAGCCGATCACGCCCCCGCCCTGACGCGGCGCGAACAGCATCGGCATCTGCTTGAAGGTCGAGGCATTGCCGACGCCGGCAAAGAAGAACAGCGCCAGCATCGCCGAGACGAAAAGCCAGAAGCTGTCAAGCGAGGTGGGGCTGACGGTCAGCGTGACCAGAAAGGCGCAGACCACCATGCCGATGCCGGCCCAATGCGTCACCCGCGCGCCGCCGAACTTGTCCGAGATCGGCCCGGCGATGACCCGGCTGGCCGAACCCACCAGCGGCCCCCAGAAGGCCCAGGCTAGCGGGTCCGGTGCGCCCTCGAAACTGCCATAGACCTCGCGGATCAAGAGCGGGAAGGTCGCCGCCAGCCCCGAAAAGCCGCCAAACGTCATGATGTAGAGCGAGGTCTGCGCCCAGGTATGGCCGGATTTGAAGATGTCGAACTGCTCGGCGAAATTCGACTTGATCGGCACCGATTTCAGGAACAGCCAGGCAGTGATGCCAAAAACCGCCACAAAGGGGATCATCACCAGCGGCGCGTTTTGCAGATAGATCTGGCTTTCCACCCCGCCGCGCACCATGGTCTGCGGCTCGCCGACCCAGGCCACGCCACCGAGCAGCGCGAAACCGATCACCCAGGGGGTGACGAACTGCACCACCGAGACCCCGAAATTGCCCACGCCCGCCTGAATGGCCAGCGCCGTGCCCTGCAACCGCTTGGGAAAGAACATCGAGGTCGAGGGCATGAACGAGCTGAAGTTGCCCCCGCCCAGACCGGCCAGGAAGGCCAGCAGCATCAGCACCCAGAAGGGCGTGCCGGGGTTCTGCACCGCATAGAACCAGCCCACCAGCGGGATCAGAAGCGACAGCGTGGACAGGCTGACCACATGCCGCGTGCCATAGATCGGCACCAGGAACATATGGATCAACCTCAGCGAGCCACCGGCCAGGCCGGGCATGGCGGCCAGCCAGAAAAGCTGGCTTGCGGTGAATTGAAAGCCGATCTGCGGCAGACGCACCACCAGCGCCGAAACCAGAAACCAGGTGATGAAGGCCATGGTCAGGTTGGCGGTGGTGATGGTCAGCGTGAGCCAGGCCTGACGCGAGCCGCCAGCTGCCCAGAAGCCCGCATCCTCGGGCTCCCAACGCGGCAGCCAGGTGCCGCCGTGGGCTTTCGGATCGGAATTGGAAGCAGACATGTGAATACCCTTTCTGCGGGTCCGCGCGGTCATTTCGCGGCGGCGGTTTTGGGATCGAGCCGCTGGAGCGCGGCGCGCAGATCATCGAGCGAACGGAAGCGGGCGGTCAGCGTCAGCCCGGCGCCGCGCTCGGCCAGTTCGACCTTCTCAGAGCCGGCGAAGATGCTCGCCAGTTCGGCCTCGGTCTCGCGCTTCAGAAGCGCCTCGCGGGCGATCTCGCGGTCCACGGACGAGATGACATATTCATCGCCGAACCCGCCCTCGGGCTCTTGCAGCCAGATCAGGCAGACCAGCCAGCTGATGAAAGCCCCCGCCGCGATGATGAAGAAGAACTGCGTCGGCGTGACGAACATGAAGACGAAGAGGTAAAACACCGCGCCGACATTGCCGTAGGCCCCCGCCATGCCCGAGATCTGCCCGGTCACGCGGCGCTTGATCGAGGGGATGATGCCGAAGGTCGCCCCTTCCGCCCCCTGCACGAAGAACGAGCACATGATGGTGAAGGCAATGGCGATGATCAGCGGCCAGTTGGAGTTCAGCAGGCCCATCAGCACGAAGCCGATGCCGATGCCGAACATATAGGCCAGCATGACGAAGCGCCGGTTGCCGAAACGGTCCGAAACCAGCCCGCCCATCGGCCGCGCGAAAAGGTTGACGAAGGCGAAGCTGGCCGCGATCAGCCCGGCGGCGGCAGCCGTCAGGCCCCAGGTTTCCTCGAAGAACATCGGCAGCATCGACACCACCGCCAGTTCGGCGCCGAAATTGGCGAAATAGGTGATGTTGAGCGCCGCCACCGATTTGAACGGATAGCGGTCATCGGCCGGCACGCCCTTTTTCAGGATCGGCACATTGACCCGCAGCGCCTGCACCAGCTGATAGGCAACCACGACGGCGATGGCGAAATAGCAGAATGTCGCCGTCATCGCGTCGATATAGCCCATCAGCTCGATGCGATAGACCAGGATCGAAAGAATGCCGACCATCGGCACGATGAACAGACAGAGCAGCGCCAGATCGCCCCAGCTGGACACTTCCAGCGCTGCCGTCTTGCGTGGTTTCTTGTGGGTGTCGCGGCTGGGGCCGTCGGTAATGGCGAACCAGTAGAAGACGCCATAGCACGCCATCACCACGCCCGAAGTGGCGATCGCCCAGCGCCAGCCGTCATCGCCGCCATAGACCATCAACGCGATGGTGGGCAGCGTCATCGCCGCCGCCGCCGAGCCGAAATTGCCCCAGCCGGCATAGAACCCCTCGGCAAAGCCGATGTCGCGCGGCTTGAACCACAGCGCGGTCATGTGGATACCGACCACGAAGGAGGCACCGACCGAGCTGAGCACCAGCCGCGAGATGAACAGCTGCTCGCGCGTATCGCCGAAGGCAAACACCAGCGTCGGCAGCGCCATCAGCACCATCAGCACCGAAAAGACCCGGCGCGGACCGTAGCGATCCAGCGCCATGCCGACGATGATGCGCGCCGGAATGGTCAGCGCGACATTGGCAATGGCGAAAAGGCGGATGTCGTCGCGCGTCAGCCAATCGACCGAACGCAGCATCGAAGACGCCAGCGGCGCCATGTTGAACCAGGTATAGAAGCAGATGAAGAAGGCAATCCATGTCAGATGGAGCGCCTTGATCTCCTGATTCCTGAAGCGGAAGATGTCACTGACCTGCATGTCAGACCTCGGATGATGGGAGCGGGTCGCGCGTTTTCACGAACACCTGTGTCAATCGCCATGGGCAGGGATGATCAGCAGCGGACAGTTCGCCCGCCGGGCCAGAAAGGCCGAGACCGAGCCGAAGGTCATGTGGTCGAATTCCTCGACCAGGGCGTCGATCTTGCTGGTGATGAAGCTGAAGGGGCCGGGATCGGGCTTGTGGCTGTGGCGCGCCATGACCAGCAGATCCGGCTTGCGCTCCTCGATGGCGCGCAGGATCATCTTGCGCGCGTCGCCCTCGGCCATCAGCACATGCGCCTCGAAGCCGGCGGCGGCCAGTTCGGCGGCGGCGGCTTCGGTGCCGGCCTTCTGATCCTCGAACTGGGCGCGGAACATGTCATCGGCGCCGGCGGTGGCGGAGCCCACATCCTCGACCACGCTGATCAGCGTGATATCGGGGCGCAACGGGCCCAGCAGGGTTTTGACCGCCCCCAGCGCGATGCGCGCGTTGCGCGAATTGTCGTAGGCAAGCATGACATGCATGAGCATCTCCATCGATTGCCGGCAGCGATCTGCGGCAGTTCGACGGCAGGGCGCCACAGCCGGCGCTGCGAAAACTTGACGCAGATCAACTGCGCCGCCGGCGCGGGCCGAAAGCGACCCGTTTTGCGCAACTTCGGCAGGCCGGTTGAAAACCCTGATTCCGGGGCCTGACGGCCATCATGGCTCCGGGTTGCAAACGCGGGGCAGCTGATTGATAAATGTCAAACGACGAATCGGAAGCCCCAAGCCCATGCGCCAGGAAGAACTGCCCGAGATCCGCGCCCTGCCACTGTTTCGCGACATGCAGGAAGCCAGCTTTCAGGCGCTCACCGACAAGAGTTATGCCCAGAGCTTTCCCGCCGGGCTGGAGCTGATCCGCCAGGGCGATCCGGCCGATTTCCTGCATATCGTGATGGAAGGCGCAGTGGAGCTTTACGCCCATTGGGGCGGGCGCGAATGCACCATGGCGGTGGTGCGCCCGGTCAGCACCTTCATTCTGGCCGCCTGTATCCGCGATGCGCCCTATCTGATGTCGGCGCGCACCCTGGAACGCTCAAGGGTCATTCTGGTGCCGGCGGCCGAGCTGCGCACCGTCTTCCGCCGTGACAGCGATTTCGCGGTGTCGGTGATCAATGAACTGGCCGCCTGCTACCGCACCGTGGTGCGCAGCGCGAAAAGCCTGAAGCTGCGCAATTCGCGCGAGCGGGTGGCCTCGTATCTGCTGCGCCAGTCACGGCTGGCCGGCGATGTGCCCAGCTATTTCCTGCCGGTCGAGAAGCGGTTGCTGGCCTCGTATCTGGGAATGACGCCGGAAAACCTGTCGCGCACCCTGCGCAGCCTGACCAGTGACGGCGTGAAGGTCGATGGCATGCGGGTGATCATCACCGATCGCGCCAGGCTGACCGCGCTGGCCCAGCCCGATCTGCTGATCGACGGGCCCGATGCCCATGCCGAAGGCTCGGGCGCAGGGCTGCCGGCGATCAGCAGCACCCGCCCCTGAAACCGCCCCCGCCCTGCAGCGGGGGCCATTCCCTTCAGCTCACCGCCTGCGCGGCTTTGGCGGGCTTCAGATTGCCGGTGCGCCGACCGCTCTGCTGGTTGTAGGGATGCACCGCATCACGCGCGACATGCATCACCACTTCCTGCCCCTCGGTCATGGATGGCACGCCAGGCACGCGAACGGTGATCGGCTGGTCGCTGCCGGCGAGATTGACATAGAGATGGCTCTCGGCCCCGGCTGGCTCCAGCAGCATCAGCCTGCCGCTCAGGCTGAACCCGCCCGAAGCCGGCGCGGCCAGCGTCAGCTCGTCGGGGCGAATGCCGATCAGATCGGTCCCGGCCGGCAGTTCCGGCAGGCCCGAGGCGGCGCCGCTGTTTTTCAGGTAGTCGAGCGGCAACATGTTCATGGCCGGCGAGCCGATGAAGCCCGCCACAAACAGCGAGGCCGGCGCGTTATAGACCTCCATCGGGGTGCCGACCTGCTCGATCACACCGCCGTTCAGCACAACCAACCGGTCAGCGAGCGTCAGCGCCTCCAGCTGGTCATGGGTCACATAAAGCGAGGTGGTGCCCAGCCGGCGCTGCAACTGCTTGATCTCGACGCGCATCTGCACCCGCAGCTTGGCATCGAGGTTCGACAGCGGCTCGTCAAAGAGAAACGCCGCCGGCTCGCGCACCAGCGCCCGGCCCATCGCCACCCGCTGGCGCTGCCCGCCCGAAAGCTGGCGCGGCTTGCGATCAAGGAACTTGTCGATCTCCAGCATGATGGCGGCTTCGCGCACACGGCGGTCGATCTCGTCCTTGGGGAACTTGCGGTTCTTCAACCCGTAAGCCAGGTTGTTATAGACCGTCATATGCGGATAGAGCGCGTAGTTCTGGAACACCATGGCGATGTCGCGGTCGGCGGGTTCCAGGTCATTGACGACCCGGTCGCCGATCCGCAACGTGCCCGAACTGATGGTTTCCAGCCCGGCGACCATGCGCAGAAGCGTCGATTTCCCGCAGCCCGAAGGCCCCACCAGAACGATCATCTCGCCGTCCTTGATGTCCAGGCTGATGCCCGTGACGGCCTGCACGCCCCCGGCATAAACCTTGTGCAGGTTGTCCATTTGGATAGAGGCCATTGTTATTTCTCCGTCTCTGTCAGGCCTTTGACGAACAGCCGCTGCATGAACAGAATCACCAGGATCGGCGGCAGTGCGGCAAGTGTCACGGTAGCCATCACCAGATGCCACAGCGGTTCGCTGTCGCCCCCGGTGACCATGCGCTGAATGCCCATGACGATGGTATAGTATTCAGGGTCGGTGGTGATCAGCAGCGGCCAGAGATACTGGTTCCAGCCATAGATGAACATGATCACGAAAAGCGCCGCAATATTGGTGATGGAAAGCGGCAGCAGGATATCCTTGAAGAACTTCATCGGCCCCGCCCCATCGACGCGCGCGGCTTCCATCAGCTCCTCCGGCACGGTCATGAAGAACTGCCGGAACAGGAATGTGGCCGTGGCCGAGGCGATCAGCGGGATCGACAATCCGGCGAAGCTGTTGAGCATGCCCAGATTGGCCACCACCTCGAAGGTCGGCACGATGCGCACTTCCACCGGCAGCATCAGGGTCAGGAAGATGACCCAGAAGAAGAAGATGCGGAATGGGAAGCGGAAATAGACAATGGCAAAGGCCGACAGAAGCGAGATCGACAATTTGCCGATGGTGATGGCCATGGCCATGATGAAGCTGTTCCACAGCATGCCGCCGATGGGCGGCGTGCCGGCCCTTGAGCGGCCCTCGAAGATCACCGTGCGGTAATTCTCGATGGCGTTCGGCCCGGGCAGCAGCGGCATGACGCCGCGCAGGAAGGTCCCCGAAGGATGCGTGGAGGCGATCACCGCCACATAGACCGGGAACACCACGATGGCGACGCCCAGGATCAGCACGATATGGGCGAAGAGATTGCCCCAGCGATTGTTCTCAACCATGGTCCCGCCCCCTCAGTAGTTCACGCGCCGCTCGATATAGCGGAACTGGATGACGGTCAGCACGATGACAATACCCATCAGGATGACCGATTGCGCCGCCGACGAGCCGGTGTTGAGATTGACAAAGCCATCGCGGAACACCTTGTAGACAAGGATGTTGGTGGCCTGTGCGGGCCCGCCCTCGGTGGTGGCATGGATCACGCCGAAGGTGTCGAACATCGCATAGACAATGTTCACCACCAGCAGGAAGAAGGTGATCGGTGACAAAAGCGGGAAGACGATGTTCCAGAAGCGCTTGAAGCGACTGGCCCCGTCAATGGCGGCCGCCTCGATCAGCGAATGCGGTATTGATTGCAGGCCGGCCAGGAAGAACAGGAAATTGTAGGATATCTGCTTCCATGCCGCCGCAACGATGATCAGGATCATCGCATCGGTGCTGGACGAGCGGTGGTTCCAGTCATAACCCACGCCCTCAAGCACATAGGGCAGGATGCCGATATTGGGGTTGAAGATGAACCACCACAGC
>ERZ869909.2087-NODE-2087-length-14333-cov-6.195918_pt1 | contig 14333 bp, 16 predicted proteins | sample MGYA00520892_ERZ869909 | MGnify/ENA primary metagenome ERZ869909 (study PRJEB32215, sample SAMEA104723947) | bioreactor metagenome | biome: bioreactor; feature: anaerobic bioreactor; material: water | place: China | collected 2015-03-12 ... | reverse complement strand
GCGGGCGAATTCTGTTACCTCTTGATTCGTACCGTTCGGGATGGGGCCGGCAGGGGTATGTCGTCCGGAGCGGGGACTTCGGGCGAGTTAAATGGCCGACAGTTCAGGATTTCTTTCGCGCGCGGGCGTTTTCCGGCGACGATGTCGTTTTGTCCCGGGCGGATCGAAACGGAGCAGTTCGGCGGATTGAGCGTTTCGTAACGGAAATTAGGATTTGTTAACCTGTGATGGTTACTTTTGTCATGACGGTTCAGGCTGGGGTGTTCCAGCCGCAGTAGTGTTCTCTTTACGTTTTGGGCGGCGCGCCTTGTGACGGGGCAAGGAAAAAGGAATGAGCAATGCGGGTCCTTCTGATCGAGGACGATAGCGCAACTGCGCAAAGCATCGAGCTGATGCTGCAGTCCGAGGGCTTCAACTGTTACACCACGGATCTCGGCGAAGAGGGCGTGGATCTCGGCAAGCTGTACGACTACGACATCATTCTCCTGGATCTCAATTTGCCGGACATGAGCGGCTACGAGGTTCTCAAGATGTTGCGTGTCGCCAAGGTGGCCACGCCGATCCTGATCCTGTCCGGTCTTGCTCAGATCGAGGACAAGGTGCGCGGTCTCGGCTTCGGTGCCGACGACTACATGACGAAGCCTTTCCATAAGGACGAGCTCGTCGCGCGCATTCATGCGATCGTGCGCCGTTCGAAGGGCCACGCGCAGTCGGTCATCGAGACCGGAAATCTTCGCGTCAACCTCGATACCAAGACGGTCGAGGTCAACGGCCAGCGCGTGCATCTCACGGGCAAGGAATACCAGATGCTCGAGCTGCTCAGCCTGCGCAAAGGCACGACGCTCACCAAAGAGATGTTTCTCAATCATCTCTACGGCGGTATGGACGAGCCGGAGCTCAAGATCATCGACGTGTTCATCTGCAAGCTCAGGAAGAAGCTGCAGATGGCGACGGGTGGCCAGCACTACATCGAGACGGTGTGGGGCCGGGGATACGTGCTGCGCAATCCGGACGACGAGCACATCGCTGCCTAAGGCCGCCCATTCAATTCCTGGGGAGCTTCAATCAAGGCGTTCGTTTCGAGCGCCTTGTTTGCTTTCCGTGTGCTCAGTTCTGGCAGAAGCGCCAGGAGGCGACCCAGTGCTCGCCCGGCGTGCCGGTGGCGGTTTTCGGCATCGCGGCTTGCAGGCCAAGGGCGGCCATAACGCAGTCGAACTTCTTGTGTCCGGCTTCGGCGGGCAATTCGTTGGTTTTCACGTGAATGTTCATAAGGCGACACTCCCTTGATCGAGAGAGCGTAGCAAAGCGGTCTTAAAATCACCTTTGCGAAGATGCGCGTATCGCGATATTCGCACGTCGTGCGCGTTTCTCTTTCGCGTGGTTGATTTCGGATTAAGCGCACGCACGGCATGACCCGTCTCGCGTTTTTTCCGCGCCTCTCTCATCTCAGCGCGGATGGGTGCGCGAAGATGATTTGCCTTTTTTCGGCCGACAGATTCACGCACACTCTCGCGAGGGGGGTATCAGCCGGGATGCTTGGACGGTCTTTCATTCAGCGATTGCCGGGCGGGCCGGTTTGATGGCCCGGCGCGGACAGCCGTCGTGTGCGATGGGCCGGGTGTTCCGCACCTTGGGGGCCTTTGGTGCGGTCATGGCTCCGCTCATTGCGGTCTCCGACGCGGCGGCTGACGGGCGCGTGCGATGGCTCGAAGATTTTCAGCGCCAAGCATCTCAGCTCCACCCGCGCGCGATTTCAATTGTCGACCGCGCGCAGGAGGCTGTGGGCGCGGCGCAGGTCGCAGCTTCCGCAGACAGTGACGCCGTGAAGACGTTCGAGCTTCCGCTCGCGGGGCGGGAACGGAGCGCGGAGACGCCTGCCGATCCGTTCGCGACCGTGGACGGCGCGGAATTGATCGTCACCGATCTCTCCCTGGCCGATCTCGAGATCGCGAAGCTTCGCGGGTTCATGGCCGGGGCGCCTACGGTGCTCAGGCCCGGTCATGAAGTCACCCGCCTTCGGCTGCCCGGCGCGACGCGCGATGCCGCCCTCAGCGCGTTGCGCACGATCCTGCCGTCCGTGTCCGCTACGCCGAACGAGATCTACACCATCGTCCCGGAGCCCGCGGACGATGCGAGCGCGGATGCCCGCACGGTGATCGAGCGGAACCGGATGGGACCCGCCGTACCGGGGCCATGTCCCGCGGACACCTGCTTCGGCCCGGACCTCATCGCCTGGGGCACCGCGCTCGGCACGTGTGCCCGGGACGTTCGGGTCGGGATCATCGACACGTCGTTCGATCTCGCGCATCCGGCGCTGCGGCATATCAAGGTGGAGCAGGCCGTGTTCCTCGGCGGACAGTCCCCGTCGCCTTCGGATTGGCACGGGACCGCGGTCCTCTCGGTGCTCGGCGGTGATCCGTCGAGCGGGACGCCCGGGTTGTTGCCGGAGGCGACCTTCCTGCTCGCGGCGGCGTTTGTGAGCGATGCGGACGGGAACGCGTCGACGGATACGGTTCGTCTTCTTGCCGCGCTCGCCTGGCTCGACGCCGAGGGCGTCGACATTGTCAACATGAGCTTCTCGGGCCCGCAGGATCCGGCCGTTGCGCACGCCATCTCGGCCATGCGCAAGAAGGGTGTCCTGTTCGTTGCGGCCGCCGGCAACATGGGGCCTGCCGCGGCGCCCAGCTATCCGGCGGCGTATCCGGATGTGATCGCCGTGACGGCGGTCAACCGCAATGGCGAAGGCTATCGTCACGCCAATCGCGGTGACTACATCGACGTCTCGGCTCCCGGCGTCGATATTCTGATTGCGCTCCCGGGCGCGCAACAGGGGGCGCGGAGCGGGACGTCGTTCTCGGCGCCGTTCGTGACGGCGATCGCGGCCGCCCGCGCCGGAGGACGTCTTCCCTACAACGCGGCGGTGGAAGGGGCAGGTGTCGCGCTGCTCGGTGATCTTGCCGTGCGCGACCTTGGGCCTCCGGGGCGCGATCCCATCTATGGCGCGGGGCTCGCATTGGCGCCTGACGCGTGTGCGTCGGGCGGAGGGGCCGTGGCGGGCGCGCCGCCGGTCTCCTCGTCGCCGATGCTCGATGCCCGCGTGCTCGAAGCCGGAGGGAGAGCGCCGCTGACGGTGATCCGGGCGGGCGCGGCCAGCGGCCCGAACTGAACGCGCGGCTTTCTCAGCTCAGGTCTCAGCTCGATGCGGGGCGCCAACCGTTTTCGAGCAGCGCCTTTTCTTCATCGCGCCCCAGTGCGTCGCCTGAGATCAGCGTGTCGGCTACGGCATCCACAGCCGGTGCATTCGGGCCTGTCGCGGTCTGGTAGGTCTGGCTGCCGGTTTCCGTGTGCACCACGGTCGCCTTCGGCGTTTCCACATGGACGGCCACGCGCCATACGCCATCGTCCGCGCGGCATGCGAGGCCCGCGTAATCGGGCTCGCCCGTGACATTCCGCACGCGGTATTCGCGACAGATGGCGTCGCTATCCGCCCGGTGGAAGGACATCACGGGGACGATGGCCGCGCCGTTTGCGTCGGTGGCCGATGCCGTCCCGCTCGGTGTGCTTTCGAGTGTGCGGGCGAGCGCACCGCTTGCCGTGATGCCGGAGCCCGTGGTTGCGATCAGTCCGGCCTCCTGTGCCGGTGCGGACGGGCCCGCGAGCCAGCCGCCCAACACGGCGCCGGTCGAAATCAGAACCGCGACGCTCGCGGCGGTGGCGAGCGAGGCGCCGTGCGGAAAGAGCGTGGCGCCGATGGCGGCGAGGCCACGGCCGAGCCAGCTTTCGCTTTCGGACGAGGCTGCCGGTTTGCGCTCGCGCGTGGGCCGATCGCGGGCCGGGATGGGTGCGCGCAGAATGGCGGCGACGAGATGCTCGGGCACCGGCTCGTCGAGCGTCGGTTCGTACGTGTTGGCGATCTCGCGGCGGGTGACGACGAAGGGCGCAAGCCTCATGCGCAACGTCGCGTCGCGATGCAGGAGGGCTTCGAGGGTCTGCGTCTCCTCGGGAGAAAGCTCGCCGTCGGCGTAGGCCATCAGGATTTCGTCCGTGACTTGCCCCATATCAGCGCTCCCGGGATGCGGCACGCGCGGCGACGGGCTCGGCGGCCTGCTGCGGCGCCTCGATGAGCGAGGCGTAGAGTGTCTGACGTGCGCGCGACAAGCGGCTCATGACGGTGCCGATCGGGATGCCGAGGATGCCGGCCGCTTCCTTGTAGGAGATGCCTTCGACGCAGACCATGGCGACGAGAACCTTCTGCTCGGCGGGAAGGCGCGCGATGCCTTCCGTCACGGCGGCCAGGGTGAGACGGCTTTCCGTTACGTTGCGGCCGTCCTGACCCATCAGATTTTCGACCTCGTCGAGCGTGTTCTCGCCGCCCTGGCTCTTGCGGCTGCGATGGTGGTCGACCCAGATGTTTTGCGCGATGCGATACATCCAACTATCGAGGCTCGTTCCGGGCTTCCATTGGTCCAGGTGCGCGAGCGCACGCTCGCACGTGTCCTGTACGAGGTCGTCCGCCTTATCCCTATCGCCCGTCAAGGCGAATGCAAATCTTCGCAGACGCGGCAATAGCTCGATCATCCGCGACCGGATTTCCTCCACCACGGTCCCCTCTCCGCGACTGTTGGATACAACGAAGCGCACCCCACCTTATTCCGGACGGAGGTGTTTTTGGGGCATGTGTGGCTTTGTAGCGCTGTCTGCGGCCGTTTTCCCGCAAATCCGCGCTGGATGAGAGTTGGCGGGCTTGCGATGCAAAGCCAGACCTCAGCCCGGTCTGGCCGGGCCGGCCAAAACCTTCTAAACGAGAGCGAAATCGAACCGAAGAGGCGGCACGCGCATGACCACACCCCCGGCCGAGACCCCAGATTTCAAGGCGGCCATCGTCGTCGTCACCCCGTTCCAGCAGAATTCCACGCTCTTGTGGGACAGCGAAAGCATGGTGGGCGCGGTGGTCGATCCCGGCGGCGACCTGGACAGGATCGAGCAGGCGATCCAGGAGGTCGGGGTCAAGGTCGAGAAGATCCTCCTGACGCACGGGCACATCGACCATGCGGGGGGAGCGGACGATTTGCGCAAGACGCTCGGCGTGCCGGTCGAAGGGCCGCATCCGGCGGACCGCTTTCTGCTCGATAATCTCGCGAAGCAGGGCGAGGCCTACGGCTTTCCCGCCAAGCCGGTCACGCCCGACCGCTGGCTCGAAGAGGGCGAGACCGTCACCGTCGGCGGGCATACGTTCGACGTGCTGCATTGCCCGGGGCATTCGCCAGGATCGGTGGTTCTCGTCAATCACGCACAGCGTTTCATCCTGATGGGCGACGTGCTGTTTCAGGGCTCCATCGGGCGCACGGATTTCCCTTACGGCGATCACGATGCGCTGATCGGCGCGATCAAAACGAAGCTCTTTCCGCTCGGGGACGACTATGCGTTCATTCCGGGGCACGGGCCGGTCAGCTCGATCGGAGCCGAGCGGCGGTCGAACCCCTTCCTGAGGTAAGGCGCGGCTGAGGCGTCAGCGGCCACGGCCGATGTGGAGATCGAGGCAGCCGAAGATGCCGCATTCGGCGGCGGCCGTGCCGTAGCCGGTCATGCTGCCGTCGTTCTCGTAGAAGTCGACGGTCTCGACGCGGAGCGTCTCGGAGCAGCTTCTGCGACAGGCGACCCACGTGCCGTTCGGCTTCCTCACCTCGTAGCCGACGCGTGTCGCGCGCACCGGGCCCGACACGACGCCGTTTCCGAAGCGACTTTTTGCGACGGCGACGTCGGCCTCGGGCCGGGGCTCGAGCCAGTGCCAGCCACCCGCTTCGGCCTCGAGGCTCGTGACGATACCGACCGGAACGGCGCCGGCGATCAGGGCCAGCGCCAAGACCGCGCCCGAGGTGAAGCGTGTCATCGTCTCGTCTCCTTGTCGCGTGAGCGTGGACGTCACCGCGCTCAGCCCCTTATCTCTCAGCCGCTTTTCGCAAACTGCATGTTGACGCCCGTGAAGCCCGGTCCGCCGGTCGAGATGTTGACGGTCTGGCGGGAGCCCGAGAGCGTCACGGCCATCGAGCCAGAGATGGCCCCGCTGAACGACAGCTTGAAGCCATTTCCGGACGCGCGCCCGTTGACGCTGCCCGCCTGATTGAATTCACGCTCTTCCCAGGACCCGCTGATCTGGTTGCCCGAGCTCGTCAGGTTCGCGCGCATGTGGATCTTGAAGTTCGACGAGTTGGAGCAATTGATGGCCATGCCGAGCGCGGCTCCGCCGGAGCGGGCGGTGTAGTAGCCGCGGCACCTGATGCGCTGGGTCGAGCCGTTCTCCATGCGGACGCTGCCGGAGCCCGTCCATGCGCCGTTGAGCGCGTTGAACGTGCCGGAGCTGCTTGCGGCCGGTGCCGCGCCCGCAGCGAGTGCGAGGGCTGCAGCGGAAAGAACGGCGAAACGGGTACGTATCACGTTAAAGCCTCTCCAGTCTGATGTCCGGCCTGATCCCGCCAGTATTCTCCCGTCTTCCCAAAACACTCTTATCACTGGCGCTAAAATTAACGGTGGTAGCCGTGCAACACCGTCGATCGTGTCTCAGGTTGGGACGAATCCGTCTGCCCGTGCTTACCGCAAGCCGTCGAGGGCGCGCAACCAACGCGTTCACCCCTTCTCTCCTATGTATTTGGAAACGTTGTTTTTTGTGATTGGGCTCCGGTTTGGCTCGGGACAGCTCCATCGCGGAGGTCTCGCCCGGCCACGGTTGAGGGTATCTGGCGGCGGAGATGCACGCTGTTCCCGGGGAAGGGGGACATCGTCCAAACTCTTCGCTTGCGCGGGCGGATGGGGCGGCTATGTTCGGCAAAAGAAACACTATAACGTTGTAATTCGTCCGGGAGGATTTGGTCATGCGGTTCGGCGCAATTGCCTTCGCGCTTGCGGGGGCTGCCGGTGTTTGTGTCGTGGGCAGCGCGGCGTTCGCCGAGACGGTGAGCCTGCCCGAGCGCAAAGCGGGGCTGTGGGAACTCACCACGACCATGGACGAAGGCATGGGTCCCGTGGACCGGACGCTCACCATGTGCGTCGATGCGGACATGGAACGCAATACGGTGATCGCGAGCCTGATCGAGCACAAGCAGGCCTGCTCCAAGTACGACATCAGCCGCGAGGGCGATAAGACGGTCGTGAACATGTCGTGCCGGTTCGACACGCGCGATGTCCAAGGCCGGACGGAAATGAGCGGTGACTTCAAGACCGTGCTTCTGGTCAAGATCGAGAGCACGACGTCGGGCGATCATCGCGGCCAGTCGGTCGCGGTCAAGCGCACCATCACGCAGACCGGCAAGTATCTCGGCGAGAGCTGCGGAAATCTGACCGGGGGCGAGGCCATGGGCTCGGACGGCACGCGGGTCATGGTGCAGTAACGCCGGGTTCATCAGAGAAAATCGCAATCCATTCACCTGACAGCCGCGGCCAATACCGCGGCTGCCGTCGTTCTGGCCGTGCGCCTCATATCGCGCCACATGGTGCGCGATGTCGTGACGTTCTGCGATCAACAGCCGCGGCGGACGACGCAGCGATAGTGGCTGCGCGTGCCCCAACCGAAGCGATACGCGCAGTCGCGGCGGACGCGTGCGCAGCGGCTATGGATGCGGGGGCGATGCAGATGCCGATGACGCCAATGACGGTGGCGCCAGTGGCGTCCCCTGCGCCGGACATCCTGCTTTACAGAGCTTTCGGTTGCCTGGGATTGGACTGCTTTCCCGGCTCCTCCGGGAAGGGCGGCGGCGGTTGCGATCTGGGGAGCCAGGGCTGCACCGACCGCGACGGCGGCGGCGATGGCAAGAGCTTTGAAACGCATGATTCACTCCTCGACATCGTTGGGTCCGGCATATGTGTCCATGGATTTAGGTCGCCGGACCAGTGACACAAGCATGGAGTGTCTGAACACCGGATGAACCGAGGGAGTTCAATTTTGTATTGCAGTGCGGCCGTCGCTTTCGAACCTGCGGGCAACAGTCGTGCTTAACGGCGGTGCGTTGACGGAAGGTCGGATGGCGCAGCTCCGTGAGGCGCGTGGTTCAGGTTGCGCGCTTTACGGTGTGGTTTTCGATGCGCGTGAGGCTGGAGGGCGAGGCTCGGCTGTGCGCATGTGGTTAATCACGTCGCGCGCCTCCCGAAGACTCGCGCCCAGCTCCTCGCGGCAGATCCTCACGGCTTCGATCAACTGGCCTTCGGCCACGAGGCGCTCGATGCGCTCGCGCGTTTCCGGCAACAGGCGGGCGGCATTGTTCGCGGCGTCGAACTTGCCGCTCCGCTCGCGCTTGCGGCGCTCGTCGGCGCGATGAGGGTTGAACCTCACCGCGGTGACGCGACCGATCAGGATGCCGATGACGAGCGCCGTCAGAACGGCAAGCAGCGAATAGGCGGGTTCGAGCAGAGACATGAGGCAGGGCTTTCACGATTGCGGGTGCGTCCTGCTGCGTAGCGCGCCTGTTCGACGGCTTCGTGATCGCAGAATGCGCTCCCATCGTGATCGATGCGGCTTGCGCGGACGCTCAGGAGTGAACCATGGCGGCGTACTCGTTCTTCACGCGCATGATCTTTCCGGACGGCCCGCGCGGCAGCTCGGCCAGGATCTCGATATCGAAGTCGAAGGTGCCCGCCAAGCCTTCCGCGTGGGCGGAGTCCTGCACGAGCTGGCGGATGCGTGACGGATCGAGGTCGCGGCCCTTCTGCGGCACGGCGCGGATCAGGAAGTTGCGCGGTCCGGTCTGCACGATCTGATGCTCGGCGAGATCGCGCACGTGATGCAGGCCGGTCAGGAACACGTAATATGGCAGCTCCCGTTTCTCGCCGCCGGTTTCGATCCAGAGCAGGTCCTTGCTGCGGCCGCTGATGCTCGTGATGTAGGGCAGCACGCTGCCGCATCCGCAGGGTGCGGTTCCCATCGTGACGCGGTCGTCCACCTCGTAGCGGATGATCGGCTGGACGTGATTGTAGAGATTGGTGACGAGCACCTTGCTGCCTTCCGTGCCGGGCGGCACGGGACGGTAATTCTCATCGACGACCTCGAGGATGGCGAGGTCCGCGTTCACGTGCGCGCCGCGCCCTGCCGTGCACCCCGAGGACAGCACGAGGCATTCGCCCATCGCGTACTCGTCGCCGACGGGTGCGCCGAAGACGTCTTCCAGCCACGTGCCCTTCTCGGCGGACAGGGGCTCGGCGACGTTCGTGATCTGCGTGAGGCAGCCGAGCTCCTTGAGACGCAGCCGCCCCGCTTCCTGCTCGCGGCCGAACGCTTCGAGGGCGCTCGCGTAGCCGGTCAGATAGTGCGGGCGGAAGGCTTCCAGCTTGCGGTTGTTTTCCGCGATCGAATCCGAGACCGAGATCGGCATCAGCTTGAACACGGGGCGCAGGTAGCCCGGCAGATAGGCAAAGGCGGCCGCGCTCGGATAGAAGCCGGGCTTGATGGTGAGCACGGCCATGCGGGCCGGATTGAGGATGCGCCCCAGGTGGGGAAGGAAACGGCGCTTGAGCTTGGTTCCGCGCGCGAACTGCACGGCGAACACGAGCGCGAGCGCTTCGCGGTCCTGCACGATGAGGGCGGGCTGACCCTGGCTTCCGGACGTGTGGCTCACGCCATAGCGGCCGAGGTAGTAGCGGCCGAGGTTCTTCGGGTCGTCGACGAAGGCGCCGAGGTCGGCCTTCTTCAGGCGCCGGTCGGTGACGAGCTCGTCGTAGTTCTCCATCATCTCCGCTTTCGTCAGGGTCGGAAGGTCGGAAACGGCGCAGCGTTCGATGTCGATCCTCGCGAAGCGGCGTTGATAGTACGGCGAGTGCGTGACGGCGTGGCGGAGAAGCGCGCGCAGGCGCTGCTCCTGCTTGGCTTGGATCTGCTCGGCGGTATGCCAGAACGGATAGAGCTTCTGCAGCGTGAGAACGAAACTGATGGGGCCTGACATCCCATGGATCTCCTGAACTGGTCTTCCCCGCGTCCAACAGCGTCGGCTAGACGATTTTGGATCGCACGCCCTTTGCTCGCAGCCCGGATCGGTCACGCCGTCGTCACGTGACCGCCCTTGCACCAGGCGTGCTTGCCGTCTTCTGACGACCTCCTGTTTCCAACCGAAGAGGACTCGTAAATCCACGCCCGACATTCGCTCGTGGCCGGTTGGGTGCCAACTTTTTCGAAGCCTAATCTTCCCCCATTCGCGCACGTGGCTCGCGTCCGTAGAGATACGGGAGGATTGACCCCAGCCCAACGTAATCGTGCGACGGCTGCTGCGGTTCCCGCTTTACGCACGAACAGACGGCACCCGCCTCGGGGGCGGGTGCTTTCGCTCAGACGGAGCGGAGAAGATACGTCGCCGCTTACGCGGCCAGCTCCGCGCGGTCGTGCCTGCCTTCCTCGACCTCCTCGATGATCTTCGCGACGAAGGCGTCGAGGTCGTCGGGATTGCGGCTGGTGACGATGCCCTGGTCGGTGACCACCGCCTCGTCGCGGAAATCCGCGCCCGCGTTGACGAGGTCGGCCTTGATGGTCTTGTAGCCGGTCGCCTTGCGGCCGCGCACGGCGTTGGCCTCGATCAGGAGCCAGGGGGCGTGGCAGATCGCGGCCACGGGCTTGCCGGAGTTGAGGAACGTTTTGATCAGCGCCAGCGCCTCGTCGTCGGCGCGCAGCAGGTCGGGGTTGATCTGGCCGCCGGGCAGAACGAGGGCATCGTAGAAGGACTCGGAGGCATCCGTGAGGTCGCGGTCGACCTTGACCGGCTTGCCCCAATCCTTGCCTTTCCAGCCTTTGATCGTCTCCTTGTCCTGGCGCGATTTCGGCGCCACGACGTGCACGAGCGCGCCGGCTTCCTTCAGTTTGTCGCGGGGGACCTCCAGCTCCGACTGCTCGAAGCCGTCGGTGGCGAGGATGAGAATTTTTGCTTTCGATATCTTCGGCATAGGGGCCTCCTGTCTTCTTTTCGGGTGACAGGAGAAAACGGGATCGCGCGGACGCGGGTTCCCTGGCGTGTCCCCGCCCCGTTCCGCGCCGGCGGGCCTTCGACCCCGCAGAGGTCGTCCGTATACGGGTAGATTGCGCCTAAAGTGCGAGATTGCAGCGATAGCATCGGCGCAATCGAATCGATACGTTCTCCCACATGATGAAGCTTGCCTCCGATGCTGAACCGTCACGGCCCGCAGGGGCGCTCGACGCGGCGTTGCCCGCCGTGCCTCCGGAGGCGCTCACCGCAGTCGTCTCTCGGTTCGCCCAGGAGGCGACCGGGGTCGGGCACCAGATCGTCGACATCGCCTGCAACATCAAGGAACTCGGCACCCGCTTGCAGAGCCAGAACGGGCAGATTCAAGACATCGGCCGGGAGATGCGCGCGCTGGGCGGCGAGAACCAGCGCATCGCCGATGGGGCGCGCAACAGCCTCGACGTCGCGAAGCGCGCCAACGACGACATCACAAGCTCGGCGATGGCCGTCCGATGCTCGGTCGACAGCATCCAGCGGCTCGTCGATACGGTGGCCGAGCAGCGGGACCTGCTCATGGTGTTCCAGGAGGCGCTTGCCAAGGTCTCCAAGGTGGCCGACGGAATCGACGTCATCACGCAGCAGACGGAGCTGCTTGCGCTCAATGCGACGATCGAGGCTGCGAGGGCCGGCGCGGCCGGCCGCGGATTTGCCGTGGTCGCGGCCGAGGTGAAGGCCCTGGCCGGCCAGACCGCCCGCGCGACCAGCGAGATCACCGCCACCGTCGGCGACCTCACGTCGAAAGCCAATCTCCTCATCGAGACAGGCCGGTACAGCGCCGAGCTTGCGCGGTCTGTCGACGAGAGCGCGTCGCTCATCACCACGACCTTCGATTCCATCGAGCAGACGGTCGGCAATCTCGTCTGCGAGTCCTCGGACATTCAACGCGCCGCCTCCGCCATCGACGAGCGGAGCCAGTCTCTGCTCGCCAGCGTTGAGCGGATCATGGACGGTTTCCGGCTGTCCGCCGCCAACATCGGCCGCGTAGAGACCCGGGTCGGCGAGCTGCAGGTGGCGGGCGAGGCCCTGATCACCACCAGCGTCGAGTCGGGCGCGAGGACGGCGGACTCGCCATTCGTGCTCGAGGTCATCCGCCGCGCCGGAATGCTGGCGGACGCGCTCGACGATGCGATCGACCGCGGCATCCTCAGCCTCGAGGTGCTGTTCGACCGCAACTACCGGCCGATCGCCGGCACGGACCCGCAGCAGTACACCACTGCCTACGTGGCGGAGTTCGACCGTATCGCCACGCCCATCATCGACGAGGCCCTGCTGCTCGACGACAAGGTCGTGTTCTGCGCGCCGGTCGATGTGAACGGCTATCTGCCGACCCACAACAGCAGGTTCTCGCACCCGCAGGGCGCGGACCCGACGTGGAACGCCGCCAACTGCCGCAACCGGCGCGTCTTCAACGACCGGGTCGGGCTCGGCACCGGCAAGAACCGGAAGCGGTTCTTGGTCCAGACCTACATGCGCGACATGGGCGGCACGTTCGTGCCGATGGTCGACGTATCGGCGCCGATCGTGATCAAGGGCCGGCACTGGGGCGGGCTTCGCCTCGCCTACACGGCCTAGCCCGTCGCGTCTTCACACCGTCTTGTTCGTCGCCAAGCCCGGAGACGCGGTCGGCGGCGTAAGTCCCATCGAGACGTAGACGCTCATCAGGTCGTCGATCTTCAAGTCCGCGAGCTCGATCCAGGTTTCGGGCACGTAGATCAGCGCGCCGCCGAAGGGCACGGGCGCGGACGGGACGAGGACCGGCACGTAGTTCGTGCCGCCGATATCGATCGGCGTTTTCGACGGAAGGAGCGCGAGCACGGCGGCGCCGGGCTTGCCGCCGAAATAGCACCATGCGGGGCTCATGCTCTTGAGGCTGTCGCCGTTCTTGGTGTCGACGATCGAGACGAAGCGGTTCGACAGGTCGTAGACGTTCGACACCAGGGGAACGCGGCGGATGAGGCGGTCGAAAAGGGTCGCGACCCAGTTGCCGACGCGGGAATGGACGAGAAGGCCGAGCGCGTAGATGGCGGCGGCGATCACCGCGAGGCCGATCAGGTAGGGCGCGAGCTCGGAGGTCTCGACACCGAAACCGAGGGAGGTGAGAAAGCGGCCGAACCCGCTGCCCGGGCCCAGGTACTGGTTGATGAGCGCGAGCAGCCAGACGGTCACGAAGATGGTGAGCAGCAACGGAAGTGCGGCCAGGAGTCCCGTGAGAAAGACGCGTCCAATTCTGCCCATGGTGTTCCCCCTCCGTGGCCGGATAAAAAAATGTGTGATCGGCGCCACGGTCTGCGGCGCGCGGCTTCGCGTCAAGATGCTTTGATGGGTAACACGCGGCGCTGTGACACGATTTTCGGATGACGCGGCGCGCGTGCCGATGCATCATTTTTCCGGTTTCGTGAAACGATGACGTTTGCGACGTGCGGCTGCGCGGCCTCGGCGGCCCGCATCCTCTTGCGGCGTCCATCCTTGTGCTGGAGATGGCATGGCTGAGATTGGGTCCGAGGTTCGTTACTGGCGCGATCGTTCGTTCGGGTTCTGGCTTCTGCACATCGGCGTACCCGTGGCGCTTCTCGCGGCGGCGCTGGCGGCCGGATACACGGGCGGCGAGATCAAGCGGGTCGCGCTCGACTCGCATACCAGCATCCGCGAAAGCGTCACGGGGCTGCTCACGCTCTCTGCGGCCGTGATCGTGGCGCTCATCCTCGCGCGCGCTGCGCAACCGCTCGAATGGCGGCTCAAGGTCTGGCTCGGGCTTTTCATCGCGGCGATGATTTTCTTCGCGGGCGAGGATCTCAACTGGGGCCAGCATTATCTCGGCTGGACGCCGCCCGATTATTTCCTCGAGCACAACCACGAGAACGAAGGGAACCTCCACAACACGTGGCCGCTGCTGTTCAACCGCCTGCCGCGCGGGATCATGAATGCTTGGCTGATCGTGGCGTGCATTCTGGTGCCGCTGGGCTGGCGGTATCCCGTGCGCTTGCTGCAACGCGTGGTGCCCCCGGTGCTGTGGCCCGACCGCCGGCTGATGTTTCCCGCCGCGCTGGTGTTCGCCACGAAGGGCATCCGGCATCTCGCGTCGGGGGGAGGCAGCGATCACTGGCTGCTGGCCATCCGGCACAGCGAGCTCGAAGAGCTGATCATTGCATGCGTGCTGGTGCTCTACGCCTTGATGCTGTGGGAGCGGCTGGTGAAGCGCGACGGCGTCGCCGTCGCGGTGTGAGCGACGGCCGTGACGGATGCCGGCTAAGCGCCGGGGCGGCCGGTTTTGCGGGCGCGGCCTTTGCGGCGCTTCTGCTCGCTCTCCGTTTCGATCTCGACGGTGCGCGACGGCTTGGCCGT
>ERZ869909.2086-NODE-2086-length-14335-cov-4.157806_pt1 | contig 14335 bp, 12 predicted proteins | sample MGYA00520892_ERZ869909 | MGnify/ENA primary metagenome ERZ869909 (study PRJEB32215, sample SAMEA104723947) | bioreactor metagenome | biome: bioreactor; feature: anaerobic bioreactor; material: water | place: China | collected 2015-03-12 ... | reverse complement strand
CTCCTGCCCAATGCCACTTTCCGGGTAAAGCTGGAAAACGACCACGAAATCATCGCCCACACCGCTGGCAAGATGCGCAAGAACCGCATCCGCGTGCTGGCCGGTGACAAGGTGCTGGTCGAGATGACGCCCTACGACCTGACCAAGGGCCGTATCACCTATCGCTTCAAGTAAGGCGGGCCGCGTCGCCATGACCGCCCGCCCGCGCCTTGTTCTGGCGAGTGCCTCGCCGCGCAGGCGCGATCTGCTTGCCGGGATCGGCTTCGCGCCGGATCTGGTTGCCCCCACCGATATTGACGAGACCGAGCGGACAGGCGAGCTGCCGCGTGATCTCGCCCTGCGCCTGACGGTGGAAAAGCTTTCCGCTGCCGGTCATGCGGGCGATTTCGTGCTCGCCAGCGACACGGTGGTCGGCGTTGGCCGGCGCATATTGCCCAAGACAGAGACAGAGGATGAAGCGCGTGCCTGCCTCACGCTTCTCTCGGGGCGCAATCACCGGGTCTTTACCGGCGTTGCCGTGCGTGCGCCCGATGGCCGGGTGGCGCACAAGCTCTCCACCACACGCGTCGCGGTCAAACGCCTCAGCGCGCAGGAGATCGATGAATACGTCGAAAGCGGCGAGTGGCAGGGCAAGGCTGGCGGCTATGCCATTCAGGGCCGGTTTGGCGGGCATATCATCCAGATCATTGGCAGCCATACCGGCGTGATGGGCCTGCCCGTCTATGAGACGCGCCAGCTGCTTGTAGGACTTGGTTACAAGCCATGAGAGTTATAGTTGCCGACCATGTTGGCGAGACGCGCGCAGGCCTTTTTGAAGGCGACCGCGCCATCGAGCTGCATATCGAACGCTGGAGCGAGCGGGGCAGGCGCGCCCTGCGCGGCGAGGTCTATCGTGCCCGCGTGCGCCGGATCGATACCCAGCTGAACGGCGCATTCTGCGATATCGGGCGTGGGGCTGATGGCTTCCTCTCCTTTGGCGCGCAGGGCCGCCCCGCAGGCTTTCATGAAGGGGCGAGCATTGGCGTGCAGATCGCGCGCGAGGCCTTTCAGGAAAAGGGGCCTACGCTTGCGCTTTACGAAGTCGAGGCAGGCGATGCGCCCGAAGCGCTGATCACGGCGCCGCCTCTGGCAGAGCGCCTGTCGGGCCTGTTCGATGCGCCCATCATCCCTGCCCACAAGGCCGATATCGATCTCGACGTCGAGTTCGAGGCGGCCCTTGCAGCTGAGGTGCCGCTGCAGGGCGGCGGGCGTATCATCATCGAGCCGGTGACGGCGCTGACCGCCATTGATGTCGATGCAGCCGGGCGCACGGGCGGCAAGGGCAGCCCTGCCTTTGACCTCAACCGCGCCGCAGCGCGCGAAGCAGCCCGCCAGATACGACTGCGCGGGATTGGCGGCGTGGTGGCCATCGACTTTGTGCCGCTAAAGAAAAAGGGCGATCAGATCGCGCTCGATGCGACGCTGAAATCGGCCTTCCGCAATGACCCCGCCAAGGTCGATATCGCGCCGGCCTCGCGCTTTGCCATTACCGAGATCGCCCGCCAGCGTCTGGGCCGCGCCCTGCACGAGCAGATGTGGGAGCGCTTTGGCGTTGAGAGCGTGGAGACGCGCGCGTTGGCAGCCTTGCGCGCACTGGAAGCCGAAGGCAGGGCGAACCGCGCCGCGCGCCTCGTGCTTGAAGCGGGCAGCGACATCCATACATGGCTGTCATCAGACGCAATCGGATGGAAAAAGGCCATGACGGACAGGCTCGGCGCGCGCTTTGACCTGAAGCTTTCAGAGCGCCTTGCCACACGCGCCTTCGCGGCAGGGCGGGCGTGATGGGCCATAAAGGCAAATGCCCGATCTGCGGCAAGCCGGTCGTGACCGAGTTCCGCCCCTTCTGCTCGAAGCGGTGCGCCGATCTCGACCTGCAAAAATGGCTCTCCAACTCCTATGCCGTCCCCGGCGAGCCGGTGGACCCCGAAACCCTGCCCAAGGATGAGGCGGAGTAGGACGCACCCCGCGCCCTTCCCGCATCCCCGCCAGCGCGCTAAACAGCGCCGCAACGAGACAGATGGAGGACGCTTCCCATGGCCGATATTCGCAAATGCCAGGTTCTTGTCGTAGGCGGCGGGCCGGGCGGCTATCCGGCGGCGATCCGCGCAGGCCAGCTCGGCCTTGATACCGTGATCGTCGACAAGCACGGGCTTGGCGGCACCTGCCTCAATCGTGGCTGCATCCCCTCCAAGGCCTTCATCCACGCGGCCTCCAAGTATGAGGAGATGCTCTCCCATACCGGCAAGGGCGCGCTCGGCATCACGCTCACCGCAGAACCGGTGCTGGAGATGGCGGGCGTCACCGCCTGGAAGGACACCATCGTCTCCAAGCTCACCAAGGGCGTCGGCCAGCTTCTCAAGGCTGCGAAAGTCGAGGCGGTTTCCGGCTGGGCGACCTTTTCCGATGCCAAGACCTGCACCGTCGCGCTGGAAGACGGCAAGACGCTGACCATCCAGGCCGAGAACGTGATCCTTGCCACCGGCTCGAAGGAAACCGAGCTGCCCTTCCTGCCCTTTGGCGGGCCGGTCATCGGCTCCACCGAGGCGCTGCAACTGACCGAGCTGCCCGAGAAGCTGGTGGTCGTGGGCGCGGGCTATATCGGGCTGGAGCTCGGCATCGCCTTTGCCAAGATGGGCTCACAGGTGAGTTTCGTCGAAGCCGCTGACGCCATCCTGCCGCTTTACGATGCAGAGATGACGCGGCCCATCACGCAATGGCTGAAACGCCACAAGGTGGATGTGCACCTCAAAGCCCGCGCGAAGGGCTTTGAGGAAAAGAACGGCAAGGCCATCCTCCAGTTTGAAGATGCCGACGGCAAGCTGCAGAGCCTTGAGGCCGACAAGATCCTCGTCGCGGTCGGCCGGAGGCCCGTCACCGAAGGCTGGGGCCTTGAGAATATGGGCCTCGATATGGCAGGGCCGTTCCTCAAGATCGATGATCAGTGCCGCACGCCCATGCGCGGCGTCTACGCCATTGGTGATCTGGTCGGCGAGCCGCTGCTGGCCCACAAGGCAACCGCCCAGGGCGAACTCGTCGCCGAAGTGATCGCTGGCCATCGCCGCCGCTTTGATCCCAATTCAATCGCCGCCGTGTGCTTCACCGAGCCGGAGATTGTCGGCGTCGGCCTCACGCCGGACGAAGCGAAGAAGAAGGGCGAGAGCGTCATCACCGGCAAGTTCCCGCTGGCCGCCTCAGGCCGCGCTCTCTCCATGGAAGGCGGGGCTGATGGCGGGTTCGTGCGCATCACCGCGCGCGAGAGCGATCATGTGATCCTTGGCATCCATGCGGTCGGCAAGCATGTCAGCGAGCTCTCAGGCGAGTTTGCGCTGGCCATCGAGATGGGTGCACGCCTTGAAGACATTGCCGGCACGATCCACGTCCACCCGACCCTGACCGAGTGCTTCGCCGAGGCAGCGCTGGCGGCTTTGGGCCATCCGATCCATATTCCGGCCTGATCCACACCCTCGTCCTTCGAGCACCACGTGGCCGAAGGATGAGGGAAAAGCTCCCTCAGCAAAAGGCCCCGGATAGCCCTGCGGGCTTCCGGGGGTTCAGTTTTTGTAACCACCACATTCTTGAAATCCCGGAGGCCCGAAGGGCCATCCGGGACCTCGTGCAGAAGCGGACAGGGACCCCGGTATTGATGCGGTTTCGATAATTCTGCCGGTTTTCCCGCTGCTGGAGTGACGAGAAGAGACCCCCTAAAATCTCGCCCCCACCCGCACATAGGCCACCCGGCCGCGCGGATCATGCACCTTGGTGTCATAGCCCAGCGGCGTCGGTATAAACGGCGCGGCCTCGTCGGTGATATTCAGTGCCCCGGCGGTGAGGGTCACAGCCGTTCCGGAGAGATCGAGCGTGTAGCGGCCCTGCAGGTCGAGCACGGTCCAGCTCTCCACATCGCTGCCCGCGCCCTCATCATTGCGATATCCGGCAATGTGGCGCAAGCCCGCGCGGACCCCGAACGCCTCCCGGCTCCAGTCGAGATACGCGCTGGCGCGCCAGTCCGGCACCGAGCGGGCGAAATTGGTGAAGTTGCGGCTGCCCAGCGCGTCGATCTCGCGGTTCAGTACGGGGTCTACAATCGTGAACTCGCCAATCCAGCTGGCATCCACGCCCCAGCCGAGTACACCCGCACCCAGATCGACCGGATCACCACGCAGGGCCAGATCAATGCCTGACGCATCGACGCGCGGCGCATTGACGAAGGCAGCGCGCACCAGCACCACATCGCCCGCCGGGGAGAGCTCGATACGCGGATCATCAAACTGGCCATTATCCGCCAGATCGGCGGCGATGATCGCATTGGCGCTCTCGCGCACGATCAAATCCTCATACCGCACCCGCCACGCATCCACGGTGGCGTTGATGCCTGACACCCGCGCTGACAGGCCGGCCGAGAAGGTCTGCGCGCGTTCGGGATCAAGATCGGGATTGCCGACCGTGCGCACCGGGCGGAACAAAGCCTGCGTACCGATGGTCAGCGATTGCAGCGTGGTCGTCGCTGAGACTTCCTGATGCAAGGACGGCGCGCGGTAGGAGCGCGACCAGGAGGCGCGCAGCGTCACTGCCTCGTTCACATCAAAGGCCGCCGCGATGCGCGGGTCGGTGGAAGAAAAATCGCCCTGGCGCTCATGGCGGGCAGCAAGCTGCAGGCGCAAGGCTTGCGTCAGCGGCAGGATCGCATCGGCGAAGAGGGCTTGCGCGCTGCGTGCGCCCGCATAATCCGGCCCGCCGACGATGAAGAGGAAATTGTCGGCGTTGAAATCATCGCCATGGTCAACGCGGTAGCTTTCCCGCCGCAGATGCGCGCCGAACGCCGCCGAGACCGGGCCTGCAGGCAGGGTGAAGAGCGCATCCGTCGCGGCGGTGAACTCAGCCGTGACAAGGTCTGCGTGCGAGTTGCGGATGTTCTCGCCGATGATGTAGTCGATCACAGCCGGGTCGTTATAGCGCGGGTCAGCCCGGTCGGTGACCAGCCCGCCAGAGCCGAACGGGTTGAAGAAGAAGCAGCCCTGCGACTGGTCGCCAGCCGCCACGCCTTGCCCCGGTGCGCGTACCGGGCAGTCTGCTCCGCCAAAGCCCAGGATCGCGGCATCGAAATTATCGGCCAGCGTATCGGTGATCGTCGCGCGCAAGCTGTTGCGCGAATAAGTCAGATCGGCGCTCAGTGTCCAATCGCGTGCCAGAGCTTGCATATCGTGCTCAAGGCTCGCCTCGGCGCGCCAGGTGCGGTGTGCAAACTCGCGCCGCGCCGCGCCCGCGCGTTCACCCAGCGGGCGGCCAAGCCAGACTACATCGCGTCCGAACGGGTTGGCCGGGTGGAGGGCAGAGATGGTGGGGAAACGCAGGTTTGCCAGAGAGGGCGAATTGCCGCGCTCCACGTCCTGTGCGCTGCCCCCAAGACGCAAGGTAATGCGCGTATCGCCAAAATCACCCGACAGCGCGGCGAAACCGGAAAGCCGCTCCTCATCGGTCAGTACCGAGAAGAACTGGCCGAAATCCAGTCCGCACGAGCCGATCTGGCCGAACGGCGTCTGCGCGCCGGTGGCCATGGGCCGTCCGCCGGCTGCCACGCAGTCTGGATCAAGCACGGGAGCCGGGCCGCCGCTGGCATTGGTCACTTCAAATCCGCCGCTGGGCGCGAGGATGTAGAAGGAGCCCGGCTGGCCGAGCGAGGAGAGGCCCGTGCCGGGCGCGAACGGGGTCTCAAATCCTTCCAGTCCCTCGCGGTCAAACCATTCGACAGCGCCGGTGACATGCCAGTTGCCGAACGCTCGTCCCGCAATGGCGCCAATCGTATAGCCCGCACCGGAGCCGGAAAATTCTGTCGGTCCGCGCCATTCGGCGAAGGTTTCAACGCCTTCAAACCGATCCCGCGTGATGACATTGATGACGCCGGCCACAGCGTCTGCGCCGTACACGGGCGAGGCGCCGTCACGCAGGATTTCCACCCGCTCCACCGCCAGCGAGGGCATCAGGGCGTTGAAATCGACAAAGCTGGAGCCGTCGTCAGCCGCAACGCTCGCCACCGTCTGGCGCTGGCCATTGACCAGCACCAGCGTCGCGCCAAGGCCCAGCCCGCGCAAATTCACGTTGGATGTGCCTGAGGTGTCGTTCTGCGTGCCGGGATCCTCGTTGAACTCCGACCCTGTCACGAAGGTCTGGAAAACCAGCGCCTCGCCGATACGGGCAAAGCCTGCCGCGTCGATCTCATCACGGCTGATTGTGGTGACAGGCCGGTCTGCTTCCAGCGCGCCCGGTGCGCGGCCGCCCGTGATGGTGATGACCTCGCGCGGCGCGTCTGTGTCGTGCGCCAGGGCGGTCTGGGTGAGGGCGCACAGGGCCGTGCTGGCCAGAAGGCCGCGAAGGATGGCGTTCATGGGATGATGTCTCATCAGGCAGGAAGCGGGTCGGGTGGAGCCGGTTAGCAGCGCACACCAGGCCGGGCAAGGCGTGACAGGCGTTTACATAGCACGCGGCGTTCATGTGCAAAGCATGGGCACCAGATGCGCCAACCCCCATGGACAGGGGCAAAAACCGGCCCTATAAACCGCGCTCTCCGATTTCGGAGTGTGCCCAGGTAGCTCAGTTGGTAGAGCAGCGGATTGAAAATCCGCGTGTCGCTGGTTCGATTCCGGCCCTGGGCACCATTTCCTTTCCTTAAATTTCAGATGCACAGACGCGCTGGCGCGCGCATGCTGGAAACCTGTTGCTGTCGGCAAGCGCGTTCATGGCGCGTTCATGCTGGCGCGCACAGCCTGCCTTGCCCTTTCGGGTCGAGGTTTTCGCCGTGCAGGAGGAATCACATGCCGCGTGCTGGTATCGCCGTTCTGGCCCTTGCTTCGCTTGTTGCCGTCCCCGCTCCCACGTTCGCACAAGCGCTCTCCAGCGGCGATTATGAACGCTGCGCGGTCTACCGCCCCGATGGCAGCCGCGCCGGCTACAGCAATGCCTGCCTCGAACGCCAGCGCGCGATGATCCGCCGCTATAGCAATCAGGGCAATCAGGGATATGGCTATGCCCCTGCGCCTGTCTACGGGGCGGCCAGCTATCCGTGCCCGTCCTGGGCCAATAATGGCCGCGGCTATAGTTCCACGACCCGTCCGGGCAGTTATGGCGTTGTGTATGGAACCTTCAACTCGGCCTTTAACGGGCAGGCGTGCATTCCCAATAGCGGCAATCAGTTCCTGCGCGGCGTGAACTAGCGCGCCGGGAATCACCCTGCGGTCACCGCCCTTCTTCAGGGCGTCCGCGCGCGCCGGTATGTCTGTCCGGGCGCAGTTTGCGGCATGCAGCCAGCGGCAAGGCCCATACACTTGTGAATAATGGTATCAAGGGCTTGCTCTTGCGCTCAGTCCGGTGCTGGATAAGTGCCCGCCTTTCGGCTAGCACTGCAATAAATCACAAAAGAGCTGGGGTCCCCTCATGAGCAATTCCTCTTCTGCCTCCAAGCCCACCAAGAACGGCATTCCTGACAATGGCGAGGATCTCGCCTTCTTCATGGGCGAAAAATGCTCCGTGGAAGGGGCTGTCCTTGATGTTGACGGTGCCGCGCGTATCGACGGCCAGTTCAGCGGCAAGCTGCGCGCTGTTCACCTGATCGTTGGCGAGAAGGGGCATGTCGCGGGCGACATCTCCAGCGAAACGGCCGATATCATGGGCAGCGTGGAAGATACGCTGGTGCTGTCGGGCAAGCTGACCATCCGCGAAGCCGGGCGCATTGAAGGCCAGATCACCTACGGTTCGCTGGAAGCCCATGAGGGCGCCCAGCTGGTCGGCCAGATCAATACGCAAGGCCGTGCTACCCGTACGGAAGGGACGTCTTCGCTCAGCAATCTGCGCTCGGCAATCTCGCAATCGGCGCGTGACGCTGGCTCGGCGCCCAAGCCCGTCGACACCTCCACCGCCACAGACTCCGACGATAGCGAATCCTGATCTGCACGCTGACCGTGTCAGTTGAGGAAGCTAGGACGGCAGGGCCATGAGCTGCACCACCGTTATGTTCGCAAACGCCAAGGGTGGTGCGGGAAAGAGCACGCTTGCCTTTCTCAGCGCCATCCATTTTGCCGCGACATACGATCTGCGTGTGTGCGTGATCGATTTCGATCGTCTGCGCACGACATATAACGCTGTTCGCCGGTTCTCCGGCTCGGGCGTGCAGTCCTTTTACCTCGCTGATGAACACGGCGAGGGGCACCGGGTCGCGCCCGATGCCGTCCGGTCTGCGCTGGATAACCGGCGTGCCTCCAGCGATGTCCTGTTTGTGGATACGCCGGCGGGCTTCCCTGCCGGCACCATGGTTCCGGCGATTCAGCCGGACGCCATTTTCGTGCCCGTCGCTGTGTCCGATGCCGATATCATGGCCACCAAGGCTTACCTGCCAGAACTGGAGGAAGCCGCCAGCCGCATGGCGGAGGCGTCGGGGGTGAAGCCGCGCATCATGCTGGTGCCCAACCAGGTGTTCAGCGATGATCACGCCTTGCGCATCCGCGATGCGTTCCGGGGACACTCGGTGCGGATAGCGCCTGCACTTGCGTTCTCACGTACTTTGCGCGAAGTCTTCCACTTCGAGCCGGGTGACGCGAATATCGCCTCGGTTTTCCTCGAAGATGGTGGCTTTTTCCGATGGATGTCGGCGGAAATTTTTGCGCTGCGGCAAATGCGTTCCCGTCAGGGGTAGGCGCGTTTCGCAAGGCCGTTTCGGCCCTGCTGGGCCTGATATGTGTCAGCGCCTGTGCACCCACGCTTAGCGTTACCCAGTTCGACGAGCTGCCGCGGGACGTTGCCCGTCAGCCGGTATTGACCGTCTCAGGCCGGGCACCAACCCATGACGCGACGCTGTTCGGGCGGGAGCGCGCGGAGACGCTCAGCTATGGCGTGCACACAGTTTCCATTCCGCCAGACCGCGAGCCGGGCCGCATCCGCTATCCGCGCGGAACGCCCGACCCGATGCGCCATTTCACCTTCGCCTTCGCCGAAACGCTGAGCGGGCAGGAAGTCTTCCTGGACATGCTGAACCGCAAGCTCTCCCAGCTTGATGAAGATGAGCGCATCCTCGTCATTTTCGTGCACGGCTATAACGAGACTTTCGGCAGCGGCCTGTTCCGTTTCGCCCAGATGATGCACGATTTCGAGATACCCGGCGTGCCGCTCTACTTTGCCTGGCCGAGCGCGGGGGATCCGCGTTATTATGCCTACGATCTCGACAGCGTGTTCATCAGCCGGGACGGGCTTGCCGATACGCTGCGCCTTGCCTCGCGCGCGCAGGCTGACCGGATCATGATAATCGCCCACTCCATGGGGTCGATGCTGACCCTGGAAGCCTTGCGCGACCTGTCGGATGCCAACGATGGCGAAGTGCTGAGCCGGATCGGGCAGGTGGCCCTTATGTCACCGGATCTGAGCGTGGACGTGTTCCGCAGCCAGCTGACTGTCATCGGTGAGGCCTCCGATATCGACTTCATTGTCTTCACCTCCACCCGTGACCGGGCCTTGCGAGCTTCTGCAGTGCTGCGCGGCCAGACCGACCGGCTGGGTTCCCTGCGCTCGGTCGAGGAAGTGGCCGATCTGCGCCTCACCGTGGTCGATGTGTCGAGCTTCGATACGGCAGATCCGCTGCGCCATTCCACAGTGTCCATGTCGCCGCAGCTGATTGCCCTGTTCGCCGGAACGCGCGATTTCGGGGTGGAGCCGGCTGCCCAGGCGGGCGGCGTACGCGGACCTTTGAGCCTTTCGGTCAATGTGGTGCGCCAGGCAACCGAGATCATTCTGGCGCCGGCGGCGGCTGCTGCCGGCGCGATTGAAGGCACCGGCGCGCGCCAGCCTAACTAGCCCCCCGGCATCTCGTAAAAGGTCGGCGAGCCCGGACCGACCGGCAGGCCAAGGCCGAAGGTCCACAGGAAGAACAGCGCGACCCAGATGACCAGGAAGGCAACCGAGTAGGGCAGCATCATCGCGATGACGGTGCCGATACCCAAGTTTTTGTCATAGCGCGTCATCCAGGCGAGGATCAGGCCGAAATAGCTCATCATGGGCGTGATGATATTGGTCGATGAATCCCCGATCCGGTAGGCGGCCTGGATCACTTCGGGCGAATAGCCCACCAGCATCAGCATGGGCACGAAGATGGGCGCGGTCACCGCCCATTGCGCGCTGGCCGAGCCGAGCATCAGGTTCACAAAGCAGCACATCAGGATGAAGCCGATGAAGATGGCCGGGCCGGTCATGCCGGTATCTGTGAGGAATTGCGCGCCGGTGACGGCGGTGATGGCGCCGAGGTTCGACCAGCCAAAGAAAGCCACGAACTGGGCGGCGAAGAAGACCAGCACGATGTAGAGGCCGAGCGTGGAGATGGCAGACGCCATGCCGTCAATCACGTCCCGGTCATTCTTCATCGTCCCGGCGGCGCGGCCATAGGCAAAGCCGACGATGAGGAAGAAGAGGAATATCCAGGTCACGAAGCCGGTGAAGAAGGGCGCCTGCTGGAAGATGGAGCCGGTATCGGGATTGCGCAGCGCTCCCCAGCCGGGCAGCCATCCGGCCAGATCGATTTCAGGCATAAGCGTCCAGGCCATGGCGGCAAAGACAACCAAAGTGGCGATACCCGCCCAGACCAGGCCCTTCTTCTCTGCGCCGGATACCGGCTGCATCATATTCTTGTCGAGGACGGCCGGGTCGGCGCGGCTGGAATCGTATTTGCCGAGCTTCGGCTCGACGATGAAGATGGTGACGAGCGAACCGACGACCGTGATCATGAAGGTCGAGATCACCATGAAATACCAGTTGGCCGGGGCCGAGACGACATAGCCCGGGTCGATAAGCTGCGCGGCCTCGGTGGTGATGCCCGCCAGCAGGGGGTCAATCGTGCCGATCAGCAGGTTGGCGCTATAACCGCCCGACGTGCCCGCGAACGCGGCAGCCATGCCGGCAAGCGGATGGCGCCCGAGCGCGTAGAACACCGCGCCAGCCAGCGGGACCAGCACGACATAGCCCATCTCCGAAGCGGTGTTGGACAGCACGCCGGCAAACACCACCGCCACGGTGACGGTGTGCCGGTTGGCGCCGAGCACGATGGAGCGCACGGCGGCAGACAGAAGCCCTGATTTTTCCGCCACGCCGACGCCCAGCATCGCCACCAGCACGACGCCCAGCGGCGCAAAGCTGGTGAAATTGGTAGTGAGGCTGGTGAAGATGCGCCGGAAGCCGTCCTCATTCATCAGGCTGACGGCGCGGATCATGCCGTCGGCGGCTCGCCCGCTGGCCCCCTCCGGGCGCGGGTCTTCCACAGCCACTTCCATCACGCCGCCAAACAGGCCAGAGGCCAGGATCATCAGGCCGGCAAGGATGGCAAACAGGGTGACAGGGTGAGGCAGGAGATTGCCCAGCCATTCCACGCCATCAAGAAAGCGGGTCATGGCGCCGCGCTTCTCGGCGCGTGTTGCAGGGCTCGTCTCTGTCACCGGGCAAACTCGTCAGCTGTTGGGGGATGCGCCTAACATGCCCGGCGCGGCTGGCCGGGTCCAGTCCTGCGCGTGCCTCAGCTACGCCAGCGCAGGTTCGCAGGTTGTACCGGGTTCTCGAAGCCGGTGCGCGCGCCGCCGCCCTTCTCCCAGGCGTCCTTCAGCCGGAAATACCATTTTGCCTGAACATCGCTGTCATTGATGAGCATCAGGCGGGGATCAAACTTCAGGCCTTCCTTCTGGATGTTCACCATGTCGCCATCCTGTTTCAGGAAGGAGCGCACGAAGGGCCGCAGCACGGGCTTCAGCGCGCCCAGAACGGGCAGTGTCCAGTAGAAGCTCTGTGTCACCTCGGTGGAAGTTTCGGTGAGCGGGGTCACTGATGTCAGCCCGACAACGTGGCCGCGCGTGCCTGCCGTGATGTGCTCCACCCGGACGCCCGGCAGGCGGAAGCTGATCGCGGTGGTCAGATTGCCGCCGAGGATTTTGTAAAAGCGCGAGTTTTTCGACGGCGTGTGCGGCAGCATGGTGAAGCCCAGCTCGCTTGGCCCGAACGCTTTTTCCTTCTCGTGCATGGATTTTTCCGAGCGCCAGAAGACCGAGCGGTGGACATAAGGCCCGTGCGCGGGATCCATCAGGCCGATAACGGCGTGATCGACATGGCAGTCGAAGACCATGCGTTCGATCAGGGTGGGCGAACGCTCGCCCACTTCCGGCATGACCGGGGGCTCGTGATCAGGCTCTGGCGTGTCGTCCAGCACCGGACCGTCACTGGCCATGGGCATCCATATCCAGATATTGCCCTGCAGCTCGCGCACCGGATAGCGCCGCACGCGGATCCGGCCAATATCCATTTCCTGTCCGGTTACCAAAGACGGTATGGCCTTGCACGCTCCGTCGGGGCCGAACCGCCAGCCATGATAGGGGCACTCGATCTGGGGCTCGCCCAGCGTCTTTCCATCCACTGTGCTGCCGGCCGCGCACAGGCGCCCGGCCGAAAGCGGTACGCCGCGATGCGGACACAGATCGCGCAAGGCGAACACCGCGCCGTCACTGCCGCGCGCAAACACGACCGGCTCGCCCAGGAGAACCTTGTGCAGCATCTTGCCGGGCTTCAGGTCCGAGGCCGGGCAGGCATAATACCAGATATTACGCAGAAACATGGAAAGGTCGGCTCCCGGTCATCACAGACGATCCGGTTATCGGAGGCTGGCGGCGCATTATCAAGCCTTTGGTGCCAGCCCGCCGCTGAACAGGGTCACGAGATCGGAAAAAAAGGCGTTCATGGCCAGAGGCCTCGCCTCGTCGCCATGGAGCAGGCGCTGGTGCAGTATCGCAAACAGCATGGTGGAGTAGAGCGCCAGTGCGCCATGGCGCACCCGGTCGGCGTTCTGGCCCTCCGGGTCAAGGCTTGGGCCAAGGCGTGCCTCGATGGCTTTCAGCGACGGCTCAACGACGATGTCGAGATAGGCCCGCCCGACAACCGGATCATGGATGGATTCCACCAGGGCAAACGCGTGAGCCTGCACGAAGAGCGAGTTGTCAAAGCCCTGCAGGGCCAGATCGAGATAGCCCTTCACTGAGGCTTCCAGCGTGTCTGCGGGGGAGGCAGACAGGGCAAGCCACGCGCCGGCCTGCCGCGCGAAATGGTGCAATATCGCGATGACGACGCCCTGGCGGTCCTTGAAGAAATGGCGCAGCGTCGGCTCCGACACACCCGCCCTTATGGCGAACTGGCGCAAGGAAACCGGCCCGGAACGGTCAGCGACGGCCGCGACGGAGAGCATGTCCAGCAATTCGCGCTGACGGTCGGAGTGCAGGGCGGGCGACGCGGTCATGGCCGTCTCCGGGCGAAGGGCGTGCGGCGTGTCTGCCGTCTGGTTGTCGTTTCCGGGCGCAGGGAATCGGTCCGGTGCTGCTTCGTCCATTACGACACTTCTCCTGTCATTGCACGTGAGGCGTTCGCCATCTGCCGGACGCCTCTGTGATTGCGGCGCCTTGCCCGGGCGGGCGCATGTCTGCGCAAAAGCACGCCGGGCCCTTGCCCTTCTTATCTGCTATTGCATATCCGATATTGCATATCACTTTCGGCCATCCAAGAAGGAGACAGAGATGAGTTACTCAACCCGCCTTTCGGCCCTGCGTACGGGTCTTGCCGCGTCGGTGCTTGCCCTGGCGCTAGGCGCGGGTGCATCCGCACAGCAATATGTCTCGGCGTCTGCCGGGTTCAATTTCCAGAGCGACAGCTCCAATTCCGGCAGTTTCACCAGCGATTTCACCACAGGTGAAGGCGTTGCCGTGCCGGCCGGTACCGTGCTGGCCTCAGGCACCCCGCTGGGCTGGAACACCGAGTTCGAGACGGGCGCATTTGTCAGTGCGGCCTATGGCTGGCGCCTGGCGAGCGGCCTGCGCTTTGAGGCCGAGATCGGCTATTCATCCAGCGATGTCGACACCCATACCAATGTGACGGTCGGCGGCAACCCGATCGGGGCGGCTGACGCGGCTGTCCTGATTACCGGCTCGCCAGAGCTGGGTGTGACCGTGGCTGATCTCGTGGCTGACGGCCGCGGCGTGATCCGCAATACCAGCTTCATGATCAACGCCTATTATGATTTCAACCTTGAAGGCCCGCTGGGGCTTTATGCTGGTGCGGGCATTGGCGCGTCGAGTGTGAAGGTCCGTTACAACCCGTCCGATGTCGATATCATCAATGGCCGCGAGACGGTGTTTGCCTACCAGTTGATGGCCGGCGCGAGCTTTGATGTGTCGGACCGCGTCCAGATCTTTGGCGGTTATCGCTACCGCGCAACGCAGGATGTGGATCTCAATGTCAA
>ERZ869909.2085-NODE-2085-length-14337-cov-276.402244_pt1 | contig 14337 bp, 14 predicted proteins | sample MGYA00520892_ERZ869909 | MGnify/ENA primary metagenome ERZ869909 (study PRJEB32215, sample SAMEA104723947) | bioreactor metagenome | biome: bioreactor; feature: anaerobic bioreactor; material: water | place: China | collected 2015-03-12 ... | reverse complement strand
CTGGCACTGGGGCTGGCCGACGGCAATCCCTGGCTGCTGTTGATCGGCAGCTACCTGCTGGTAGCGCTGCTGACCGAGCTCGTGACCAACAACGCGGCGGCGGTCATCACCTTCCCGGTGGTCATGGCGAGTGCCGAGAGTCTGGGCGTCAACCCCATGCCCTTCGTGGTGGCGGTGATGTTTGCCGCCTCGGCCAGCTTTCTCACGCCCATCGGCTATCAAACCAACCTGATGGTGCACGGGCCCGGCGGTTATCGCTTCGGCGACTTCCTGCGCGTGGGTGGGTTGCTCAACCTGCTGACGGCGGTTGTCGCCTTGGCGCTGATTCCGCTGGTGTGGCCGTTCTGAGCCGCCCGACGCTCGCCGTGGTGATGGCTTTGCGGTAGGGTGTCGGGTTGATACGGACCACGACGAAGGAACCCGCCATGAGCCATCCCGGCGAATTGATCATCGAGCCCAGGAGCGGTCGTCCGGCCGATGCCTGCGTCTTCATTCTTCACGGCCTGGGCGCCGACGGCCACGACTTCGAGCCCTTGGTGCCGGCGCTGACGCTGAAAGAGGGACTCGACGTTCGCTTCATCCTGCCCCATGCGCCGCGCCTGCCTGTGACCATCAACGGCGGCATGGTGATGCCGGCGTGGTACGACATCCATGAGATGAGCCTCGACCGTCGCGTCGATACCCGCCAGCTGGTGGCCTCGGCCGAGCGCATCCAGGCGCTGGTGCAGGAGCAGATCGACCACGGCATCGACAGCCGGCGTATCATCCTGGCCGGTTTCTCCCAGGGCGGGGCAGTGGCCTACCAGGCGGCGCTCTCCTTCCCGGCCCCGCTTGGCGGCCTGCTGGCCATGTCGACCTATTTCGCCACCGCCGAGACCATCGAACTGAACGAGGCCAACCGCGGGCTGCCCATCGAGATTCACCACGGCTCCTTCGACCCGGTGGTGCCCGAAGCCCTGGGCAAGGCCGCTCAACAGCGCCTGCAGGCCCTGGACTACCCGGTGAATTACCGCAGTTACCCCATGGCCCATGCGGTCTGCCCACAGCAGGTCGGCGACATCGCTGCCTGGCTCAACGCCCGCCTGGGTTGAGCCCGTGAGCGACATGGTGGTGCCACCGCCGTCCGCTTTAGAGGCCTGCCTACGCAGCAGCCGGCCGAACTTCCTCGTGCTGGCACCACTGTGTGCAGGCCTGGCGATCACCGCGGCCTGGGCCGACGGCCACTCGGTGGCCACGCTCGATGCCCTGATGGTGCTGCTCGGGGCGCTGCTGGCCCACGCCGCGGTCAACCTGTTCAACGAGCATCACGACTTCCGCTCCGGGCTGGATGCGCTGACCGAACGCACGCCGTTCTCCGGCGGCAGCGGAGCCCTGCCTGCCCGGCCCGAGGCCGCCGGTGCGGTGCGCAATGCGGCCATGCTGTGCCTGGCCGGCGTGGTAGCGATAGGCTTCTGGTTCCTGTGGCGAGCTGGCCCGGTGATGCTGATCTACGGCTTGCTGGGTATCGGCCTGGTGGTGGCCTACACCGCCTGGCTGACCCGCCGTCCCTGGCTCTGCCTGTTGGCGCCCGGCGTCGGCTTCGGCCTGCTGATGGTGTTGGGCGCCTACCAGGCGCTGACCGGCACGCTCAGTGCCACGGCGGTAGCGTCCGCGCTCACCCCCACGCTGATGGTCAGCGCGCTGCTGCTGATCAACCAACTGCCTGACATCGACGCCGACCGTCGGGTTGGGCGCGACCACCTGGCGATCCGCCTGGGGCCGCTGCGCTCGGCACGGCTGGTGGCGCTGCTGCTGGTGGCCGCCTTCGCCGTGGTACCGGTGGCCTGGCTGGTCGGTGCGCTACCCGGCGCGGCCTGGCTGACGTGGCTGGCGTTGCCGGCCCTGGTCTGGCTGGTGCGTGGCCTGTGGTCGCTGCCGGCGGAGGTCGAGCAGGGGAAACTCGCAGCACTGCTGCCGTTGATGGGGCTCAACGTCGCGCTGCTGCTGACAAGCTTGACGCTGCTCAACGTTGGTCTCGTTATCGCATCCTGAGCCCCGTCGCACCCAAGGTATACCTCGACATGGCTGATGGCGCTGGGCAAGATATTTCGAGGTCTTGTCCGCCGCTCTTCGTAGCGGCTTTCTTCTGCCATTTGCCACTCAGGATCGCCCCATGAGCACTTCGCATTTCGCCAACCTGCCCGACGCCCAAGGTTTCTTCGGTCGCTTCGGTGGCCAGCTCATACCGCCCGAACTCAAGCGGGTGATGGACGAGATCGACGCCGCCTACGAAGAGATCCGCGTGCGCGACGACTTCCAGCGGGAGCTGGCCGAGCTGTTTGCCGATTACGTGGGCCGCCCCAGCCCGATCTTCCATGCCCGGCGTCTGTCCGAAAGGCTCGGCGGGGCGCAGATCCACCTCAAGCGCGAGGATCTGAACCACACCGGTGCACACAAGATCAACCATTGCCTGGGCGAGGCGCTGCTGGCCAAGTTCATGGGCAAGACCAAGGTGATCGCCGAGACCGGCGCCGGACAGCACGGCGTGGCGCTGGCCACTGCCTGCGCCCTGGTGGGCATCCCCTGCGAGATCCACATGGGCCAGGTGGACATCGAGAAGGAGCATCCCAACGTCACCAAGATGAAGATTCTCGGCTGCAAGCTGGTGGCGGTTACCCGCGGCACGGCGACACTCAAGGACGCCGTGGACAGCGCCTTCGAGGAGTACCTCAAGGATCCGCAGAATTTCCTCTATGCCATCGGCTCGGTGGTGGGGCCGCATCCCTTCCCCAAGATGGTGCGCGACTTCCAGTCGATCATCGGTCGCGAGGCGCGCGAGCAGTTCCTTGCGCGCCACGGCCGCCTGCCCGATCACGTCACCGCCTGCGTCGGCGGCGGCTCCAATGCCATCGGCATGTTCACCGCCTTCCTCGATGACGAGGCCGTGCACCTGGTGGGCGTGGAGCCCGCCGGCGAGGGCCTCGATACCCAGCGCCACTCGGCCACCCTGACCCTGGGCAAGCCCGGCGAGATTCACGGCATGGCCTGCTACGTGCTGGAAGACGAACAGGGCAACCCGATGCCGGTTCACTCCATCGCCTCGGGGCTCGACTACCCCGGCGTCGGGCCGCAGCACAGCTACCTCAAGGAACTGGGGCGGGTCGACTACGAGACCGCCACCGACGCCGAATGCCTCGATGCCTTCCTCACCCTGTCGCGGGTAGAGGGCATCATTCCGGCGCTGGAGAGCGCCCACGCCGTGGCCTGGGCGATGCGTGTCGCGCCGACGCTGCCGAAGAGCCAGCACATCCTGGTCAATCTCTCCGGGCGCGGCGACAAGGATGCCGACTATGTGGCAGACAAGCTTGGACTCTGACAGGCTTAGGGAAACACTGCACAAAATGCCTGCGCGAGCGAATCACTGCGTTGCGCGGTGCCGAAGCGTCGGACCGTCGGAATCCTCACATATACCCCATATGCTCCGGTTCCTGTGCTCCGTGCGCCTTGTGCTTCATCTCGCTCGTCGATTTGTTCAGCGTTTCCTTAGGAGGGACGGTCGCCTGCCTGAATTGGCCTTCCAGGGTTGAGTCAGGCAGGATGAGTCCCAAGGTACTGAAAAGAGTGCTGGTCATAAAGGTCATTGAACACAAGGAGACTGTGATGATGCCCGATACGTCCGAAGACATTCGCCTGCCGGTGGCCTGCCCTTCGTGCGGCAGTCATCTCTATCGTGTCAATCAGGTGCGCAACCCCACCGATGAGGTCCACTGCGCCTCCTGCAAACGCTATCTCTGCGACTACCACGAAGCGGTCGATATGCTCGAAAAAGGCCCTGGCAGCGAAGCCGAGGCCTTGATCGAGAAGGTGGTCAACCGGCGGCATCACTGAGGCCTAGGCCCATGCCGCCATTCCTGGATGCGCTGCTCGCACTGGCCATGGTGGCATTGGCCGCACTGGTGTTGCTCGACCGTCACCTGGTGCGGGCTTGTGCCTGGTTCGTTGCTTTCGCCGTGAGCGTGGCACTGACTTGGTGGCGCGTGGGCTTTGCCTGGCTGGCACTGCTCGAGCTGCTGCTGGGAGCTCTGCTCACCGGTGCCTTTCTGTTTTATGCCCTGGATGTGAAGCTCTGGGCCGGCGCACCCCAGGTGCGTCTGGCGCGCTGGCGTGACCCGGTTCCGCTGACCTGGCGCCGCGGGCTGCTGCGCCTGCTGCCGGCGTTGGCCGTCTTGGCGATGCTCGGCATGGCGCTGGCAAGCCTTGCCGATGCCTCCGGACCGCTGCGGGCCGGCGGCTTGGGCCTGATCGGCCTGGGCCTGTGGGCCTTCGCGCTGCATCGGCATCTGCTGCGTCGGCTGCTGGCGTTCAACGTCATCGGAACCGGCATCTTTCTGATCCTGATGGGGTTGGTGGGTGACAGACATCCGGCGGCAGGCCATGGGCTGGTAGTGACCGGGCTGCTGGTCGCCTTGCTGGGCACTGCCCTGGGGGCGTTGCTGATCAGGCGGCTCAGCGGGCTCGAAGTTCGCGGCGTGCGCAGCGCTGCCAGGGCAGGGCGGGGCGGCGCATGATAGACAGGCTGGGTCTCCTGGCGCCCTACGCAACTCACCTCAGCGATTTCAGTGCCATGATGCTGGTGCTGGGACTGCCTGTGCTGTTGGGGGTGCTGGCAGCTTGCTGGCAGCCTCGGCGCAGTTGGCCGATCGTGGCGTTCTCCTTGCTGCCGTTGATGGCGCTGGCATGGCTCTCTTTCCGAGTACTTCCCCAGGGCGGACAGACCTGGCTCATCGAGCTTGGCTCCCTGACGCTGCAGTGGCGTGCCAATGGCCTGACCTTGCTGCTGCTCTTGCTGACTCAGGTCATAGTGCTCTCCAGCGCTGCCTATGCGCCGGCGTACTTGAGGGAGGAGATCGGCAGCAAGGGCCAACAGGTCTGGCTATGGCCGCTGCAAGGCATCCTGGCCGCTAGCCTGTCCCTGATCTGGCTGGCCGGCGATCTTCTCACCCTCTATATCGGCCTGGAACTGATGGGGCTGGCCGCCGTGGGTCTGATGCTGCTGCCTGGGAGGGTGGACGCGCTGGCCGCCGGCATGCGCTATCTGCTGCTGGCGCTGGTGGGGTCGCTGGCCTTTCTGCTGGGCATAGCACTGCTGCTTGGTGCCTGGGGCCGGCTGGATCTGGTGGGCCTGGCACTGGCTGCAAAGCCGGGTGTGCTTCTGTGGGTGGCAGTGGCCCTGCTCAGTGCCGGGCTGCTGCTCAAGGCGGCCGCCTTCCCGCTGCACGCTTGGCTGGCGCCGGTGCACGCTTCGGCCTGGACGCCGGTGAGCGCCCTTCATGCGGCCCTGGTGGTCAAGGGCTCGTTCTTCATCGTGCTGCAGTTGTGGCTGGTATTGGTACCCGAGGCCCGAGTCGCCGCCTGGCTGGTGGGCGGGCTGGGTGGCGCGGCTGTGATATGGGGCGGGCTGCTGGCCTGGCGGGCGGCCAAGCTCAAGGACGTGGTGGCCTGGTCTACGGTCTCTCAGCTCGGCTACCTGCTGCTGGGTTTCTCGCTGCTGATTGGCACTACCCCCTCGGTGGCGGAGGTGGCCTGGGAGGGTACCTGGCTGCAGCTGGCGGCGCATAGTCTGGCCAAGGCCGGCATGTTCCTGGCTACCGGCAACCTGATCTACTCCACCGGGGAGTCCCATGTGCGGGGCCTGGCCGGTGCCAGCCGGCGCATGCCGCTCTCGCTGCTCAGTTTCGGTATTGCCGCCATCAGCCTGATCGGGCTGCCGCCCAGCGCCGGTTTCACAGCCAAATGGCTGCTGCTGCATGCCTCGCTGGAGGCAGGTTACTGGCCTTGGATCGCGGCGCTGGCGCTGGGTACGCTGCTCAGTGCCGCCTACATATTCCGCGTGTTCCGCTACTCCTTCGTCGAGGATGCCGAGCCGCTGGATTATCGCCGGGTGCCTTGGAGCATGGAGCTCTTCGCACTGGCATTGGCGCTGGCATCGTTGCTGCTGGGGCTGGTCGCGGAGTGGCCGCTGATGCTGCTACGTGCAGCGGGAGGTGGGGCATGAGCCAGGCCTGGCTGCCGCTGGCCACACTGGCCACCTCGCTGCTGGTGGTGCCGCTGATCTTTGCCCTGCCGGAGCGGGCGTGGCGCATGCGCACCGCGCTCAACCTCAGCGCTGCGCTGCTCAAGGTGGTACTGGTGGCGCTGATGGTATGGGGGCTCTACCAGGGAGAGAGCTATCGTTTCAGCTTTACCGTGGTGCAGGGGGTCACCTTCCTGTTCCAGGTGGATGCGCTGGGCTTGATGTTCGCCGGCCTCTCCTCGCTGCTGTGGCTGGCCACCACGGTCTACGCCATCGGCTATCTGGAAGACTCCCCCAACCGTAAGCGTTTCTTCGGTTTTTTCAGTCTGTGCGTGGCCAGCACCATCGGTATCGCGCTGGCGGGCAATCTGTTCACCTTCCTGCTGTTCTACGAGCTGCTCACCCTCTCCACCTATCCGCTGGTGGTGCACCGAGGGCATGCCAAGGCGCTGGATGCCGGCACCACCTATCTGCGCTACACCCTCACCGGTGGCTTGGTGGTACTGTTGGGCGTGGTGGCGCTGCACGTCATGGTGGGCGACGTGACCTTCGGCGAACGCGAGATGCTGGCCGACCTCGGTCCCGAGGCGCATGGGCTGCTGACCGTGCTGTTCCTGATCCTGCTGCTGGGGCTGGGGGTCAAGGCGGCGCTGGTGCCTCTGCACGGCTGGCTGCCCCGGGCCATGGTGGCCCCGGCGCCAGTGAGTGCGCTGCTGCATGCGGTAGCGGTGGTGAAGGCCGGGGCCTTCGGCATCGTGCGACTGGTGTACGACGTCTACGGCATCGGTCTGACCTATCAGCTGGGGCTGCTCACGCTGCTGGCGGTCATTGCCACCGTCACCATCCTGTACGGCTCGATGCGCGCCCTGGCACAGCAGGAACTCAAGCCGCGGCTGGCCTTCTCCACGGTCAGCCAGGTCTCCTACATCGTGCTCGGCATCAGCCTGTTCGGGCCCTTCGGCACCATTGCCGGGCTCGTGCACCTGATGCACCAGGGGCTGATGAAGGTCACGCTGTTCTACTGTGCCGGCAACTATGCTGAGGAGCTCGGTATCCATCGTATCGATCAGCTCGACGGCGCCGGGAGGCGCATGCCGCTGACCAGCATCGCTTTCACCGTGGGGGCGCTGGGCATGATCGGGCTGCCACCGGTGGCCGGTTTCATCAGCAAATGGTACCTGGGCATGGGAGCGGTGCAGGCGAACATGCCGTGGGTGATCCTCGTCCTGGTGGCCAGCAGCTTGCTCAACGCGGCCTACTTCCTGCCCATTCTGTATCGCCTGTGGTTCCGCCCGGGGCCGGCGCACGGCGTCGGCGAGTGGCCGCAGGAGCGGCGCCTGGGGCGTTTCGAAACCAGTGGCTGGCTGCTGTGGCCGACAGTCTCCACGGCCGTGCTGAGTATCCTGGCGGGCCTGCTCGCGGGGCTGCCGTTCAGTCCGCTTGACCTGGCCTCCTTCGTGACTGCCGAGGAGTACACGCCATGATGCCGAGCCTGCTGTTGGCAGTGACGCTGCTGTGGCCGCTGATGCTGGGGCTGCGCAACGTGCTGCGGCTGGTCATGCAAGGCGGTGCTCTGAGCCGTCCCGGTCCGCGACCCGAGCTGCTCGATTACTGGTGGGTTTGCGCTCCCGTGCCTGCCTTGCTGCTGTCGCTGTGGCCGGGGGAAGCGCAGCTGCTGATGGAAGGATGGCTACTGGGCGGACAATGGCAGCTCGACGATGGCCGCCGCCCTTGGCTTCTGTTCAGCGCTCTGCTGTGGGCGCTGGCCGGTCTCTATGCGCGGGGCTATCTGATCGTGGAACAGCAGGCGGCTGAGGCCGGCGATGGAGACGCTTTCCGCCGACTGCTGGGGTTCGCCCTGCTGTGGCCGCTGACGCTCGCCGGCAACCTGCTGCTGATCGTGGCCGAAGACATCCCCAGTTTCTATCTGGGCTTTGCGCTGATGACCTTTGCCGCGTACGGCCTGGTGGTACACGCCGGCAACCGCGACTCGCATCTGGGCGGGCGCGCCTACCTGATCATGGCGGTGCTCGGCGAGGGATTGATACTCGGCGGACTGCTGTGGTCGGCGGGCACGGCACAGGTGCTCACCCTGACCGAGCTGCGCGCAGGCATCGCCACGGCCGAGCAGGGCGCCTGGATGGCGACGCTGCTGTGGCTGGGGTTCGGCGTCAAGGCCGGGGTGATCGGGCTGCACGTATGGCTGCCCCTGGCTCATCCGGTGGCGCCGACGCCGGCCAGTGCCGTGCTCAGCGGGGTGATGATCAAGGCTGGCTTGATCGGCTGGCTCAGCACGCTGCCGCTGGGGGCGGCCGGGCTCGAGACGCTGGGCAGGCTCGTCATCGCGCTGGGTCTGGCGGGGGCGTTGGGCGCGGCGCTATATGGCGCGATACAGCGTCATCCCAAGGCGGTGCTGGCCTACTCCAGCGTGAGTCAGATGGGCATGATCACGACGCTGGTCGGGGTCGGTATGATCTCACCGCCACTGTGGCCCGGGCTGCTGGTCGCCATCACGCTGTTCGCCGCCCATCATGGCCTGACCAAGGGCGCCCTGTTCCTCGGCGTCGGTATCAGCGAGCATCCGCCTCGGCTGCCGGGCTGGCTGCTCTGGCTGCTGCTCATGCTGCCGGCGCTGTCGCTGGCGGGAGCCATGACCTCTGGCCTGGCGACGAAGTGGACCTTCAAGGAACTGCTCTACGACGCCGGCCATGGGACGTTGGTCGCCTGGCTCAGCGTGGCTGCCGTCGGCACCACGCTGCTGATGTCGCGCGCCCTGTGGCGGCAGTGGCAGGAGCGAGGCAGCTATCGCATCCCCCTGCACGCCCCCATGCCGCTGGCCTGGCTGACCTGTGTCGTGGCTGCTCTGAGCGTGCCGCTGTGGGTGCCGCTCGCGGGCGAACACCCGAACTGGCCGCCGCTGACCGAATGGCCTGGCCTGCTGTGGCCCGTATCGCTGGGGGTGGTGGTCGCGGCGCTGGTGCTGCTGGCGGCCCTGCGCAGCCAGCGCAAGTGGCGCCGTGCCCAGCGGCTCATGCCGGGCGATCTCTGGTGGTGGTATGCGCAGTCGTCGAACCGGTTGCTGCGCCTGCTCCGTGTTCTGGGGAACGCGGGGGAGAGTCGTGGCTCGCGGCTGCGCGGTCGCCTGCAAACGTGGGAGACGCGAGCCACCGCGGCGATCAGCGAACTGCCGCGCTTCGAGCGCAGCTTTCGCCGCCTGGCCGTGCCGCTGATGGTGGGGGTGGCCGTGCTGCTGCTGGTGGGGTTGTGGCTGGGTTAATCGCTGTGACCGGGCCAACCAAAGGCCTCGGGCCCGGCAATGCCGAGCCCGATGCCGTGCTCCTCCTGAAACTGCGTTTCTCGAGACTACAACAGCTCCTCGCCGGCCAGGGCCAGGCGCGAGCGTTCCACGCTGCGCAGCGTCACGTGGCCGGCATGGGCCCAATTGCTGAAGCGTTGCACCACCGCCGCCATGCCACAGGTGTTGGCGGTGAGATAGGGCGTGTCGATCTGGCCGACGTTGCCCAGGCAGACGATCTTGGTGTTGCGTCCGGCGCGGGTGAGCAGAGTCTTGAGCTGTTTCGGGGTGAAGTTCTGCGCTTCGTCGATGATCAGGAAAGTGTCGTTGAGGGTTCGACCGCGCATGAAGCCGGGGGCGCGGATCTGTACCCGTGAGCCGATCAGGCTGCGGGTGGCATCCTGGCTCCAACTGGTGCTGCCGTCATGCTCGTCGCGCAGCAGGTTGTCCATGTTGTCATGGAAGGCGCCCATCCACGGCGACATCTTCTCCTCCTCGGTGCCGGGCAGGAAGCCGATGTCCTCGCTCATCGAGATCGGCGCGCGGGTGAAGACGATACGCTCGAAACGCTTGGCGTCCAGCGTTTGCTGGAAGGCTGCGGCGAGGGTCATGAAGGTCTTGCCGGTGCCGGCACTGCCGACGATGGTCACCAGGTCGATGTCATCGTCCATCAACAGGTTGAGGGCGAAGTTCTGGCGGCTGTCGTGAGCGTGCACACCCCACACGCCATCCTTGTGGCGGTAGTTGGTCAGTAGCTGCAGTCGCGCCTGGTTGGGACCCAGTTCGCGCACGATGGCTTCGAAGCTGGCGCCGTTCTCGCTGTCGGACACCAGCATGCCCAGGTGCCAGTCGCTCGGTATCCGCCCCTCGAGGCGATAGAAGGTATGGTGGTCGACTCGTTCGACCTCGACTTCGACCTCCATCTGATCCCAGGGGCCGCTGCTGCCTTCGGCCTCAGGATAGATCCGCACCCCTTCGAGCATCACGTCGCTGTCGCTGAAGGCGCGGTCGGTCAGGTAGTCCTCCACCGGCACGTGCAGGGCGGCGGCCTTGACCCGCAGGTTGATGTCCTTGGAAACGAGAATGACCGAGGCATCGGGGCGCTCGTCACGCAGCCGGCAGGTCTCGGCCAGCAGCACGTTGTCGGGGCTCTCCTCCAGGTGCTCCAGCGGCTTCAGTTCCGGGTAGCAGAGAAAGCGGAGCTTGCCGAGGGTGGTGCCACCGGCACGGGGAATCGGGATGCCCCGTTGAATTTCATCGAAGGTAACCTGATTGGTCAGGTCGGAGAGGGTGCGGCTGACCTGGCGGGCGGTGCGGGCAATCTCACGCAGGCCGTTCTTGAGCTTGTCGAGTTCTTCGAGCACGGTCATGGGGATGACCACCTCGTGTTCCTCGAACTGGTACAAGGCAGCGGGGTCGTGCAGAAGAACGTTGGTATCCAGCACGTACAACCGCTTGGCTTTCTTGTCGAGTCGTACCATCGGGGTAGCACTCCTGAGTTGACGGCACCAACAACACTGGCCTTCACATCATTCCATGGCGTGACAGTTCGGCTACTGGCGACCAGTGTCACGTGAATGGCAGGGCTCCTCTCTTGCTCAAGTTACCCTTAGCATGGAGTCTCTCGCTTCGCGCTGCCATCGAAATGCTTCAACGCAGCGTAATGCGTTTCATATGGTAAAGTCGTGAGCTCGCCTTGGCCGGCCGCCAGCGTTGAGAAGTCGGCATGCGCGACGTGGCAAAAAGGCGTAGCATTACGCAAAATAACAATGGCTACACGTTTGCCCATCAGGGTGCGAGCAGGTGGCAGGGGTAACATCGTGGGCCAGTGAAGGTCGAGGTATGCAGGATGGATCCGGTCGTAAGTGTTTTGATCGTGGCAGGTGTCGCGCTGTTGCTGGCGCTATTGTGTCTGGTAGCGTTCATCAAGAGCCGACGTCAACGCGAAGATGCCGAACTCGCTCCGCGGGTTCAGGCCCGAGTCGTCGATACTCAGCCAGCGCCGTCTCAACCCGTGCCGTCTGCTCAGCCCACCGAGCCGGAGCCGGCCCCCGAGCCGATGCGCCGTTTTCAGGTCGTGTCGAGCAAGGACATCAAGCAGTGCCTGTTCGTGATTCTCGACTGGCCGGGCCTGGACACCAATCGGCGTCTTGCCCGCCTGCTCAAGGAGTACAACGCGCACTATGACGCCAAGCTCGGCGTCTACACCATCCGCGACCAGCTCGCCGGTTACAAGCTGACCATTGCCAACTCGTCGCCGCCGGGCACGCTGCCGCCCATTCACGATGGCGATGACCAGCCCACCGTGGCCGGGGTCTCCATCCTGATTCACTTCATCAGCAAGCGCAGCGTGGCGCGAAACCCCGACACACTGATTCAGATCACTCAGGCCATTGCCGACATTGGCGGTCATATTCTCGACGCCGAGCGCAATGCCGTCAGCGCGGAGGAGTTCGAAGCGCTGAGGCAGCAGGCCAAGAGTATGGTTCGCTAGAGAGCGCTCAGCCCATGTCCCCCTATCCCTTCACCCTGGCCCAGCTAAATCCCGACGACACGGCGTTGATGCACGAGCTGCTCACGGTTTTCGGTGAGGCCTTCAACGAAGCGGAAACCTATGGCGCCGCGCGCCCGGGGCCGGCCTACATGGAGCGGCTACTGGGCAGCGACACCTTCATTGCTCTGGTGGCGCGCATGGGCGATGAAATAGTGGGTGGTCTGGCCGCCTATGTGCTGCACAAGTTCGAGCAGGAGCGCAGCGAGATCTATATTTATGATCTAGCCGTAAGAGAAGCGCATCGTCGTCAGGGTATCGCCACTGCCTTGATCGAGTATCTGCAGAGCATCGCCGCGCAGCGAGGTGCCTACGTGGTCTTCGTTCAGGCGGATCACGGCGATACCCCTGCCATCGAGCTCTACTCAAAGCTCGGCACGCGTGAGGATGTGCTGCACTTCGATATTGCCGTACCCGTGACAACAGGGCCGTCCAGCCGACACCGATAAACGAGCCGCTGCCAGGGAGGGTGTCATGTTCGAATTGGAAACGCCGCGTTTACGGCTGCGGCCGCTGGCCACCACCGACGTGCCCGCGCTTGCCGATATGCTGGCCGACCCGGAAGTGATGCGTCATTCGCTGCACGGCGTTTGCGACGAATCGGCGACCCGCCTGTTCCTGGATTGGTGCTTCGATTGCTACATCCAGTACCGCACCGGCCCTCTGGCCATGGTGAGTAGTGAAAACGACGAGTTCGTCGGCTTCTGCGGTGTCTCGCCCGAACAGGTGAAGGGCTCTACCGAGTGGAACCTTGGCTACCGGCTCGCCAGGCCCTTCTGGGGGCTGGGCCTTGCTACCGAAGCAGCGGCTGCCGCTCTCGACCACGCTTTCGAAGAGCGGCGTTTCGATTCGATCATCGTGCTGGTGGAGCCGGATCATGCGGCGTCGCTGCGGGTGGCAGAAAAGATAGGGTTTGGCCGTTTCGAGACGCTGAGCCTCAACCAGCAGCCGGTACGCCTCTACCGCATGCGTCGTAGTCAGTGGCAACAGAAGTGCCTGGCTGCTCGAGCCGAGGCCGAAATGTCGGCTGTAAGCAAATAGCGATCTTGGACCGTACAGGAGGCAACATGAAGCCAAGGATCAGCATGATCACGCTTGGCGTAAGCGATCTTGCGGCGTCGATTCGGTTCTACGAAGAGGGATTGGGCTTACCGCGCATGGAGTCGCCGCCGGAGGTGGCCTTCTTCACCCTCAACGGTACCTGGCTGGGGCTCTACGGCCGAGAGGCATTGGCTGAGGATGCCGGCGTTTCCTCCGAGGGCAGCGGCTTTTCCGGCATCGCTCTGGCCCACAACCTGGCATCGGAGGAGGAGGTGGACGAGCTGCTGGAGCAGGCGGTCGCTGCCGGCGCCAGGCTGGTCAAGCCGGGTCAGAAGGTGTTCTGGGGCGGTTACTCCGGGTATTTCGCCGACCCGGATGGGTATCTGTGGGAAGTTGCCCACAACCCCTTCGCCTGGGTCGGGCCCAAGGACGAGTAGCTTGCGGTAGACCTGAGTCGCTGATGGCAGTGTTTTCCAGAGCTTGCCTGTAAACTAGGCGGCTGCTCCTTTATGGATCCCACTCCATGATACAACGACGCCTCGCCCCTCTTTTCGGTACGGTGGGTAACCTCCTGCGCGAAGCCGCCAAGGTGTACTGGACCCTGCTCAAGGTGATGGTGCCGGCGCTGCTGATCGTGAAAGCGCTCGAGATGCTGGGCATGACCGAACTGCTCAGCCAGTGGCTGTCTCCGCTGATGTCGCCTCTGGGGCTGCCGGAGCCGCTCAGCGTGGTGTGGGCCGCCACGCTGCTGACCAACATCTACACCGGTCTGGTGATTTTCTTCGAAGTCACGCGGGATACGCCGCTGACCGTGGCGCAAGTCACGGTGCTGGGTGTGCTGATGGCCGTAGGGCACTCGCTGCCGATAGAGGGTGCGGTGGCGCGCATGGCCGGCGTGCCCTGGTGGCTGACTGTGCTGCTGCGTGCAGGCGGCGCCTGGCTGCTGGGCTGGCTGTTGCATCTGAGCTATTCGTGGGGCGGCTGGCTTCAGCATGCCAACCAAGTAGTGTGGGAACCCGCGGTCCAGGATGCGACGCTGACGGCCTGGCTGCAGGGGCAGGCGGTGACGTTGGCGACCATCTTCGTGGTGATCTTCGCGCTGATGAGCCTGCTCAAACTGCTGCGCTGGCTGGGCGTGGAGCGGCTGATCCACAAGCTGCTCTACCCGCTGCTGCGGCTGCTGGGCATCGGCCCGGCAGCCGCCAACATCACCGTCATCGGCATTACCCTGGGGCTCACCTTCGGTGCCGGCCTGCTGCTGCGTGAGGCGCGCTCGGGCCGACTGACCCCAAGGGACATCGTCCTCACGCTCTGTTTCCTCGGCCTGTGCCACAGCCTGATCGAAGACACGCTGCTGATCATGCTGATGGGAGCGGACCTCTCCGGCCTGCTATGGGC
>ERZ869909.2084-NODE-2084-length-14340-cov-4.484891_pt1 | contig 14340 bp, 17 predicted proteins | sample MGYA00520892_ERZ869909 | MGnify/ENA primary metagenome ERZ869909 (study PRJEB32215, sample SAMEA104723947) | bioreactor metagenome | biome: bioreactor; feature: anaerobic bioreactor; material: water | place: China | collected 2015-03-12 ... | reverse complement strand
CGGCCTCGCCCTGCGTGACGGCCAGCTCTTCGTCGCAGAGCAGGGCGGTCACGTGGTCCGCGTCATCGAGAACGGCGCCATCCGCACGGTGGCCGGCACGGCCGGCTCGGCCGGCTTCTTCGGGGATGGCGGCCCGGCGGAAGCGGCGCGCCTCGCCCGGCCCTACGCCGTGTCCGTGTCGCCCAACGGCCGTGCCCTGTACATCAGCGACCGCGACAACGACCGCGTGCGCGTCGTGGACCTCGCCACGGGCATCATCCGCACCTTTGCCGGCACGGGCAGCCGCCGCTTCAGCGGCGCACGGCTGAGCCCCGGCCAGACGTCGCTGCACGAACCGCTGGGCATCGACGCCGCCTCGGCCGGCTTCATCTTCATCGCCGACAACGGCCACCACGTGGTCTGGAGGACCTCGGTCACCTTCGACTGAGCCGACGGTCGAGTCGCTTTACACGCTCCCGGACCGCGCCTACATTGCCGCCGGAATTCGGCAAGGAGCGTGTGTGAAGATCGTGGTGTGCATCAAGCGCGTGCCGGACACGGAGGCGCGCATCCGCATAGCCGCCGCCGTGACCGAGGACGAGATCCGGGCCCTCTTCCCCGGCCGCATCGAGACCGTCGCGTCGGTGGAATGGTCGCGGCGCGAGGACCGCATCCTTGCCCGCCGCCAGGAACGCTTCGGCGCGCTGGTGCTGGCCGACCGGGCGCTGGACGACCCCGACCCGCAGGCGCTGGCCCGCGCCGCATTCGAGGGGCTGCGGGCGAACGGGCTGAACTGGACGCCAGGCGCCGCGCGGCTGCGGGCGCAACACATCCTCGCCCGGGGCGAAGATGGCGGCCACCGGCGGTTCGGCGGGCTGCGCCGAGCGGCGCTCGAAGGGGCGGAAATCGCCGCAACCGGCCAGCAGGAGGCTCAGCGCCGCACCCATCAGCAGGCGGCGGGCAGGCGGTGGGTATGGCAAGGCGGGTTTGCGGATCATGCCGCGAGCCTAGCGCCGGGCCGGGGGCGGCGCAACGCCCTCCCTTGCCAGCGGGGGCGGCACTCACTAGCTTGTGCGTCAGGAGGAGCCCGCCATGCTGCCCAGCCAGACCTCGACCGCCCCGACCACGTCATCGGCACCGCTGATCGACCCTTTCGCGCGGCCGATCAGCTATCTGCGGGTCTCGGTCACCGATCGCTGCGATTTCCGCTGCACCTATTGCATGGCCGAACACATGACCTTTCTGCCCAAGAAAGAGCTGCTGACGCTGGAAGAACTGGACCGGCTGTGTTCCAGCTTTATTGGCCTTGGGGTGGAAAAGCTGCGCATCACCGGCGGCGAACCCCTGGTGCGCAAGGGCATCATGACCTTTTTCGAGGCCATGGCGCGGCATCTGCAATCGGGTGCGCTGAAGGAATTGACGCTGACCACCAATGGCTCGCAACTGGCGCGGTTTGCGCCGGAACTGGCGGCTTTGGGGGTGCGGCGGGTGAATGTCTCGCTCGACACGCTCGATGAGGCGAAATTCGCCGAGATCACCCGCTGGGGGCGTCTGCCGCAGGTGCTCAAGGGGATCGAGGCGGCGCGCGACGCCGGACTGCGGGTCAAGATCAATGCGGTGGCGCTGAAGGGCTTCAACGAGGACGAGCTGTTCGCGCTGGTCGAATGGTGCGCGCGCGAGGACCATGACCTGACCTTCATCGAGGTCATGCCGATGGGCGAGATGGGCGAGGAAATGCGCCTAGACCAATACTGGCCGCTGAAGGATTTGCGCGCCCGGCTGGGCGAGCGCTATACGCTGAGCGATCTGACCGAGCGTTCGGGCGGGCCGGCACGATATGTTCGGCTGGAGGAAAGCGGCCAGAAGATCGGCTTCATCACGCCGCTGACACATAATTTCTGCGAAAGCTGCAACCGGGTGCGGCTGACCTGCACCGGTGAGCTTTACATGTGTCTGGGCCAGGAAGACATGGCCGATCTGCGCGCGCCGCTGCGCGCCAGCCCCGATGATGCGGTGCTGGAGGCGGCGATCCGTGCTGCCATCGCGCGCAAGCCCAAGGGCCATGATTTCGATTATTCGCGCCAGCGGGTTGCTGGCCAGATGAGCCGGCACATGAGCCATACCGGCGGTTGAGGCCTCGTTCTTGCGTTGGCTGAGGGGGCTTTGCCCCCGTTTTCGTATTAGTTGAGGGGGCTTTGCCCCCACCCGCGCTTTGGCAGAGGGGGCTTTGCCCCCTCTGGGCTGCGCCCATTCACCCCCAGGATATTTTGGGCACAAAGACGAGGCGGGCCGGGGGATTGGGGCCGGAGGTTGGGCTTCGTGTGGTTTGAGGGGTTTTAATTGCGAATGATTCGCAATACCTCTGGCACAGGAGGCCCGGCGCTGCGAATCGCCCGGGTCGATGGAGGCCGCATGACCGCCCTGCACGAGCCGCATATCGCCTGTCACATCGAGGATCTGACCGTCAGCTATCATGAGCAGCCGGTGCTGTGGGATATCGATCTGGATATTCCGCCCGGGGTGATGGCGGCAGTGGTGGGACCGAACGGGGCGGGGAAATCGACGCTGATCAAGGCGGTTCTGGGGCTGGTGCGGCCGGTCGCCGGACATGTGCGGATCTTCGGCGAGCCGGTGGCGCGGGCGCGGCGCCGGGTGGGGTATGTGCCGCAGCGCCAGTCGGTCGATTGGGACTTTCCGGCCACCGCGCTCGATGTGGTGCTGATGGGGCTTTACGGGCGGCTGGGCTGGTTTCGCAGGCCCGGGCGCACCGAGCGGGCGCGCGCGATGACAGCCCTGGCCGAGGTGGGTCTGGAGGATTATGCCGCGCGCCAGATCAGCCAGTTGTCGGGCGGGCAGCAGCAGCGGGTGTTCATTGCCCGCGCGCTGGTGCAGGAGGCCGATCTCTATTTTCTCGACGAGCCGATGGCCGGGGTGGATGCGGTGACCGAGGCGGCGATCGTCACCCTGCTGCGGCGCCAGCGCGATGCCGGGCGCACGGTGGTGGTGGTGCATCATGACCTGCAGACCGTGGCGCGCTATTTCGATTGGCTGGTGATGCTCAACAAGCGCATCATCGCCCAGGGGCCGGTGTCCGAGGTCTATACCGCCGAGAATCTGCGCGCCGCCTATGGTGGGCAGCTGGCGCTGATCAATGCGCTGGATCTGGCCGGCGGCGGGGAGGCGCGGCCCGGTGCCTGAGCTGAGCCATACGCTGGTGACCGTCGCACTGGCGGCGGCGCTGATGGGCACGCTGGCCGGGGTGCTGGGCTCGTTTCTGGTGCTGCGCGGGCAGGCGCTGCTGGGAGATGTCATCTCGCATGCGGCGCTGCCCGGAGTGGTGCTGGGGTTCATGGTTTCGGGCAGCCGCGATTTTCTGTCGATCCTGCTGGGGGCGCTGCTGGCCGGCGGGCTGGCGGGGCTGTCGGTGCAATGGCTGCGCCGGGGGGCGGGGCTCAAGCCCGATGCCGCGCTGGGCGTGGTGCTGGCGCTGTTCTTTGCCGCCGGGATCGTGCTGTACAGCCAGGTGCAGGGGCGGCCGGGTTCGGCGGGGTTGCAGGTGTTCCTGTTCGGGCAGGCGGCCTCGGTTCTGCGCACCGATCTGATGGCCATGGCGCTGGTGGCGGCGCTGGTTCTGGCGCTGGTTCTGGCGCTGTGGAAGGAGTTCCAGTTCATCACCTTCGACGCGGAAGCCGCGCGTGCCCAGGGGCTGCCGGTCAGCGCGCTGGAGACGCTGCTGGGCGTTCTGGTGGCGGTGGCGATCGTGCTGGGGCTGGCCCTGGCCGGGGTGGTCTTGATGGTGGCGATGCTGATCGCGCCGGCGGTGGCGGCGCGGCAATGGGTGGACCGGCTGGCCTCGATGGTGCTTCTGGCGGCGGGTTTCGGTGCGCTGGCCGGCGTGGCGGGGGCGGTGATCTCGGCGCAGGCGGCGGGGCTGGCCACCGGGCCGGTGATGGTGCTGGCGGCCAGCGCGCTGGTGGCGCTGTCGCTGCTTTTCGCGCCGGGCCGGGGGCTGCTGGCGCGGCTCGCGCTGCGCTGGCGGGCACGGCGCGCCCTGCATGGGCGTCAGGTTCTGGCGGCGCTGCACGGGCTGGAACTCGATCACGCGAACCCCGATCACCGCAGCGAGGAAACCATGCTCGACGCCTATCTGGGCACGCGCGCCGCACCGCAACTGGAGCGTCTGGCGCGCGAAGGGCTGATCCGCCGCGAGCGCCATGGCCCGGAGGGGCGCATCCATTGGGAACTGACCGACGCCGGGCGGGCGCGGCTCGGGGCGGGCGCCGCCGATAGCGACCGGAGCGGGGCATGATCGAGGCGCTGTTTCAATCGGTTCCGGCGATGATCCTGCTGACCGGGGCGCTGGTGGCGCTCGCCAGCGCGTTGCCCGGCACCTTTCTGGTGTTGCGCGGGCAGGCCATGGCCAGCGATGCCATCGCCCATGCCATCGTGCTGGGCATCGTACTGGCCTGGATGCTGAGCGGCGCGCGCTCGGGGCCGCTGCCGGTGCTGGGCGCGGCGCTGGCCGGGCTGGCCAGTGTCGTCGGGGCGCAGTTGCTGGCCCGCAGCCGGCTGATGGGCAATGACGCGGCCATCGGGCTGGTGTTTCCGGCCATGTTCGCGCTCGGGGTGCTGCTGATCAATCTCAATGCGCGCAACCTGCATCTGGATGCCGATACCGTGCTTCTGGGTGAGATCGGTTTCGTCTGGCTGCATACGGTGGAGCTGGCCGGGTATGGCGTGCCGGTGGCGATGCTGACGCTGGGCGCGGTGGCGCTGGTCAATGCGGCTTTCGTGGGCCTGCTTTGGAAGGAGCTGAAGCTTTCAAGCTTCGATCCGGCGCTGGCGGCGGCCTTGGGGTTTCGTCCGGGCCTGCTGGGGCTGGCGCTTCTGGCGCTGGTCTCGGTGACGGCGGTGGCGGCCTTCGATGCCGTGGGGGTGGTGCTGTTTCTGGCCTTCCTGATCGTGCCGGCGGTGACCGGGCAGTTGCTCTGCCGGGGGCTGGCGGCGATGCTGGGGGTGGCGATGCTGTCCGGGCTGGCCTCGGTGGGGCTGGGCTACGGGCTGGCGCTGCGCTGGGATGTGTCGATCGGCGGCATGATGGCGCTGTGCACCGGGGCGGGGCTGGGGCTGGCGCTGCTGGCCTCGCCGCGCAGCGGGCTGGTGGCGGTGCTGCTGCGCCGGCGGGCGCTGGCGCTGGAGGCGCGGGTGAGGGTGCTGCTGATCCATCTGGCCGCGCATCAGGGCACGCCGGTCGAGGCCGAGGAAAACACCCTTGAGGCTTTGGAAGAGCATCTGCGCTGGCCGCCCGACATGGCGCAGGCGGTGGTGCTGGCGGCGCTCGATCAGGGGCTGATCCGCCGCCATGCGCAGCGTTTCGAGCTGAGCGAGACCGGGCAGGCGCGCGCCACCGCCTGGCTGCGCGCCGAGGATCGCCGCCGCGCCATGCCGCCCGAGCGCGTGCCGGCGGGAACGCCAGGCAGCGACGCATGAACGCCTGGCTGCCGGCGATGCTGGGCGATCCGGCGGTGCTGATCGCGGCGCTGGTGGCGGTGCTGCTGGTCGGGCTGTCGAAGGGCGGGCTGGGTGGTGCCTTCGCGCTGATGGGGGTGCCGGTGCTGGCGCTGGTCATGCCGCCGGTGCAGGCCGCTGCCCTGCTGCTGCCGATCCTGCTGATGATGGATGCCGTCAGCCTCTGGGCCTGGCGCGGCTGGTGGAACGGGGCGGTGCTGCGCGCGCTCTTGCCGGCGGCCCTGCTGGGGATCGGGCTGGGATGGCTGGCGGCGGCGGTGACCTCGGAAGCGGCGGTGCGGCTGATCGTCGGGCTGGTCGCGCTGGGTTTTGTGGCGCGCATGGCGCTCGAACGCTGGCGCCCCGCACGGGCCAGCGCCTTGGAGCCGAGCGCGTGGCGCCGATTCAAGGGCTGGTTCTGGGGCACGCTGGCCGGGTTTACCTCTTTCGTGGCGCATGCCGGGGGGCCGCCGTTTCAGGTCTATACCCTGCCGCTGCGGCTTGACCCCAGGGTCTATACCGGCACCAGCGTGGTGTTCTTTGCCGTGGTCAATGCGGTGAAGCTGCTGCCCTATGCGGCGCTGGGCCTGTTCGATGCCGCGCTCATGGGGGCGGCGCTCGTCATGGCGCCTCTGGCGGTGGTGGCGGTGCTGATGGGTGCGGCGCTGGTGCGGCGGATGCGGCCGGCGATCTTTTACCCGTTCATGTATGTCATGGTGGCGCTGGTCGGGCTGAAGCTGGTGCATGACGGGCTGCGCGACCTGCTCTAGGCCCGCGCGACAGCCCTAGCGCGCGGCACGCATTCCGGCTCTCTCGGCCGCGCGATGGATGGCGGCGACCACGGCATCGGGGTGGCTGTGATGGGGCATATGGCCGGCATCGGGCAGCCGGGTGAGCCGCACGCCCGGCACCTCGGCTTCAAGCCTGGCCGAATGGATCTCCAGCCCGACAATGGTATCGGCCGCGCCATGGATGGCCTCGATGGGCAGGCGCAGGCGGCCATAGTGCGGCTGCATCGCTTGCAGATGCTCCAGCAGCGTGTTGACCTGGCGCACATTGACCGCCTGCGCTTCGCGGCGCAACGACAGGCCGGGGCCGAAATGCGCCGCATAACCTTCGGGCACCGGGGCGGGGGTAAAGACCGAAGCGAGGGTGCGCTCGATCGCTGCCTCGCTGGCCAGTGCCGTGACCAACCGCCGCGCCACCCCACCGAGCGGCCCCTCATTGAGCCGATACCAGAGCCCCAGACGCCCGGTCCAGGGATGCGTCGCGCCCGCGAGCACCACCAGCGCGGCGGTGTCGGAAGGGGCCTCCAGCGCCCAGGCCATGGCCACCGCCCCACCATAGGAATGGCCCAGCACGATGGGCCGCTCCAGCCCCAGCTCAGTCAGCGCGGCGCGCAGCACGCGGGCCTGTTCGCGCGGGTCATCGCCGCGCGGGCCCAGATCGTCGCTCCAGCCCAGACCGGGGCGATCCACCGCCAGCAGCCGGAAATCGCCTTCCAGCCGCGCCACCAGATCGAAGGTGAAATCGCGCAGATTGCCATTGGCGCCATGGATCAGCACCAGATCGGGTGCCGTGCCGCGCGGCTGCCCGGCCTCCAGCACATGCACCCGCTCGCCCGGCGGGCCGATCAGCCGGCCCTCGGGCGGGTGGGCGGCCTGCCAGCGGGCCTCGCGCGCGCCGGCACGGGCATCGAGCGCCGCGCAGCCGGCCAGAAGCGCCAGCCCCGCGCCAAGCGCCAGCGCGACAGTGAGAGGTGAGATGCCGAGGGCCATGCGCGCTCCGAATGTTGCGAGGCAGTTGTAGCGCGACCCGGGGCTGCGTCCAGCGGAGCGTGGCGTCCTGCGCGCTTGCTCAGCTTGCGTCGCCACCCACCCGCGCCGCCCGCCCGCCACGCCGGCCACGCGCGGTTTGCGGCTGGGCGCCGGCGGCGCTGATCAGCGCGGTCATCGGATGATCGGGGGCATCGGCGCCGTAGCGGGCCAGCAGCCGCGCCAGTGCCGCATGCTGCTCGACCCCGGCCTCAAGGCTCAGCGCCCAGTCGATCAGGATCGAGCGGCACTCGGCGTCGCTGATCCCGTCGATATTGTAGCTCTCGCGGATCAATCCCTTGGGATCATCGGGATCGGGCAGCGGGGCGATGCGGCGGCCGGGAAAGGCGCTCTCGGGCATGGGGTTTCCTTGCGGCTATGCGAGGGGCTCGCGCCCAGCATAGCCACGCGCCCGGCCCCGGCAAGCGCGGAACACGACGAAAGAGCGCCGTTCAGCGCCCCAAAGCCGCCACGCCGGGCAATTCCTTGCCCTCCATCCATTCCAGAAACGCGCCGCCGGCGGTGGAGATATAGCTGAAGCCCTGCGCCGCCCCCGCCTTGTTGAGCGCCGCCACCGTATCGCCGCCGCCGGCGACGGATACCAGCGCCCCGGCAGAGGAGCGCGCCGCCGCATGGCGGGCCGCGGCATTGGTGGCGGCATCGAAGGGCGCGATCTCGAAAGCCCCGAGCGGGCCGTTCCAGATCAGCGTGCGGGCGTGATCGAAAAGCCGGGTGATCGCTGCCACGCTGGCCGGCCCGGCATCAAGGATCATCGCATCCTCGGGGCAGCTGCGCACCACCTCATGCGGCGCGCCCTCGCGGAATTCGCGCGCCACCACCAGATCCTCGGGCAGCACCACGGTGCAACCGGCCTTGCCGGCGCGCTCCAGAATGGCGCGGGCGGTCTCGCCCAGGTCATGCTCGCAGAGCGATTTGCCCACCGGCTTGCCCTGTGCGGCCAGAAAGGTATTGGCCATGCCGCCGCCGATCACCAGATAATCGACCTTGCTGACCAGATTGCCTAGCAATTCCAGCTTGGTGGAGACTTTCGCACCGCCCACCACCGCCACCACCGGGCGCTCGGGATTGCCAAGTGCGGCCTCAAGCGCCTTCAGCTCGGCCGCCATCAGCCGGCCGGCGCAGGCCGGCAGCAGCCGCGCGATGCCCTCGGTCGAGGCATGGGCGCGATGCGCGGCGGAAAAGGCGTCATTGACATAGATATCGCCCAGCGCCGCCATGCCGGCGGCAAGCTCGGGGTCATTGGCCTCCTCGCCGGGTTCGAAACGGGTGTTTTCCAGCAACAGAACGCCGCCGGGTTGCAGCGCTGCCACCGCCGTCTTGGCCGGCTCGCCGACACAGGCGGGGGCGAAGGCTACCGGCATTCCCAGCGCTTGTGCCAGCGCCGGCACAAGCGGCGCCAGCGACATCTCGGCCACCACCTTGCCCTTGGGGCGGCCGAAATGCGCCAGCAGCACCACCTTCGCGCCACGCCCGGCCAGATCGCGGATGGTGGGCAGGACGGCATTGATGCGCGTGGCATCGCTGACCCGGCCGTTTTCCACCGGCACGTTGATATCCACCCGCACCAGCGCGACCTTGCCCGCGAAGTCCATCTCGTCCAGCGTTTTCCAGCCCATGCCCGCCCCCATCTGCGCCGTTATCTGCAATGCTCGCCCCGGTGATGCCCGCAAGGGGCGAACAGGTCAACACCCGTTGAGCAGCCTCGCGCCGGGGCTTTTCCTTGGCGCCCATCATCGTTAGGGTCCGGCCAGACCAACGCATGAGGAGAGGCCCATGGCCGATATCAAGGACCCCGAAAACACCATCCTGATGGAGCTGAAATCCGGCACCGTCACCATCGAACTGCTGCCCGATGTGGCGCCCAAACATGTCGAGCGGATGAAGGAGCTGGCGCGCGCCGGGGCCTATGACAATGTGGTTTTCCACCGGGTGATCGACGGGTTCATGGCCCAGACCGGCGATGTCGCCAATGGCAATGCCGAGAAGGATTTCAACCTGCGCCGCGCCGGCACCGGCGGCTCGGACCTGCCCGACCTGCCGGCCGAGTTCTCGAATATCCCGCATGACCGCGGCACGCTGGGCGCCGCGCGCTCGATGAACCCGAACTCGGCCAACAGCCAGTTCTTCATCAATTTCTCCGACAACCATTTCCTCAACCGGCAGTATACCGTCTATGGCCGGGTGATTTCGGGGATGGAACATGTCGATGCCATCACCCGTGGCGAGCCGCCCGCCGAGCCGGACCGCATGATTTCGGTCAAGGTGGCGGCCGATGCTTAAGCACCTTTTCGCCGCCGCGCTGGCCCTTGGGCTGAGCGCCCCCGCCGCCCTGCTGGCCCAAAGCGCCCCGCCCGCCGATGCCCCGGTGATGGAAATTACCGTCGCCGGCGAGGCCAGCGGCGTGATCCGCGTCACCCTGCGCCCGGATCTGGCGCCGCAGCATGTCGAGCGCATCATCACGCTGGCCGAGGAAGGCGCCTATGACGGGGTGGTGTTTCACCGGGTGATCGAGGGTTTCATGGCCCAGACCGGTGATGTGCAGTTCGGCCGCGCCGGGGGCGATACCGCGCGGGCGGGCATGGGCGGCTCGCAACTGCCCAACCTGCCGGCCGAATTCACCGCCGAGCCCTTCGCGCGTGGCGTGATGGGTATGGCGCGCTCGCAATCGCCCAATTCGGCCAACAGCCAGTTCTTCTTGATGTTCGCCCCGGCGCCGCATCTGAACGGGCAATATACCGTGCTGGGCCAGATCACCGAGGGGCTTGAGGTGCTCGATGCGATCAAGCGTGGGCGTGGCCCCAACGGCGCGGTGCTGGGCACGCCGGACATGATGGAAAGCGTGCGCATCCTGCGCTGAACCACCCTATGCAAACCCCGGCGCCGCCGCTTCGGCCTGCGGCGCCGGATACGCCCGCGATCACACCGACAGGGCTTTATTTCCGCGCCGATCTGCGCCATATGGGGGCGATCCGCAGCGAGGGGACCACGCCATGAAATTCATCCTTCGGCTTCTGACCTGGTGGAACAGCCAGACGCTGGGCACGCAGCTTTTCACCTGGCGCAAGGGTGTGCGCGTGGGCGAGGATGAACAGGGCAACATCTTCTACCGCACCAGCGACGGCAAGCGCCGCTGGGTGATCTATAACGGCGAGACCGAGGCCAGCCGCATCAGCCCCGACTGGCATGGCTGGCTGCATTTCACCTGGGACGAGCCGCCGACCGAAAAGCCGCTGCCGCGCAAGGATTGGGAAAAACCCCATGTCGAGAACCTGACCGGCACCGCGCTGGCCTATGTGCCGGCCGGCTCGCTGAAGCGCGCCCAGCCCATCGAGCGGCGCGATTACGAAGCCTGGCAGCCGGAATGACCGGCGCCAGCCCGACGCAGCGCAGCGGAGCCTTGCACGCATGAATTACCGAAGCTGGGAAGTGGCGCTGGGCGGGCTGGTGCTGGCGGTGGCGGCGGTCTTCGTGATCTTCGCCATCCAGACCACCGGCGCGCAGCTGCGCAGCGCACCGGGCTATGCGCTTTCGGCCTCGTTCCGTTCGGCCGAAGGGGTGCGCCCGGGAACCGAGGTGCGGCTGGCCGGGGTGCGCGTGGGCACGGTGACCGGCATGGCACTGGACCCCGAGAGCTTTCACGCCGTGGTGACGCTGTCCTTGCAGGAAGATATGCGCCTGCCTGCCGACAGTACCGCCCAGGTGGCGGCCGAGGGGCTGCTGGGCGGCACCTTCATCGACATCCTGCCCGGCGGCTCGCCCTTCGACATGGAGCCCGGCCAGCAGTTCGAGGATACGCAAAGCGCCGTCAGCCTGGTGCAGATGATGCTGCGTTTCGCCACCGGCGGGTCTTCGGAATGATCGGGCCGGGGCTACGCGGGGGATTGCTGGCACTGACGCTGACGCTGACGCTGCCGGGGGCGGCCGGCGCGCAGCAGATGGCCGAATCCGCCGGCGTCTATCTGCGCGGGCTCGACAAGGTTTCCGGCCTGACCACCGATCTGGCGCTGAGTGTCGGCGATACACTGAGCTACGGGCGTATGGAGATCCGGCTGGGCGGTTGCCGCTATCCGGCCGACAACCCCGCCGCCGATGCCTTCGCCTTCCTTGAAATCATTGACGAATTGCGCGGCGAGCGGCTGTTTCACGGCTGGATGATCGCCTCCAGCCCGGCGCTCAATGCGCTCGATCATCCGCGTTATGATGTCTGGGTGCTGGGCTGCCAATAGGCATCTGGTCTGGTGGGGCGGGCCTTACGGCACGAAAAGCGTCAGCACATCGCACAGCATCGCCGGGCGCTCGCTGCCTTCCATCTCGATCACATGGCCGGTGGTGGCCAGCAGCGCGCCGCCCTCGCGCGGGCGCAGCTCGCGCAGCACCACCCGGTCGCGCAGCCGCGACCCGGCCGGCACCGGCGCGGTGAAGCGCAGCCGGTCGATGCCGTAATTCACCACCAGCCGCGCATCGCCCGGCACGATGGCCAGCATCTCGATGAAACGCGGCAGCAGCGCGGCGATGAGGAAGCCATGCGCCACCGTGGTGCCGAACGGGCTTTCGCGCGCCGCGCGCTCGGGGTCGGTATGGATCCATTGCCGGTCGCCGGTGGTTCGGGCGAAGCTGTCGATCAATGGCTGATCGATGGACAGCCAGTCGCTCAGGCCCAGCTCCTTGCCCAGCATCTGATGCAGGCTGGCCATGGTAAAGCGCGGTTCGGTGGTTGGCGGCATGGGGGCTCCGGGCTGATCGGGCCCAGACTGCCGCGCCGGCGCCCCGGCGTAAAGCACGCGCATGGCCTGTGACGCAGGGTCAGATCACGGCTGCCAGAAGGCGCCGTTCGCTGCCTCGGCGTTCTGCGGTGCGAAGGCCAGCGCATGATCGGCCCCGGCCTCCAGCGCCGCGCCCAGCCGCTGGCGATAATCGCGCCGGCTGATCTCGACCCCGCCGAGCGAGGCCAGATGCGGGGTCAGATATTGTGTATCGAGCAGCGAAAAACCGGCGCCGCGCAGCCGCGCCACCAGCTCCGCCAGCGCCAGTTTCGAGGCATCGGTGCGGCGCGAGAACATGCTTTCGGCAAAAAAAGCGCCGCCCATCGCCAGGCCATAGAGCCCGCCGGCGAGTTCATCCCCGGCCCAGACTTCGATGGAATGGGCGAAACCATCGCGGTGCAAGGCGTTGAAGATGCGCGCGATTTCGGGGTTGATCCAGGTCTCTTCACGATCGGCGCAGGCGTCGAGCACGTCGGCGAAAGCCGCATCGCAGCTGAAGCGCCAGTCACCCCGGCGCAGGCTGCGGCGCAGCGAGCGCGCGGCGTGAAAGCCATCAAGCGGCATCACCCCGCGCCAATGCGGCTCGAACCACAGGATCTCGTCGCTGCTGGCCGATTGCGCCATCGGAAAGATGCCCGAGGCATAGGCGCGCAGGATCAGATCGGGGTCAAGCCGCATCACCCCCGCCGGATCATTCGCGGCCTTGTTCCAGCTTCTCGGCGAGGAACTTTTCCAGCCAGTGGATATTGTAATCCCCGGCCAGAATGTCGCGCTCCTCCAGCAGGGCGAAGAACAGCGGCACCGTGGTGTCGATCCCGTCGATGATCAGCTCACCCAGCGCCCGGCGCAGCCGTGCCAGGGCCTCGGGGCGGTCGCGGCCATGCACGATCAGCTTGGCCACAAGACTGTCGTAATAGGGCGGGATGCGATAGCCGCCGTAAAGCGCCGAGTCCATGCGCACGCCCAGCCCGCCGGGGGCGTGGAAGGTGCGCACCTGGCCGGGGCAGGGGGCGAAATTGGGCAGTTTCTCGGCGTTGATGCGCACCTCGATGGCATGACCGTCGATCACCAGATCATCCTGTGTGAACGACAGCCCCAGCCCGGCGGCGACGCGGATCTGCTCGCGCACCAGATCGACACCGAAAATCCCCTCGGTCACCGGATGTTCGACCTGCAAGCGGGTGTTCATCTCGATGAAATAGAACTCGCCGTCCTCATAGAGGAACTCGATGGTGCCGGCGCCGGAATAGCCCATCTCGGCCACGGCGCGCGCGCAGATGCCGCCGATATGGGCGCGTTCTTCGGGGCTGATCGAGGGGCCGGGGGCTTCCTCGAAGACCTTCTGGTGGCGGCGCTGCAACGAGCAGTCGCGCTCGCCCAGATGCACCGCCTTGCCCTTGCCGTCGCCAAACACCTGCACCTCGATATGTCGGGGCTTTTGCAGGTATTTCTCGATATAGACCTCGTCATTGCCGAAGGCTGCCTTGGCCTCGGAGCGGGCGGTGCGGAAGGCCACTTCCAGCTCGGCCTCGGATTTGGCGACCTTCATGCCGCGCCCGCCGCCGCCGGCGGTGGCCTTGATGATCACCGGATACCCCATGCCGCCGGCCACTTCCTTGGCCTGTTCCAGATCGGCCACCCCGCCTTCGGAGCCCGGCACCACCGGAATGCCCAGCTTCTTGGCGGTTTCCTTGGCGGTGATCTTGTCGCCCATCATGCGGATATGCGCCGCCGAGGGGCCGATGAAGGTCAGGTCATGGTCCTCGACGATCTGCACGAAATTGGCGTTTTCCGACAGGAAGCCATAGCCCGGATGGATCGCCTCGGCGCCCGAGATCTCGCAGGCCGAAATGATCGCCGGCACGCTCAGATAGCTTTCGACCGAAGGGGCGGGGCCGATGCAGATGGCCTCATCGGCCATGCGCACATGCATCGCGTCGCTGTCGGCGGTGGAATGCACCGCCACCGAGGCAATGCCCATCTCGCGGCAGGCGCGGATGACGCGCAAGGCAATCTCGCCCCGGTTTGCGATGAGGATCTTCTTGAACATCGGCGCGGCCTTATTCGACGATCATCAGCGGCGCGCCATATTCCACCGGCGAGCCGTCGGCGACCAGAATGCGCTTGACGGTGCCCGAATGCGGGGCGGGAATGTGGTTCATGGTCTTCATCGCCTCGATGATCAGCAGCGTCTGCCCGGCGCTGACCTGCTGGCCCACCGCCACGAAGGGTTCGGCGCCCGGTTCGGCGGCCAG
>ERZ869909.2083-NODE-2083-length-14343-cov-3.758236_pt1 | contig 14343 bp, 16 predicted proteins | sample MGYA00520892_ERZ869909 | MGnify/ENA primary metagenome ERZ869909 (study PRJEB32215, sample SAMEA104723947) | bioreactor metagenome | biome: bioreactor; feature: anaerobic bioreactor; material: water | place: China | collected 2015-03-12 ... | reverse complement strand
ATGCGGCCCAGCTGTCCCGCTCCCAGTATCCCGATCGTGCTGCCGGGAGGAATCAAACCGCGCCGCCGTCGGCGTCCTGAGGCTGCACCGGAACCGCCTCCGTCTGGGCCGCGCGCCACTGCCGCAGCCGCCCCGCGAGGTCCGCGTCAGCGAGCGCCAGGATGGACGCGGCCAGCAGGGCGGCGTTCACGGCGCCGGCTTCGCCGATGCTGAGGGTGCCGACGGGTACACCGGCAGGCATCTGCACTATCGAGAGCAGTGAGTCCACGCCGGCGAGCGTGCTGCTGCGGACAGGAACTCCGAGCACGGGCAGGTGGGTCCAGGCCGCTACCATGCCGGGCAGGTGCGCCGCGCCGCCCGCCGCTGCGATTATCACCCTGATCCCGCGGTCAGAGGCGCCCGTGGCGAAGTCCCGCAGCCGCTCCGGCGTCCGGTGGGCGGATACAACGCTCGCCTCGTGAGGCACTTCGAGTTCGTCCAGCATGGTGCTGGCACGCACGAGTGTCGGCCAGTCGCTGCGACTGCCCATGACGAGCGCCACTTCAGGCAACGGTTCAGCATTCATTCAGGTTCCCTCCAGCTCACGCGTCGCGGTGGCGCGCTCCAGACGATCGTTGACGGCTGCCCACTCCGCGCCGGACGGCGGTTTCTGGATCACGATGAAGTCAGCGGTGTCGTCCAGCTCCCGCAGGCTTGCGTACAGCTCACGCGCGTACTCCTCCGGGTCGGAAGGAAGCGTGATCCAGCTGCCGGGGAAGTCCGCGGGCGGCCCGTCAAGCGCTATGACGCCGCTGCTGATCGCCGCGTGCGGCAGCCAGGCCGACAGGCCCGGGCCGTCCAGCAGGCTCGTGCTGGCGCTCGGAGCGTAGTGGCTGGGCAGCTGGCCGGGCACGCGGGGCGAGTCGGTGATCGCGCCGGCTTCGACCTTCACGCCGAGCTGCTCCACCAGCTGAGCGACGCTGATCGCGCCGGGCCTGAGCACACGAGGCACGGTGTCTGACAGGTCGACGATCGTGGATTCCAGCCCTACCCTGCAGGGACCGCCATCGAGGATCAGGTGGATCCGGCCGGACAGTTCCTGCAGGACGTGCCCCGCAGTGGTGGGGCTCACCCGGCCGAACCTGTTGGCGGAAGGACCGACGAGCGCAAGCGTCGATTCGGCCAGCAGCCTCTGTGCCAGGTCGTGGTTGGGGCTGCGCAGGGCTACCGTGTCCTGGTTGCCTGTCACGATGTCGCTCGCGGCAGGTCCGCGCTGCAGGATGATGGTCAGTGGTCCGGGCCAGAACGCAGCCCTCAGCACGTCGGCGCGCCCGTCCGGCCGGGCCCACTGCCCGAGGTCGGCCTCTGCGTGCAGGTGCACGATCAGGGGATGGGTACTTGGCCGGCCCTTGGCCAGGAACACGGCGCGGACCGCCGCCTCGTTGGACGCGTCCGCCCCGAGTCCGTACACCGTCTCGGTCGGGAACGCCACCAGTTCTCCCCGCCTCAGTGCGGCGACTGCCCGTTGCACGTCTGCTTCATTGCCGCCGAGGATCTCCGTCATTGTTCAACTCCCGTAAGGATGATACGCAGGTCATTGACGTTGGTTCCGGTCGGACCCGTGACCAGTTGATGACCGTGCTTCGCAAAGTAAGTATGACTGTCGAAAGCCGCCAGTGCTGCCGCAGCCTCGTCCCTGGATGATGCCGAGAACAGTCCGGCCGTGACGAGGGCGCCGGCCGCATCGCCGTGCCCGTCGATCCCGTCCGTGTCCGCGGCCAGGCACGCGATGCCTTCCCTGCCCCAGAGGCTGAGTGCGAGCGTCAGGGCATAGTGCGAGTTGCGGCCGCCCATCCCCGGGGTCATGCCCTCAGGGATGGTCACGGTAGTCTCGCCGCCGCTGAGCAGTGCGAGGCGCCCTGCTGATTCCGGCAGCAGCAGGGCGTGCTGCCTGGCGGCGGCTCCGCTGTCGCCCGTGACCCTGTCGCTGATCACTTCGGGCCGGAACCCGGCACCGGCGACGATGCCCGCCGCAGCCGTCAGGCTTGCGGACCCTCCGGCGATCACCGTGTGCCGGGCGTTGTCGGCCCAGGGGGCAGGCGGGAGCCCGCGCAGCACGGAGCGCATGTCATCGAAACCGGGCGCGTACTTCTCGAGCACGGCCAGTGCGGCTTCCGGCGTGCCCGGGTCACGTACGGTGGGACCGGATCCGATGGCGGCGGGATCGTCGCCCACCACGTCCGAGACGAGCAGGCCCACGACGTCCGCCGGTGCGGCCCGAAGCGCGAGTCCGCCGCCCTTGAGGGCGCACAGCTTGCGGCGGAGCGTGTTCATCTCGGTGATGTCCGCTCCGCTCCTCAGAAGCGTCTCGGTCAGCCGGACGAAACGCTCCAGGGTGATGCCTGCAGGGACTGTGGCCAGGGCGGACGCCCCGCCGGAGATCAGCGCCAGCAGCAGGTCGCCCCTGCCGAGTCCGGCCGCGATCCCGAGCGCCCGCTTGCCTGCAAGCACGCTGGCGCCGTTCGGCACGGGATGGCCGCCGCGCATCACTTCGATACCGGCTGGCGCCGCTGCCTGCATGCCGGGTGCCACCGCAAGCACCTCGGGCCTTGCGCCCAGGCTCTGGTAGTGAGCGGCCGCGGCCTCGGCCATCAGGAGGGCGGCCTTGCCGATGGCGATGACTGCCAGGCGTCCTGCGGGTGGCTCAGGCAGGTGACCTCTCAGCGCGACCCCGGGATGCGCGGCGCTGACGGCATTCCCGAATGCCTCTTCGAGCGTGTGCCTTGCGCCACCGGGAACCGCTTGCATGCCCACAGGTTACAATGGTCATTGTGTTTGGACTATTCCGCAGGCAGAATCCGGCTTTCCGTGACGACGGAAACTTCCTGCTTACGCGCGTGCGTACCGACCGTTCCGGGGAAGTGATCAACGTGAGGCTTTCCAAGACCAGCGAGATGAGCCTGGAGCATCGCGGCTACTTCGTGCGCAAGGTGCTTGTGGGCCCCAGGTCGCTCGACCAGGCGATTCTTGAGGTCACCCTCAACCGGGCCCACAAGGTCCTGAACGCCTCAGTTGATGGAGGAAGTCTTGTCGCTGTCAAGGACTGGACGGACGACTGATGTCCGCGACGCCCCCACCAGGCTGACGCCATGAGCGAATCCACGCCGGCATTACCGGAGCTGGCCACACTTGTTCGGCCTTCTTCAGTGATGGAGCTGGTCTATGCGCACTACCTCCTGACCAGGATCACCGAGCAGCCGGGCAGGAAGCTGCCCCACTGGTACAGCTTCCTGGAGGATGCCGAGCCATCGCTGATCCTTGAACTGCGGGCTGCCAGCCAGGCGGCGTCTCCCCTGGGCAGGCATGACCTGTTCCTGATGGCGAGTTCACTCGGCTACTGGCAGGACGACGCACCCGAGCGGTTCCTGAACGATCTGCCGACGCTGCCCACGCGCCTGCTGGAGCTATTCGAGGATCGGACCGAAGGCGACACGGACCCGGCCGACGGGCTCTGGGACGGTCTGGCCGAGCGCATGCGGAGCCTGGACGACCACGAAGGCTGGCGCAGCTCCACGCACCTGTTCCGGTTGTGGGATTCCCTGCGGCCCATGTGGCTCGCACGCGGCCTGGACACCGTGGTGGAGCACTGCCGCCTGTTCAGCGAGAGGCTCGAGGAAACCGGCGACATCGTCCGGGCGCTTCCGCCGTACCACTTCACGCGGCTGGAGCTGAGCGCATCGAACATCAGGGCCGCCGCGCAGCGCAAGCGGATCATCGTCATGCCGCTTTTCTTCGCGAACGCCGGTGGCTTTTCGTTCGACGCCGCCGGTGAACTGTTCGTCGGCTTCGGGCTCCACAGCGGACACGTGCTGCGCGAGGCTACCGAACGCGTGGACCGCGAGGCGCTGCGGCTCAAGGCGCTGTCCGATCCCACCAGGCTGCTGCTGCTGACCATGCTGACACGCTATTCGAGTTTCGCCATCACGGTCGGGGATCTTGCGAACCATCTCGGCGTGAGCCAGCCGACCGTCAGCGGTCATCTCAAGGTACTGCGCGAGGCGGGCATGGTGAACGTCGAGCGGGACGGCAACCGGTCGTATTACCGGCCCAGCCGGGAAGCGATCGAGGAGCTCCTGGCGGACCTGACCCAGATACTGGTGCCGCGCTAGCCCTCGCGCCCGACCAGGTCGGGCCGCAGTACGACCGCTCCGTTGCGGTACACATGCCTGATCTCTTTCTGTGACTTCGTGGTGTTGACGTGCAGCATCACGCGGATCGCAAGGCCCAGCCGGCCCGGAACGTCGATCTCTGCACTGCACATGAGCGGCACGTCGAACATGCCGAGCTCGCGGGCCGCTTCTGCGGGGAACGTGCCCGTCAGGTCTTTCGTTGTCGTGAAGAGGATGCTTGCGATCGGGTCGTGATCAACGATTCCGTTGACCTCGAGCATCTCTCGCAGCAGCTCCCTGGTCTCGTCGAGTATCAGGCGCGGTTCATCGCGTTCCACCGTGGTGGCCCCGCGAACCCCGCGTACCATTGAAGGCTTGTCAGGCATGAGCGAGTGTAGCAGGCCTGCCCGGGGAACCGTCCTGAACATGCCCGAGTGCCTGCAGCAGCTCTTCCGGTCCTGCAGCCGGAACCAGGCTGGATTCGCTGAGGCTGCGCCGCCAGGCGCGCGCGCCACGCTGACCTGAGAACATGCCCAGCAGCGGCCTGACGAGCACCCTGAAGGGCACACCGCTGCCCAGTTCGCCCTCCAGGTAGGGCAGGTAAGCCAGTACCGCGCCGGTCCGGGTCGGGACCTCAGCGTCCGAGCCGAAGAAGTCAGTGTCGGCCCGGGCCAGGACGTACGGGTCCGCAGTGACCGCCCGGCCGAGCATGACAGCGTCTACCGCGGACAGGTGCTGCCGGGCCTGTTCCAGGTCGCTGACGCCGCCGTTCAGCTCGAAGGAGAGGTCTGGCCGCACGGCGGCGAGGGTCTTCACCGTTTCGTAGCGCAAGGGTGGGACTTCGCGGTTCTCTCTGGGCGAGAGACCCTTGAGCCAGGCCTTGCGGGCGTGGACAGTGAACCGCGTGACGCCCGCGGCCGCCACCGTGTCCACGAAGCTCAGCAGCGCGTCGAAGCTGTCGTTGTCGTCCACGCCGATGCGGTGTTTGACAGTCACAGGCAGGGGACTGGCTTCGATCATGGCTCCGACCAGGCTGGCGACGTGTTCCGGCTCGTTCATGAGGCACGCGCCGAAACGGCCGCTCTGTACCCGGTCGCTGGGACAGCCGACGTTCAGGTTCACCTCGTCGTAACCGAACTGCCAGGCCGCCCGGGTGGCGTCTGCGAGCCCACGGGCGTCCGATCCGCCGAGCTGCAGCGACACCGGGTGTTGGCTATCGTCGAAGCCCAGGAGCTTGTCGGCATCACCGTACCGGATCGCCTGTTCCGTGATCATCTCGGTGTAGAGCAGGACGTGCCTGCTGATGGTCCTGATGAACCTGCGGAAGTGCCGGTCTGTGATGTCCATCATCGGGGCGACGGACAGCGGCGGCATCCGGCTCATGCCGAGGTTGCCTCCACGCGCTTCGGCGAACGGAACGTGATGTTCTCCCACTCGCCCTCTTCGATCAGCTCGAGACCCGGGTTGATGCCACGGAAGTACGCGATTATCTCCTGGACCAGGTCATCCGGTGTGCTGGCCGCGGAGCTGAGGCCGACGCTGCTGACGCCTTCGAGCCACTCGGGCCTGATGTCCGCAGCGCTCTCGACACGGCGGGCGGTGCCGGCCAGGTCTTCGGCCAGCTCCAGCAGGCGCATGCCGTTGCTGGAGTAGTCGCTGGTCACCACCAGGAACAGGTCGCAGCGCGGAGCGAGCTCCCGAACCGCATCCTGCCGGTTCTTCGTGGCGTAGCAAAGGTCGTCCCTTGGTGGGGTGATCAGTTCCGGGAAGCGCGTGCGCAGCAGTTCAACCGTGCGCATCGTGTCGTCCACCGACAGCGTCGTCTGGGTGAGCACGACAACCCGGGAAGGGTCCGGCACGCTCACGGTGTGCGGGTCGGCCAGGCGCGGGTCCTGTTCGCGGCTCCCTGAGACTGCGACCAGCGTGGTGGAGTCCGGAGCCTCGCCGTACGTGCCGATGACCTCCTGGTGTGTCGCGCTGTCGCCGATCAGCAGGATGTGGTAGCCCTCGCGGGCGTACTTCTTGGCCTCGTTGTGGACCTTGGTGACCAGCGGACAGGTCGCGTCGATGGTCGCGAGTCCCAGCTGCCGCGCGTGCTCCCGGACCACGGGGCTGACGCCGTGCGCCGAGAACACGACAGTGTCATCCAGCAGGCGGCCCTCCTCCCCGATCTCGTTCCGGAGGCGCTCCAGGTCGCCCAGGTCCTCCACGAAATGAACACCGTGCTCGTCCTCCAGCCTGCTCACCACCGTCGCGTTGTGAACGATGGCATGGTACACGGGCAGTTCGCCGCGGCCGAGACTGGCGTTCTCCTCTGCTGCGCGCTCAACCGCACTGATCGCCATGACCACTCCCGCACAGAATCCGCGCGGCCGGGCCAGGTAAAGGGTGCTTATCATGGCGTGATCATACCGCCGCATCCGGCCGGAGGCTGTCCCGAATGTTGCATGCGACGTTGCGCCATGTGTACTTACAAGTGGATAATGACGCATGATTCCAGGTGAACCGAGGGTACGCCGTCCGCGACTGCTGACCTGGCTGCTGCTTCTGCTGCTTGCCCTTGTCGGCTGGGGCCTCATCACGCCGGAGGGGTCGCGTACGGCAGGTGAACTGCAGTCGGTTCAGCGCACGCCGCCGCCGGTCACTCCTGCCACCGGCCGCCTTGCAGCTGTCTTCGAGGCGGCCAGGCCGGCCACCGTGCGCGTTGAGAGCCTTTGCGAGAACATGCCCGTGACTCACGCGCCGCTCGGCACGGGGACGGGCTTCTTCGTGTCGGAATCCGGCCTGCTCCTGACCGCGTATCACGTGGTGCGCAGCGAACGCCTCGGGGCGAACTGTGACGCGGTTTACCGCGCCCGGACCGAGTCCGGCGACCGGCTTGACCTGGAGCTCGTCGGCTTCGACGCGGTGCTCGATGTGGCTCTGCTGAAGGCAGCAACAGAACAAAGCGTGCCCTGGCTGCCGCTGGCCAACTCCCTGCCAAGGACGGGCACGCCCGTGGTCGTGATCGGCAATTCCCGCGGCGACTTCCTGGCTGACCGGGCGGGGGCGATCCTGAGGCGGGACGTCACGGCCAGCCAGGTGACATTCGCGAGTGGCACGCTCGAGATGAGTGCCTCGCTCGCCCCCGGCGACTCGGGCGGCCCGGTCCTGAACGAGGCTGGCGAGGTGCTCGGCGTCGTCTCCTACATCTCGTTCAACCTCAGTGGAGCGCCAGAGGAAGAGGGGCTGATCCCGCGCCTGATCTTCGGTGCGTTCGACCGGCCGGACTACACGTCCTACGCGGTGCCCGTGCTCGCTGACGGCGAGCTGCACTCGAACCTGCTGGCCGGAAACACGCGGGATGTCCCCGTGATCGGCTTCGAACTGCAGTTCAATTACGTCCCGGGCTCTGCCGGCAACCTGCGGCTCGGCAGCCGGCCCGGCGTGGTCGTGGGTCCCGTGCAGCCCGGTGGTCCCGGCGACCTTGCCGGCCTGCGCGGTTTCGAACAGCGTCCCGTGTTCGACCGGGCTGGCCGCCCGGTCGGCACGACCGTGCGGGCGGACGTGATAACCGCCCTGAACGGCAGTCCGACGCCGACGTTCGATGACCTGCTCTCGACGATCTACGGGTACTCGGTGGGCGACACGGTGCGCCTGAGCGTGCAGCGCGACGGCAGCGTGGTGGAGCTGGAGCTGACGCTTGCAGCCAGGCGCCAGGTCTTCGGGCGCTAGCCCCTCGTCCGGTGCAGCCGGGCCCAAAGCGACTGCCGGAACCCGCTTCGGGGTTCCGGCAGTCTGTGTGGTGGGCGATGGTGGATTCGAACCACCGACCTCGTCGTTATCAGCGACGCGCTCTAACCGACTGAGCTAATCGCCCGCAGCGCAACGGCCAAAGAGAATCTTACCAAACGCTTCGCACCGAGGTCAACATGGGGTTTTACGTGCCTATTCCAGGGCGTAACAGAGGTTGGCCATCGAAGCCGAGCCGCCCTGCAGCTCGTACTCGTACTCGATGGTCCACCAGTCGGTGTTCTCCCCCACGAAGATGAAGGGGCCGGAGAAGTCCTCCAGGTACGCAGTACCGTCCAGGCGCAGCCAGACGGCATCGTCGCTCACCTCGAGCCACCAGTCGCCCACGGCGTAGAACGGCTCGGCAAACCCAACCGACATCGCATGGTAGGCGCCCTCGGCCTCGAACTCCTCGTCACCGTAAAGGCTGAGCAGGAACTCGAACGCCCAGGTCTCGTCAGGATTGCCCACGTGCGATGTCTGGGCGAGCAGGCACTCCCAGTAGCCCTCGAACTCCCCTGGGTCCGGTTCCTCCGCCTCCGCCACCCCGGGAGGCGGCGGAGGGCTGACGGGCTGACGGAGCGTGGCTGCGGCAGCGCTTCCCGCCACTGCCAGCGCGGCCGCAACAAGCGGGATCATCCACCTTGCAACTCGTGGTCCTGTCATACGTTTCGCCTTTCCGCAGCGGGCAGAGTCACAGGCGTTCAGCCCGGCTCGAACGCCGTCACTGCGGGCAGGCTAGCAAGGAGGCCGTTAAGGCCGCGTTAAGCCGCGGCCCTCGCCCGTGCCGGCAGGGCCCTCGCGACTCAGGCGCCCTCGATCGGCTTCAGTCCCGCGATGATCTCCGCTCGCCTCGACTCCAGAAACGGTGGCAGAACGGTCTTGTCGCCCAGCGTGGCAGCGTCTTCATCCACCGTGAAGCCGGGCCCGTCGGTGGCAAGCTCGAACAGGATCCCGTTGGGTTCGCGGAAGTAGAGGCTGCGGAAGTAGTACCTGTCGATCGGCCCGGAAGTCGGGACGCGGGCTGCAGAAAGCCGCTCAGCCCAGGCGTCGTAGGCCGCATCATCGGGCACCCTGAGTGCGATGTGATGCACCCCGCCGGCACCGTCTCGCGCGGGCGCAAGCCCCGGCCGGTGCGTCAGGTGCACCTCGGCGTGTGCCCCGCCGTCGCCGGCCTGGTACACGGCGGTGTCTGCGCCGTCCAGGTCGTACTCACGGACACGTTCAAGCCCGAGCAGCCCGGTCAGGACCCGGTCGGTCGGCGCAGGATCGGGCACGCTGAGTATCACCGGTCCGAGTCCCCTGATCTGCTCTACAGCCGGCACCGGACTCGCTTCCCACGGCACCGGCTCGTCCCCGGCGCCACCATCGTCGACCAGGCCGAGCCGCTGTCCCTCGTTGTCCTCGAACTCGAGAGCCGCCCTGCCGTCCCGGCTGATGATGCCGCCGTTGCCCGTACCCAGTGCGTCCAGGCGGGCCGCCCAGGCCTCGAGCGCCCTCTCGCCACTCACCCGCAGGAAAGTCCTGGAGACTGAGTTGTTCCCGCGCTGCTCACGCGGCACGTTCCAGTCGAAGAAGGTCAGGGCGGTACCCGGCGAACCGATCCTGTCACCGTAATACAGGTGGTAGGCGCTGACGTCGTCCTGGTTGACCGTCCGCTTCACCAGCCGCATGCCCAGGTCGCGCGTATAGAACCGCCAGTTCTCGCTAGGATCAGCACTCACGGCTGTCACATGGTGGATTCCCGTCAGTTTCATGTTCCGCCTCCCTCTCACTCAGGGTGCCGCCGGTCGGGGACTTCGTTTCCCGAGCCTGCAAGGCACCGCGTCCCTAAAGAGTATGCACGTGGCACGCACGCGAGGGGTATCGCCACGGGTATATAGTCGATGCCATGAAGCAGTACGTCGACAACACCGGAGAAAGCGATTACCAGGGGAAGCTTGAGGAGATCGCCGCCAGGCTGAGGTCATGGGAGGGTCCGTTCGTGCTGGTCAGTCACGTGGAGCCCGACGGTGATGCGCTGGGCAGCACGCTCGCACTGAAGCGGGCCCTGGACAGCCTGGGCAAGCAGACGACCCTTGCGCTGACTCCCCCGCCGTTCCTGGCCTTTCTGGCGGAACAGGGCGAGCTGTCCGGCCCGGTCAAGGAACTGCCGGATGATTGCCTGCTCTGCATCCTCGACGTCGCCGACGCTCCCAGGGTCGAGGGAGCCCCCCTCGAGGGAGCTGCCTTCACCGTCAACATCGACCACCACGGCACCAACACCCGTTTCGGCGACCTTGCGCTGGTGGAGCCCGCCAAGGCGGCCACCGCCCAGATAGTGAAGGACCTGATCGATACCCTCGGCGTGTCGTGGTCCCGGGAGATCGCCACACCGTGCCTCACCGGCCTGATCACCGATACCGGCAGCTTCCGCTTCGCCAACACGGATGCAGACGTGCTGCGCACGGCCGCGGACCTGATGGAGCACGGCATCGACTACCCCGAACTGGCCGACCGCCTCCAGTGGCGCCCGCCGGGCTACTACCAGCTGATGGCCCGGGTGCTGTCCACCCTGAACTTCCCGCTGAACGGCAAGGTGGCGCTCGCATGGCTCACCCCCGAGATGGAGAGCGAGGTGACGGCCGAGACCGGCGACAGTGACGACTATGCCGGCATGATCCGCTACGCGGAGGGCACCCTCCTGTCGGTGTTCCTCAAGAGCCGCCCGGACCACACGAAGGTATCCGTCCGCAGCCGCGCCGGCGTGTCGGCCCAGAACATCTGCATGGAACTTGGTGGCGGCGGGCACGTGCCGGCCGCGGGCGCGAAGGTGATGCAGGACCTGGAGACCACTAAGCGGCTGGTACTCGAGGCCACCGAGCGCGAGCTGCGCCGCACGGGCCACCTCGCCTAGGAGCCCGCTGAGGCATGCTCAGGGTCCTGGAGCTCCGCGACTTTGCACTCATCGATGAACTCACCCTGGAGTTGCGCCCCGGCCTGAACGCACTCACCGGCGAGACCGGAGCAGGCAAGTCGATAATCGTTGATGCGCTTTCCCAGCTTGCGGGGGCCCGGGCGGATCCGGGCTTCGTGCGTGCCGGGTGCGCGTCGGCGCTGGTCCAGGGCGAGTTCGACTCCGCCGGAAGCGCTGTAGCGCTCGGCAGGAAGCTGCAGGCGGAAGGGCGCAGCTCTGCGCGCATCGACGGCGAACTCGTCACGGTCGCAGAACTCTCCGAGACGGCCCGGCAGCTGATCAGCGTGCATGCGCAGCACGCGTCCCATGAGCTTGCGGACCCGGCCCGCCACATCCGGCTGCTGGACAGGATCACCGGCGAGGACGGCGCTTCGCTCCTGGCCGGCTACAGGCTGGTCCACACGGAATGGATCCGGTCGCGCGACAGGCTCGCCCGGCTCAGGGAGACCGCCCGGGAGCGAGTACAGCGGCTCGACACGATCGGTCGGCAGCTTGAGGAGATCCAGGCGGCCGGGCTCGTGCCGGGCGAGGAGGAAGAGCTGCGTGCCCGCCTTGGTGCGCTCCGCAACGCCGAGGCGATAACCGAGGGGGTCTCGGCGGCCGTCGACCTTCTGCTGGAAGCCGAACCGTCGGCGGTGAGCAGCCTAATCGAGGCGCACCGCGCGCTCCAGGGCGCTGCCAGGCACAGCGGTGAGATCGCGACGCTCATGGCGGAGCTCGTGTCGTCCCTGGAATCGGTTCAGGCGACCGCAACCGAGCTCGACGCGTTCCTCGGGGGGTTCGACACGGATCCGGGCGAGCTCGAGAGGGCCGAGTCCAGGCTTGCCCGCATCGAGTCTCTCAGGCGCAAGTACGGCGAGGACGTCCAGGCCATCCTCGCCCACGCTGCGGCGCTCGGGCGCGAGCGTGACGAGCTGGCGGCTCTGGATGATGACATCAGTACTCTGGAGGCGGGAGTGAGCGGACTTCGCAGGGAAGTTGAGGCGAAGGCAACACGTTTGAGCTCTGTGAGGCGGACGGCTGCTGACAGGCTGAACCGGGAGATCGTTCCTCTGCTCGCCAGCCTCGGGATGCGGGACGCGCGTTTCGGAACCGACTTCAGGAGCCTGGACCAGCCGGGCCCGTCGGGAACAGACAGGGTCCAGTTCGTGTTCAGCGCCAACGCGGGCGAGCCCTTGGCCGACCTGGCGCTGATCGCCTCGGGTGGCGAGCTGTCCCGCCTGCTGCTGGCTTTACACCTGCTGGTCGGGGCGGAGCAACCCGTGCTGGTGTTCGACGAGGTGGACGCCGGAACCGGCGGGCAGGCAGCCGTGAGCATCGGGGCGCTTCTGAAGCGGCTCGCAGCCGGTCGCCAGGTGCTGGTGGTGACCCACCTGCCGCAGGTCGCCGCCTGGGCAGACACCCAGTATCACGTCTCGAAGCAGGAAGTGGGCGGCCGGACGCTGACCCGTGTGACGCTTCTCGAAGGAGAATCCCGGGTTGAGGAGATCGCCCGCATGCTGGCCGGGGCCGTCACCGACAACTCCCGGCGCGCCGCCCAGGAGCTGCTCGGCCGCTCCACCGAAGCACAGGCCGCCGAGGCCTCAGGCTACACAGAATAGAATGGTGCAGACTGAATGGACAGCAGGCGGCACCAGCAACGGACAGGAGGACTGAACGCCATGCACACAGCCAGCACAGACCAGACGCGCCGATCTCCGGGTCCCGTTTTCCGGGCCGGTCGATGAGCCACTTCGATGCGGAAGGCGTCCGCGAGGGAGAGCCCTGTCCGCAGTGTTCCAGTACGGCCACCATCACTTACAGATACACCGAAGGCTTCGAGGAACTCGACTGTACCGTGTGCGGGTACAGTTCCGAACAGGAGGAACTGTCCGACCTTCAGCGCTTCGGCGGCACGCTGCTCGAGCGTGACCAGGACCCGGACCTTCCACCGGTCCCTGTCGGGCGCATGCGCGCCTGAAGACTGTAGCCAGGAGGCAGAGTGGTTAACGAGGACTCACAGACAGCGAATGCCGGCAGCAGCCGTCCCGGCGCCAGTCAAGCAAAGGATCTTGATTCCATGGAACTGAACGTCGCCTTAAGCACCGACGAGATCATCAGGGGACTCAAGCACTACCGGAGGATCGCACGCCAGGACCTGCTCCAGGCGCCCGAATCGCCGGATCCGGACAGGTTCACCCGCCATGCCGAATCGCGCCGCGAGGTGTACACGCACCTGGCAGAGGTCGCTTCGACCGAGCCGTCGACAGAGGTGCTGCGCGAGGCGCTGCGCTGGTACCGGGAGTTGCCCTTCGTGACCGGCACACCCGAGGACAGTCACATCGAGATCAAGGGCAGGGAGAACGCCCTCGAGAACTTCTTCCTGATGATCAACCTGGAGCCCAAGATCAGGCGTGAGGTGAGGAGCCAGCGCACCCGACTGGACAGGTCCGACCGGCAGGCCAAGGCCGACCTGTAGTACGCTCGCCTGCGTGACACTGACTGACCTTGAGAAACTTGCGCTGAACCGGCCACCTGAACTCTTGGAGCTGTCTGCGAACCTGGTGTTCGCAGATGGCGACCCCGACGCGGATCTCATGCTGATCGGCGAGGCCCCGGGGGCGGACGAGGACGAACAGGGCCTGCCCTTCGTCGGCCGGGCGGGCCAGCTGCTCGACCAGGTACTGGCCAGCGTCGGGATAGACCGGCACAGTACATACATTACGAACATCGTGAAGTTCCGGCCGCCGGGCAACCGCAACCCGACGACGTCCGAGCTGAAGGCCAGCGAGGGCGTCCTGCTGGAGCAGATCCGGCTGGTGAACCCTCAGGTGATCGTGCCGATGGGGAACGTTCCGAGCCAGTACCTGCTCGACACCAGCGACGGCATCACGAAACTGCACGGCAAGTGGTACGAGTACCAGGGCATCCGCGTCTTTCCTATGTTCCACCCGGCCTACCTGCTGCGGAACCCGAGCCGGACGCAGGGCAGTCCGAAGTGGCAGATGTGGCAGGCCGCTCAGGAGCTCAAACGCATGCTCGACGGCCTGGGCCCCAAGCCCGCCCGCGCGCACGTAAGCAGTGCGCGCCAGCAGGGGCTCTTCTGATGCGCGCACTGATCCAGCGCGTAAGCAGCGCGACGGTGACCAGCGAGGGCACGGAGCTCGGAAGCATCGGACAGGGCCTGCTCGTACTGCTCGGCATCACTCATGCCGATACTGCCGAGGGCGCCGAGCGGCTCGCGTCAAAGATTGTTCGCCTGCGGATCTTTTCTGACGAGGCGGGCAAGATGAACCTGGCGCTGCCCAACGTCGGTGGCAGCCTGCTGGTGGTGAGCCAGTTCACCCTGTACGCGGACACCCGGTCCGGAAGCCGGCCGGGCTATACGCGAGCCGCGCCGCCCGAGACCGCGGTGCCGCTGTACGGTCACTTCGTCGGTCACCTGCGGAGCCTTGGCTTCAAGGTCGCAACCGGCGAGTTCGGTGCGGA
>ERZ869909.2082-NODE-2082-length-14364-cov-4.960524_pt1 | contig 14364 bp, 15 predicted proteins | sample MGYA00520892_ERZ869909 | MGnify/ENA primary metagenome ERZ869909 (study PRJEB32215, sample SAMEA104723947) | bioreactor metagenome | biome: bioreactor; feature: anaerobic bioreactor; material: water | place: China | collected 2015-03-12 ... | reverse complement strand
CAGGCTTTCGCCCATTGTCCAATATTCCCCACTGCTGCCTCCCGTAGGAGTCTGGACCGTGTCTCAGTTCCAGTGTGACTGATCATCCTCTCAGACCAGTTACGGATCGTCGCCTTGGTGAGCCATTACCTCACCAACAAGCTAATCCGACCTAGGCTCATCTGATAGCGCAAGGCCCGAAGGTCCCCTGCTTTCTCCCGTAGGACGTATGCGGTATTAGCGTTCCTTTCGAAACGTTGTCCCCCACTACCAGGCAGATTCCTAGGCATTACTCACCCGTCCGCCGCTGAATCCAGGAGCAAGCTCCCTTCATCCGCTCGACTTGCATGTGTTAGGCCTGCCGCCAGCGTTCAATCTGAGCCATGATCAAACTCTTCAGTTCAATACTGCTTGGGTTTTGAGAAAACCCTAAACTTGGCTCAGCAATCGCAAATCTCTTTACAAGTAAAGAGTAACTCTCGAATAAACGAGTGTTGCTTTGTGATGCTGATAATCTATCTGACCATCAGTCTTACATTCACAAGCACCCACACGAATTGCTTGATTCAGTTGTTAAAGAGCGTTTCGATCAAGTCTTTCGTCTCAACCGAGGCCGCGCATTCTACAGCAGCCTTGTTACCTGTCAAGCTGTTTTTGAAGAAGTTTTTCTTTCTTCTCAACCGCTTGCGCTTCAGATCAACCTGCGTCTCTCGTCAGCGGGAGGCGAATCATACAGCGTTCAAAACCGCTGTCAACCACCTCTTTCAACCGCCTCCGACCAACCCGACCGAAGCCACCAACAGGATTCAATCACCACCCTGCCAGCCCGGCGCATTCTACTCGAATCCGCCATCCGTGCAACCCTTTTATTTCGCTAACCTTTTGATTTAAAAAAGGTTTTGCTTAAGGACTGCGCCGGAAGTGGTGCGCATTATAGGAGCCTGAAAATCAACGTCAACCGTTTATTTCAGTTTTATTCTGCCTTGAGGGAAATACGTGCGAACGACTTCTTTCCAGCCTGACAAATATGGGTCGCGCCAAGCCTGAATACGAAACCACGATCCACTACCTGCCCGTCAACACGGACACCGCCAGAACCCAGCAAGTCACGCGCGACAGCTGCATTCTTGACCAGCGCCGCCTTATTAAGGACCGACGCAATGGGCATGTCCTGATCAGAGATCAGTTCGATTTCCGGAAGGTCTTCGGGAAGCTCACCCTCCTTCATCCGATTACCCGCAGAACGATGCGCAGCCGCAGCCGCTTCCTCTCCATGAAAGCGAGCAACTATTTCCTCAGCCAAGAGGATCTTGATATCGCGCGGATTAGCCCCCTCCTGCACGTCCACCTTGAGGGACTCGATCTCCTCCACGCTACGGAAGCTGAGCAACTCGAAATAGCGCCACATCAGAGCATCCGGAATTGATACCAGCTTGCCATACATGACACCTGGCGCCTCCTGAATACCCACGTAGTTACCGAGTGACTTGGACATTTTCTTGACGCCATCCAGCCCCTCGAGGAGCGGCATCGTCACAATGCACTGGGACTCCTGCCCATAGGAGCGCTGCAACTCCCTACCCATCAGCAGGTTAAACTTCTGATCCGTCCCACCCAACTCAATATCGGCCTTCAGAGCAACGGAGTCGTAGCCTTGAACCAGCGGATAAAGAAATTCATGTATTGCGATTGGCTGACTGGATGCATAACGCTTACTGAAGTCGTCTCGCTCCAGCATGCGGGCAACGGTGTATTGCGAGGCCAGACGAATGAACTCCGACGGCTTCAGCTGATCCATCCAGGTGGAATTGAAAGCCACCTCGGTTTTCGCCGGATCGAGAATCTTGAACACCTGAGCCTTGTAGGTTTCTGCGTTTTCCAGAACCTGCTCACGAGTCAGGGGCGGGCGAGTCGCACTTTTGCCACTCGGATCACCAATCATTCCGGTGAAATCACCTATAAGGAAGATCACCTGATGCCCCAGATCCTGAAGCTGACGGAGCTTATTGATGAGCACCGTATGCCCCAAATGAAGATCAGGTGCAGTCGGATCAAACCCGGCCTTGATTCGCAGCGGCAGGCCTCGCTCCAGTTTTGAGATCAGCTCTGCCTCAACGAGCACCTCATCAGCGCCCCGCCTGATCACCGACAACTGCTCTTGAACCGACTTCATTGGAGGCCCCGCACCGAGAAATAAAAGGGCGTCAACCTTACAAGATCGACCAAAAATTACAATGTCACAGCATGCACCCAGTTAGCAGTCCGCGTGTTTCAAGGGTTGCCTCGACAGCACTTTGCTTATATTTTAGGCAGATATTTTTCCTGTACAAAAAATCGCCAGACATCTAATGACCTATTCAAAATCGAAAGCACCTTACTACCCGAAGAGCCATCTTTTGGCTGCAAGCGGCGTAGCTGCGCTTCTGAGCCTGGCACTGCTGGTGTTCCCATCGCGCGAAGTCGAGGCGAAGAAAACCTTTCTCGACCTCAGGCTGGATGCCGCAAATGAGCACGCACCAGTAGAAGCAGGGGCCTCATCAAACATAAGCGGCGTCAGTAGCCCATTTGTACAAATACAGGCCTCAGAGCAGAAAGCAGCCACTGAAGCCTCGCCGGAGCAAACCGAGAACGCTCAGGCCGACACGAACCCCCTACTGAAGGAAGTCATAGTCGCCAATGGTGACACTCTGTCGACCGTCTTTGCCAAGGTCGGCCTGCCTCAGTCAACCGTTCATGACGTACTGGCGAGCAGCAAGGAAGCGAAGCAGCTTACCCGTCTCCGAATCGGCCAACGCCTGGAGTTCGAGATGGACGAACAAGGCGGACTCGCACGACTGAGTAGCCCGATAAACAGACTGGAAAGCCTTCAGCTGGAAAAAAGCGACAGCGGCTATACCTTCAAGAAAGAACAACTCAAGCCAGACCTCACCACGACCTACGCCTACGGTCAGATCGAAAGCAGCCTTTTCCTTGCAGCCAAGCGCGCAGGTCTGAGCCACAACTTGACGATGGATCTTGCCAACGTTTTTGGCTACGACATCGATTTCGCCATGGACATCCGCAAAGGCGATTCTTTTGAAGTCGTCTATGAGGAAAAGACCATTGAAGGCGAACGGGTAGGCACGGGCAATATTCTTGCTGCTCGCTTCACCAACCGCGGCAAGAGCTATACAGCCGTTCGATACACCAACAAGCAGGGCAACACCAGCTACTACACTGCCGACGGGACAAGCATGCGCAAGGCATTCATACGCACCCCCGTCGATTTCGCCCGTATCAGCTCTCGTTTCTCGAACGGTCGCAAGCATCCGATCCTGAACAAAATCCGCGCCCACAAGGGCGTAGACTATGCCGCCCCACACGGCACTCCGATCAAAAGCGCAGGTGACGGCAAGGTCTTGCTCGCAGGCCGCAAAGGCGGCTACGGCAACACTGTGGTCATTCAGCATGGCAATCGCTATCGCACGCTATATGCGCACATGCAAGGCTTCGCCAAGGGCGTGAGAAACGGCTCGCAAGTCAAGCAAGGGCAGATCATTGGTTACATCGGCACCACCGGTCTCTCCACCGGCCCGCACCTGCATTATGAATTCCAGGTAGACGGGGTGCATGTCGACCCACTCGGCCTGAAACTGCCCATGGCAGATCCGATTGCCAACAACGAAAAGCAGCGCTTTCTACAGCTGAGCCAACCTTTGATGGCGCAGATGGATAAAGAGCGCGCGACCATGCTGGCCATGCAGACTCAATAGCGATGCCGATCTATGTCGGCATCATGTCCGGCACCAGCCTCGACGGGCTGGATTTCGCGCTGATCGAACACAACAGCAACACCAGGCTGCTCGCCACTCACTACGAACCCATGCCGGAACAGCTGAAACAGGACCTGCTCGAGCTCTGCTCGACAGGCCCCGACGAACTGGCACGCGCAGCAATTACCGAGCAAACCTGGGCCAAGCTGGCTGGCTACGGTGTTCTACGACTCCTTCAGCAGGCGCAAGTCTCACCCAACGCCGTTCGGGCTATCGGCAGCCATGGACAAACAGTGAGACACGAGCCCCAGCGCGGCTTCACCATTCAGATAGGCAATCCCGCGCTCCTGGCAGAGCTGACAGGAATATGCGTGGTTGCCGACTTCCGTCGCCGCGACGTGGCTGCAGGCGGACAGGGCGCGCCTCTGGTGCCGGCCTTTCACGAAGCGGTATTCAGCGACGTCGGGCATGCCAGAGCAGTGCTCAATATTGGTGGATTCAGCAACCTCAGCCTGCTCCAGCCCGGACAGGAAGCCCGTGGCTTCGATTGCGGGCCTGGGAATGTACTGATGGATGCCTGGATTCAACGCAATCAGGGAAGTGCCTACGACCGGAACGGCACCTGGGCCGCCAGTGGAAAGGTGGACCCCGCCCTTCTTCACGCGCTTCTGGACGACCCTTTCTTCTCGGCCCAAGGCCCCAAAAGTACGGGGCGGGAGTTGTTCAACCTGGCCTGGCTGGACGACCGATTATCGGCATTCTCCGACTTACCCGCCCAGGATGTTCAGGCCACGCTACTCGAGCTGACCGCAAGAGCCATCTGCGATGCGTTGCAAAAAAGCCAGCCGGCAACAAAGGATGTACTGGTTTGCGGGGGGGGTGCGCACAACGCGACACTGATGCGCAGGCTGCAGGCGCTTATTCCTGACAGCAAGGTAAGCAGCACCGCTGATCTCGGAATAGAGCCCGACTGGATTGAGGCCATGGCTTTCGCTTGGCTGGCACACTGCTGCCTGGAAGGCATCACAGCCAATCGACCGAGCGTTACAGGGGCTCAAGGGCTGCGGGTACTGGGTGCGATCTATCCGGCCTGAGAACCCAAACGAAAACGCCGCGCATAGCGCGGCGCTCGTCGAGAAAACCCGATCAGATGGAGAACGAAGACCCGCAACCACACGTGGTAGTGGCATTGGGGTTCTTGATTACGAAGCGCGAGCCTTCCAGTCCCTCCTGATAGTCGACCTGCGCTCCGGCCAAGTATTGGTAGCTCATGGCATCCACCACCAGGCTGACACCTTCACGCTCGATGATGGTGTCGTCTTCAGCCAGATCCTCATCGAAGGTGAAGCCGTACTGGAACCCGGAGCAGCCGCCGCCCGTGACAAAGACGCGCAATTTCAGACGCGGATTGCCTTCTTCTTCGACCAGGCTCTTCACCTTGCTCGCAGCATCCTGACTGAACTGGATGGCGGTGGGCGTGAAGGATTCGACACTCATTTGGTTCTCCCGGCGCAAAGCGCGCTGTACTGCATTGATGGCGCATTATCGGCTTACCCTACGAAATCGGTCAACTATTGCCAGCAGATCGATTCCCAGGGACGAAAACCCGCCTCAGCAATTCCGACACGAGCGCAACAAGATTTATGGCAACAACGCCACATTGCCCAGCCCGAGACGCTCATCAAGCCCGAAGATGATGTTCATGTTCTGCAGCGCCTGGCCGGATGCACCTTTGACCAGATTGTCGATGACCGACAGCACCACGACCAGGTCGCCACCCTGCGGGCGATGCACCGCAATCCGGCACATATTTGCGCCACGTACGCTGCGGGTTTCCGGATGGCTACCGGCAGGCATTACGTCGACGAAAGGCTCGTCGGCATAGCGTTGTTCGTACAACGCCTGCAGATCGACCGACGTATCGGCGACCGTTGCATAAAGCGTTGCATGGATGCCGCGGATCATAGGCGTCAGATGTGGAACGAAGGTCAAGCCGACATCGCCTCCGACCGCACGACGCAATCCCTGGGTAATCTCCGGCAGATGGCGATGTCCCTTGACCGCATAGGCCATCATGCTTTCGCCCGCCTCGGTAAACAGAGAGCCGATCTTCGCCGCGCGCCCGGCACCGCTGACACCAGACTTGCAGTCGGCAATCAGCCGCGACGCATCCGCCAGGCCATTTTCCAACAGAGGCAGGTAGCCCAGTTGAGTCGCCGTCGGATAACAACCAGGAACAGCTATCAACCGAGCCTGACGAATGTCTTCACGATTGACTTCCGGCAAGCCATAGACGGCCTCGGGCAGCAGATCGGGCGCGCCGTGCGGCTGGCCGTACCACTTCGCCCACTCATCAGCATCCTGTAGACGAAAATCCGCTGACAGGTCGATGACCCGAGTGCCCGCATCCAGCAATTCCTTCGCCAGAGCATGCGCAACGCCATGGGGAGTCGCGAAGAACACCACATCACAGGCGCCCAGGGTCGCCGTGTCTGGCACGCTGAAGGCCAACCCGTCGTAATGTCCGCGCAGGTTCGGATACATATCCGTGACCTTGACGCCATTTTCGGAGCGCGACGTGATCACGGTTACGTCAGCCTGAGGGTGCTGCGCCAGCAATCGCAGCAGCTCGACCCCGGTATAGCCTGTACCGCCGACAATTCCGACCTTGATCATGAGCCGCCTCTCGAATGGAACGATAAAAGACCGCTGATGATAAAGCTGCCCGCGCCCGGGGCCAACCATTGAGGTGACGCATGGCCGCTCAAGCCACTACTATCTGCGTCAAACACCAGACATGGAAACCTCGAATGCTCTACCTATGGCTCAAAGCTCTGCACATTATCGCGGTTGTCTGCTGGTTCGCCGGACTTTTCTACCTGCCAAGGCTGTTCGTCTATCACGCCATGAGCGAGGACCAGACCAGCCGTGAGCGGTTCCAGGTCATGGAGCGCAAGCTCTATCGCGGCATCATGATTCCCTCGATGATCGCGACGTTGCTACTGGGCATCTGGATGATCGCCCTCAACCCGTCGCTGTTCGGTACAGGCGCATGGCTGCATGCAAAGCTCACGCTGGTGGCCCTGCTGATCGTTTATCACCATATGTGCGGGGCGCAACTGAAACGCTTCGCGCGCAATGAGAGCACGCGTAGTCATGTGTTCTACCGCTGGTTCAATGAGGTTCCTGTGCTGTTCCTGCTGGCCATCGTCATCCTGGTGGTGGTCAAGCCCTTCTGACAAATCACCCGGAGGCGTGATGCAGCACACATTTCGCACACCACTGCCTGCAGCATCACGCGCCTTGCTTGTTGCTGCCTCAGAGGCAATTTAGGCTTTGCCGGACAAACACCAACAAGGACGTCACATGCAGGCCAACCAGTACCGAATCGTTTTCGATGGCGAGCTTATGCCAGGCATGTCAGCCGAAACCGTCAAGGCGAATCTGGCCAGGCTCTTCAAAAGCGACAGCGGCAAGATCGACCAGCTTTTCGGTCGAGGCCCGGTCAATCTCAAACGAGAGCTGAGCGAGACGGAGGCCGACAAATACCTTAGTGCGCTGCAGGCTGCCGGCGCCAAGGCCCGCAAGGAACGGGAAGCCCGTCAGCCGCTCAGCCTGGCATTGGTGGACACCGATTCAACCATCACACCCGAGGTCGCCCCACCAATGGAATGCCCCAAATGCGGGCATATTCAGACGCAGGCCATCCAGTGCGAAAGCTGTGGAATCGTCATCGAAAAGTACCTCGCACGACAGGTGCAGGCCAAAACGCGAAACAACAAGGCCAACACCAACCTGCCCTATGCACCACCAAGCGCCCAGGTAGCCGAGCCTATGCCGGAATATGGCGACCTCAAGCCATTTTCTCTGCAAGGCCGTATCGGTCGCCTGCGCTATCTGGCCTGGTCCATGGTGCTGTCGATTACCGCCCTGGGGCTGCTGGCCGCAGCCAGTGCCACCCTTGTCTTTTCCAGCCTGATAGGCGTACCTCTGGTCGCGCTGGTGGTCATCGGTTTTCTTGTCGTCAGTGTCCAGATCGGCGCTCAACGCCTGCATGACATTGGCTGGTCCGGCTGGCTACTGCTACTGACACTGATTCCAGTGGTCGGCTCGATATTCCCGCTGGTCATGCTGGCGGTACCCGGCAGCAACGGGGTCAATCGCTTCGGCCCGCCACAGCCACCGAACAGCCGAGCAGTGAAGATTCTGGCTATCTTTTGGTTACTGGTACCGCTCATCGGCATTCTCACCGCCATTGCCCTGCCGGCCTATCAGCAATATCTGCAGCGGATGACGCTTTGAAACCGACGTGCGCTCAGGCTTTGACTGCACGCCCCGAAGCCCAGCCACGAAGATCGGCCAAGGCTTCAGCCATCACCACCGAAAGCGGAGAGGTTGCCCGAATGCAGTCGAGCAACACCTGCTGGTCCGGCTCGCGTGACTGCGCCTGCCCTGCGTAGACTGCCGACACCACCACTTGCTCGATTTCCGCTCCGGAAAACCCTTCACAGGCCATCGCCAGCTCGGCAAGGTCGAACAGTTTCGGAGCTAGCTCGCGGCGCTCCAGATGAATACGGAAGATATCGGCACGGGTCGCAGTGTCGGGCAGATCGACAAAGAACAGCTCATCAAAACGCCCCTTGCGCAGAAGTTCGGGTGGCAGACGAGTCACCGCATTGGCCGTTGCCACCATAAACACCGGGGCCTGTCGTTCGGCCATCCAGGTCAGCAGTGTGCCGAGGATTCGCTGGCTTACGCCGCCGTCCATCTCACCAGTGGCCAATCCCTTTTCCAGTTCATCCATCCAGAGTACGCAAGGCGCCATCTGCTCGGCGAGTTTCAGGGCTTCTCGCAGGTTGCGCTCGGTCTCACCAAAAAATTTGTTGTAAAGACAAGCGAAGTCCAGCCGCAGCAACGGTAATCCCCAGTGGCCTGCAACAGCCTTGGCAGCCATGCTCTTGCCGCCACCCTGGACGCCCACCAGCATCACGCCGCGCGGCATATCCTTGCCTCCGGCCATAAACGCACCCTGACGCTCTCCCAGCCAGCGCCTGAAGTTATGCAGCCCGCCGACATCAGCGAAACGTGCCGTTTCGTGCTCGAAACCCAACACGCCCTGCATGTCCAGAAGCTCGAACTTCTTGCGATTGAGCTCCGGCAAATCATCCTGCGTGATAGCGCCGTCATCGCAGATCAGGCTGTGAGCCAGACTTCGGGCCTCAGCATGGCTCAGGCCGCGCAGATTCTTCACCACCTGCTGCAGGGTGCGATTATCGGTCCGAACCCGCGCGCCACGATTACGCTCGCTCCAGCGGGTCGCTTCGTCACGCACGATGCTCAGCAGCTCTTCTTCAGACGGCAGGGTCAGACTGAAACGGGCGGCGTAGCGCTGAACCTCGGCAGGCAGCATAAACGCATGGGAAACCAGTACCAGCGTGGACGCCGACGACTCTTCAGCCATCGCGATTTCCTTGATCAGCCGCACCAGTTGCGGCTGATCAAGAAACGGATGCAGGTCGCAGAATACATAAAGGCTGCGTTGCGGATCATGTTTGACGCGTTTGAGCGCAACCTCCGGGGCACAGCTTTCGCCCTCATCCAGCGCCTCGCCACCAAAAGCCAGCCGCCGCAACCCCTCGGTCACAGACCAGACCTGTAGCGCCATGCCACGGGCTATCGCCAGGCCGGTCAGGGTTTCCAGAACACGCCGCTCGTCCCAGGACTCGATCACCACCAGCCGTAGCCGCGACTCAAGCACCAGCGCCAGATCATGAATGTCGTTCTTCATTGCTCCCCTCTTTCGCGCAAGCTGACCCATCGCTTAATGGCCTGCTAAACTGCCAGCCGATCCTAATTCCGGAGACATGCCATGGATTGTCTATTCTGCAAGATCGTGGCGGGGGACATCCCGGCGCACAAGCTGTATGAAGACGATCAGGTCATTGCCTTCAATGACATCACACCCCAGGCACCAGTCCATTTTCTGGTGATACCGAAGAAGCACATCGCCACGCTGCACGACCTCAAAGAAGAAGACGACAAGGCGCTCGCCGGTCATATCCTCTTCACCGCCCAGCGGCTTGCCGAAGAACAGGGTTGCCAGGAAGGCTTCCGCGTCGTCATGAACTGCAACGACCTCGGCGGCCAGACGGTCTACCACATACACATGCATGTCCTCGGCCAGCGCCAGATGCATTGGCCACCGGGCTGACAGACGCCCGCAGCACTTATCGACGACCGCTCTGCAAACATGGAGGCGACATGCCCAACCAGCGTGAATACTCAACTGCCGACCGCCTGCTGATGCAAGCCGATGCCGCATTAAGAACGCTTCTGCCTTTCAGCGGACAGCCCAATCGCCCGAACCCGGGGCTATTGAAGAACGAGACCGAGCTGGGCGACAGCGAAACACGTCACGTTGCCGGCCTGATGCGGATCAACCATACCGGAGAAGTCTGCGCTCAGGCGCTGTACCAGGGTCAGGCGCTGACGGCTCAATTGCCGAAAGTGCGCAAGGCGATGGAACAGGCCGCCGAAGAGGAAATCGACCATCTGGCCTGGTGCGAACAACGCATTCGCCAGCTTGGCAGTCACACCAGCGTGCTCAATCCGCTCTTCTATGGACTTTCATTTGGTATCGGCGCTACAGCGGGACTGATCAGCGACCGGGTCAGCCTGGGTTTTGTCGCCGCCACCGAAGATCAGGTCTGCAAACACCTCGACGAACATCTTGAGCAGATTCCCGCAGGCGACGAGAAATCGCGGGCGATTCTCCAGCAGATGCGCGTGGATGAGGCACAGCACTCGACTGCCGCTCTGGAAGCAGGTGGATTTCGCTTCCCGGCGCCAGTCAAGTTCGGCATGAGCCTGATGGCCAAGGTGATGACCAAGACCACTTACCGTATATGAGCTACAAGCAAGACCGTACGAGAAGCGGCCTTCCAGACAACGTTACGCTCTGCCCGCCTTACCAGCAATTCAAGGCTTGAGCGTTGTTGTTCAGCCCAACTCAACGATTTCGTAGTCATGCGTGATCTCGACACCGGCACGCCCGAGCATGATCGAGGCGGAGCAATATTTTTCAGCCGACAATTCCACAGCACGCCTGACCTGAGCTTCCTTCAGCCCACGTCCCTTGACGACAAAATGCAGATGAATCCTGGTAAATACCTTGGGGTCTTCATTGGCGCGCTCCGCCTCCAGGAATGCCTCACAGCTTTCAACCGGCTGTCGCGACTTTTTCAGGATGCTCACTACATCAAAGTTGCTGCAGCCACCCAGACCAAGCAACAGCATTTCCATCGGGCGAACACCGAGATTGCGTCCACCGCTCTCCGGCGGACCGTCCATCACCACGACATGCCCGCTGCCCGACTCGCCGAGAAACATGGCTTCGCCAGCCCATTGAATGCGCGCTTTCATCGATAGACTCCGCTAAAAAAGAGCGAAGCTTAGCATGGCCATCGACGGCGGCTGGAGACGACAAATCAACGCGACTGATTTGCCAAAGTTGATATTCGTGCCGCAGTTTTGTTGTCGACTTGAACCTGTCTGTTAAGCTCTTGTTGTTAATTATAAAGATCAGTCAATAAATAATAAGAACCTGCCTCTATTTGGAACCTTTTCCGGGACTACAGCATGGTCGCTATCACACTTACGCCCAAGATCAAGAACATTGACAAACTACTCGCTCACTGCCATCGACGGCGCTATACCGCCAAAAGCACCATCATCTACGCGGGTGATCGTTGCGAAACTCTTTTCTTCATCGTCAAGGGATCGGTCACCATCCTGATCGAGGATGACGACGGTCGCGAGATGATCATCGCCTATCTCAATCCCGGGGATTTTTTCGGTGAAATGGGACTTTTTGAGAAGGAAGGCACCGAAAAAGAACGCAGTGCGTGGGTTCGCGCAAAAACCGAATGCGAGGTCGCCGAACTGAGCTATGCCAAATTCCGCGAACTGACGCAGCAGGACCCCGACATCCTCTACGCACTTGGCAGTCAGATGGCCGAACGCCTGCGCAATACCACCCGCAAGGTCGGCGACCTGGCGTTCCTCGACGTCACCGGCCGTGTTGCCCGCACGCTTCTTGACCTGTGCAAGCAACCCGACGCAATGACCCATCCGGATGGCATGCAGATCAAGATTACGCGCCAGGAAATCGGCCGTATCGTGGGCTGCTCGCGGGAAATGGTCGGGCGGGTACTCAAGAGCCTGGAAGCCCAGGGACTGGTCTACGTCAAAGGCAAGACCATGGTGGTGTTCGGCACCCGCTGAATGCTGATCGGTGAAAGGCCGGCCTCATAGTAGCCGGCTCACCGACTCGGTCAGTCCGGGTCGCCAGACGCCCTGGGGCGGTTTCGCCCAGGAAAGAACAGGCGCTGCAATTCGACGCCAGGCTGCTCTGCGCGCATAAAGGCTTCGCCAACCAGAAACGCATACACCTGGTTTATCTCCATCAGCTCGACATCGGCGCGGTGCAGTATTCCGCTTTCGGTTACCACGACCCGATCACGGGGAACGCGCGGAAGCAGATCGAGCGTGGTTTCCAGATTCAGCTCGAAGGTATGCAGATTCCGATTATTGATCCCGAGCAGCGGTGCCTCGATGCATAAGGCACGCTCCAGCTCCGCGGCGTCATGCACCTCCACCAGCACATCCAGGCCATGACCCGCCGCCACATCGGCCAATTCCTTCATTTGCTCATCAGTCAGTGCCGCGACAATCAGCAGAATGCAGTCGGCGCCCAGCGCCCGCGCCTCGACTACCTGATAGGGGTCGACCATGAAATCCTTGCGGATGACGGGCAGATTGCAGGCACTGCGCGCCTGTTGCAAATACTCATCGGCACCTTGAAAAAAATCGATGTCGGTCAGTACCGACAGGCAGGTCGCGCCACCGGCCTCGTAGCTTCTGGCAATCTCTGCGGGAACAAACTCTTCACGCAACACCCCCTTGCTCGGCGAAGCCTTCTTGATCTCGGCGATCACCGCAGGCTGCTTGTTGCCAACCTGTTCCTGCAGCCGTCGGGCGAAGCCTCGTACCGGGTCCGCAGTCGCTGCCAGGCGCTCCAGCTCATCCAGCCCAATCCGGCCACGACGCAGGGCCACTTCCTGATACTTGCGCGTAATGATCTTTTCCAGAACGGTTGGCACGCTCATCGCGCATTCTCCTGTCTGAACACCGCTGTAAAGGAAACCAGCTCCTCGAACTTGTCGCGCGAAAGACCGCTGTGCAGGGCGTCATGTGCCATTTCCACGCCCTCCTTGAAACTCATCGCCACGTCGGCGGCATACAGCGCTGCGCCGGCATTGAGCACGATCATGTCGGCGGCCTTCTGACCATTTTCGGTCTTACGTCGGCCCAACGCATCACGAATCAACGTCAGCGAGCCCTGAGCGTCCTCGACATTCAGGCCGATCAGGCTCTGGCTCTTGATACCGAAATCCTCGGGCTGAACCCGGTACTCGCTAATTTCGCCATTGCGCAGTTCGGCGACATGCGTCGGTGCCGCCAGGCTGACCTCGTCCAGGCCATCCTGTGCATGGACCACCAGCACATGGCTGCTCCCAAGGCGTGCAAGCACTTCGGCCATGGGCCGGCAGAGCTCCTTGCTGAATACACCCAGTACCTGATGCCTGACGCCTGCCGGGTTCGACATCGGACCGAGAATATTGAACAGCGTGCGCAGTCCCAGCTCGCGACGCGGCCCTGCGGCATGTTTCATCGCGCCATGGTGAGCCGGCGCAAACATGAAGCCGACCCCCACAGCATCAACACTACGCGCCACCTGTTCCGGGCTCAGATCGAGGTAGACGCCCGCTGCTTCAAGCAGATCGGCGCTGCCGCTCTTGCCGGACACCGCCCGGTTGCCGTGCTTGGCCACTTTTCCGCCCGCCGCCGCAACGACGAAGGCAGCCGCGGTCGAGACGTTGAAGATATTCATGCCGTCGCCGCCGGTACCACAGGTGTCCACCAGACGATGGGTATCGAACTTCACCGGCTCGGCCAGCTCGCGCATCACCTGCACCGCGCCGACAATCTCGTCGATGGTTTCGCTCTTCATGCGCATGCCCATGAGGAACGCGCCGACCTGAGCATCGCTGCACTGCCCGGTCATGATCTGGCGCATGACCGCCTTCATCTCTTCAGTGGTCAGATCCAGTTGGCCGACGATCCGTTTCAGGGCTTCCCTGATGTCCATTAGCGTACGCCTCCGGTCTGCTTCAAGAAATTGGCGAAGAGCTCATGACCCTGTTCGGTGAGGATCGACTCGGGGTGGAACTGCACGCCTTCGACATTCAAGGTCTTGTGCCGCAGCCCCATGATTTCATCAACGCTGCCATCCTCCCGGCAGGTCCAGGCGGTGACTTCCAGAGACTCGGGAAGCGTCTCGCGGCTGACCACCAGCGAATGGTAGCGGGTGACGGTAAGCGGATTGTTCAGGCCTGCGAAGACGCCGGTATTTTCATGAAAGACCGGGCTGGTCTTGCCATGCATCACCTGCCGCGCCCGAACCACATCGCCACCGAAAGCCTGGCCGATGCTCTGATGGCCGAGGCATACGCCCAGAATCGGCAACTTGCCGGCAAAATGGCGAATCAGCTCCAGCGATATGCCCGCCTCA
>ERZ869909.2080-NODE-2080-length-14389-cov-7.479807_pt1 | contig 14389 bp, 12 predicted proteins | sample MGYA00520892_ERZ869909 | MGnify/ENA primary metagenome ERZ869909 (study PRJEB32215, sample SAMEA104723947) | bioreactor metagenome | biome: bioreactor; feature: anaerobic bioreactor; material: water | place: China | collected 2015-03-12 ... | reverse complement strand
TTCCACTTTCCGGATCACCAGATTCAACAGCTGGTGACCGGTATCCCCGTACCGGGCCCTGCCCGGGGCACCAGGAGGGAAATGAGCCGGCAGACTGAGAACCCGCTCCAGCACCTCACCGGTGCTCCAGCTGCGGTCCATTCCCAGTTCCAGTTCCTTCATACCGGAAATCTTTCCGGCCGGCCGGTCACTGAGATAACAGGGAAGCCCTGAGGTCATGGACAGCAGATGCCTCAAAGTGATCCTGCCGGTATAATCCACCCCTCTGTACCGGTGAAGTCCCTCCGGAATCTCACCGGGACATACTCCGGTCAGGGTTTCCTCCAGGGAAATACGTCCGTCCCGGACCGCCCTCAGCACCAGTGACGACAGAAATATTTTATTGATGCTGGCAATGTACCAGCGGCTCTCCGGAGTCATTTCTCCGCAGGAGGCAGTCCATGCCTGTGTTCCATCCAGTGTTTCCAGGCGGAACGCCGCTCCGGCCACCCGGGGATTCCTGTCCAGTTTTTTAAGAATGCGGTTCATGTTTTCCTGTATCCGGTCCATAGGCACCTCCTGATTTCTATTGTTTCATTGTAGCCCACTTACCCCCGGTCGGGAAATCAAAAAAGCCGGTCTCCCGGCTTTTTTGATTCTACTTACCCTCCTGAAGGCCTTCCGGTCGGATATGCCGCAGAAACTCCCACAGAAAATATACCACCAGCACACTGAACATGGGAAACACCACCAGTTCCCCGGCGGACATTGCCACAGCGGCTGCAGCCTGGGAGACAATCATGGCGGACAGGGCCAGCCCCATGGTAAATCCCTTCACCAGCATCACCGCACTGAGAAGATACCCCCAGGGCTTCCTGCGGATCAGAAGAACCCCTCCCAGACAGGCAGCAGGCACCACAAACCCCAGATCCAGTCCCTGGATCACCAGGGTGGTGTAATGGTCGAGCCCCTGGGGCGGCACTCCCCCCATCAGGGACGCAAGAATCTTCCCGGTCCACAGAAGCCCCACCGCCGCACCAAAGAAGATCAGGAAGCCTCCCAGGCGTTTCACCGGCATCCGGGGGTCCGCCCTCCGGGCCACCGCCGGACCTCACGCGTTCCACGGGTTCACCCACGACCGCGGCGCCTCCCCGGCGAACACCCGAGCGACCTCCTGCGCGGCCCGCGTCTGCAGCTCGCGCACCGAGGCCTCGGAGTACCAGGCGGCGTGGTCGGACACGACCACGTTGTCGAGCGCCCACAGCGGATGGTCGGCGCGCGGGGGTTCGGGGTCGAACACGTCGATCCCCGCCCCGAAGATGCGCCTCTCGCGCAGGGCGTCCGCCAGGGCGCGCTCGTCGACGAGCCCGCCGCGCGAGGTGTTCACCAGGATCGTGGTGGGGCGCATGAGCGCGAACTCCTTCGCGCCGATCAGGTGGCGGGTCTCCGGCGTCAGGGGGGCGTGCAGCGAGATCAGGTCGGCCTCGCGACAGAGGGTGGCGACGTCGACCCGCTCGGCGCCCGGCGGCAGGTCGGCGGCGTAGGGGTCCGCGATCAGCACCCGGCTGGGGGAGAAGGCGGCCATCTTGGCGACGAACGAGCGCGCGATCGCCCCGTAGCCGACGACGCCGAGCGCCCGCCCCGCGACGGCGTGGATGGGTTCGGCCTGGCCGACGCCCCAGGCGCCGGCGCGCACCGCGCGGTCGCGGGCCACGACCCGCCGGGCGACCGCGAGCAGCAGCGCGAGCGCGTGGGTGCTGACCTCGTCGACCCCGTAGCCGGGGGTGTTGGCGACGTAGATGCGGCGTTCGCGGGCGGCCTCGAGGTCGACGTTGTCGACGCCGATGCCGTAGCGGACGATCGCGCGGCAGCGCGGCATGCGTTCGATCACGGAGCGGTCGATGCGGGCCTCGCGGATCAGCAGGGCGTCGGCGCGCGCGAGCGCGTCGTCGAAGCCGGGGTCGGCGGGGTCGGTCGTCTCGATGCCCTCGACACCGAAGGGGGCGAGGATCGCCCCCTCCGTGTCGTAGGTGAGGTAGCCGAGCCCGACGACGTAGACGTGCCGGGTGGCGGCGATGGCGTCCCTCCGCTCAGTTCCCGCGGAAGTCGTCGATGGCGGCGAACAGGGCGTCGATCATGTCCTGCGGCACCACGGTGCGGATGTACTCGAGCACGGCCGGCTGCGCCAGCTCGCGGAACGCCTCGACCTGGCCCTGGTTCAGGACGGTGACCTCCATGCCGAGGCCGGACAGGATCTCCTCGGCGCTCTCGTCCTGCGCCGTGGTCATCGCGCGGTGGATCTCCTTGGCGATGTTGATGCCGTTCGTGACGATCTCCTGCTGCTCCGGGGTCAGGCCGTTCCAGAAGCTGTCGCCCGTCAGGTAGAGGTGCACGCTGTACACGTGGCCGTCGAGCGTCACGTAGCGCTGGTACTGGTAGAGGCTGGCCGCGAGGATGTTCGTGACGCCGTTCTCCTGGCCGTCGACGACGCGCTGCTGCAGCGCGCTGGGCAGCTCGGTCCAGGCGATCGCCGAGGGGCTGGCGCCGAGGCTGTTCACGAGCGCCTCGTAGATCGGGCTGGGCTGCACGCGGATCTTCATGCCCTGCATGTCGGCAGGGGTGACGATCGGCCGGACGCTGTTGGTGAAGTGGCGGATGCCGTTGTCGGCGATGGCCAGCATGCGCAGGCCGGAGTCGGCGATCATGCGGTCGCGGAACATCTCGCCGAACGGGCCGTCGAACACGCTGTAGGCCTCGGCCTGGTTGGCGAACAGGTAGGGGATGCTGAACAGCTCGATCGGCCGGAAGAAGCCGGAGATCGGGCCGTCGTGCACCACGCCGATCTGGATCGTGCCGAGCTGCAGGCCCTCGAGCACCTCGGCGGCATCGCCGAGCTGGCTGGCGGGGAAGAGCTCGACCTTCAGGCTGCCGCCGGACTCGGCCTCGACGTAGCGCTGGAACGCCAGCGCGGCGGCCTGCTTGGGCTGGTCGGGCCGGCCGGGCTGGAAGTGGGTGTAGCGGATCACCGTCTGCCCGAGGGCGGTGGACAGGACGAGCAGGAAGACGAGCAGGGCGAGGGTACGGCGCATGCGGGGCTCCTTCCGAGCGGGACGAGGGGTGGCGGGCGGCGGGCGGTGCGGAACGCGGTCGGGCAGGCGGGTCTCCTCTCGCTACCGTCGGTAGCCGAACCAGGCGGGCACGGTGAGGCTCAGGTCGTCGACGAACATGACGAGCGCGAGCACGACGATCTCGGCGAACAGCAGGGGCAGCACGGCGACCGCCAGACGCTCCAGACGCAGGCGCCCCACGGTGGCGATGACGAACAGCACCGGCCCGATGGGCGGCGTCACCATCCCGATCGCCAGGTTCAGGACGAGCATCATGGCGAAGTGCAGCGGGTGGATGCCGAACTCGGCGGCCACCGGCGCCAGCACCGGCACCAGGATGATCACGGCCGGCAGGGTGTCGATGAACAGCCCGCAGACGAGGATGAAGACGGCCAGCAGGATCATCACGATCACACGGTCGTCGGTGAGGCTCGAGATCCAGCGCGCCAGGTTCTGCGGCACCTGCAGCACGGTGAGCAGGCGCGAGAAGATCGTCGCCATGGAGACGATCAGCAGCACCGCCGAGGTGAGCAGGCCGCTGCGCAGGAACACGCCGGGCAGGTCGCGGAACTTCAGCGCCCGCGAGACGAGGCTGACGATCAGGGCGTAGAACACGGCCACGGCCGCGGCCTCGGTGGCGGTGAAGACGCCGCCCAGGATGCCGCCGAGGATGATGATCGGCATCATCAGGCCGGGCAGCGCGGGGAAGAAGCTGCCGACCACCTCGCGGAGCGTCGGGCGCCGGGCGGCCACCTGGTAACCGTGGCGCGCGGCGATCCACCAGTTCGTCGCCGCCAGCGCCACCCCCAGCAGGATTCCCGGCACCACGCCCGCGAGGAACAGGCCGGCGACGGTGACGCTGTTGTCGGTGACCGCGTAGATGACCATGATGATCGACGGCGGGATGATGGGCCCGATCGTGGCCGTGGTGGCCGACAGCGCGCCGGCGTAGTAGGCGGGGTAGCCGGCCCGCCGCATCATGTCCATGACGATCTTGCCGGGGCCGGCCGCGTCGGCCAGCGCCGAGCCGCTGATGCCGGCGAAGAACATGCTGGTGAGCACGTTCACGTACCCCAGGCCGCCGCGCAGGTGACCGACGAGCACGTTGGCGTGCTTCAACAGCGAGTCCGTCAGCCGGCCCGCCGTCATGAGGTCGGCCGCCAGGATGAAGAGCGGGACCGCCATGAGCGGGAACGTGTCGATGCCGCGGAAGAGGCTCTGCGGCACGATCAGCAGCGGCAGGTTGCTGCCGCCCCAGAGGAGCGCGGCCAGGCTGGCCGCGCCCATGACCAGCGCGATGGGCATGCCGATCGCCAACAGGCCGAGGAACGCGCCGAGGAGGAGGACGGTCACGACGACGCCTCCGGCGCGGGCTTGGGTTCCGCCGGGTGCGCCGCCTCGTCGGCGTCCACCGCGTTCGGGACCTGGCGCACGTAGTCCTTGGCCACCAGGATCAGGTGCAGGCCGAACAGCACGGCGCCGATCGGGATCGCCAGGTACACCGCCCCCTGCGGGAGCCCGAGGACCGGCGTGCGTTGGCGCCACGCGAACTGCGAGAGCTGGGTCCCGAGCAACGCGAGCGCCACCAGGAAGGCGAGGATCAGCAGGCCCACGAAGCCCCGCGCGTACGGCGCCCAGCGGCGCGGCAGCAGGCCCTGCACGTACTCGATCGCCACGTGGCGGCCCTCGCGCATGGCCAGGCCGGCGCCGAGGTACGCCACCCACACCATGAGGTAGCGCGAGAGCTCCTCGGACCAGTTCAGCGAGAAGCCGAAGCCGTAGCGGGTGACGACGTTGGTGAACACCAGCGTCGCCATCACCATCATCATCACGGTGATCAGCGCCTGGTTCACCCAGACGAACGCCCGCTCGAGCCGCCGCAGGGTGGTCACGCCGTGCCTCCGTCCGCCTCGCGCGGCGTGCGCTTCGCGCGCAGCGAGGCCTTCATCCGCGCCAACCGCGAGCGGGTGGCCTCGCCGCCGCGCATCGCCACGCCGACCGCCAGCACGTCGACGATCACCAGGTGCGCGAGGCGCGAGAACATCGGCGTGAAGACGTCGGTGTCCTCGGGCACCGCGACCGTCAGCGCCAGGCTGGCGAGCCGCGCGAGCGGCGTGTCCGGCGCGGTGATGGCGATGACCGACGCCCCCTGGCGCCGCGCCAGCTCGGCGCTCTCGATCAGTTCGCGGGTGCGTCCCGTGTGGGAGATGGCCACCACCACGTCCTCGGACGCGAGCGTGGCGGCGGACATGTACTGCATGTGGGCGTCGACGTAGGCGACGCACGGCACCACCAGGCGGAAGAACTTGTGATGGGCGTCCAGCGCCACCGCCCCCGAGGCGCCCATGCCGTAGAACTCGATCTTGTGGGCGGCCGCCAACAGCTCGACCGCCGCCGCGACCGCGTCCGTGTCGAGCGTGCGGCGCACGTGTCCGATGACGTCGACGGTGGCGTCCAGGATCTTGTGGGTGATGGCACGGGCGGGATCGTCGGGCTTCACCTCGAGGTCGGCGTACCCGCTGCGCGTCACCAGGCTGCGCGCGAGCCCGAGCTTGTAGTCCTGGTAACCGTCGTGGCCGAGCCGCCGGCAGAACCGCACGACCGTCGGCTCGCTCACGGCAGCGGCGACGGCCAACTCGGCCAGCGTCAGCCGCACCGCGCGCTCGGGGTCGGCGAGCACCGCGTCGGCCACCTTGCGCTCCGACGGGCTGAACCCGCTGGTCGTTCGCAGAAGGCCGAGCGTGTCGCCCACGTCCACCGCCCCTCCATCAGAAGCTTTACTACGACATCGACCGCCAAACGGCAGCGAATCTCAGTGAGTGCTGTAGTTTTACTACACGACGACGGCGTCGTCAAGCGACGGCCGCCTGCGGCCCGCCCGCGGTGGCCCTCCCGCACTCGACCCGAGCTCAACCCTCGAGCGCCGGCCGCAAGAGCTCGGCGATGCCCTCCGGGGGCCGTGGACGACCCAACGCGAACCCCTGCGCGAGGCGACAGCCGTGGTCGCGCAGCCAGTCGGCCTGCGCCTCCGTCTCGACGCCCTCGGCCACGACCGCCAACCCGAGCCCTTCCGCCATCGACAGGACCGCCGCCACGATCGTGCGCGACGCGTCGCTGTCCAGGAGGTCGGCCATGAACGATCGGTCGATCTTCAGCGCGTGCAGGTCGTGCCGCCCGAGGTGCGCCAGCGACGAGCAGCCTGCGCCGAAGTCCTCCAGCACGAGCCGGATGCCGAGCTCGCGAACGGCGCGTCGCCACTCGGCGACCGGCGCCTCGCGGTCGAGCAGCACGCTCTCGTCGACCTCGAACAGCAGGGCGTCCGCCGGCACCCCGTGCTCGTGCAGGGCGCTCGCGACCGCGTGCACCGGCAGGCCCCGAGGAACCTGGCTCCGCGAGACGTGGATGGCCACGTCGACGGCGATCCCCGCGGCGCGCCAGGCGGCGAGCTGGCGGCACGCCTCGCGCAGCGCCCAGGTCCCGAGGTCCGCCATCAGGCCGGCCTCCTCGGCGACCGGCACGAACGTGGACGGCAGCAGCAGCCCCCGCTCCGGATGGTGCCAACGAAGGAGCGCCTCGACGTACTCGACGCCGCCGCCCTCCAGGCCGACGACCGGCAGGTAGAACAGGATCAGTTCGTTGCCGTCGAGGGCGCGGCGAAGGTCGGTTTCGAGGACGCGGCGCTCGAGCGCCTCCGCCGTCAGCGCCCGCCGGTAGAAGGCGTGCGCGTGGCGGCCGCGCCGCTTCGCGACGTACATCGCCAGGTCCGCGTGGCGGATCAGCTCCCCGGCGTCCTCGCCGTCGCCGGGGAAGAGCGCGATCCCGATGCTGCCGTCGACCCTCGCCTGGCGCCCGTCCAACTCGAACGGTTCGGCGAGGACCGCCAGGACCTTCTCGGCTACTCGGGAAGCGTCGCGCGGGCCGCGCACCTCGGTCAACAGCACGAGGAACTCGTCGCCGCCCAGGCGCGCCACCGAGTCCATCGCGCGCACGCACGACACCAGGCGCTCGCCCACCTGCGTGAGCAAGCGATCCCCGGCGTCGTGGCCGTACGCGTCGTTGACCCACTTGAAGTCGTCGAGGTCGAGGAACATCACGGCCGCCTGGGTACCGGTCCGCCGCGCTCGGGTGACCGCCTGGTCGAGGCGCTCGACGATGAGGCTGCGGTTGGGCAGGCCGGTCAAGGCGTCGTGGTTGGCGCGGCGCCGCATCTCCTCCTGCGCCAGGCGCCGTTCCGTGATGTCGCGGAACACCACCACCGCGCCGATGACCTGGTCGTCCTGCCTGACGGGCGATGCGAGGAACTCCACGGGGAAGGACCGCCCGTTCGCGCCGACGAACTCCTCCGTGTCGGCCGAGATGGCGCGGCCGTGGGTCAACACGGCGTGGATCGGGCAGAGCTCGTCGTCCCCGTGCCGCACCGCGCACCCCAGGAGCTCGTGCGGGTCGACGCCGAGGAACTCCTCGAGCCGGTAGCCGGTCGCCGCCAGCGCGGCGGGGTTGACGAAGACGGCCACCCCGTGTTCGTCGACACCGAAGATGCCGTCGCCGGCGGCCTCCAGGATCGACTGGCTGCGCGCGGCCAGGCGGAGCCGGGTGCGGTCCTGGAGGTGCAGGTCCCGCGCCAGGCGGCGCGCTCGGACGACGAAGAAGCCGACGAGCACGACCAGGGCGACGGCGGTCGCCCCGAACGGGACCAGCGCGCCGACCGCCACCCGTCGCCCCGGCCTCGGGGGTCGCCACGCCACCGTCGCCTCCGACGCGGTGCCGGCGACCGCCACGGTCCACGACGCACCCGACCCGGGCGGCTGCGCGACGAGCCGCATGTCGCTCACCCCCATGATGGCGCCGGCCTCGGCCATCACGCGGTCCTCGAACGCGTAGGCGAAGACCAGGAGGGCGCCCGGGTCCGGGTTCGCCGGAGAGTCCGCCCGCTCGGGCGAGAACCCGACGGCCGCGGCCAGGTGGAGCGCGCCCCCGAAGTCGACCACGCCCGTCGCCACCCCCGACGCCTCGTCCGACCCGCCCGCGCGAGCGGCGCGCAACAGCGAGCGCAGCGACGGGGTCACGATCGCGCGGGGCGCGTCCACCGTCGTCGCCTCGCCCGCGACCGTGACGAACCGAGCGAGATCGGAGCCGTCGACGGCCATGCTGAAGGAGAGGCCGAAGCCATCGATGGCGTAGGTCCCGGCGTTGTCTTCCCACCAACCGGGGTCGTACCCGCCGGGCAGCCGCTCGATCGCCTCGTCCCACTCGGCGTAGTCGCGGACCGAGCGGGCGAGGTGCTCCGTCTGCAGCGCCACCAGGGCGGCGAACGTCTCCACGGAGGCCTCGGCGACGATGCGGTCCTGGGTCTGCGCCGAGCGGACGAGCAGCATGACGCCCAGAAGGACCCCGAGCACGACGATCAGGCCCGCGGTCACCACGAGGCTGCCGAGCAACCGAACGGCCGCGGGCGCCGCGGCCGCCGCAGCGGCGCGTGCCTGCACCCGTTCGACCGTGGCAGCGGGACGGCGCATGGCCCCATGATCCACGATGGGCCGGAACGGAACCCTGACATGGGTTCGTCGCCGAGATCTTGGCGGGTCGCGCGCGGGTGCGCTGGCCGTGACCGGACGGCCTCCGCGCCTATCCTGCCCGGCGGCGCCGACGCGCGGCCACGTACTGCATGGCGAACGACGCCAGGAAGGACACGCCAGCGATGCCGAGGATCACGCTGAAGATCGGCCGCGAGAAGAGACCGAGGAACCCGGTCGGCGACAGCATCAACGCACGGCGCAACTCGCTCTCGACCATCGGGACCAGGATCATCGCGAGCACGATGGGAACGACCGGGACGTCGAGTCGCTTGAGCACGTAGCCGACGACGCCGAACGCCAGCATCAGCCAGACGTCGAAGAGGCTGTTGCTAAGGGAGAAGGACCCCACGACGCAGAGGACCGCGATGACTGGGTATAGCACCGATGCGGGTTGCGACACCAGGCGGACGACGAACTGGGCCGCGAAGAGGCCGACGATCAGCATGACGAACTGCGCGACGAGCAGACCGGCGAAGATCGTCCAGACGAAGCCCGCCTGATCCTGGAACAGCATCGGCCCGGGGCGGATCCCGTGCATCATCAGGGACGCGATGAGCACGGCCGTCTGGGCGTCGCCCGGGATGCCGAACGTCAGCATGGGGACCATGGCGCCACCGGCGTTGGCGTTGTTCCCGGCCTCGCTGGCCGCCACGCCGCGCGGTTCTCCCTTCCCGTACGCCCCGGCGTCGCGGGAGAGTTGCTTCTGCACCTCGTACGACACGAACGCGGCGATGTCGGCGCCGGCGCCGGGGATCGAGCCGATGAACGCCCCGAGGCCGCCCGACCGGAGCGACGCCGGCAGGATCCTGAGGACGGTCGCGAGGGGCACACGCGCCAGCCTCACGATCCGCCGTCCCGCCAACCGCACCTTGCCGGGACCCTCGGCGAACAGGCCCTGAAGCACCTCGCTGAACCCGAACAGGCCGATCAGGGCCGCGACGTACGACAAGCCGCCGAGCAGGTAGACGTTACCCATGGTGAAGCGCGCCGTTCCGAGCATGGGGTCGGTGCCGACCATCACCAGCGCGGCACCCAGGAAGGCCGCGAAGAGCCCGCGCACGACGCTCGATCCAGAGACCGAGATCACGAGCGTGAGCCCCAGGATCCCGAGCGCGAAGTACTCGGCCGGCCCGAACCGCAGGGCGAAGCGCGAGAGCTGCGGAGCGAGCGTCATGAGGATGAGAGCCCCGACCGTACCACCGATGGCCGACGCGATGATGCCCACGCCCAGAGCCTCTTCGGATCGTCCCTGGCGGAACATCGGGTAGCCATCGAGCGTCGTGGCGGCCGACGCGGGGGTTCCTGGGATGTTGAGGGCGATGGCAGGGATGCACCCTCCGGCGATGCCACCGACGTAGACGCCGATGAGCAGGAGCATGCCGGCCGTCGGAGACAACGTGAACGACAGGGGAAGCAGCACCACCATCGCCATCGTGGACGTGAAGCCGGGCAACGCACCGATCGCCAGTCCACCCACCACTCCCGCCACGAGAAGCGCGCCGTTCGGCCATGCGGCGACGCTGGCGAGTCCTTGGATCAAGCCGTCCATGCTGGAACCCTCTCGGTCTCCTTCGCGTCGTTCGGTGCGGCGCGCGGCATCACATCGGTAGCGGCACCCGCAGCCAGACGCGGAACACGAGGTACAGGAATGCGGTCGCGATCACGGCCGTGCCGGCATTCACGACTACACGGCGCGACCCGAACACCACCCCCATCCCGAACAGGAACGGCACGGTGGTCCACAGGAAGCCGAACCGAGGCAGGAGGAACACGTAGGCAGCGGTGACCGCGATCGCCGCGGCGAACCGGGGCCACGGGTGGTCGAGGCGTGGCTGTGGCGCCGCCTCGTCGACGCCGTGGCTCGGATCGCGTGCGGACGGCGCCGCCTCCGCCGCTACCGGACCCTGTCCGCCGAACCCCCCGATCCGCCTGGGGCGCGCGATGACCAGCATCAGGACGCCCGACGCGACGAACCCCCACCCGACGATCTCGGGGAAGAACGCGGGGCCTACGTCGCGGAACGTCGCCACCTCGGGAAGCCGCTCGGCCGCAACCAGCATCGCGATGCCGCACACCACGGACGCGACTGCCAGCACGGCATCACCGACTCTCTCGCGAAACCATCGGATCACGGACACGCGGCCTCCGTCCGCGGGGTGCGCACCCCGCTGCCGCCGGCGACGACGGGGGCGCCCCCACCGCAGGCCGACACGCGCGCGTACGCATGACGACCGGCGGCAGGGGCGCCCGACTCGATCATTGGCGCAGGATGCCGATCTCTGCCATCAGCGCGCGGAAGCGCGGCGCGTCGGCCTCCATGTAGGCCGCCGTCTCCGCGCTGCCGCGGTACAGCATGCCAAGGCCGCGGCCGTTCATGAAGTCGATGAAGCCCTGGCTCTGGGCGGCCTGCTGGACCGCCTCCTCGAGGAACGCGACGACGTCGGCCGGGGTGCCCTTGGGGACACCGATCCCTCGCCAGGTACCAAACTGCAGGTCGAAACCGGCCTCACGGAGCGTCGGGACGTCGGGGAACTGGACCGAGCGCTCGATGCCCATCGTCGCCAGAAGGCGCATCGTGCCGGCCTCGATCTGTGCGGCCATCTCGGGCGGGCTCGCGACCATCGCCGAGATGTGTCCGCCGAGGGTGGCCGTGATCGTGGGCGCGGCGCCACCGAACGGCACGTGAACCAGGCCCAACCCGGCGGCATCCTCGAACGCGGTCGCGGCGATGTGCCAGATGTTGCCGAAGCCGCTGTTGCCGATCGTCAACACGCCCGGGTTCGCTTCGGCGAACGCGACGAAATCCTCGATCGTGGTCAGCGCGCTGCCGCTTCCGACGCCGATTGCCGCGGGATCGAAGTTGACGGTCGCGATCGGTACGAAGTCGTCGACCGAGAAGGGCACGTCCTGCGTGGCAGGCAGGTTGTAGTTGTACTCGGTGATCATGACCAGCGTGTAGCCGTCCGCGGGCGCCCGCATGACCTCCGACAGGCCGACGGCACCGCCGGCGCCGGGCCGGTTCACGACGACGACCGGCACCCCGAGGAGCGGCTCGAGCTCGCGGGCGATCGCGCGCATGACCATGTCGCTGCCGCCACCGGCGGCGACCGGCACGACGAGCGTCACCTCGCGGTTGGGGAACGTCCCCTGGGCGGTGGCAGCCGCGCCGAGGACCAGCGCGAGGGCCGTGAGTGAGGTGATGAGCGTACGCATCATGGTGGTTCTCCTTCCGGGATCGTTCCGAGGGTACGTGGACGCCACGCGGGCGCCCGTTCAGCGGTCGAGCGGCGGCTGGCCGACGGTCGGCCTCGGGATCTGCGCCATGGCGGCGGCAAGCTGGGCGATCTCCTCCTCGGTCATGGGTTCGGCGGGGAGCCTCGGAAGGCCGGCATCGATGCCGCGCAGCTTCAGCGCCTGCTTGATCACCGACAGCCAGTGCGGTGCCGGTGGCGTTCCTTTACGTTCGAACATGAAGTAGTACGCCAACGGGGCGATCTTCGCCCAGGTGGCGCGTCCCGCCTCGAGGTCCTTGCGCACCGCCACCTCGTCGAGTAGGCGCACAGCAAGATCCGGGACGATGTTCGGGAACCCCGACAGCCAACCATCGGCCCCGATGGCGAACGCCTCGAGCGGCGCGTAGTCGTGCCCGTAGAGGACGCTGACTTTGTCGCCGCACAGGTACTTCGTGTAGCTCACCCGCATGGGATCGCCGTGGGCGGCCTTGATCGAGTTGACGACCCCCTCGTCGGCCAGCTCCTTGATCTGGGCCGGAGACAGCTCGATGCCCGTGAACCATGGGTTGTTGTAGACCATCACCGGGCGTGCCACGGCTTCCGACACGCGGCGCACGAAGTTCATCGCCGAGGGGATGGTGGGTTGGTAGTAAAACGGCAGGAGCACCATCAGGCTGGTCGCCCCCACGTCCACCGCCCCCCTGGCGACCTCGATGGCGGTGGCTTGGGCGTACGTCGTGACGCCGGCGAACACGGGCACGCGACCGCTCGCCTGGTCGACGGTGATCTCCACGACACGACGATGCTCCGCCGGCGAGAGGGTTGGCCCCTCGCTGGTCGAGCCCGTTGGCGCGAGCCCGTGCACGCCGTTCAGGATGAGCCATTCGGCATAGGCACGGGTGCCCGCCTCGTCGAGCGATCCGTCGCGGTTGAACACCGTGAGCATCGCGGGGATGACACCTCTGGGTACGGTCAAGACGATCCCTCCTGTTCGGTCGTGCCAGACGCACGCAGGGCGCGTGCGGGCGGCGGACGCGTGGTCCCGTGTCGGGTGTTGGCGGCTCAACCAACATCCAACATGTTGGATGTTGGTAATGCTAGCATGGGCGGCGGCGGTTCGCAACCGGGCTCGGGCTTGGCTCGTACCCCGAGCGTGAGGGATACTGCGAACACCGCTGCTCCTGGGAGGCCGCCTTGCCCGCAACACCCACCCCGACGTCGTTGATCTCGTACTCGACGCTTTCGGACGCGTGTTATCAGCAGCTGAAGCAGCGGATCATCGGTGCGCGTGCGTTGTGGGGAACGCAGCTCGACATCAACGGTCTGGCGGCCGAGTTCGGCGTGAGCCGAGCCCCCGTGGTCAAGGCGATCGAGCGCCTCGCGTTCGAGGGACTGGTCGTCGTCTCGCCGCACCGCGGCAGCTACGTCGCGCTCCCGACCCGGGCCGACGTCGAGGAGGTCATCGAGGTCCGCATCGCTCTCGAGCGTGCGTCGCTCGAGGGCGCCTGGCGGCGCGCACCGCGCGTGCTCGTCGCTCGGCTGCTCGACAACGAGGCCTCGCTGCACAGGACCTCGCTGGACCAGGGCCCATTGGATCAGGTTGCGTTCGTCGCATACGACCGCACGTTCCACCAGATCATCGCCGAGGAGTCCGGCAACGCGCGCCTGCTCCGGCTGTACGACATCATCCGCAGTCAGATCGAGCTGTTCCGAACCCAGACGTTCGGTGAGGACGTGGCCCGGCGCACGCTCACCATGCACCGCCGCGTCATCGACGCGCTCGTCGCCGAGGACCTCCCGACCGCCGTCGACCTCCTGGTCCAGCACATCCACGAGGTCGGCGACAACGCGATCCTGCTGACGGACTGACTCTCTCCAGGCGCGCGTCCCAGCAGTGCCCCCCCCCGCCGCCCGCGTGACACTCTGGTGACAACCCCGGCGCGGGGCCGTCGTACCCTCGCCGCTCGGTGGACGGGCTGACCCTCATCGGCGTCTCGCACCGGCGCGGCGGAGCCGACGCGCTGGAGGCGTACGCGCGCGCGTACGCGGCGCGGCCGGTCGGGGAGCGCCTGGCCGCGATCGGCGTGCACGCCTACTTCACCCTCGAGACCTGCAACCGCGTCGACGTCGCGTGCGTCCGGCCGGAGGGCGTGTCGCCGGCGACGCTGCGGCGGGCGCTGACGGTCGACGCGGCCGCCCGGGCGCCCTACCTCTACGCCGACGAGGCGGCGTTCGAGCAGCTCGCCCGGATCGCGGCGTCGCTCGATTCGCTGAACCCGGGCGAGGACCAGATCCTGCGGCAGGTGCGCGACGCCGCGACCGCCGCGCGGGCGGCGGGCCACGTGGACGCGACCCTCTCGTTCGCCATCGACGCGGCCTTGCGGATCGCCAAGGCCGTGCGCCGCGAGGTGGCCCTGGCGCCGCGCGACGCCTCGCTGTACGGACTCGCGCGCCCGGAGGTGGAGGCGGCCCTGGCGGCCGCGGGCGATCGCCC
>ERZ869909.2079-NODE-2079-length-14391-cov-4.905687_pt1 | contig 14391 bp, 11 predicted proteins | sample MGYA00520892_ERZ869909 | MGnify/ENA primary metagenome ERZ869909 (study PRJEB32215, sample SAMEA104723947) | bioreactor metagenome | biome: bioreactor; feature: anaerobic bioreactor; material: water | place: China | collected 2015-03-12 ... | reverse complement strand
ATCTCCTCGTTCTTGGAGACCAGCAAACGTCAGATCGTAGCTTCCGTCACTGTCCGATTTTCGGGGGGTAGCTCAGCACGTCAGATCGAAAGAGCCCGCAACGCCACGTTTCTACCGTCGCGCCGGTTTCGAGCGGTCAAAAATCGGCTTTGAGAAGCGGCGCATTCCGGCTCGATTGGAAAGCGAACAGCCGTCCGCCTCGTCTCGCATTGCCGCCAATCGTACCTGTGTAGCCTCATCCTCGCCTTCGACGTTCAGGGCGGCGCAGATGTGCTTCAGATCACGACCGCAGGCGCAGGAACAGTCCACCGGATGGCGCCGGAGATCGAATATCTGCACGCGGTAGAGATGGCGCTGGATGCAGACGGGCTGCATGCGCAGGCCATCGATGACGCGGGCATCTAATGCAAAGACCGGGACGCCTCGTCCAGTGCCGCGCGCCAGGCGCTGGCGGTAAGCTTCTGGACGGGCTCATCGGGAATTGTAACGCCGAACAAGATAAGGTCGGCATTGTGGTTGGCGAGTTTGGCAAGACTTTCTTGAAGCGTCGCAGTGTCACCACCTTCATCAGGAAATACCGCGCCGTGCCACTCACCCCGTCGAGGAAAAATGGTGTCGCCGACAAACAGATAAGTTTCGCCGGTCTCGCTCTTTACCTTGAAAGTGACATTGCTCGCGGTGTGCCCCGGTGTCGCGATGACCTCCACGCCGTCATCGATAGTCTCACCACCTTCGAAGGATTGGTCGAGCGTGGCATGGACCAAAACGTCTGCTTCGGCGGCGCGATGGGCTAGCAATTTGCAACCGAAACGCTGACGAATCTTCGCGATTCCCGGCTCTGCTTCATGACCATGGGCCAGATATTGCCTTGCGACACCACCCAACTGCGCGATCACGTCGTGATCGGCTTCGTATTCGCTGGTGTGGAAAAGCAGATTGCCCTTCGGACGCGTCAGCAGATAGCCGTGGAACTTCAGGTCGGGGAAGTGCTTCGGTTCAGGAAAATAGGGCTTGGTGATCCAGAGATCAGGTCGAATTTGTTGCATGGGTCATCTCCATTGACTGTCAGACGCATCATGCCTACAAGCTCAAGTTAACTTGAAGTCAATGGTGATTTATGGAGATTTCTGTATCATGGGAACCACCCTCACCATCAATCAGATATCGCGGCGCAGCGGCGTCGCTTCGTCTGCGCTTCGTTACTATGAGGAGCGTGGCCTTATCGCTTCCGAACGGGCCAGCTCGGGTCACAGACGCTTCCAGCGCCATATTCTGCGGCGCCTTGCCTTCATCACCTTCGCGCAAAAACTTGGCATGAAGCTGGACGAGATAAAGGTAGAGCTTGATAAACTGCCGACCGATCATGTGCCAACCGGCGATGACTGGACGGCACTGTCGAAAATGTGGACCGACCGTGTAGACGAGCAGATGGCGCAGCTTCAGCGCTTGCGCGACAGTTTGTCCGACTGTATCGGCTGCGGCTGCCTTTCGCTCAAGATCTGCAAACTGCTTAATCCCGATGACGCGTTAAAGCAGCGAGGCCCGGGGCCCAGAGGTTGGGTTGAAGACTTGGAGAATAGTTCCGAAACATCAGCCTGACTTGTTGGGACAGATGAGATCCGCCGCGCGCGGTTCCCATACGTCGTGAAAAACGGCGCTGGCTGCCGCATGGTTCGGTACCGTGCGGCGCGGGCCCGCCTCCAGCGGGATTGAATGCGACGATTCCACGGGGAACCCATGGCCAGTCAATGACGCGAAGGGCTCGAACCGGGATTTCGTCGCACATGTCCCGAACGGTCGCTGATCGACAAGAACCCTTTGTCAGCAAGTATGGGCCAGAATCGGTGGATTCCGCCAAGGACGGAAACGCTTGAGTTCTGTCCCTTGCACCCTCCGGAGCAGAGCGCCGAAGAGTGCAAGGAGCAGTTTTCTGCCACTAGGTTACTTGGCTACAGCCCCAGTGCGTCAACAATCGCGGTGATCAGATGCGCATGGGTTGCGCTGCGGTCGGTTCCTTCCGGGTCGGAACAGATCGGATCTTCGCCTTCTTCATCCAGCATTTCCTGAGCACCGGGTTTGCAGGTGCTCAGAAAGGTGAAGTGGTGGGCCGGGGCGATTTCGACGTAGCGCGCATCGGGCAAACGGTTGGCCAGATCATTCCCGTTCGGGCCGACATCGGCTGCCCCCAGACGATCCACGTCGCCCAGATTGATCAGCGTGATCCCGGGCAGCGCGGTCTGCAGGCTGGCGGGATCAGCGGCGCCGCCAAAACCCGGATCGATGATGACAGCTTGGCCGATACGCGGGTCACGCGCGTCGGCATCGAAGCCGGGATAGTCAGCGAACCGCACGCCACCAAGCCGGAAGAAACCGCAATCCGCCGCGTCAGGACCTGTTGCGCAGTTTGCATCCTGCCGCGCGCCGATGAACCGCACACCTGCCAGCCCCAGCGATGTCGCCCCACCCAGCGAGAATCCCACCGTGGCGATCCTGCTCTGGTCGATATGCGGGGCGAAGGCAGGATCGGCCAGGATCATGTCGAGCGCCGCCGACAGATCGGACGCGCGCGCCGCAAGATCAACGGACCGACGCGGGGAACTGTCGCCACTGGTCGAGCCGGGATGATTGACCGCCAGCACCATGGCCCCGCGTTCCACCAGACCCGACGCGAGCCAACCAAGCGTTTCCGCATTCCCGCCTGACCCATGCGACAGCAGGACAAGCGGGTGTCGGCCATCGGCGATGGCAGGGCCGATGAAGGCAAAGCTCGGGTTGAAAATCGGGCCATCCCCGACGGGTGCCGCGTAGGTCGGGTTGGCGGCAGGATACCAGATCGAGGCGGCGACAGGCGTTGCGCGGTGGGCTGCGGACAGGTCGAACCGGTCATATCCGGGAAGCATGCCGGCTGCCGCCGGAAGAGCGTGGGACAGGGAAAGAAGAGACAGGAGTGCAAAACGTTTCATGGGAACCTCCGTTGGTGAACGTCGTGTTCCTGATGCGCCGCATTCGGCACAAGCCGCGTCCTTTTTCCGGGATTCAGGTCGCCACGATCCGGATTTCGGATAGAACAGGGGCAATGCCGATGTTGCCGATCCCAGCCTTCGTGGCCCTTGTGCTTGCCTATCTTGCAGCGCGAACCCTCCTGTCTGAGGGCAGGCCAGTGCTGGTGGTCTTCTTGGCAGCCTGTGCCGGGCAATCGCTTCTGGTGGCCATGGTCGGTGGTTACGGGGTTGAATCACTGCGCCCGGTCCTGCCGGTCAGTGCTGCAACGATCCCGCCACTGGCCTGGATCACGTTTCAGGATGCTCTGATCCGCCGCCTGTCGTTGCGCAATGTGTCGCTGCATGCGGCGGCCCCGGCCTTTGTCCTGTTCTGTCGCGCCTTCGCGCCCGAAACGATCGACGTGGTCCTGCCGCTGATCTTCTTGGTTTATGGTGGCGCGATCTTGTGGCGGTTGCGCGCCTCCTCGGACATGCCACTCGCCCGGCTGGAGGCGGGAGAGACGCCGGGACTGATCTGGCGGGTTCTTGGCTGGGCGCTGATCGGCTCGGCCATGAGCGATGTCCTGATCGCGCTGGCTTTCGTGACCGGGAATGAAAGCTGGACGGGCTGGATGATTACGGTGTCGTCATCGCTGGCACTGCTGCTCGTGGGATTGCTCAGTGGCAGCACGGCTGCAGCGGGCGTGGAACATGATGACCATGACGTGCGCGCGGCACCGTCACCGGAATCTGTCACGGAGGATGGTGACATCCTTGCCCGGCTGGAGTCCTTTCTGTCGCGCGAGTCCCTGCATCTGGACCCGAACCTCAATCTGTCGCGGCTCGCGCGGCGGCTACATCTGCCGGAAAAGCGGCTTTCATCGGCCGTCAACCGCGCGACCGGTTCCAATGTGTCGCGCTATGTCAACGCCTGGCGCATACGCCACGCCTGCAAGTTGATCGAAGAAGGATCCTCGATCACCGAGGCGATGCTGGAAAGCGGCTTCAATACAAAATCCAACTTCAACCGCGAGTTTCTACGTGTGACAGGCGTGGCCCCTTCAGCCTGGCAGCGCAGGGAAGCAGCGCCTTCCAACGTGGCGCCAATGACAAGAGTGAAGAAATCGCTTTGACACGGCGGTGCGCCACAAACGGTTGAGTTTTGACCGCTGGGCGTCAGATAGCGGATCCTCACCGAACAGCGCGTGACCTTCCGCAGTGCGGGACGGAGCGGACATCTAGTTCTGAAGCCGCTTCGCCTTTATGAAAAAGCCTACTCGTCCTGCTGACAGAATCGGATACGGTTCCCAAACGGATCGTTCACCTGCATTTGCAGCCCCCACGGCAGATCCTCCAAGCCGGGGCGATTGTAAGCATACTGTTTCTCTGCAAGCTCCCGATGGAACGCACGGATGTTAGCGGTTGCCACGAAAACATTCGCACCCGGGCTGGCATCCCCATGATGCTCGGAAAGATGCAGACTTAGGTCACCCCGTTCCAGCCCGACGTAGAGCGGCATCCCCTCGGAGAAGCGATGTTCGAATGCCACATGAAAGCCCAGAAAATCACAGTAGAACTCCCTTGCCTTCTTTTCGTCGAATATGCGCAGAATCGGGCTACAGCGCATAAAGCGCACTTCGTCCGAGGTTGCCCGCTTCTGGTCCAGCTTCGCGCTTGCGATGTTCCAGTCGGCATGGCCCAAGGCTTTGGCCACAAGTTCCAGAGACTTGGAATGAGGGATGTCTATCCCATCTGAAGAAAGGGCAGCACGAAGCTGCCGCGCCATGGATTTGGCTTGATCGGCGTTTGTCATCACACTCTCCTGCCAGTGAACGCACACGGTGCTCGCATTGCCGATAGTCACTGGACGGGGGCTTGTGTGATACGTCCGCAATGCTTTCACCTTGCCCTGTGGGCGCGAGCGGCTGGCAGCATGAACCGATTTTCAAAAAGCCAAACTCCGGACCATCAGTCAAGAGAGGCGTCTGCTTCAAGGGCAGGAATGGGCTCGAAGCCGTCATGGGCTCCTCGCGACATCACCAATCACCAGACACCACCTGTCGCTTCCAGCCCGCCCCAAACAATCACCCACCCACACCACTCTCCACCCGCCCCTCCGTGGCAACTTGCTCACCCGGCGCCTCGCCCGGCAGTTGCGGGCGGGCGAGGGTGTCGGCGGCGCTCAGGTGATGCAGCATGCGGCCGGCATGGGCGGTGCTGCGGCGCAGCCAGCGCATGGCGTCGGTGATCGCGAACAGCCGCGGCGGAGCGGCCTGGCTGGCCAGAACCTGCCGCCGCAGCCGGGCCTCGCGCCGCGCCAGCCGGGGTTCGGCGCGCCTAAGCCTGGCGCGCAGCCTCGCCAGCCGGGCGTCAGTCTCGGCCCCGCCCTCGCCGCTCAGCGCCGCCGAGGCATGACGCAGCAGCCCGCCCAGAAACAGCGCCTCGCGCCGCAGCCGGGGTTCGTGCAGCGCCGCGCCCAGCCGGGCGGGTTGCGCGGCGCGAAAGGCGAAGCGGCGCATGTGATCAACCAGCGCCATCATCTCGCCCACGCGCTGTTCGCGCAGCACATCGCCCTCGGGCAGGTTGACGCGGGCCACGAACGCCGCCAGCACATCGGTCTGGCGGGCGACCTCGGTTGCGTCAAACGCCGGGGCAACGCCAGGCGTATCGGCGCGCAGCATGTCGCCCACCGCGCCCATCAGCCCCGCCGCCTGACGCCGCCCGCTGGCCAGCGCCATATCCAACGCCGCCGCCGGATCGGACAGGAAGCGCGGGTCCAGATCGCGCTCGACGGGCAGGGGTTTTTCCGGCACCAGCCAGCAGACCAGCCGCGCGAAAACCTCGGTGAAGGGCAGAAAGATCAGCGCGCCGGCCAGCGTGAAGCTGGTGTGGAACAGCACCAGCGCCAGCGCCGCATCGGCCAGCGAGAACCCCGCCGCGATGCCGCGCACCAGCAGATCGAGCAGCGACAGCGCCACCAGCCCCTGCACCAGATTGAAGATCAGATGCGCCAATGCCGTGCGCCGCATGGCGATATTGCCGCCCAGGCTGGCCAGAACCCCGGTGAACGTGGTGCCCACCGTCATGCCGATGACCAGCGCCGCCGCCTGGGTGAAGCTGACATGGCCCTCGGACAGCAGCACGATCGCCGCCGCCACCCCGGCACTGGAGCTTTGCGTGATCACCGTCACCGCCATGCCCAGTGCCAGAAGCTGCAAGCGTCCGGCCAGCGTATCGGCCGGCAGGCGCTCGGGGCTCAGCAGCCCGTCGAACACCGCCATGCCGCCCTTCATCAGATCGATGCCGATGAAGATCAGGCACAGCCCGGCCAGCACCCCGGCGATGCGCTGCACCGCCCCCCGCCCCAGAATGCGCGCCAGCGCGGCGACAAACAGCACCGGGAAGGCCAGCGCACCGATACTGACCTTCAGCCCCAGCACCATGACCATCCAGCCGGTGAAGGTGGTGCCGACATTGGCCCCCAGGATGATGCCCAGCGACTGGCTGAAACTCAGGATGCCGGCGCCGACAAAGCCCAGCGTCATCACCATCGTCGCGCTGGATGACTGGATCAGCGCCGTCACCGCCGCCCCCGCCGCCAGCCCGCTCAGCGGCCGGCCGGCAAAGCGGCGGATGGCATGGCGCGCGCTGTCCGAGGCCAGCACCGTCAGTTCCTGCGTCAGCGCCTGCATGCCGTAAAGAAACAGCCCGATGCCGCCGGCCAGCATGAAAAGCTCGGTTGTCATGGCCGGTGCCCCTCAGCCATGCATCGCGGCCCAGCGTTCGATCAGCGCCTGTTGCAGGCTGCGCGCGCGCCGGGCCCATTCGGACGCCCCGGCCGGGCGGTCGCGCTGCGCCGGCGGGATCGCGCTGCGGCGCGGCAGGTCGGCGCAAAGAATGGCAAAGACGATCTCGCGCCCACCCGGCGTGCGGGCATAGCCACCCAGCGCATTGACGAAATTGAGCGTGCCGGTCTTGGCCGCGACGCTGACCGGATGGTTCGACATCTCGCGGCCCTGGGCATCGCGCATCACATGACGGCGCAGGATGTCGGGCAAAAGCCCTTCGCCATGGGCAGCCTGAAAGAAGCGCGCCATGGCCCGCGGCGTGACCCGCGAGCCATCGCCCAGCCCGGAATGGTCATCGAACCGCAGCCCCGAGGCGCCGTAGCGCTGCGCCAGCCACTGGCCCATCGCCTGCCCCGATTGCGCCAGCGAGCCCACGCCGACCCCGCCGCCTTGCCTTGAGGCCGCCAGCCCCATGCATTCGGCGGTGATATTGGTCGAAAAGCGCAGCATCTCGCGCGCCATCACCCGCGCCCCGGCCGAGCGGCGTTCGGCCAGCACCGTGCCGCCACCACCACCGATACTGCCGATCCCGCCCCCACCGCCGCCGCCGCCGCTTTGCGGGGCAGGCAGCGTGCAGCCGCGCGCGGCCAGCAGGGTGCGCAACACATCGCCGGCGTAAAGCCCCGGGCGGCGCACCGGCAGCCAGCGCGAGCCGTCATTGCCCAGTGCGGCGCGCGCCACGGTCCAGAATTCGCGCTGCGGTTCCAGCGTATGGGTATAGACCGGGGTGGAGCGGTCGCGCGCCTCGATCCTGATGATCGAGACCGGCGGCACCTCCTGGTTCGAACGCGCATCCATCGACAACCGCAGCTGCCCGCCGCTGGTGGCCCAGGCAAAATGCACCCGGTTGTAGTTGAGGTTCAGCCCGGAAAGCGCCGGGTTGTAGCCCGCCTGCACCGGCTGTTCGGCATCGATATGGGCGATTGCCGGCAGCGCGCGTTCATCGACCAGAAACCGCCCCTCGACCCGGCGTAGCCCCATCGCCACCAGCGCATCGGCCAGTGCGGCCAGATCAGCGGTTTGCAGCGTCGGATCGCCACCACCCGCGAGCACCAGATCGCCGCGCAACACCCCGCCCGAGATACTGCCGCCACGCGCCAGCACCTGTGTCTGGAAACGGTGCTCCAGCCCCAGCCGGTGCAGTGCGTAAAGCGCCGTCGGCGCCTTGGCCATGCTGGCCGGCGGCAGAGGGGCATCGGGGTTGAGTTCCTCGATCAGCGCGCCCGAACGGGCATCGAGGGCGACAAAGGCGCTTACCCCGCCGAGATTGGCCCGCGCCAGCAGCGCCTCCAGCGCCGGGCCACGCGGCAGGCTGGCCGCGCCTCCGGCCCCGCCGGCCCCGCGAAACGCCGGGCGCGGCTGCGGAAAGCGCGAGCGTTCGGGCGCATTGGCAAGCAGCGGCTGGCCCAGAAGCCCGCTCACCGCCCCGCCGGCCAGCCCGCCCAAGAGGCGCCGGCGCGTCAGCCCCTCGGCGTCATGCGCCATGGCCTGCCTCGCACTGCCGTCTTGCCATCGTTCCGCCCTTCCCTGCCGCTGCCCGGTGCTCTGGTCTGGCGCTATTCTAGGCCAGAGGGCGGGGTTCTTGCCAGCCCCGCCGCACGCAGCGCGCTCGATGAATCGCGCCGCATCGGCATGTCGAGATAGACCCAGGCCGGCGGCGCCATGCGTCCCAGCAGCGGCGCCATCGACCCCGGCACCCGCTGCGCATGGTATTGCCGCGCCATGCGCGCGCTGAGCCCGGCGATGCGCTGCCCCGGCCGGGCAAAGACCGCCACCGGCACCTGCGCCAGAATATCCTGCCAGCGCCCCCAATGGTGAAACCCGGCCAGATTATCCGCCCCCATCAGCCAGACGAACCGCACCCCCGGATAGCGCCGGCGCAGGGCGTCAACGGTATCGGCGGTGGCGCGGGTGCCCAGCCGGGCCTCCAGATCAGTGATGCGCAGACGCGGATGGCTGATCATGGCGCGGGCCTGTGCCATGCGCGTCCCGGTCGGCGCCGGCGGGTGCGGCTTGAGCGGGTTGCCCGGGCTGACCAGCCACCAGAGCTGATCGAGCGAGAGGCGCTTGATGGCCTCCAGTGACAGATGCACATGCCCGCCATGCGGTGGGTCGAAAGAGCCGCCGAACAGCCCCACCACCTGCCCCTTTGCGGCATGCAGCCCTTTTTCGCGCATCAATTCGTCAGCCTCCCGGGTGCCTTTCGTGGCGGGCCGAGAGTGCCGCCAAACCGCGCCGGGCGAAAGGGGGGTGTTGAAAGGCAAGCATTTCGTGCTTTTGCCGCGGTTTTGCCGCTGCCGGGGTTGCGGAGCGCCGGTTTCCGCCCTTCTATCGGGCAGCGCAACCCGGACCCCTGCCCATGCTCGACAAGCTGGAAATGTTCATCGCCCTGGCCAACGAGGGGCATTTCGGCCGCGCTGCCGCCAGCCTGGGCATTACCCAGCCCTCGCTCTCGGCCGGCATCCGCCAGTTGGAGGCGCAATTGGGCGTGCAGCTGGTGTTTCGTGGATCGCGCTATGGCGGACTGACACCCGAGGGCCAGCGCGCGCTGGTCTGGGCGCGCCAGATCGTGCGCGACACCCGCCAGCTGCGCGAGGAGATGCGCTTCACCCGCGACGGTCTGGCCGGCAACCTGCGTCTGGCCGCCATTCCCACCGCGCTGACCCGGGTGGCGGCGCTGGCGGCGGCTTTCACCGCCCAGCATCCGAATGTGCGCATCACCATCCTGTCGCGCACCTCGGCCGAGATCCTGTCGCTGATCGACAATCTCGATGTCGATGCCGGGATCTCGTATCTCGATAACGAACCGATGGGCCGGGTCAGCACCGAACCGCTTTATGAGGAACGCTATCTGCTGGTCTGCGGCGACGGCTCGCCCTTTGCGGCGCGCGCGCATGTGGACTGGGCCGAGCTGGGTGGGCATCGGCTGTGCCTGCTGACGCCCGAGATGCAGAATCGCCGCATCATCAACCGTCATTTCGCCGCCGCCGGCAGCCGCCCCGAAGCCTGGGTGGAATCGGATTCGACCGTGGTTCTGGTGGCCATGGTCTGTTCAGGTGACTGGCTTACCGTGCTGCCCGAGGACAACGCCCGCTTTCTGGCCGCCGGCAAGCCGCTGCATCTGGTCCCGCTGAGCGGCGGCGACCGGCCGCACCGGGTCGGCATCGTCGCGCCCTGGCGCGAGCCGCATACGCCGGTGCTGGCGGCGCTGCTGCGCGAAGCACGCAAACAATCCACCGTTACCTAGGCGTTGGCTCCACCCTCACCGGCATCGCCGCGCGCCTGCCCTTCGCGCGCCACTGCCCAGCCGTTGAGCCAGGCCAGCCCCGCCAGCACCAGCCCGAGGCCCAGGAAGGCGCCGACGCGCAGCAGCCCGTCCAGCCCGGCGGCATCGATCAGGAAGGCCTTGGCCGCGGCCAGCCCGGCCAATACCAGCCCCAGCTTGCGCAGATCGGGGCGGGCCTGCAGCAGCGCCCGGCCCAGCAGCACCGCCCCCGCCGCCAGCATCGCGAAGGTATAGGCGTAAAGCTCGCCCTGTTCGATGCCGCGCGCGATCCGCAGATCCGGCCCCTGCCACAGGTGACGGATCGCCATGGCGGCCCAGATGGCGCCGAGCCCCCAGCCCGCCGCCTGCAACGGCTTCCGGCGCGCCAGCAGGATCAGCAGCGCCGCCGGCAGCAGATAGGCCAGCAGCAGATCATTGAGCACCGGCCAGCCCATCACCCGGCCATGGAAGGGCCAGCCGCCGAATACCGGCGAGGCCGGATAGGCCGCCAGCGCCAGAAGCCCGGCCGCACCCAGCCCCAGCAGCCAGCCAAGCCCGCGCCGCAGCCGCGACCAGCCCAGTTCGGCCCGGCGCATCTGCACCCAGGCCAGCACCAGCAGCACGCTCGCCTGAAGGCCGAGCCGGGCATGCGGGCCCAGCGGATCGGGCAGCAGCCGCGCAATCACGATAGCGGCGGCGATGGAGGCGCTGGCAATCAGCCCGGTCTCGATCATCAGCCGGGCAGTGCGGCGCAGCGGGGTGTCACCCAGCGGCAGGGTGATCCAGAGCGCCAGTAGCGGCCCGGCAAGGGTGGCGGCGACCGAGGCCAGCGCGGCACCCGCCGGGGCCTCGCTCAGATGCCAATCGAGCCCCGGGTCCAGCACCAGCCGCCACAGCAGCGCCAGCGAGGCCAGCACACCAAAGACCCCCAGCGCCGGAATGTCGAACCGCCGCTCCATCGCGGCGGCGGCGACCATCAGAAGCGCCAGCGCCAGGGTCAGCGCCGCCTGCCCCAGCATCAGCATCAACCCCAGCCCGATCAGCGCGAAGGCCAGCGCCGCAGCCGCCCCCAGCCTTGGCCCCTGCCCACCATCGCGCGCGCCGTAGCGCAGCGCCAGCATCGTGGCCAGCGCGGCCAGCGCCATGGCATGCAACGCCCAGAGGTAATCGCCCAGTTCCAGCGCCGGCTGCCAGGTGGTCTCCAGCACCGCCAGCACCGCCGAGGGCAGGATCAGCCCGGCCAGCGTCCAGGGGGCATGGCGGCCCGGGGCCTCGGCCTCGCCGCGCCGGATCATCGCCAGCCCGGCCAGCAGCGCCAGCCCCAGCACCATCGAAACCTGCAGCGGCACCGCGGCCTCGGGCAGCCTGGGGGCGGCGAAAGCCCGCAGCACCGGGCCGAAGCCCCAGCCCTGCCCGGCCACCCAGAGCGGCAGCGCCAGAAGCGGCAGCAGCATCTGATCGGCCAGCGCCGGCGCGCGGCGACACCAGAGCGCGATCAACCCGGCCAGCACGGTCAGCGCCAGCACCGCCTCCATGCCCGGCACTAGCAGCGCCAGCCCCAGCGCCGCCGTGGCCGAGGCCGCGAAACTGGCGCGCACCCCCGGCAGCGGCCTGGCCCGCCCCAGCGCGCGCGGCCCCTCGGCCAGTGGCGCGATGCGGCCGAAGGGCAGCGCCATTGCCGCCGCCGCAACCAGCGTCACCGCCAGCGCGAAACCCAGAGCATCGCCCCCCGCCAGCCGCCAGAGCACCATGGCGCCAAGCGGCGCCGCCAGCGCCAGCCAGGTGACCCAATGCCAGCGGCGGCGCGAGTCGATGCCCAGCCCGGCCAGCGCCAGCAGCGCGAAATAGCCAAACAGCGCCGCCGGCGGCGGCCCGCCACCGCCCAGGACGAAGGGCACCGCGCTGCCCGCCAAAAGGCCCAGCGCGGCCAGCATCGGCCCGTGCAGCCAGCCCAGCGCGATCGCCGCCAGCGAAAGAAGGGCCAATGCCACCAGCGCCGTGGCCGGGGCGATCAGGTCATAAAGATGCAGCGCCGCCAGCACCGTGGCCATGGCGATCACCAGCCCGGCGCCGGTCAGCGTGGCCGGCAGGATCGGCCCGGCCAGCGGGCGGTGGCGCAGCCATTCGCCGCCGGCGCCCAGCGCGGCCGCCAGCATGAGCGCCAGCACCAGCCGTGCCTCGGGGGTCAGCAGGCCGGTTTCCACCGCATATTGCACCAGGAACACGCCCGAAAGCACCAGCGCCGCCCCGGCGGCGGGATAGATCCAGTGATCGCGCAGCCAGGCGCCCAGCCGCGACAGCGCATCCTCGCGCAGAGCGGCAGGGGCGGCGGGAGATGTGGCGGCTTCGTCGGTGCGGGCGCCGCTGGCCCGGGCCCAGCCACGGGTGACGGGCACCGCCGGGGTGCCAGGCGCGGGTTCGGCCGGTGCAGGCTCGGCGGGTGCGGATTCGGCCGGTGTGGGGGCCGGGGGCGCTTCGGCTTCGGGCGGACGGGTCGCGCCGCCGCTGATGGCGGTGCGCAGGGTTTCCAGTTCGCGCTCCAGCCGCAGGGTGCGCGCACGGGCCGAGAGCGCCACCCAGAGCGCCCCCGCGCCGATCAGAAAAGCCAGAAGCTCCATGCCATCCACCCCGCCTGTTGCACCGCTCCGGCGGCGCCTTTTGTCGCCAAGGTCGCGCAGCGGTGGCAATTGATCAAGCGCCGAGATACGGTGAACACGCCATCGGCATGTACCGATGCGAAAAATCCGTGCTAGGCTGATGCATCCTTTCCCCAGCCAGAGCCCGGATGCAGTTCCACAACCCCGCCCAAACCTGCCCCCCCCGGCTTACAGCGCTTGCCGCCGCGATGCTGGCGGCCTGGTTGCCGCTGGGCGCCGCGCAAGCCCATGACCCCTGCGCCGAGGCACGAAACCCCATAGCCATCGCCGAGGAAGACGCCGTGGCCGAGGCCGTCGCAGAGGGCCACGCCGAGGGGTTGTTCAGCATCGGGTTGGAACACGCCTCGCCCGCCTCGGCGCTCGGGCGCCTGATCGAGGTCGAGGTGCCCGCCGGCGCGCGCAGCGCAACCGCGCTGGGCCATATCGCCGCCGCCCTGCCCCGCATCGATGCCGCCTTCGCCCGCGCCGAGACCGGCCCGGCCACCGCGCGCAGCGTCGGCGCGCGCGGCCTGCCGGTGACCATCCGGCTGCTGCCCGCCTCGATGCCGATCAGTGCCGAGGCCTGGACGAACTGCGAGCGCGGTGATTGCTCGGTGGAGCTTGCCGCCAGCTTCTGGCAGGGCGCCAGCCGCACGCAGCTTGCCTTCACGCTGGCGCATGAATTTTTCCATGTCGCGCAGATGCTGGCTTACCCCGAGGTCGAGAATTGCAACGCGCATTGGTGGGTCGAGGGCAGTGCCGAATGGTTCGCCAATCTTGCGATCCCGGGCCAGAACTTCAGCGCCACCTTCCTGAACAACTGGGGCGCGCTGTCTGACAGCCGCTCGCTGACCCAGCTCGATTACGAGGCGGTGGCCTTTTTCTTCTGGGCCGGCGAACGGTTCGGTCCGTCTTTTCCGCTGACGCTGGGTCGCCAAGGCGACGGTGCGCTGCGCAGCATCGAGCGCATCAGCCGCCTGTTCAGCGCCGAGGATTGGGCCGATCTGACACGCCGCTATCTGGACGGCGCGCTTGCCTTCCCCGATGGCCGCCCGGCCCTGCCCTCGCCGCATCTAGGCACTGAAACCGCCGCCAGCCCCGGCGCCGATATCCGGCTTGCAGGCCCGGCGCTGAGCATCCCGCGCCAGCAGGTCACGCTTGAACCCGGCCTCTGGTCGATCCGACTGGAAGAAGCCGCCCCGGATGCGGTGGTGCAATTGCGCGACAACGAGGGCAGCTGGCATCTGCTGGAACCCGGCGACGGGTTGCGGCTTCTGGCCGATTGCGACAGTTCGACGCGCCTTCTGGTGGCCAGTGCCGGGGCGACCCGCGGCGCTCTGCAAGCCCGGCTGGTGATCGAGCAGGACGAGGAACGCGAACCCTGCGACGCCTGCCATATCGGCGCCTGGCAATCGCAGGGCCGCCCCTGGATCGAGGATTTCGTGCACGAAACCTCGATCGGCATGCTGAGCGGTCTGGAGCAGCGCTGGGTCACGCCCGATGGCTACGCCGTGCGCATCCCGGGCCGCGAGCCGGTGGAGATCATGCATCGTTTCGGCGATGAGGGCGCGCTGCTGGTGATCCAGTCCGACGGCAATTTCGCCTTCTCCGATCCGATGTTGCAGGAATGGTTCGGCGGCGAGGCCGGCGTGACCTATCAA
>ERZ869909.2078-NODE-2078-length-14397-cov-3.855517_pt1 | contig 14397 bp, 7 predicted proteins | sample MGYA00520892_ERZ869909 | MGnify/ENA primary metagenome ERZ869909 (study PRJEB32215, sample SAMEA104723947) | bioreactor metagenome | biome: bioreactor; feature: anaerobic bioreactor; material: water | place: China | collected 2015-03-12 ... | reverse complement strand
ACGGTGCTTCATCACTGTACGGCTCTGACGCTGTTGCTGGTGTAATTAACATTATTACTAAGCGTGGTGACGAATCGAGCTTTAACGTCAGTATGAACCAACCGATTGAGTCGGGCGGTGAAACGTTCCGCGTTAATGGTACGATTGGCCGTTCATTTGACCGTGGTTCATTGCGTTTTGTTGCAGACTACAACTTGCAGTCAGAAATGAAACGTGGAGACCGGGATCACTTCAAATGTGGTACGCGCTATATTTTCGACGCACAATCAAGCACACAAGTGGATCCAATCGATCCGCGCACTGGTGAGTTCCACTGTAACGATTTACCTTACGGTATGTGGTTATGGAATTTAAGTCCGCCGAATGGTGCGCCGAACTACACCTCACAAATCACAGGCTTCGACCACACCGGTCGTTTGCGTGAGATCGGAATTCCTGGATATAACCCGACCCAACCTGGTGACATCTCGGCACCAGAAGGCTGGTTCCCAATGGGTTATAGCCGCGAGTCAGACGGTTGGTTGAACTCAACGCATCCATTCCAAGAAATCCAAACCATGGTACCGAAAACGGAAGTCGCGTCTTTGTACTTCCAAAGTGATTATGATCTGACCGACACCGTCTCGTTCTACAGCGAGTTCTTACACAGTCGCCGGGAAACTACCATTCATAGCTATCGCCAGTTCTGGGAACCCTTCATTCCAGCATGGCTTGGTTTGGTTGATGGTTGGGACGGTAACGTATTCCTTGATCCGACCGCAGTTACCGACCATTCAGGTAGTGTGACGACGATTGATTACTCGCGCGCTGTACTAGGTCTTGAGGGGGCACTTGGGTATTGGAACTGGGATGTGTCTTATCAGCGTACGTTGAACCGTGGTGAATACTTCCAGAAAGTTATCCTACAAGACGCATTATTTATGGCGTCAGATGCAATTTGGGGTGACCCTTGTGAAGGTTTCTTGTCGCCTATTTCTGGCCGTCCGTGCTATGAAATCGACTTCTTCACACCGGATTATATCTACGGTAACTTCGATCAAGGCACGCGTGACTTCTTGTTTGATACCGAAACAGGTAAAACCATTTATAAGCAAGACACTCTTGATGCTTATATCACTGGTGACTTGTTCGACTTACCAGCAGGTACATTAGCGACTGCGGTTGGTGTGTCTTACCAAACGGATGAAATCCAAGACACTCCGGGCGAGGTTACTTTGGCGGGTAACTCATGGGGTATGACGAGCTCTGGTATTACTGCCGGCCGTTCAACGACCAAAGCAGTTTATGCCGAGATTCAAGCCCCGTTACTCCGTGACCTGCCGCTGATTGAAGCACTCGACCTGACTGCATCGGCGCGTTATACCGACGTGTCTACATATGGTTCAGGTGATACTTACAAACTAAGTGCAAACTGGACTATCGGTAACGGTTTCCGTATTCGTGCTTCACGTGGTACTTCGTTCCGTTCACCAGCACTGTTTGAACTCTTCTTAGAGAACCAAACTGGCTTCTTTAACCAGAACCAAGATCCGTGCTGGGCTTGGGGTGAGCGTTTAGATGGAGGTACATTAAACCCAATCGCTGCAGCAAACTGTGCGGCCGACGGTATTCCAGCGGATTATAGCTCTAACTATGGTTCTGCAACCTCAGTCACCGGTGGTGGTCGTGGACTCCTGCAGGCCGAAACTTCAGTCTCTGAAGGTATCGGTTTAGTGTGGTCTTCGGCTGATAACCGGTTTGCCGGTTCAATTGATTACTATGACGTAATCATTCGTAACCAGATCAGTAACGTGGGTGGCGCAAGTATTTTGTCACTCTGTTACAACTCTGAGAACTTCCCGAACGAACCGTTCTGTGACCAGTTCGATCGTAACGACGGTGGCGATGCAGGCGACAACTACAACATTACTGAGGTTCGTGGCGGTTACGTCAACGTTGCTGAGCAAACAGTACGTGGTGCGGATGTTGTCTTTACCTATATGGATCAAACGCCATTCGGTGCATTGCGTATCCGTTTAGATCACACGATCCAAATTGAGCGTGCGGCGAAGCAGTTCCCAACCAGTATTCCAAACAACGTTGTTGGCCGTTTGGGTAGCCCACGTCATTCGGGTACATTAAACATCGGTTTAACCCGTGACTCATGGCGCTATAACTACGCAATTCGCTATACCGGTAAAGTGTCAAACGACCACCTCTATGAGAATGGCGAGTTTGGTACATACCGTGGTGAGACAGTTCGTTTCGTAGCGAGCGCTCCAACCACTCTGTACCACACATTCTCGTTGAATAAAGAGTTTGATAGCGGTTTAGACGTAACCTTCGGTGTCAACAACTTGTTTGACAAGAAGCCACCGAAAGGTAGCCCGTCACGTGCGACTACTGTTGGTAATGCAATGCTTTACTCACAGTATGACCAGTTAGGTCGCCGTGTATTCTTCAATCTCGGCTATCAGTTCTAAGTTCTAGAAGACTTAACGACCAAGAACAAGCCCCGCACTGTGCGGGGCTTTTTTGTGTTCGTCGATTGTGGCAGAGCGAACAATTTCCTCATGTTCAATGCCTGAGCTGACGGGCGTTTACAGCGCCATAATGTAGTCGGCTAGTGACTTCAGAATACGCATTTTTTGTGGGTCATTCTGGTGTGTTTCGGCTAGATTTTCGAGTGCAAGTACGTAATCATCGACACTTAAAAAGTGCTCGCTGCCGTGCAGCAAACGGTCTTTACAATGCTGTTGCCAGCGTTGCATTTCGCCGGCAGTTAGGCTCTCTGGAAAGTTACGAGCGCGGTAACGGAATAGTAATACCGGTAGACGTGCATCGTCCCATGGTAATTTTAAACCTGCTAATTGTTCCGGTGATGCTTGACGGATCATGTCGCAGTGAGAACGGCTCTGTTGGCTAATTAAACCGCCGGAATAGAGTGCTAGGTCAGCGTCTTGGTTCGTTGATTCATCAGCTTCACGAGGAAGTTGGTGCACGAGTGCGTTAAATAGATGTTCACGTAATTGCGGTTGGTTGGTGAGCATCTCAGCAACGCTAAGTAGTTGGTTCAAATCGAAACCGGCAAGAGCCGCCTGTTCCTGCGTTAGGGTTGCAACGGGCGCAATAAACGGACATTGATTAACTGTAATGGTGACAAAGCCTGGGCGTTCACCGTTCAGTTCATCTTCAGCAGTAAAGTAGCTTGCGAGGATTTCTGCGCCGGACTTGTGTTGCCATTGCGTCGGTTCGCGGTCAAGGCGCCAGGCGATGAGCTGGTTGGGCTGTTCTGGGTGAAAGCCAAGCGGCAACACCAAGCTTAAATAACGTTGCTGAACGCCATAATAGCCTGCCACATGCACAAGCGGTTTTTGTTCGTTAATAGCGCGCTCTATCAGTTTGATCAACGCAGCTTTGCGGCGAATACTAAAGCAGAACTCATAGAGCTTTGGCTGTGCCGATTTAATCCGTTTGGCAAGCTCAATACTTGCGTATACGTCGGCCATGGCGTCATGGGCATTGCTATGTTCAATGCCATTTGCCGGCGCGAGCTGGTCAAGTTTTAAGCTAGCTAGGCCTTCGTCATTTTCTGGCCATTCGATACCGTCTGGTCGTAGCGCAAAGGCTGCTCGAACTAAGTTCAACAAATCCCAACGCGAATTTCCGTCTTGCCAGGTATGAGCATACGGGTCGATGAAGTTACGATAAAACAAAAAGCGCGTCATTTCATCGTCATAACGAATGGAGTTATAACCGCAAATGGTGGTGTCAGCTTGCTTGAATTGGGCATGGATTTTTGCTGCAAACTCGTATTCTGGCAGACCCAATTGTTGCGCTTTTTGTGGGGTAATGCCGGTAATTAAGCAAGCTTGCGGGTGTGGTAAATAGTCCGGTGCAAGACGACAATAGGCGCTAAACGGTTCATCAATGATATTTAAATTGTGGTCGGTACGTATGCCGGCAAACTGCATAGGGCGGTCAGCACGCGGGTTAACCCCGCCAGCTTCAAAATCGTACCAGTAGATCGATGCGGTCATGATGAACTCTCTTTTAGGAATTTGACGTTATTCTGCGAACGTTCAACTGTACTGCTAAGCATATCATCGTGTTAGGCTTGTTTGCGAGGGGCACAGCTGTTGATAATGACGGATAAAATAGGGAAGATGAAGTTTAAAGAACGCCAACCACTGCAGCATTTTCTGTAAGACCGTCTAAACTTAAAAATAACAAGGGGATATCCATGGCAATAGGTATGCAAAAGCTTTCAATAGCGGCGCTAATTAGCACGGTATGCACACTAGCGTTGGTGCCGATGGCAGTGCAAGCTGAGACGAATGAGCAGCAGCCGATAGCAATCGCTATTCATGGCGGCGCTGGGACTATTACCCGTGAGAACATGTCGCCGGAACGGGAAGCGCAATTTAAACAAGCATTGCAAGACGCCCTTGACGCAGGTTATGCCATTCTTGAGCAAGGTGGAGAAAGTATTGACGCTGTGATAGCAGCCATTCAACTCATGGAAGAAAACCCGCTGTTTAATGCTGGTAAAGGAGCTGTGTACACTTATACCGGCGAACACGAATTAGATGCGTCGATTATGCGTGGTGACACGCTAGATGCAGGTGCAGTTTCCGGCGTAAAAACGGTGCGCAGCCCGATTGCTTTAGTGCGCGCGATTATGGAGAACTCGCGACATGTCATGCTCAGTGGTGCAGGAGCCGAGCAGTTCGCAAGTGAGCAGGGGCTTGAGCGGGTTGAGAACAGTTTTTTCAATACCGAGCATCGTTATCAACAATTAGAGCGAGCGCTGGAACAGCTGCGTGAGCAAGAGAAAACAGGGGATCACATCGCCTATCAGTCGAATTGGGATCCAAACTTTAATATGGGGACAGTTGGCGCGGTTGCGCTTGATCGTCAGGGTAATTTAGTTGCGGGAACATCAACTGGTGGCATGACCGCGAAACAGTACGGTCGCATTGGTGATTCGCCGATTATTGGTGCCGGCACGTGGGCGGACAATAGCAGCTGTGCCGTGTCGGCCACGGGTCATGGCGAGTACTTTATTCGTTTTCATGTTGCTGCGGCGATTTGCTCACGCGTGAAGTATTTAGGCGAGTCAATTGCAACCGCAGGTGAGTATGTCATTCACGACACGCTGTTACCTGCAGGCGGCACCGGCGGTGTAATAATTCTTGATCGGGACGGCAACGTCAGCATGCCATTTAATACCGAAGGTATGTATCGCGGTAGTAAAGTCAATGGCAAGGTGACGATCGGGATTTACCAAGAAGAGGAGTAGTTTTATGCGTTCGATGAAAGTACAGGACTACATGAATCGCTATCCTTTGAAATTTAAGCGCACCATGCCCATTGAGGAAGCGGTTGCGATGCTCGTATCAACACAGCAAACGGGCGGGCCGGTAGTTGATGAGCAAGGCCATGTGGTAGGGTTTCTGTCAGAACAAGATTGCTTAGCATCGATGCTGAAGGACACTTATCATAAAGAACAAACCGCAACCGTGGAGGACTGCATGCACGCAGAGGTGCTCACGGTGAATGGTGACATGGCGATTCTCGACTTAGCGCAACAATTGGGTAATCAAAAACCCAAGCTTTATCCGGTTATTGATTACGGTGGAAGTTTAATTGGCGTGATTAGCCGTACTGATGTTTTAAGAGCAATTGACTTGCATTTGAAAGATTCGTACCGGAATCGTTAACGCGAAAAACTCGTCTACAGAGGCCGCCGGTTTTGGTAAACTTGGCGGCCTTTCTTATGCAGAAAACAATTAGAGCTGAAGTACATCGATATCATGCAAACCGAGACAAGCCGAAATTTCAATTACCCCGAGCAACTTCCTGTTGTTATCGAGCGCGAACGCATTCAAAAAACGATTCGTGACCATCAGGTTGTGGTTCTAGCGGGTGAAACGGGTTCCGGCAAGACCACGCAGTTACCGAAAATGTTGCTAGAAATGGGCTTTGCTGAGCACGGTACAATCGGTCATACCCAGCCGCGGCGAATTGCAGCGCGTTCAGTCGCACAGCGTATTGCCGAAGAGCTTGGTGAACCAATCGGGCAAACTGTCGGTTTCAAAATTCGGTTTCAAGAAAGCTCGTCTGAGCAAACCGCGATTAAATTGATGACCGATGGCATCCTCTTGGCGGAGTTGCAGCGTGACCGGCTATTAAAACGGTATTCTGCAATCATTATTGATGAAGCACACGAACGCTCACTAAACATTGATTTTCTGCTCGGTGTTTTACGTCAGTTGATCGATAAGCGTCCCGACCTTAAGGTGATCATTACTTCCGCCACCATTGAAACAGAGCGTTTTTCAAAACACTTTAACAATGCACCTGTGCTCGAAGTTTCGGGAAGAACGTTTCCGGTGGAAACGCGTTACGAGCCTTTACTCAGAGAAAGCGAAGACGGCGAATATGACCTTGATGTTATTCAAGGTATTTGTGACGCAGCGGAAGGACTCGTAGCAGAGGGACCGGGTGATATTCTGGTGTTTTTGAGTGGTGAGCGGGAAATTCGTGATAGCGCTGATGCGCTAACTGAAACCTTCCGTCAGCATCGCGAGAGCATTGAAATCCTGCCGCTATACGCACGCTTGTCGGCAGCTGAGCAAAACCGTGTATTTCAGCCCCACGGCAGGCGCCGCATCGTTCTGGCGACTAACGTTGCCGAAACCTCGCTGACAGTGCCGGGTATTCGCTATGTGATTGACCCAGGTACAGCAAGGATTTCACGATACAGTTATCGTACCAAAGTACAGCGTTTGCCGATTGAGCCGATTTCGCAGGCGAGCGCAAACCAGCGGGCAGGGCGCTGTGGCCGGGTTGGACCGGGTATATGTGTGCGTCTTTACAGTGAGGAAGATTTTTTAAACCGTCCCGAGTTCACTGACCCTGAAATTCTGCGTACCAACTTGGCGTCCGTCGTGTTGCAAATGGCAACTCTTAAACTAGGCGATATTCGTAAGTTTCCATTTCTACAACGGCCTGATGATCGCTTTATCAATGACGGTATTCGTTTATTAGAAGAGCTTGGGGCCATGGTACCGCAAAGTAAGAAGCCAGGAGGACGCCGGCGGCCGCCAAAACTGAGCGCAATTGGTCGTTCACTGGGCCGATTACCAGTGGATCCGCGTTTAGGTCGGATGCTTCTCGCTGCGACGGAACAGCATGCCTTACGGGAAACACTGATTATTACTGCAGCGCTAAGTATTCAGGACCCGCGCGAGCGTCCGCATGACAAGCAGCAAAAATCGGATGAATTGCATCGTCGCTTTCATGACGAACAATCGGACTTTATGAGCTATTTAAAGCTATGGGACTATTTGCAAACACAGCAAAAGGAGCTCAGTGGTAACCAATTTCGGAAAGCGTGTAAGCAGGAGTTTATTCATTATCTGCGGGTGCGGGAGTGGCAAGATTTATACGCCCAGTTGCGGCAGGTCGTGCGTGAACTGGGCTTAAGAATCAATAGTGAGCCGGCAACTTACCAGCAAATTCACCAGTCATTGTTAACCGGCTTGCTGTCACAAATTGGTCAGAAAGACGATAAGCATCAGTATCAAGGTGCTAGACAAAGTCGCTTCTTTATTTTCCCGGGGTCGGGTCTATTTAAACATGCACCGAAATGGCTGATGGCTGCCGAGCTGGTCGAAACAAGTCGACTGTATGCGCGGTATGCAGCGCGCATTGAACCGGAGTGGATAGAGCCGTTAGCTGGCCATTTGGTTCGGCGTAATTATCATGAACCGCGTTGGTCGAAGAAGCGCGGAGCTGTTGTTGCCACTGAACAAGTGTCCTTGTATGGCTTAGTTATTGTGCCGAAGCGAACCGTGCAATATGGTCAGATTGATCCTGTGGTTGCACGCGAGGTATTTATTCGCGAAGCCTTAGTGACCGGTGAGTTGCGCCAACCGCTGCCGTTTATTCAGGCAAATTTGGCCTTAATAGAGGACGTACGTGAGCTTGAAGAAAAGTCTCGGCGTCGTGATATCTTGATTGACGAAGACGCATTAGTGCAAGCCTACGATGCGCAATTGCCTGCCGAAATCTCGGACGAACGCAGTTTAGCCACCTGGTACCGACAAGCACGCCAAGAAAATCCAGATGTGCTTCGCTTTAGCCGTGCCCAGCTGATGCAACAAGAGGCTGAGCACGTCACGGCCCAGGCTTATCCAGACGAGTGGGTGCAAGGGCGTTTGCGTCTGCCGTTAACTTACGTGTTTGATCCGAAAGATCCTGATGACGGCGTTTCCGTTGATATTCCACTGCCCGTTTTAAATCAAGTCAGTGCCAATGGCTTTGACTGGCAAGTACCGGCACTGCGTGAAGCCTTGGTCATCGCGCTTATTAAATCATTACCGAAAGCATGGCGACGTAATTTTGTGCCCGCACCTAATTACGCACGCGCGTTTTTACAAGCTCTAGCTGGCCAAGAACAGGTTGCAGAAGAGCCGTTGTTGCCGGTTTTAACCAAACAATTAAAGCGTATGACCGGCGTTGAAGTGCCGGCCGAAGCTTGGGATTGGGATCAGGTGGATGCGCACTTACGGATGAATTTCCGTGTCCTCGATGGCGAAGGCAAGGTGCTTGCTCGTCATCGTAATTTAAAGAGCTTGCAACAACAGTTGCAACCGACCTTGCAGGAAACGTTAAAGGCGACAGCAGGCGACGATATTGAACAGACAGGTTTAACTGATTGGACGTTTGGGCCTGCACCGCAAGCGGTCGAGAAGCAACAAGGTCGATTTGCCATCAAAGCCTACCCAGCCTTAAAAGATGAAGGTAAAAGTGTTGCAATTCGGGTGTTTGACCGTGCCGATGAAGCGGAACGTCACCACCGCGCTGGCTTACGTAAATTAGTGATGCTGCAAATTCCATCGCCGGTGGCCTATTTACGCGAGAAGTTGCCCAATAAAGCCAAGCTAGCAATGTATTTTAATCCTTGGGGGAAAGTTGAAGCTCTCATTGAAGATTGTATGTTGGCAGCCATTGACCACCTTATCGGTACCCAGTTGCCACAGAACGAAACTGAGTTTCGGCAACTTACCACCATGGTTCGTGCCGAGCTGAATGATCAAACATTAGCAATTGCCGCCCATGTTGAGCGTTGTTTGCTGTTAAGTCATCAAATTCAAAAGGCAATCAAAGGAAAAGTACCCTTGACGCTTGTGCAGTCATACGGTGACGTCAAAGCGCACTTGGCACGTTTGGTGTATCCGGGTTTTGTCAGTGAATTTGGTGTTGCTCGTTTAGCAGATGCAGAACGTTACCTGAAAGCATTAGCGTTGCGCGTTGAAAAGCTGCCGGTCGACCCGAACAAAGATCGTGTGCGCCTGTTACTGTTTGAGCGTTTGGAACAACGTTGGCAGGGGTTGTATGGTTTAGTGCCGAAAGGCGATCCAACGCCTCAAGAACTAAATGATTTTCGTTGGTACTTAGAAGAGTTTCGAGTCTCCACGTTTGCTCAGCAACTAGGAACGGCGTTCCCGGTGTCGGAGCAACGCTTAAAACAGCGTCTGGATGAACTCGAAACTCTTTTAAAACAAGGGTAGAAAGCCGTGTTGTGGGTAAGAGTTGTGGTTAAGCTTTTTGGTTAAGCGTAGAGACCTAAGTTCTCTTTCGCGTAGGCTTCAAATTCAGTGCAGCCGCCGACATGGGTTTCATCGACAAAAATCTGCGGCACGGTGAGTACCGGCTTACCAATTGTTTTCTCGAGATCTGCTTTGGTGATGCCTTCTTGTTGAATATCGACATAACGATATTCGAAATCTTCCAGCTGGGTGCTGAGTTGTTTCGCGATTTGCACCGCGCGAACACAGAAAGGGCAACCAGGGCGACCAAAAATAACAGTTAACATACGTCTCTCCAGAATTTGTAAATTTGTTTTGTTTGTTTCTTGCAGCGAAAAATTGGTGGCGATTATGCCAGATGCCAGCAAAACTACAAAATGTGTTTAAGCGAATGGGGTGTTCGAAAGAATCGATTATTCGTGTTCGATCTCGATATTCGTGCTCGGGCGACAGACACAGGGAAGAATGTCACCGGTGCGCACATAAGCCAGTGGCTCGGTAGTGTAATGCACATTCCCGCTGATAAGACGGGTGCGACAAGCTCCGCAAAATCCGTTCCGACAGTGAAAGCGAGCTTCAATACCGGCAGCTTCTATGGTTTCAAGCAAAGAGGTCGGGGCATCTGCCGCGACCTCTGTGACTATCGTCTGGTTAATGGTTACCCGAAAGCTAGTCATGGGAATTAGAGATCGAAGTCTCCGAAGTCATCAACGCTGACTGCACTGTCAATTTGACCAACTAAGTAAGAACTGATCTCTGCCTCTTGCGGCGCCACTTGCACGTTGTCTGAAACTAAGTATTTGTTCATCCAAGGCAGTGGGTTACTTTTCTGAGCGTACTCAGCATCAAAGCCGATGGCTTGCATCCGCAAGTTTGCGATGTATTCAACATATTGAGAAAGAATTTGTTCGTTCAGGCCGATCATTGAACCATGCTGAAACAAGTAGCCCGCCCATTTTTTCTCTTGTTCAACCGCTGAACGGAAAATATTTAAGGCTTCTTCACGACACTCAGCAGCAATCTCTTTCATTTCAGGGTCGTCTTCACCGTGTTGCCAAAGGTTAATAATGTGCTGAGTTGAGCTTAAGTGCAGGTTCTCATCGCGCGCAATCAGGCGAATGATCTTGGCGTTACCTTCCATCAGTTCGCGCTCAGCAAACGCAAACGAGCAGGCAAAGCTGACGTAAAAACGAATCGCTTCAAGCGCATTCACTGAGTTCATGCACAGGAAGAGTTTCTTTTTCAGTCCACGAACACTGACCGAGTAGGTTTCGCCATCAATGCTGACATCACCTTCGCCATGCGTTTGCCAAAGCTGGGTATAGAAAATTAAATCGTCATAGTACTTAGAGATATCAGTCGCACGCTCTTGAATTTCGGTGTTGTTGACGATGTCATCAAACACATGACTCGGGTCAGTAAACAAGTTACGCAAAATATGCGTGTATGAACGCGAATGGATCGTTTCTGAAAATGACCAAGTTTCAATCCAGGTTTCGAGCTCTGGTAAAGAAACGATCGGCAGAAATGCGATATTTGGACTGCGGCCTTGCACCGAGTCAAGCAGTGTCTGGTACTTCAAGTTAGAAATGAAGATGTGCTTTTCGCTATCGCTTACTTTTTGAAAGTCGACGCGGTCGCGACTGACATCAACTTCTTCTGGACGCCAGAAGAAGCTGAGTTGCTTTTCAATCAACTTTTCAAAAATAGGGTGGCGCTGTTGGTCGTAGCGCGCCACGTTTACTGGATTGCCGAAAAACATCGGCTCTCCTAATGGATTCACACTTTCTTGACTAAACGTTGAATATCGCATGATGTTCCTCAGATTTTACAAGCGCCACCGGCGCAGTCGTCGTCTTCTTCGATAACCGCAGTGACCGCTTGCATAGCTTCTTTTTCTGCGAGCTTCTTGCGCAGTTCAGCGGGCATGTCGGTTTGACTATCCGAAGCACCGTCGCGGGTGTTGTGGTAATACAAGGTCTTAACGCCCAACTTGTAGGCATACAACAAGTCTTGTAACAGCTGCTTCATTGGCACTTTGCCGCTTTCAAAACGAGACGGATCGTAGTTTGTATTCGCAGAAATAGTTTGGTCAATGAACTTCTGCATGATACCAACCAGTTCCAGATAGCCTTTATTACTTGGGATTGACCACAATAGTTCATATTGGTCGCGTAAGCGCTCAAACTCTGGAACCACCTGTTTCATAACACCGTCTTTCGACGATTTCACGCTGACATGGCCACGAGGTGGCTCAATACCGTTGGTGGCGTTAGAAATCTGTGATGAGGTTTCTGACGGCATCAGTGCCGATAAGGTCGAGTTACGCAAACCGTATTGCTTGATCGAGGCACGTAAACTGTCCCAGTCGTAATGCAATGGCTCTGCACAGACGGCGTCAAGGTCTTTCTTGTAGGTGTCGATTGGCATGATGCCTTGGGCGTACGTGGTCTCATTAAACTTCGGACAAGCGCCTTTCTCTTTCGCCAGTTCGTTTGACGCTTTCATCAAGTAGTATTGCATGGCTTCAAACGTACGATGGACAAGGCCATTCGCACTGCCGTCTGAGTAACGTACACCATTCTTGGCGAGGTAGTAGGCAAAGTTAATCACACCAATACCTAGGGTACGTCTAGCTAATGAGGCATTTCGCGCGGCTGGTACGGGGTAGTCTTGATAATCGAGTAGGCTATCAAGCGCACGCACGGCTAAGTCTGCCCATTCTTCGAAATCGTCAAGCGACTCTAATGAACCGAGGTTAAAAGCCGACAATGTACACAGTGCAATCTCACCTTCTTCGTCATTGATGTGTTGTAGTGGCTTAGTCGGTAATGCAATCTCTAAGCACAAGTTACTTTGACGGATTGGTGCAACTTTCGGGTCAAACGGACTGTGCGTATTGGTATGGTCAACGTTCTGAACATAAATACGGCCAGTACTCGCGCGTTCTTGCATGAACAAACTGAACAGCTCAATCGCTTTAATGCGCTTCTTACGAATCGAATCATCCGCTTCGTACTGGTTGTACAAACGCTCGAATTCATCTTGGTCGGCAAAAAATGCGTCGTACAGACCTGGAACATCAGACGGACTGAACAGTGTAATGTGTTGGTCTTTGACCAAACGTTGGTACATGGTTCGATTAAACTGAATACCGTAGTCGAGGTGACGAACGCGGTTCTCTTCAACGCCACGGTTGTTCTTTAATACGAGCAGTGATTCAACTTCTAAATGCCAAATTGGATAGAAGAGGGTAGCAGCACCACCTCGTACACCGCCTTGTGAACAGCTTTTTACAGCGGTTTGGAAATACTTGAAAAACGGGATACAGCCGGTATGGAACGCTTCGCCATTGCGAATGGGGCTTCCAAGCGCACGAATTCGTCCAGCATTGATACCAATACCAGCGCGCTGGGAAACATACTTCACGATAGCACTTGCGGTGGCGTTAATTGAGTCGAGGCTATCACCACATTCAATCAGGACACACGAACTAAACTGGCGAGTGGGCGTTCTCACTCCAGACATAATCGGTGTTGGTAAGGAAATTTTGAATGTCGACGTGGCATCGTAAAAACGACGTACGTAATCTAAACGTGTTGCTTTCGGGTAGTTTGCAAACAAACAAGCCGCAACCAAAATGTAGAGAAACTGCGCGCTTTCATAGACGTCACCGGAAACCCGGTTTTGTACCAGATACTTACCTTCGAGCTGTTTCACGGCCGCATAGGAGAAGTTCAGATCGCGACTGTGATCGAGGTAACTGTTAAGTTCTTCGAATTCTTCTTTGCTGTAGTCGGCCAGCAAGTGTTCGTCATAGCGCTTACCTTCGACTAACTTGGTGACGTGATCGTACAAGTGCGGAGGCTCGAATTGGCCATACGCTTTCTTGCGCAGATGGAAAATAGCAAGGCGAGCTGCGAGGTACTGATAGTCAGGCGCGTCTTCGCTAATTAAATCTGCGGCAGAGCGAATCATGGTCTCATGGATATCCGCTGTTTTAATGCCGTCATAAAACTGAATTCGGGCTTTTAACTCAACTTCTGAAACAGAGACATTTGACAGACCTTCAGCCGCCCAACTAACGACACGGTGAATCTTATCTAAATCAAGCGGTTCGCGATTGCCATCGCGTTTAGTGACAAAAATTGACTGGCTCATGGGTCCCTCGCAGTAGTTGTTCTTATCACTATATATTGTGTCTGATATTCATCAGTGGGGGATTTTTACACAATATATAGTGTTGCGTTGATGACCGCTATGCTAGTCATGGAATGGCAATTGATCAAGTAGGAAATTTAATTTCTTGCCACTGAAATGACTTGATTTTTCTGTGCCTGTACGACTGGCGCGTGTTTGCGCCGAGTCAAGCACTTAAGAATTTTTTATACTTATAAAAAATGTTGTAAACGGCTTTTGGAATATATAACAAAACAGATAAACAACTCGTTGAAAATTACGCCAATATCTTCAGTAATTCTAACGGTGCGTGAATGTCATAATCAGCCTGCCAGTTTTCGGGTTGTTCTTCGCAGCGAATGTAACCATAGCGAGCAAGAACAGTTTCCATGCCAGCATTGCGCCCGGCAATAATATCGCGCTCCGCATCACCAACATAGATACACTGCGAGCTTGGCACTTGCAGTTGTTCAGCAGCTAAGTGCAGCGGCGCAGGGTCGGGCTTGTTGACCGCCAGAGTGTCACCACAGACCACGCTGCCGAGTTTGGCTAGCTCTGGAAAGCTTTGCAGCACCAAGTCGGTATAACGCGTTGGTTTGTTAGTGACGATACCAATTGCGAGATGACGCGCATGAAGATT
>ERZ869909.2077-NODE-2077-length-14399-cov-7.501746_pt1 | contig 14399 bp, 14 predicted proteins | sample MGYA00520892_ERZ869909 | MGnify/ENA primary metagenome ERZ869909 (study PRJEB32215, sample SAMEA104723947) | bioreactor metagenome | biome: bioreactor; feature: anaerobic bioreactor; material: water | place: China | collected 2015-03-12 ... | reverse complement strand
CTGCGCTGGGTGATCGAGGCGATGGTAAAGGTCGGGGAGCGCGAGTGGCCGATCGAGCTGACCCTGACCAACCGCGAAAGCATGAATTACCGCATGCTGCTGGGCCGCACGGCCATCCGTGACGGCATCGTGGTCAACCCGGCCGTCTCCTATGTGCAGGGCAAGATCGGCTACAAGGTCTATTCCGACTATCCGCGCCAGAAACCGGTCAGGCGGCCCTTGCGCATAGCGATACTCACGCGCGAGCCGACCAACTACTCGTCCAGGCGCCTGAAGAAGGCCGCCGAGGAACGCGGCCATGTCGCCGAAATGATCAACACGGCGCGCTGCTCCATGGGCATCAACACGCTCTCGCCCGCGATCTATTACGATGGCCGCCGCCTGCCGCGTTTTGACGCCGTGATCCCGCGTATCGGCGCATCGATGACCAATTACGGCATGGCCGTGATCCGGCAGTTTGCCATGACCGGCGCCTATATCCTGAACCCGGCTGCCGCCATCGGGGCAAGCCGCGACAAGCTTTATGCCCATCAGCTCCTGGCCCGCGCCGGCATCGGCATGCCGTCCACCGCCTTTGCCCACTCGCCCAAAGACACCAAGACGCTGATCGAGCTCGTCGGCGGGGCGCCCCTGGTGGTGAAACTGCTCGAGAGCACGCAAGGCCGCGGCGTGGTGCTCGCCGACACGAAAAAGGCCGCCGAAAGCGTGATCGATGCCTTCCGGGGGCTGGAAGCCAATTTCATCGTGCAGGAATTCGTCAAGGAAGCAGGCGGGGCGGACATTCGCTGCTTTGTCGTCGGCGGCAAGGTGGTCGCGGCCATGAAGCGCCAGGCCTCGGCTGACGAGTTCCGCTCCAATTTGCACCGGGGCGGTACGGCAGAAAGCGTAAAGATCACCCCTGAAGAGCGTTCAACCGCGGTGCGGGCGGCCAAGGCGATGGGGCTCGCTGTCGCAGGGGTGGATCTGTTGCGCTCCAACTCGGGGCCGAAAATCCTCGAGGTCAACTCCTCACCGGGTCTGGAAGGTATTGAGCGCACCAGCCAGAAGGATGTCGCCGGCATCATCATCGAATACCTGGAAAGCCAGGTGCAAACGGTGACCCTGCCCCGCACGTCGCGCCGCAAGGGTGTGCTCAAGGCCTCCGACGCGCCGGAAAACACCGAGCTGAAGGTGATCGAGGCCAGCGGCAAGGCCAGCGAGGAAGCGGGCGAGTAAGCGCCGGCAAGAACAAGGGCCCGCAGCCGGGGAGAACTGCGGGCCCCTGGACATGCCGAACTCGCGGGGAGGGATCAGTTCGGCAGGATGACGGCGTCGATGACGTGGATCACGCCGTTGGAAGCGGCGATGTCAGCGGTGATGACATTGGCGCCATCAACCGTGATCGCACCGTCTTCACCGACCACGATGGTGACTTCAGAACCTTGCAGCGTCGCCAGATTGTAGCTCCCCGGCGCCACGCTGTCGGACATGTAGCTGCCTGCCACTACGTGATAGGTCAGCACGGCCTGAAGCTGGCCCTGGTTTTCCGGCAGAAGAAGCGTGTCGACCGTACCTTCAGGCAGGGCGGCAAACGCTTCATCGGTCGGGGCAAATACCGTGAACGGGCCTTCGCCTTTCAGCGCGTCGACCAGACCGGCTGCCTGAACAGCGGCCACCAGCGTGTTGAAATCATCCGCCGCGACAGCCGTGTCGACGATGTCAGAAGACGTGCGGTGATGGTCGGCGAGAACCGGAGCAGCCAGAAGGGCAGCGGCCGCGGCGGTCGAGGAAATGATAGCGGTCAGGCGCATAGGGGTCTTCTCCATTTCAGCTCTGATGCAAACGGCCGGGCGTCATGCCCGTGCCGCCAATACCATCGCGGTATCTGATATCGTATACGCGATACCGGAGGGAGCGGATCACACGAAATTGGAAAAATGAATCTGTTGGCAGTGGGGGCAAAAACTCTGCAACACCGGCCTCGCCTGAATAGAGACAGGCCAGATGCGATACTCTGCGCGCGGGCGGTAGCGAACGGCCGGTCAGCCTGCGGGCCTGTGATAAGGGGGAAAAGGAGCAGGCCGCTTAATGCAACGAAATTGTCGGTCGACCAGGGTGGCGGCTGCGCATGGGCCATCCAAACCTGACTGCATCAATCAACAACACTATGGGCGCGCCGACAAGAAGGGGCAGTCCGAATGGCGAAAAAACGAGGACGAACCACCCCGCCACCTGCCAGGGATCGTTGCCATCAAAACCGTACATTTGCATTCCGGTCCAACTGACGAACCAGAGAGCAAGCAGGAAACTCAGGATCCAGAATGCATACGCCAAACCGTAGGACCAGGCACCGATATTCCTGAAGAGCAGCACAACTATCGCGCGGGTCATCCACGCCGCGATCGGGGCCCAGACCCACCAGGCGATAGTAAACGCTGTTTCCATGTCATGACGATAACGCTTAGATGTGTACGACAGCAACGGGCACTTTGGGCGTCGGCCTCTAATGCCGATGGGTCAGGTCCTTGCTCCTGGAAATGGGATCGTTTGTCCATGACCGCGCGCCCGGCCTCGTGGCCGGAACCGACCCCGCGGACGCGGGGAGGACAAAAAGGATGGAGCGGGTGAAGGGAATCGAACCCTCGTCGTAAGCTTGGGAAGCTTCTGCTCTACCATTGAGCTACACCCGCGAGGGCTCTCGCCACGCCTGACCGATGTACGGTGAAGGCCCGCCGCGCGCAAGGGGCTGATGCCGGGCGGCACTGGCGGTGTGCGCCATTCACGCCTAGATGAGACAGCGTCACCGCCAAACGAGGATTCCCATGGCCGAAGCCCTGTCCAAAGCGCCCGAAGGCGAAACGCTGGAGCAAGCCTATGCGCGTGTGCGTGAAGAGATCGCCGCCATCGTGGCCGGTGAAACGAGCGAGACGGCGCGCTTTGCCACGGCAGCCTGCGTGCTCGTGCAGAACTTCGCCCCGCGCTTTTTCTGGACGGGCTTCTATGTCGTCGACCCGCTAAAGCCGGATGAGCTGGTGGTTGGCCCCTATCAGGGGACGCTCGGATGCCTGCGCATCCCGTTCGGCAAGGGCGTATGCGGCGCGGCAGCGGCCAGCGGCGAGACGCAGCTCGTCCCGGATGTACACGCCTTCCCCGGCCACATCGCCTGCGACAGCCGGTCGAACTCGGAGATCGTCGTGCCGGTGTTCCGGGCCGATGGCTCTCTGGCGGCCGTGCTGGATGTGGATTCAGAAAGCCTTGGCGCCTTCGGCCCGGAGGACAAGGACGGGCTTGAAGCGATCTGCAAGGTATTGCTGAGGCCCTAGAACAATCCGAGGATTTTCTTGCGCTTGCGCGGCGCTTCCGGTTCCGGGGTGCCGTCGGCCCAACCGGCATCCGCTTCTGGCGCCGCAGGCGCTACGGACCGCGCCTCACCGGAAAAGCCAGTATCGGCGCGTTCACCGGCAATGGCCGGTGCCGGCTGGGCCCTGGGGCGTTCCGGCGCGGCCGCCATGGGCGGTTCGGGCGTGCAGATATCGGCATCACACAGGGCATGACCGGCCACGCCGGGCGTGCTGAGGGGCAGAGGCGTGTAGGGCCCTTGCGTATCGGCAAGGCCGAGCTGGGTGCGCAACTCCATCCGGAATGCGCCTGCACGGGTCTCGATGCGGTGGCGGCGGTCGGCTTCCTCGAGCAGGCGCGACAGATCGGCCGGACGCGGCGCGCGTATCGCCATCGGGGTCTCGTGGCGCACCTTGGCCAGCGCGGCGCGGGCCTGATCAAGGTCCAGCCGGGACGGGTTGCGGTTCATGTCATTGCTCATCGGTCACGCATCCTTGAAGGCGGGCCATCAGGCTTTTCGAGCATACCATTCCAGACCGCCCGTTTGCGAGATCATCACCACATCCACATCGCCGCCCACCCCGGTCTGGGTCATGTGCAGGCTGCTCTTGAGGATGTTCAGCTCCACCAGTGCCTTGGAGGTTTCGGCAATCTGGCGCTTGCCGGACGCCGCGACGACCTGGATGAACGGATTGATGAATTCTTCCTGGCTGACCTGGTGGGCCGCCTTGATGAAATGGCCCGTCAGGGCGGGCAGCGAGCCTTGTCCGATACGCTCCATCACCGCGCCTGCCTCCTTCGGCTCCATGCCGGCCTCCCGCAAGGCGAGTTCGGCGGCAGCCTCATTGGTGATGAGGTTCATCGAGATCATCATGTCGAACATGAGCGGATGGATACCGCGCAGGAAGGCATGGGTCATGTCGGCCTGCGCGAAGGTGCGCAGGAAGGCGTTCGGCCCGTCATCGACGCCCACCGCCGTCGTCTCGTCATGGGCGCGCTTGATCACGCCGTCCACGAGGATGGAGGCATAGTGGTGGACATAGACCGGAAAGATGTCACTGGAACCAAAGCCCGCGAATACCAGCCCGGCATAGGGCTCCAGGAAGGCCGGCTTGGTGACGATCATGTAGGCAAAGTCGAACAGGCGCGCGCGCATCGCCTCTTCCTGCCCGAATGAGCCCAGCGCGTCGGCGATCAGCTGGTCGAGCATCGGGCCGAAGAGTTCGTAGAAGCGCTCCCGGGTGAGATGGGAAAACACCTCCAGATCGGCGCGCGGCCGGCCGTTCTCGTCATTGGCCAGGTGGCTGCGATAGAGCTCCAGCGCCGCCTCGAAGGCTTCAGCATCGTCGCTGTAGCCAGCGCCGGGATAGCTGGCCATGGCGCGGGCATGGTTCATCAGGGTGAGGAACGCCGCGCGCATCAGCTCCTCGAACTCCTCGCGCTCCTCGCGCTCGGGGAAAAGCTTGCGGTTGCCATCCACGAAAGCGAAGAACGCCTTGGCGCACTCGGCCACGCTCTGGAACTCGGCGCTGCCGTGCTTCTGGCGGAAGGCATGGGCGATCTGCGACCAGGACCGGCCCAGCACATCGCCGCGCGAATAGACCATCAACGCAACCGAGCCGTTGAGCGGCAGTATCTTCTCCGCCTCCAGCGTGACAACCGGATCGGGCCCGCCGCCATAGGTGACAGCACTGTCCGCAGCCAGCGCCACCGCCTGCCGGTTCATGATCATCACTTCAGATGTCATCGGCCCACTTTCCCCACCGGCGGACGTCTTGCCGCTCCGGCCCTCTTACGGTCCCTCTGCCGCCCTCAGGGCGGTCCGTTAACAGAAGGTTAGCGCACAAAATCCGGCAATGTTAAGGACATTCACGCCTGTTAACCGTCATTGGACCCGGTCCCTGTGCGCTAAATGACACGCCGCGCTGTCTTACGGGCTGTGATCAGGGCTGCTGGCGGGCCGGCTGGCGCTCCAGCCAGTGATCCACCGACCAGCGCCCTGGCCCTGCCAGCACGAAATGCAGCGGGATGAAGACGAGGACGAGGGCCGGCCACCAGTTGCGGAAATCCCCGCCCCAGTGGACCATCGCCAGCGCCACCACAAAGTTGAACACCATGACCAGGCTGGCCAGCCGCGTGAGCGCGCCCACAAGGATCAGCGCTCCGCAGATGAACTGGGCGTAGACCGAGAGCGGGGCCATCAGCTCCGGCATGATGAAGCCGTGATGGCCGACAAAGCCTACGAACTCGGCCATGCGCTCCGCGGACAGGACGTTGTCCAGCGTCTCCCACATCAGGAAGCTGCCTACCAGCAGGCGCAGCGCCAGCAGACCGATATCAGGGTGAAAGCCCAGCGGGCGCAGGAACAGGATGGATCTGAGCATGATGGGTCCTCCCGGTGAAACGGTGCTCACCCTTCAGGCAGAAACCGCGTGTCGATATCGAGCGGATTGAGCCTTCCGGGCCGGGCCCTGATCGCCCAGCGTAATACCAGAACGGTCAGTACAGCAATCAATGCCAGCTTGATCCAGACGACCATCCCCCCAAGCCCGAATGTCATGATCGCATATGCAACGAGCAGCAGCGTGGCAGCCGCGAGCCCGGCCTGTGCGCCGTAGGACACCATGCCGGTGCCGCCGCGATATTTCGCATCGGGCCGGGCAGCACGGGCGAAACTCAACGGCGCCGCGGACAAAGCAGGCATATTCAGGCGAGCGTGCCGAAAAGCGGCCAATGCCCTCAAAATGCATGTTGTCGACCACAATGGTATCGCCGCTAGCATTATGACGGAATACGAACCGCACCGAGTAGCGCTCCGGCTTCAGCCGGCTGGGAGAATGGCCGGCAATGACGACGCTCAGGGCATGCCATGGCAGCATGCGCACCTGGCCGTCCGGCCAGACCTCCTGCAGGCCGTCAGGGTCCGCAATCCATATCCGTTCGCCCTTCTCAAAGGCATTCAGGCGGGCGCTGAAACGGACCTGCTCCATGGGTCGGGGCGCCTTATCGTTCCGGCCCCAAATGCCGGTCGAAGAAGGCCATCTGCGCCTTTAGAAGGTGTATCTGCAAGGGCGGCGGGCGGATGCCGTGGCGCTGGCCGGGATAGGTCATCATCTCGAACAGCTCGCCGCGCTCCTGCAGCTCCGCGAAAAGACGCGTGGAGTGATCGAAGGTGACATTGTCGTCGGCCATGCCGTGAATGATGAGCAGCGGCGTCTCATAGCCATCAAGATGGGCAAACACCGACCCGGCCTCATACCCGTCGGCATTCTCCTGCGGGGTGGACATGAAGCGCTCGGTATAGTGGGTGTCGTAGAGCGCCCAGTCGGTGACCGGCGCGCCGGCTATCCCGGCGGCAAACCGGCCCGGCGCCTGCAGCGTGGTCATCAGCGTCATGTAACCGCCATAGGACCAGCCCCACAGGCCGACCCTGTCAGCGTCCACAAAGTCTCGCGCCTGCAGCCAGTCGAGACCGGCGAGCTGGTCCTCGACCTCCAGAATGCCCATGCGCAGATGCAGGGCGGCCTCGAAGGCATGGCCGCGGTTTGAGCTGCCCCGGTTATCAACCTTGAAGAGGACGTAGCCGGACTGGACGAGGATCTGGTCACGCAAGGACTGCCAGCCCGTTGTCACGGTCTGCACGCCGGGTCCGCCGTAAACCTGGACGATGGCGGGGCAAGGCGTGGATGCGGTGCAGTGGTCCGGGCGGTACATCTGCCAGTGCAGGTCGGTCACACCGTCGGCGGCCGTCAGCGTGCCGTATTCAGGGCGTACGTGGGCCGCGAGATACGGCGCGTACGGGTGGGTATCGTTCAGCGGGTTTTCTTCCACCCAGGCGATCCGCTCGCCTTCCATGGCATAGAGCGCGGTGTGGGGCGGGGTCTCGATATCGGAATAGGTGCCGATAAAGCCGGAGCCGCCGGAACCGACGGTAACGCTCCAGCGGCCTTCACCACTGGTGATGCGCGCCGGCGCGCCGCCCTCGAGGCCTACCGAATAGAGATGGCGCTCCAGCGGGGTGTCCATCCAGCCGGAGAACCAGACAGTGCCTGCGTCTTCGTCCACCGCCTCAATGCTGTCGACGACCCAGTCACCGGCGGTGACGTCACGCGCCGTGCCGTCTGCTGTGACATGGCGGATATGACGAAAGCCTGACTGCTCGGTGAGATAGAGCAGGCCGCCATCGGCCAGCGGGTGAAGGTCGTGGTCGAGATTGATCCAGGTGTCAGCGGCCTCGGTAATCCGTCGGCCGCGGTTCTCCGCGCCGGTGCGCGGATCGAGCGCCAGCAGGTCCCACTGCGTCTGCGCACGGTTCTGGCGCTGCACCCAGAGCGTCCCGCCCGACCGGCTCCAGTTGACGCGGTTGAGATAGATATCGGTCTCGGCACCCAGGTCCATGTCGGTGACTTCGCCGGAGGCGAGGTCAATCACATGCAGGGTCACAAGCGCGTTGGGCGTGCCGGCACGCGGATAGCGCTGCTCGGACACGGAGACGCCCTCGGCGCTGATACCAAAGCGCTCCACAATCATCACCGGTGTCTCGTCGACACGGGCGACTGCAATGCGGCTGTCGTCGGGTGACCACCAGTAGCCGGTATAGCGGCTCATCTCCTCCTGGGCGACGAACTCGGCCATCCCCCAGCTGATCGCGCCGCCGCCTTCGGTCGTCAGCGGCCGCTCCTCGCCGGTCGCAAGGTCATGCACCCAGAGGTTCTGCTCGCGGATGAAGGAGACAAATCCGCCGCGCGGACTCACCTTGGCGTCGGTCTCGAACTCTTCAGTCTCGGTCAGGCGCCGCGCCTCGCCGCTTGCCACGTCCACGTAGAAGACGTCGCCATCAAGGGGCACCAGAACGGCCGCCCCCGTCTCGTCCCACTGATAGGTGACAACGCCGCTCGATGTGATGCGCGCACGCTCGCGGAACTGGATCTCGGCTTCCGTCAGCTCACGCTCTTCTGGGGCAAGCTGGCGCGCATCGACGAGCACGTAGGCCTCGCCGGTGTCCACATCCATCGCCCAGAGATCCTGCACCGTGCGGTCATCCGCCTTGGCGCGCAGGAAGCTGATCCGGCTGCCATCAGGCGAAAAGCGCACCGCACGCGCCGTCGGTCCCGTCAGGTCCGGCGAGCCGTAGAGCCGCTCGATCGTCAGGCGTTCGCCCGTCTGGTCAATGACCGGCGTCGCCGCCTCCTGACAGGAAGACACAGCCAGGGAAGCGGGCAGAAGGGCAAGGAGGGCAGCGCGCATGAAAAACGTCCGGTCAGTTGAAACTGACCGGACGCTACAGGGCTGATCGTATTATGGCCAGTGGGCCTAAGCTCACCCCGCCTCGCGGAAATTGTCCACGTCGAGATCGTATTCGCGCACCTTGCGATAGAGCGTGGAGCGGCCAAGCCCCAGCCTACGGGCAACCTCCGCCATGCGGCCCGAATAGGTTTCGATGGCAAAGGCGATGAGATCACGCTCGATGGATTCCAGGGGGCGCAAATGCCCGCCCTCATCGGTGATGTCCACGGGGAAGGCGTGCACCTGACCGTTGGATGCCAAACCTGGCTCATCCACCGGCTCAGGCGGCGCTGCCGTGGCGGCAACAGGAACCAGACGCTCGGGCTCTGCCTGACGCAAGGTGGGATTGAGGCCGGAAATCTGCGGGAAGTCCTCAGGGGTGAGATAGTCGCCATCACACAGCACCACGGCGCGGAAGACCGCGTTTTCCAGCTGGCGCACATTGCCCTTCCAGTGATGGCGGGCGAGCATGTCCATGGTTTCCGACGTGGCGTCCAGGACAGACTTGCCTTCCTGCACGTTGAACCGGGCAATGAAGTGACGCACCAGAGCCGGAATGTCGTCCGCACGCTCCGACAGGCTGGGCACTTCGATCGGAAACACGTTCAGGCGGTAGAACAGGTCTTCGCGGAATGCGCCGGATTTCACCTGCTCGGCCAGATCGCGGTTCGTCGCCGAGATGATGCGCACATCCACCTTTACCGGCTTCTTGCCGCCGACAGGGTCGACCTCGCCTTCCTGCAGGGCGCGCAGGAGCTTGACCTGCATCTCCAGCGGCAGCTCGCCGATTTCATCGAGGAAGAGCGTGCCGCCATCAGCCTCCTGGAACTTGCCCATATGCTTGGCGACAGCGCCGGTGAAGGCGCCCTTCTCGTGGCCGAAGAGCGTCGATTCCACAAGATTTTCAGGAATCGCGCCGCAATTGACCGCCACGAACGGACGCCCGGCCCGGTCCGATGCCGCCATGATCGAGCGCGCAACCAGCTCCTTGCCGACGCCGCTTTCTCCCGTGATGAGGATGGGAATGTTCGACTTCGCGGCGCGCTCGCCCAGACGCACCACCTGACGCATGGCGGGCGCCGAGGCGATCATGTCGGAAAAGCCGAGCTGGCCGGACTGAGCACGCTTGAGGCGCGTCACTTCACCAGTCAGCTCCCTCACCTTGAAGGCATTACGGATGGAGACCGCAATCCGCTCCGGGCTGGCCGGTTTGACGAAGAAGTCCACCGCACCGGCACGCATGGCCTTCACGACAGTCTCGATGCCGCCATGGGCGGTAAGAACGATGACCGGCAGATCAGGCTCGCGTGCCTTGATGAGCTCCAGCGTCTCCTGACCGTCCAGGCCCGGCATCACCAGATCCAGCAGGACGACATCAATGCCGCCGCGCTTGATGCGCTCCAGCCCCGCCTCGCCGCTTTCTGCGGTTTCGGGATGGTGCCCCTGCTTCTCGAGGACCGCCTGCATCAGGCGGCGTTGCGTCGGATCGTCATCGACGATCAGAATTCTCTTGGCCATCTCACCCACACCTTTATTGCCCACCTTGAGAGCATGCCTGGCCTTTGTGACTGCCCCGCAGTTTTCTGCGTGAGCCGCCGGGCTCTTGTTGTGCACGCCCCCTTTGATGCGCACCGTTATGGGACACTTCCGGTTAAGGTCACGTGTAGAGCATGGTGAGAATTGGTTAGGGTAAATAGAGGGTTAGCAGAGTCTGAAGATACATGTCAGGCGGGTCGATTGACGCGCCCGCACCTGCGGCCTACCCAATGCCCTTCCCTCCGGCGGCTACACCCGTCCGCCAACCTCATTCGGAAAGCGCGCAATGTCCGAAAGCGAACGCCCCCCCGCCCCGCTCGCCGCGCTGCGCGGCAAACCTCTGGCAGGGCCGGGCTGGTTTGCCGATGCGCTGGCCACACCATTCGAGACGGGAACGGTGAGCCGGCTTGATACAGACCTCTCCTGGAAGGCCTGGGGGGAGCGCGGCGCACCGGGCCTGATACTGGTTCACGGAGGCACGGCCCACAAAGGCTGGTGGGATGCGATTGGGCCTTTCCTCGCCGCCGAGGGCTATCGTGTGGTCGCGCCCGATCTTGCCGGAATGGGCGATAGCGGCTGGCGCGACACCTATTCCATGGAGGATCACGCACAGGACGTTCTTGCTGCCGCTGAAGCGGGCGGGGCGTGGGACGCGGGAAGGCCGGTCCTGGCCGGGCACTCGTTCGGCGGGTTCGTCACCCTGTCGGCTGCCATCTCGTGCGGCAGCGAGCTGAAAGCCGGCATCATTCTCGATAGCCCGATCCGCCCGCAGACCGAGCAGCGCGAGGGATCGCCGCCACGCCGCGGCGGGCGCATCTACGCCGATACGGCAACCGCGCTGGCACGCTTCCGCCTGTTGCCGGACCAGCCATGCGAGCATCTCTGGCTGCTCGACCACATTGCGCGCGGCTCACTCAAAGAGGCCGAAGGCGGCGCGACCTGGAAGTTTGATCCGGACCTGTGGGCAAAGCTGGCCTGGGAACGCCGCGACCCTGAAAAGGCCGCTGCAGCCCTGCAGTGCCCCCTCGCTTTCGTGCGGGGCGTCAACTCCCGGCTGATGCAGGCGGAGACCTGGAACTATATGCGCGGCGTGTTCACGGCCTCACCTTTTGTCAGCGTTCCGGAAGCGCGCCACCATCTCATCCTGGACCAGCCGCTGGCGGTTGCAGGTGTGCTGCAGGCGCTGGTGGAGGGCTGGGCTACGGCGCGCTGAATACCGGCCGGGCAATAGTCTTGGCCACACGCCAAACCCATGCTACTTGCCTTTCAAATCCACCGTTACGATCAACCGGAGTGCTGAGATGGCATCGAATTACACCCGCGGCGAGATGGACATTTCCGAGCAGCACAGCATGTATATCGGCGTGATCAAGGTCGGTGTTTCCTGCACGCTGATCACGGCCTATGCGCTGGCCTTTCTCACCTTTGCCTTTGCTGCGGGCACGAGCTGGTTCACCTCGCTGGGCATCGCCCTGGCCATCGGCGTTATCGGCGGCGTCATCATGAAGCAGAGCGCCTGGTACTGGGTGGTCACAGTCGTACTGACGGTGCTGACCGCGATCATCGGTCTGGCAATCGCTGTTTTCACCGGCTAGCCCGCCCGCATTAACCAATTTCGCCTTTGCGCGATTGCGAGATTCGCGCATTGTGACCCCCTGAGCTTTCCCTTCCGCGGGCAGACAGGACGTCACGATGCGCATAGCCGTTCTTACCGAAACCTATCCTGGCGAAGCCCGTGTCGCTGCAACGCCTGATTCGGTGAAGGCGCTGGTCAAGGCTGGCGCCAGCGTCTCGGTAGAAAAGGGCGCAGGGCTGTCGGCCAGCGTCACCGATGCCGCCTTCGAGGCCGCGGGCGCGAAATGCGTTACCCGCGCCGCCGCCATCAAGGCTGGCGAACTGTTCCTGACCGTGCGCCGCCCCGATGTGGCAACCCTTGCCAAGCTGCCCAAGGGTGCCGTGCTGGTCGGCCTGCTTGATCCTCATGACGACAAGGATTTTGCCAAAGCCTGCGCCGATGCGGGCGTCAACGCTCTGGCGATGGAATACACGCCGCGCATCACGCGCGCCCAGTCCATGGACGCGCTCTCCTCACAATCCAATCTGGCTGGCTATCGCGCCGTTATCGAGGCGGCAGGGCTCTATGGCCGCGCCTTCCCGATGATGATGACCGCTGCGGGCACTGTTGCCGCCGCCAAGGCCTTCATCATGGGCGCGGGCGTTGCCGGCCTGCAGGCTATCGCCACCGCGCGCCGTCTGGGCGCCATCGTGTCGGCCAATGATGTGCGCCCCGCCGCCAAGGAACAGGTCGGCTCGCTGGGTGCAAAATTCATCGCGGTCGAGGACGAGGAGTTCAAGGCAGCGGAAACCGCTGGCGGCTACGCCAAGGAAATGAGCGCGGAATACAAGGCCAAACAGGCCGAGCTGGTCGCCGCCCATATCGCCAAGCAGGACATCGTGGTGACGACCGCGCTGATCCCCGGCCGTCCTGCCCCGCGCCTCATCACCAAAGCCATGGTGGAGACGATGAAGCCGGGCTCGGTCATCATCGACATCGCCGCCGGTACAGGCGGAAACTGTGAGCTGACCAAGGCTGACGAGATTGTCGAGCATGGCGGGGTCAAAATCGCAGGCTTCACCAATCTGCCCGCGCGCCTGGCCGCCGACGCCTCGCAGCTTCTGGCCAAGAATTTCGTCAACCTCGCCCCGCTCCTTCGCGGCGAGGATGGCGCACTCTCGCCTCAATGGGAGGACGAGATCATCAAGGGGATGACGCTGACGCGTGACGGCGCGGTCGTACATCCTTCACTGGGAGGGTGAGACCCATGAAACGGCGTATCACGCAGATCATTTTTGCCGGTGTTGCCATCATCACGCTGAGCGCGTTCGCCGCAGCAGCAGTATTCCTCGGCTAGCAGACAAACGGGCCTGTTGACGGGCCGGAGTGAGACGTATGGAAGCCATTGATCCGAACATCTACAGGCTGGCGATTTTCGTGCTCGCCATCTTCGTGGGCTATTACGTGGTGTGGTCGGTTACCCCGGCCCTGCACACGCCGCTGATGAGCGTGACCAACGCCATCTCCTCGGTGATCATTGTCGGCGCGCTCCTGGCCGCCGGAGCCACCGCCATCGGGCCGGACAGCCGGTTTGCGCAAGGCACGGGCCTGCTCGCCGTGCTGCTCGCCTCGATCAATATTTTCGGCGGCTTCCTCGTCACCCAGCGCATGCTGGCCATGTACAAGAAGAAAGAGCGGCCTGCGGCAGCGCCCAAGGAGTCCGGTGAATGACCCCCAATCTTGCCGCCCTGTTCTATCTCGGCTCGGGCATTCTCTTCATTCTGGCGCTGCGCGGGCTGTCGAGCCCTGAAACCTCGCGCCAGGGCAATTATTTCGGCATGGCGGGCATGGCGATTGCCATCACCACCACGCTCCTGATGCTCAATATCGGCTTTACCGGCTTTATCGTGATCGCCGGCGCGATAGCCATTGGCGGCACGATTGGCGCGGTCGTCGCGCGCCGTATCGCCATGACGGCCATGCCCCAGCTGGTCGCCGGTTTCCACTCGCTGGTCGGCCTGTGCGCGGTGCTGGTCGCCGCCGCCGCGCTCTATGCGCCCACCGCGTTCGGTATTGCTGACGAGACAGGCAATCTGAAGGCGCTGTCCCTCATCGAGCTAGGCATCGGCACGGCAATCGGCGCGATCACCTTCTCCGGCTCCATCATCGCCTTCCTGAAGCTGCAGGGCATCATGTCCGGCGCGCCTCTGGTGTTCAAAGGCCAGCACTGGCTCAATCTTGGTCTTGGCATCGCGACGGCAGTCTTCATCGCGTTTCTGGTCGCTTCGGGCGGTGACGCGAAAATGGCATTCTGGATCGTCGCCGTACTGGCGCTCGCGCTCGGCGTACTGCTGATCGTGCCGATTGGCGGCGCGGACATGCCCGTCGTCGTCTCCATGCTCAACTCATACTCGGGCTGGGCTGCTGCCGCGCTCGGCTTCACGCTGGAGAACACCGCGCTTCTGGTCACCGGCGCGCTTGTAGGCTCGTCGGGCGCGATCCTCTCCTACATCATGTGCAAGGGGATGAACCGCTCCTTCATCTCGGTCCTGCTGGGTGGATTTGGCGGCGAGAGCGTTGCGTCCTCGGCGGCTGATACCGGCGGGCGCATCGTCAAGCAGGGCTCGGCCGAGGACGCCGCCTTCATCCTGAAGAATGCCGGCAAGGTCATCATCGTGCCGGGCTATGGCATGGCGGTGGCGCA
>ERZ869909.2076-NODE-2076-length-14407-cov-4.094836_pt1 | contig 14407 bp, 7 predicted proteins | sample MGYA00520892_ERZ869909 | MGnify/ENA primary metagenome ERZ869909 (study PRJEB32215, sample SAMEA104723947) | bioreactor metagenome | biome: bioreactor; feature: anaerobic bioreactor; material: water | place: China | collected 2015-03-12 ... | reverse complement strand
CAGTGTGTCCAGTCTTCGTATCCGGCCTTTAGCGTCTGCTCGATCAGAAGCCCTCTGAAGCCTGAGCAGTCGATGAAGAGCTCACCTTCCACGCGCTGGCCGCTTTCCAGCTCGACGCTCTCGATGAAGCCGTCCTCGCTGCGCTGGTGGACCTTCACGATCTTGCCTTCCTGGCGCTTCACCCCGCGTGCCTCGGAATAGCGGCGCAGAAAGCGCGCATAAAGCGAGGCATCAAAATGGAAGGCGTAGGCGATGCGCGAAAGGGGTGAATTGCCTGCATTCACCGGCCGCATGAAGCGGTTCTGGCTCGCCGCGACCGAGGTCAGCGAGTAATCGGTCACAAGGCGCGGATCGCCACCATGCATCATGCGCAGCCAGTAGGCGTGGAAGGAGACGCCTTCCATGTCTACGCCGAACGGGCCGAACGGGTGGAAATAGGTGTGGTTCTTCCGGCCCCAGTCGACGAACTCGATGCCCAGCTTGAACGAACCTTGCGTCTCGCGGACGAAATCGTCCTCATCCAGCCCCAGCATGCGGTTATAGATATTGATCTGCGGGATGGTGGCCTCGCCCACACCGACAATGCCGATCTCTTCGGATTCAACGAGCGTGATGTCGGCATAGCGCGGGCCGAGAATTTTCGCCAAAGCAGCTGCCGTCATCCAGCCGGCCGTGCCGCCGCCCACAATCACGATTTTGCGTATCCGGTTCCCGTCCATTTCGTCCCCTCAGGCGGCCTCTGGTGCGCGGCAATGCTGATTGATGAAGTCGGCGTGCAGTGGCATGGAGCCGGCGGCACCGCGCACCATGGCGCGTATCTCTTCCAGCGCGCCGGCTACATCCTCCACCGGCGCGGTATCGACCAGCGGGTCGTAGCCGTCCGGCATCACGTTCTGGCCCAGCAAGACCGCATACCAGCTGGCTTCGGCGAAGAGTTCATCCTCATAGCGGAAGAGGCGGCCTTTGCAGCGGAAGAGGTCGAGCTTGCGCGCCAATGTCTCTGGGATAGCCATATGACGGCAAGCATCCCAGAGGGGCACGCCTTCGCGCTCATTGGCGTGATAATGCAGGATGATGAAGTCACGGATGAACCTGATCTGCTGGTCGGTCAGCCGATTATATTCATCAATCTCGACGTTCGAAAAACCGTTATCGGGGAAGAGCGCCAGAAGCCGCGCAATCCCGCTCTGGATGAGGTGGATGGAGGTGGATTCCAGCGGTTCGAGGAAGCCTGAGGCGAGGCCCAGCGCCACCACATTCTTCACCCAGGCTTTCTTGCGTCTGCCGGTAACGAAGCGCAGCGGGCGCGGATCGGCCAGCGCCTCGCCATCGAGATTGGCCATCAGCTTGGCCGCGGCCTCGTCGTCGGAAATGAACTGGCTGGAATAGACATAGCCATTGCCGATGCGGTGCTGGAGCGGGATGCGCCATTGCCAGCCTGCTTCTCTGGCCGTTGAGCGCGTGTAGGGCGTAAACTCGCCATCCCCGTGGGCGCAGGGCACGGCGACTGCCCGGTCGCAGGGCAGCCAGTGTGTCCAGTCTTCGTATCCGGCCTTTAGCGTCTGCTCGATCAGAAGCCCTCTGAAGCCTGAGCAGTCGATGAAAAGCTCGCCTTCCACGCGCTGGCCGCTTTCCAGCTCGACGCTCTCGATGAAGCCGTCCTCGCTGCGCTGGTGGACATTTACGATCTTGCCTTCCTGGCGCTTCACCCCGCGTGCCTCGGAATAGCGGCGCAGGAAGCGCGCATAAAGCGAAGCGTCGAAATGATAGGCCCAGTGAAGCTGGGTGACAGGATTGCGGTGTTGCGGCGCTATACCGCCAAACCGGTTCTGGCAGGCTGCCGTGGCGCACAGATTGTACTCGGCGAAATCGGCGGCCTGCCCGAGGCTACGCAGTTTCAGCCAGTACTGGTGGAACTTCACCGCATTCATGTCCGCGCCGAATGGGCCGAACGGGTGGATGTAGCGATGGCCGGGCCGGGTCCAGTCCACGAACTCGATGCCGAGCTTGTAGCTGCCTTGCGTGGCTTTCAGGAATTCACGCTCATCAATCCCCAGCACTTCGTTGAACTGGCGGATGGGCGGGATGGTCGCTTCGCCGACGCCGACAATCCCGATCTCGTCGGATTCGATGAGCGTGATCTCAGTGACACCATTGGCGATGAGGCGGGAGAGGGCGGAGGCGGCCATCCAGCCCGCCGTGCCGCCGCCGACGATTACCACCTGTCTTATGGGCGCGCTCATGAGCGGCCCCCGTGCAGCTGGGCCAGCATGTCGCCATGGGCTGGCAGGCGCTGGGCTGTGTTGGCGACAAGCTGGCGGATATGCTCGCATCGCTGCTTCAGCGCGGTCTGGTTCAGGCCGTTGGCCAGCGGATCATGGTCGCGCGGCTGAACCCTGGCGGCGATGAAGGCGGCAGCCCACATCGCCTCGTCATAAAGCCCATCCTCGCTGCGCGGAATGCGGCCTCTGGCGTCAAAGAGCGCCCTGTGGCGGGCAAACTCTGCAGAACGTTCCAGCGTGCGGGCGGCCTTCCAGGGCGTCTCTGTACGCGTCTGGGCGGTGTAGAAGAGGGCTGCCAAGTCGCGGGCCGAGCCGGTCTCGGCGGCGAAGACGCGGTTGTATTCGCGCGCTTCCACCCCACCGCCATCCCTGTGCGGGACAAGTTTCAGGAAGCGCAAGGCTGCACTGGCGGCCAGATAGTGCTCGGCGCTAGCCGATGGGTCGGGGACACAGGCGGCCGCGCCGATGGCGAGGCAGTTGACCTTCCACGGCGTCTCCCGCCTGCCGGGATTGAAGGCGGACACGTCCGCCTTGCCGCCCAGGCGCGTTATGGCGTCGGCGTCGTCCATTTCGCTCGAGGCGAAGATGAGCTGGCTGGCCATGACCCCGTAGAGCGGCACGCTGCGCTGCCAGCCTCCGCTCAAAGCCTCATTGCGGGTCAGGGGGGCAGGCGGGACGCTGTGATCGGCGATGGCACTGGCGATCCGGTCGAGGCCTGGCACCGCCCAGCTTTCCCATGCCACGCCCAGCACGCCCGATATCAGCGCCGCGCGCTCACCCGTGGCATCGATAAAGAGGTCAGCGCTGATCTTGCGGTTATCGGCCAGCACGGCGGCGCATAGCCTGCCATCTGCACCGCGGTCTGCCGATACCACACGGCCTTCCACTGTCTGCACACCGGCCTTCAAGGCTGCGTCCCGCAGATGCCGGGCATAGCCCGCAGCTTCCAGATGGAGGCCGAAATCGAGTGTCGAAAGTATAGAGGCCGGGTCCGGTGAGGGCGGCGCAAACCGCCCGAGCCGCGCCGCTTCTCCGGCCAGCGAGAAGCCAGCGAGGTCCATATCGGGCACGCGGGTGCCCAGCCGCAGTAATTGCTGGTGGAAGCGCACAGGGCCGAGATCCGCTCCGGTATCGCCATAGGGCAGGATCGCCGCGCCGCCGGATGTCCAGCCGGTATAGCTCTCGCCCAGCTTGAAGCTGCCGCGTGCCGCCCGCAGCGCCGCGATGTCATCAACGCCTAGCGCATGATGGTGGTCCTGAACGCCGGGCAGGGTAGAGAGCGCGAGGGTGTGACCGCCAAGGCTCTCATCCGCCCCGTCATCAACCACGCTGATCTGCGTGCCGAGGGGGAGAAGCGTGCGCGCAGCGGCCAGCGCAAACATCCAGCCTGCCACCCCGCCGCCGGCAATGAGGATATGTGCCGGTCCGCCGCTCATCGTTCAGCTTGCCGCGCTTGCAGGTGGACGGGTCATGCCGATGGCAACCCCGTGATGAGGCAGGGTTTCAGCGAGTGCCGCGATCTCGGTCTTCATGCGGGTAAAACGTGCCCGCGCTGCGTCTTCCGGTATGGCGTGCGCCAGCGGGTCGAAACGCCTCGGCAGGATACGCTGGCCGATATAGACCGCGATCCAGCTGGGCGGCAGGAAGACACCGTATTCATAGGAGGTGGGTACGCCGCGCTCGCGGAACAACTCCATCTTCCATGTGAGCGAGTCCGGAATATCCATGGTCCGGCAATAGTCCCAGAAGGGCGTGTCGTCCCGTTCCGTCGCGTGATAGTGCAGGATCAGGAAATCGCGAACCCGCTCGTATTCCATACTCATGGAGCGGTTGAACTCTTCCGCGTCCGCCGGATCCCACGCGCCGGTGGGGAAGAAGTCCAGCAGATACCCAAGCGCCACCTGGATGAGGTGGATGGAGGTGGATTCCAGCGGCTCAAGGAAACCGCTGGCAAGGCCTATCGCGACGCAGTTCTTGCTCCATTGCTGGCGGCGCTTGCCGGTCAGGAAGCGCAGACGGTTGGGCTCGGCGAGTGCCTCGTTCTCCAGCGCGTCCATCAGAATGTCTTCTGCGCGCGCATCATCCATGAAAGCGCTTGAGTAGACATGGCCGTTGCCGACACGGTGCTGCAGCGGAATGCGCCAGCACCAGCCCGCCTCCTGCGCGGTGGCGCGGGTGAAGGGCGGCAGCTCGTGCGTGGAGGCGCTCGGCAGGGCAATGGCGCGGTCACAGGGCAGCCAGTGTGACCAGTCCTCGTACCCGGCTTTGAGCGCCTGCTCGATGATCAGCCCGCGGAAACCGGAGCAGTCGACGAATAGATCGCCTTCGATGCGTTCTCCGCTCTCCAGCGTGATGGCCGTCACGAAGCCGGTCTCCCCGTCCAGAGCAACATCCACGACTCGCCCTTCGGTACGCTTCACGCCGCGCGCTTCGGAAAAGCCGCGCAAAAAGCGCGCATAGAGAGCCGCGTCGAACTGGTAGGCATAGGAGAAGGTGGACAGGAGCGAGCCCATATCCGTCGTTGGGCGTGCAAAGCGCTCGCGCCGTGCCATCTGGATCGGCAGGGAATAATCGTCGATCGGCCCCATGGCCGCCTCGCCGCCCAGCCTTTGCCAGTGATGGTGGAAGCTTACAGTGTCGTCCGGATGGCCGTAATCGCCGAAAGGGTGAATATACCTGTCGCCCTTGCGCGCCCAGTTGTGGAACTCGATGCCTAGCTTGATCGTGGCCTTGGTGTCTTTAAGGAAGCCCGCCTCATCAATCCCGAGCGTCTGGTTGAAATGACGGATATGGGGCAGGGTGGATTCACCGACTCCGACAGTGCCAATCACCTCCGATTCGACCAGTTCGATCGCGATTCCGGTGCCTTTCAGGCTGTGCGAGAGTGCAGCGGCCGCCATCCAGCCGGCGGTGCCGCCGCCGACAATGAGGACCTTTGATATCTGCCTCCCCGGCGTACTCATGGGCGTCGCCCTTATCTAATTGTCTGACAAAGCTATGCGTGTGCCAGTCTTTGCCGGGCATCCTATTCACGCTTGCGCGATGCGGTCAACGCAGGGCGGCTTGGCCGCGTGGCGGGTTTGCGATGCCAGGCGAAATTTTTTGTTTGGTAGGACGGAAAGGGTTGCAGGTGGACCAATGTTGCGCTACGGGTTTATTAATCAGACATAAGCGCCAAACCAAAATGGTAGCGCTAACATAAAAAATATAAACGAACATAAGGGGAGGGAAGTCTGATGTTTGTATCGTTTGAGGAGAAGTGCGTCCGCCGTCAGCTGTCCACGCACGAGCGCTTGTTATCGGGCGCGTCGGCCATTGTGTTGGCGGCCTGTATGTTTACCGGGCCGGCCCTGGCCCAGGTCCAGGACGAGGAAGATGATGGCGCCGAGGCCTCAACGGCCGAAGTGATCATCGTCACGGGCTTCCGTGCCAGCCTGCAGACCTCGCAGGATATCAAGCGCGACTCGGAAGTGTTCGTAGACTCGATTACCGCCCAGGACATCGGCGCTCTGCCGGATCGTTCCGTCACCGAGGCGCTTCAGCGTGTTCCCGGTGTGTCGATAGACCGCTTCCAGGCGGGCGTGGACCCGGATCACTTCTCGATTGAGGGCAGCGGTGTGGTTGTCCGCGGCCTGACGTGGGTCCGCTCGGAACTTAACGGGCGCGACACGTTCAGCGCCAATAATGGCCGGATACTCAGCTTCGCCGATGTGCCGGCCGAACTCCTCGGCGGCGTCGATGTGTTCAAAAACCAGTCCGCCGATATGGTCGAGGGCGGCATTTCGGGCAGCGTGAACCTGCGCACCCGCGTGCCGTTTGACTCATCCGGGCGCATGATTGCGGCCTCTGTCGAGGGTAGTTATGGCGACTTCTCGGAAGAGTGGAAGCCGACCGTATCTGCGCTGTTTTCTGATCGTTGGGAAACCGCAAATTCCGGCGAGTTTGGCTTTCTGATCAATTATGTGAACTCGCAGCTCAGCGCGCGCAGCGATGGCCAGCAGATTTCCAATTTCGGCCAACGCACCCTTTACGATAATGGTGACGTGATCAATGACGGCTCGGCCTCGCCGGTCGGTACGGTCTGGTTCCCCCGGGGTGCGGCGTTCCGGACTCAGGATTTCGAGCGCGAGCGTGAAGGCATCGGTGCGGCAGCTCAGTGGCGTAGCCCGGACAGGACCATTGAGGCGACCGCGCAGTTCCTTCGTTCGGACTCCCGGCAGGCATGGACCGAGCACGCGATCGAAATCGCGACCGACAACGTGGCCGATCAAGGCGACTCCCGTGCCTTCCCCGGCACCACGCTTTCCTTCGGCCCGGACGGCGTGTTTACGTCCGGCCTGATCACAAGCGATTATACGGGCTGGCGTGACGGTCAATTCGACGGGCCAGGCTCACGCGGGGTGCGTACGCCGGGCTGGGGTCTGCAGAGCAATAATATCCGCAGGGACCAGCAACAGCAGTATGTAACGACCGACTACGGGTTCAATCTGCGCTGGGCGCCGGAAGGGCCTTGGTCGTTCAACTTCGACTTCCAGCGTGTCGAGTCTTCGGTTGACGTACTCGACTTCACTCTCTGGAACTCCACATATCAGGATGCCGAGATCGAGCTGCGCGGCAGCGGGATTCCGGTCGTACGCTTCCACAATCCCGGCAGATTTATAGCTCCAGGAAATCCTGGCGAGGCGCCTGCCGGTGTTCCCTGCACGGTTACGGCCAATGACTGCCCGGATTACCCCGGTCACACCAATCTGAGTTCACCGGCGGCGACATTCACCCGCTCGGCCATGGATCATATTGAACGTAGCGAAGGCACGCTCGACGCCTTCCGGTTCGATGCCCAGTACGACTTCAATCATAACTGGCTGCAGGCGATCCGGTTTGGCGCCCGGCGTTCGATCCGCAACCAGACAACCCGGTTCTCGGAGTATAACTGGGGTGTCATCTCCGAGCAGTGGGGCAGTGGCGGCCCGATCTGGCTGGACGGGAATGTACCCGGTCTTGGTAATCTCGCCGATTATCACAGCCCGTTCGGCTTCGATAACTTCATGCGGGGTAAGGTGCCGGTGCCGACGGGCGATCAGCCGCGCCTGTTCTGGAACAGCAATATCGTCCAAGACTACCAGCGCATGATCGATTATGCGCGCGGCGTGAATGACTCATGGCGTCCTGACACGGCTTGCGGCCAGCCGCAGAACTGGCAGCCGCTGCATCTTCGCTGCGGTGTAGGCGCGGACTCGCCCTTCCAGTTGCAGGAAATCAACCCGTCACGCGAGCAGACCGATGCGCTTTACGCCATGGTTCGCTACGGTGCCGACTTCAATAATGGCGCCAGGCTGAGCGGCAATTTCGGGGTGCGTTATGTCAGCTTCGACCGGACCGCGAGCGGCTGGCTGTCATTCAATCAGCAGGGCTTCCTATCCGACGCGGAATGCGCAGCCCAGGCGGCAGATCCCAACCAGACTCCGTCCACCTTCTGTCAGCTTGACCCGCAGGTAAGAGCTGACGCCCGCGCATTTGCCGATGGTACGCTAGAGGCTAATGACGCGAGTTACACGGATGATTTCTGGCTGCCGAGCCTGAATGCGGTGCTGAGGCTTGAAAACGGCTTGCAGTTCCGTCTCGGCCTCTCGCAGGCGCTAACATGGCCGGATATCGGTCTGACCCGGAACTTCTATAATATCGAGCTGTCCACCAATGCTCAGGATATCATAGATGGCCGGCCCACGGGGCGATTCAATGTGGGTAATCCTAACCTGCGCCCGATCCGCTCAGACAATTTCGACCTGTCCGCTGAGTGGTACTTCGCCGATGTTGGCTCGCTCACCCTGTCGCTCTTCTACAAGCGCCTGCACGATGTCCACACAAACGGCACCGAGCGGTTGGCCTTTACCAATAACGGAGCAACCTTCGACGCGGTGGTAACCACCCCCGTCAACTCCGACAGCACCGGCACGGTGCAGGGCTTCGAGATCGCTTACCAGCAGGTCTATGACATGCTGCCAGCGCCGTTCAACGGCCTCGGCATTCAGGCGAACTACACCTACGTGGACTCCTCGGGCGTGAGCCAGTCCACCCTGTCGGCGACCGACCCGGATGTCTCGGCTGGCAATGTGGCCAATGTAGATACGTCCCGCTTGCCGCTGCAGGGTCTGTCGGAGCACACGGCCAACTTTGCAGCCTTTTATGAGGGCGAACGCTGGTCAGCGCGTCTGGCCTATGCCTGGCGGTCGGACTTTGTGGTGACGGTGCGCGACGTAATCGTGCCATACGCGCCCATCATCCAGGAATCCACGGGTCAGCTTGACGGGTCGATCTTCTTTTCCGTCAACGAAAACGTGCGGATTGGTGTCCAAGGCGTGAACCTGCTCAACGAGGTTACGCGCACCAGTCAGGTGCTCGACAATAACCTACTGACCGCTCCGCGGTCCTGGTTCATGAACGACCGGCGCTACACTTTCGTGGTTCGTGCCAGCTACTAAGAGGTCTCCTCCTGGTGGGCGTGTGGTCAGAGGCTTGCCTTGGACCACACGCCTTCTTCTTCTCCATGAAGGCAAAAAGGGGTGAGGAATAATGAGTGCAGCAGAGCTCAGCGTAATCTTTTTCGCCCAGCTTGCTGTGATCATTGCGGCCTGCCGGGCAGTGGGATGGTTGGCGCGCCGCTATCTCGGCCAACCCCAAGTCGTTGGCGAGATGATTGCGGGCATTATTCTCGGACCGTCCCTGTTCGGTCTGTTCCTGCCAGAGTTTCAGGCGGTCATTTTTCCCGAAGAATCCCGCAGCATTCTCTATGCTGGAGCGCAGCTCGGCGTCGGGCTTTACATGTTCCTTGTCGGTCTTGGCTTTCAGAGCGATGAGTTTCGTGCCAGAGCGCGCAGCGCTGCAGCTGTCTCGTTGTCCGGCATCGCAGCGCCTTTCCTTATCGCCGTGGTGCTGACGCCGTGGCTGATGGAGGGCCCGGGCCTGTTTTCGGACAGCGCCACGCGGCTGCAGGCGAGTCTCTTCATGGGCGCGGCCATTGCTATCACGGCCTTCCCCATGCTGGCCCGCATCATTCATGAGCGCGGCCTGTCCGGCACGCCGCTTGGCACGCTCTCACTCTCATCGGGTGCCATTGGCGATGCCGCTGCGTGGATCGTGCTTGCCATTGTCGTTGCCAGCTTTGGCGGGGGTATGGGCGCGGCGTGGATCACAATTGCCGGCACGATTGCCTTCACCGTTTTCATGGTCACGCTTGCGCCGCGCCTCCTCGCCCCGCTCGGCCGTATGGTGGAACGCGAGGGCAAGGTCAGCCACGGCGTACTGGCGATTACGCTGGTCCTGTTCCTGCTGGCCGCGTTTGCGATGGATGCTATCGGTATTCATGCAGTGTTTGGCGGCTTCCTTCTTGGGGCGGTGATGCCGCGCGGGCTCTTTGCTGCCGAGATACGCCGCCTCCTGGAGCCGGTCGCGGTGGTGCTGTTCCTGCCCATGTTCTTCACCTACTCAGGCCTGCATACGCAGCTGACGCTGGTGAGCAGCCCGGAGCTGGTCCTGATCGCGCTTGCGGTGCTGGCTGCCTCCGTTCTGGCGAAGTTCGGTGCGTGCTGGGCGGCGGCACGCCTGACCGGTCAGGATAATGCGACCGCCCTTGGCATTGGCGCACTGATGAATGCGCGCGGGCTGATGGAGCTTATTATAATCAATATCGCCTTGCAGGCGGGCATTATCGGCCCGGCCCTGTTCTCCATTCTCGTCCTGATGGCAGTGGTGACCACACTGATGGCCACGCCGCTTTTCGAGTGGGTGTACGGGCGCAAGGCAAGAGAGGCGGGCCGTCTTGGCACGCTGGAAGAGGGGAGCGGTACTGACCCGGTGCCACCAGAGAAGAAGCAGCTTGCGGAGTGATATCATGCTGACGCGTAGACAGACCCTGGCCCTTGGCGCGGGCGGACTGGCGGCTATGGGGGCACCGGGCCTCGTCATGAGCCGCGAGGATCGCGGACCGTCCCTGCACGAACTGGCTCAGGCCAAGGGGATGCGTTTTGGCAGCGCCATCGGGGTAAGCCCTCCGGGCACAGTTTCGGGGGCTTTCCATGATCCGCAATACCGCCAACTCCTGATCAATGAGTGCGGCGTTCTCGTCCACGAGAACGAGCTGAAATGGTATGTCGCGCGCCCCGATGCGCAGACATTTGATTTCGAACGCGCCGACATCATCATGGATTTTGCCGAGGAAAATGGCATGGAGATGCGCGGGCACACCCTGCTCTGGCATCACACGGACTGGTTCCCGGACTGGATCAATAATCACGATTTCGGTTCCCGCCCGGCGAGTGAAGCCGAGCGCATGCTGACTGAGCACGTGCGCACACTGGTGGAACGCTACAAGGGCCGAATCTACTCTTGGGATGTGGTCAACGAGACCATCGACGAGGCAGGCCGCTTCCGCCAGACTGCGCTGTCACGCTATCTCGGTGAAGAGGTGATCGATCTCGCCTTCCACGTCGCCAAGGAGGCCGATCCGGACGCCGAGCTGCTCTATAACGACTATATGAGCTGGGAGGCGGGCTATGAGCGCCAGCAGGAGGGCGTGCTGCGCCTTCTGGAGCGCCTGAAAAGCCGCGGTGTGCCGATCGACGGGTTGGGCGTGCAGAGCCATATCGGTTCTGGCAACTATGATTACTCCACCGGCTTTGATACCGCGCGTGAGGACACGTGGCGGCAGTTCCTCGATGCGGTGGTCGCTCAGGACTTGAGCCTCTCGATCACCGAGTTTGACGTGCATGACAAGAATTTGCCGGCCGATATCGAGACACGTGACCGCGAGGTAGCCGAGCTTGCGCGGCGCTATCTGGATATCATGTTCTCCTATCCGCAGACCAAGGACTTCCTCGTGTGGGGGATGGCCGATCAGTATTCCTGGTATCAGGAACACTGGGTGCGTGAAGACGGGGTGGCCAAGCGCCCGACGCCCTACGATTCCAATTTTCAGCCCAAACCTCTGCGTCAGGCGATTGCCGACGCGCTGATCGCGGCTGCACCAAGGCCGTAAGGCCCGCTGGAAAACAGAACACGGGGAGGAATGTCATGGGCTTGAGAGATACGGCCGCGCTGGCGGCTTTGCTGGGTGTGATGGGGCTGGGGGCTTGCGAAGAGCCCGCCGCCGAGACGGCGCAACAGGCAGCGCTGGATGCTGACGCAGGCGCGGCAGAGCGCGGCGTGCTGGTGGATCTGCCTCCCGACGCGCGTGCCAATCCGGCTGTCTGGCCGCGTTCGGCAACGCCTGCGGCGATCACGGATGACGCCACAGAAGCCTTTATCGACTCCTTGCTTGCTGAGATGACGCTGGAGGAGAAGGTCGGCCAGACCATCCAGGCCGACATCTCTGCCGTTACGCCTGAAGACATGGCCAATTATCCGCTGGGATCGATCCTGGCGGGGGGCAACTCCGCGCCCGGCGGCCGCAACTGGGCCGGGCCTGAAGACTGGGTGCAGCTGGCGCGTGACTTCCGCGCGGCGGTCGAGGCGCGTGAAGGCGCGCGTATCCCGCTGATCTTCGGGATCGATGCCGTGCATGGGCACAATAATGTCATCGGCGCGACCATCTTCCCGCACAATATCGGCCTTGGCGCAGCGCGGAATCCGGAGCTGGTTGGCCGCATCGCGGAAGTAACGGCGCTCGAAGTCGCCGCCACGGGCGCGGACTGGACGTTCGGGCCCACGGTGGCTGTACCCCGCGATCTGCGCTGGGGGCGCACCTATGAGGGCTATGGCGAGGATCCGGAGATCGTGGCGAGCTATGCCGGTCCGGTCACGCTGGGACTGCAGGGCGAGCTGCGCGCGGGCGAGGTGCTGGGCGTTGGCCGCATTGCCGGGTCGGCCAAGCATTTCCTTGCCGATGGCGGCACAGTGGACGGGGTCGATCAGGGCAACGCCCCGATCTCGGAGGAAGAGCTGATCCGCGTACACAATGCGGGCTATCCGCCCACAATCGATGCGGGCGTGCTGACCGTCATGGCCTCGTTCTCCAGCTGGAACGGTGTGAAGATCACCGGCAATCACACGCTTCTGGATGATGTGCTGCGCGGGCCGCTGGGCTTTGAGGGCTTTGTCGTCTCCGACTGGAATGCGCACGGGCAGATTCCCGGCTGCACCAATGAGAGCTGCCCGGAAGCCTTCAATGCGGGTATCGACATGTTCATGGCGCCCGATAGCTGGCGTCCGCTCTACTACAACACGCTCGAACAGGCCCGCTCCGGTGTGATCCCGATGGCGCGTCTGGACGAAGCCGTCCGTCGTATCCTGCGGGTGAAAATCCGTGCCGGACTGTTCGAGACCGAACGCCCGCTGGAAGGCCGCTATGATCTCATCGGCGCGCCGGAACACCGCGCTGTTGCCCGCGATGCGGTGCGTCAGTCGCTCGTGCTGCTGAAGAATGATGGCGTCCTGCCGATCCGTCCCGACGCGCGCGTGCTCGTCGCTGGCAGTGCGGCAGACAATATCGGCCAGCAATCAGGCGGCTGGACGCTGAGCTGGCAGGGCACCGGGACGACCAATGCAGACTTCCCCGGCGCCACCTCCATCTGGGGCGGCATCGAGGAGGCCGTCACGGCAGCCGGCGGCACCGCCGTGCTCAGCGCTGATGGCAGCTATGATGAAGTGCCTGATGTGGCCATCGTGGTGTTCGGCGAGACGCCCTATGCCGAGTTCCAGGGTGATCTTGATCATCTGGCCTTCGCCGATCCTGAGCCCTTGCGCGTGCTGCGTGCCCTGCAGGAAGCGGGCGTCCCGACCGTGTCAGTGTTCATCTCGGGCCGTCCCATGTGGACCAATCCGGAGATCAACGCCTCCAACGCCTTTGTCGCAGCCTGGCTGCCGGGCAGTGAGGGCGGCGGCGTGGCCGATGTGCTGATTGGCGATGAAGCGGGCGCGGCGCGGTATGACTTTACCGGCACGCTCTCCTTCTCCTGGCCGCGCCATGCGCTGCAGGCACCGCTGAACCGGGACATGGACGATTACGACCCGCTCTTTGCCTACGGCTTTGGCCTGACCTATTCCGACGATGGCGCGCTGGACGTGCTCTCTGAAGAGTCCGGCGTGTCCAGCGATGCCGCCAATCCGGACCGGTATTTCGTCGAAGGACGCTTCATTGCGCCCTGGTCGCTTCTGCTGCGTGATGAAGGCGGGGACAACCGTCCGGGCCTTGCGCCATCGGGTGAGAGCCCGCGCGGGGCTGTGGCCATGCGCACGGTTGATGGCTCGGCGCAGGAGTCCGCCCGCGCGCTCGCCTTCACCGGCCCGGCCCGTGCGCTGGCCTGGGGCACGGCAGTGGATCTCACCCGTCAGGCCAATGGCGAGATGGCACTGCTCCTGCGCTACCGCGCCGACAGCGCGCCTGAGGGGCGTGTGTGGCTGGGTGTGGGCGAGGCGGAAATCGACCTCACGCCCTTCATGGCTGAAACCGGTAGTTGGCAGGAGATCAAGGTGCGCCTGTCCTGCTTCCGCGATCTGGGCACCGTCATCAACGCCGTGGAGGAGCCTTTCTCCCTGCGCGCCGATGGCCCCGCCGCGATCAGCTTTGAAACCGCGCGCCTTGCCTCCAATGAGGGCGACGCCATCTGCCCGGCGGAGTAGAGGTTCGAGTTTTCCGGGTGTGGTTTCTCCCCCCGCTTGCGGGGGGAGTGCCGCGAAGCGGCGAGGGGGGGATTGTTCCGAATAGCTCCCCCTCCGTCAGCTACGCTGACACCTCCCCCGTAAACGGGGGAGGACATCTCTCTTGCCGGAATGACGTGTGGGGGCGCCCCCTCACTGCGCGTCCAGCCAGCCTGCGACCCAGAAGAGCGGCGCGTTCCAGTTAATCGCCACCTCGTTCATGGCGTAGGAGTCGATATGGTCCGCCCAGCAGGCCTGCGGCGCGCAGGTGCCGCGCATTTCCTGCGCGATCGGGTCTGACATGTTCTGATCGTTCGGCCCGCCTGAGAGAATGCCCGCTGGCGGCAGGGGGAAGGCGGGGTCTGCGGCATGCGCCCAGAAGCGGTGGTGCGGGTTGCGCATCGGCCGCGCGCCATAGCCCGATGCATAGGACTGGTCGAGCGCGTTGCGCCCTAGAATATAGTCCATCGCATCGACCACCGCCTCGCGATAGC
>ERZ869909.2075-NODE-2075-length-14420-cov-4.724256_pt1 | contig 14420 bp, 10 predicted proteins | sample MGYA00520892_ERZ869909 | MGnify/ENA primary metagenome ERZ869909 (study PRJEB32215, sample SAMEA104723947) | bioreactor metagenome | biome: bioreactor; feature: anaerobic bioreactor; material: water | place: China | collected 2015-03-12 ... | reverse complement strand
AGCCAGCCAACTCGTTACCGGCGACCGGATCGTGATCAAGCCCGGGCATGGCGTGCCGGCCGACGGCGTGATCGAGGAGGGCGAGTCCAGTCTCGACGAGTCGATGCTCACCGGAGAGTACCTGCCAGTGACCCGTCGCGTGGGTGACAGCGTCGTCGGCGGCAGCCAGAACATCGAGAGCCCGTTGGTCGTGAGGGTCACCCATGCCGGTAAGCAGGCCCGGGTGGCCGGTATCGTCGATCTCACCGACCGCGCCTTCGCCAGCCGCCCCCGCCTGGCCCAGATGGCCGCCCGCATGTCCCATCTGTTCGTCCTGCGGCTGCTGCTGGTCACCACCTGCGTCGCCATTGCCTGGTGGTTCATCGACCCCTCCCGGGTACTCTGGGTCACCCTTTCGGTACTGGTGGTGACCTGTCCCTGTGCCCTGGCACTGGCCACGCCCACGGCGCTGACCGCCGGACACGGCCAGCTGCGACGCCGCGGCGTGCTGATTACCCGCGCCGACGCCATCGAGTCATTGTCCCAGGTCGACCGTGTCATCTTCGACAAGACAGGCACCCTGACCAGCGGCGAGATGCAACTGCGCGAAACCCGGCCAATCGGAGAGCTGCCGGTGGATCACGCACGGGTGATCGCAGCGGCCCTCGAGGCACACTCAGAGCACCCCATCGCCCGGGCCTTTCGCCCCTGGCGCCAGGCCACCGTCAAGGCCAGCGAGCGTACGAGCCATACCGGCAAGGGCGTGGAAGGCACCATAGATGGCCAGACCTGGCGGCTGGGTCGCCCCGAATTCGCTGCACCGGAGAAGGATCTTGCAATCCCTGAATCGGGGCAGTGGCTGCTGCTCGCCGAGGCCGGCGAGCCGCGCGCCTGGTTCGCCCTTCATGACAGGGTCCGCGAAGACGCCGCCGCCACCGTGTCGGCGCTCAAGGCCCGCGGGCTGTCGGTGGAGCTGCTCTCCGGCGACAATGCCAGCGCCGTGGAAAGTCTTGCCCATGCACTCGGCATCGACGCCTGGCGGGCAGGGGCCAGCCCCGAGGACAAGCTGACCCATATCCGACAGTGTCAGGAGCGCGGCGAGAAGGTAGCGATGATCGGTGACGGCATCAACGACGTGCCGGTACTCGCCGGCGCCGACGTCTCGATCGCCATGAACGGCGCTACCGATCTGGCACGCACCAGTGCCGATGCCGTGTTGCTCAGCCCCCGTCTGATGCGTATCGTCGAATCCATCGAGATCGCCAATGCCACACGGCGCACCATGCGCCAGAACATGATCTGGTCGGTGTGCTACAACTTCTCGGCGCTTCCCTTGGCCGCCATCGGCATCGTACCGCCCTGGGTGGCTGCCCTGGGCATGTCGGCCAGCTCCCTGGTAGTGGTGGGCAATGCCCTTCGCCTGAGCCGCTATCGCACCGCATCGCCGCCCGATCCGGCCAACTCTGCTCGCCTGGTGAACGCATGACCATTCTGTATATGCTCATACCGCTATCGCTGATCCTGCTGGGACTGGCGGTCTGGGCCTTCTTCTGGGCCGTGAAGAACGATCAATTCGAGGACCTGGAGGGACCCGCGCACCGCATCCTGTTCGATGAGGATGACAACGACCTGACGCCGGAAACCCGCGAACAGCGCCGCAAGGCTGCCAAGAATAGAGTCGACGCCTCTGGCGACGGCGAGAACCCCGACCGCTGATGGACCCCACAGGACTCGGCCTGCCGCCGCTGCTGGCAGCCTTCGTCTTCGGCCTGCTCGGCGGTGCCCACTGCATCGGCATGTGCGGTGGCATCATGAGCGCCTTGACCTTCGCCGTGCCCCCCAGCATGCGCAGTCCCACCCGGTTGACCGGGCTGCTGCTCGGCTACAATCTGGGGAGAATTCTCAGCTACATGACCGCGGGAGCCCTGGTGGCTGCACTGGGCACCGTGATCGCCTTGTCGGCGACGGCCAGGGTGGTACTGCAGCTGTTTGCCACCGTGATGCTGATACTGATGGCGCTCTACATCGCCAACTGGTGGAAAGGCCTGCTCAGGGTCGAGGCAATAGGAAAGCGGCTCTGGCGCCATCTCGAGCCTATCGGCAGGCGCCTGATGCCCGTAGTCAGCATTCCCCAGGCAGTCGGCCTCGGTGCGGTCTGGGGCTGGCTGCCCTGCGGTCTGGTCTACTCGATGCTCGCCTGGAGTCTGGCCATCGCCGATCCCCTCCGCGGCGCTCTGCTGATGGCTGCCTTCGGGCTCGGCACCCTGCCCGCACTACTCGTCACCGGCTTCGCCGCGCGCCAGTTGGGAGCACTGATTCGACACCGCGCCACGCGCACCCTGGCGGCTCTGACGATCATCGCCTTTGCGATATGGCAGCTCGCCTTGCTGCTGGACGCCGGCCTGTCGCACTGAAATGTGCAACACCTTGGTTCATTATGGCTTCGCTTGACGCAGCTCAATCCGTGACGGGTCCACTACCGCTAGCATGAGGGCATCTTACGAGACGCCGGAGCGCCCTCATGTCCGTCCCCGCGATGTCCCTTCATGGAATGATGGCCGACCCCTTCGCCTGGGACGAAGCCCTGCTGCGCCGTTATGATATCCATGACCCACGCTACGCCTCGTTCCCGACCTCTCACTCGTTCCAGGACGGTGTCGGAGAAGAGGCTTACCGCAGAGCCCTGGCACTCAGCAATGACAGCGGCCGTCCATTATCGGTTTATGTTCATCTCCCGTTCTGCCGCAAGGCCTGCTACTACTGCGCCCGCCACGGGGTCGTCACCAGGACCACGAGTGTCACCGAACCCTATCTTTCCCGGCTCGACCGGGAAATGGTTCTGGTCAGGTCACATCTGGATACGCGAAGGGAAGTGACACAGCTACAATGGGGTGGCGGCTCACCGACGTTCTTCAGCCTGGACCAGATGAGCGACCTCATCGACCGACTCGATGCTCGCTTAGGGCTCTCCAGCTCCCGGGAGCGCGACTATTCCATCGAGATCGATCCGCGAGAGGCCGACGTCTTTACCCTGCGTCACCTCCAGGCACTGGGCTTCAACCGCCTGAGCATTGGCGTCCAGGATCTCGACCCCAAGGTGCAGCGAGCCATCAACCGCGTACAGCCCCGCACGCTGACCGAAACGCTGCTCGATGAAGCGGACCGTCTAGGCTTCCGCTCACTGAACCTCGACCTGGTTTATGGCCTGCCCTTCCAGACCCGCGACAGCTTTGCCGCCACACTGCAGCAGATCATCGCCATGGCGCCGCCGCGGCTGTCGCTGTTTCACTACAATCATATGCCCGAGAGGTTTGCCTCACAGCGAGGCATCCGTCGCGAAGACCTTCCCAGCCCGGAAGAGAAGCTGGCCATCCTGCGAATGACTATCGCCATGCTGATCGAGGCCGGCTACGTTCACATCGGCATGGAGCAATTCGCCCGGCCCAAGGACAGCCTGGTCACGGCCCAGCATCAGGGCACGCTACAGAGAAACTTCCAGGGCTACTCCAGTCATGCTCGATGCGATCTGGTGGGGCTTGGTGTCTCGGCCATCTCTCATGTGAATGGGGTCTACGCCCAGAATCCCGTAAACTTGAGCGCCTATGAGGCGGCCTTGGATGCCAGTCACCTTCCTACGGCACGGGGCCTCCAACAGAGTTTCGATGAGCGGGTTCGACATTACGCCATCGAGCGGCTGATGTGCGATATGCAGCTGGACCTGGGCAAACTGGGGGAGGCCTTCGGCATTGACGCAACACGCTATCTCGCGGATGTACTGGTCCGTATGGAGGTGCTGGCGCGGGATGGTTTACTCGAATGGCGCGGCGACCTTCTCATCTTGACGCCGATGGGGCGATTGCTGATTCGCCATCTCGCCATGGCTTTCGATGCCCACCCACCTCGTCAGCCGAATCAACGCCATCCCTGAACCTTCCACAAGCTCGACAATAGACCCGACGAATTATCCTCGAATATCAATGCGTTGCGACCAATCGTCACAACGGGCATTCTCCCGGGCCAAAGAATGCTCCATAATGCCTCTATGATCACGATCAAGGAGGTGACCATGGCTGTATATGCGGCCAATGCGGTCGACAAGCGGCGATCCCTGCTGCATGAAACTCGCTGCCAGAATTGCAGCCTGAGCTCCCTGTGCCTACCGCTGGCGCTAGAGGTTGAGGATATGGAGCAGTTCGATGCCATCATCCGTCGCCGTGCACCCCTGAAGAAAGGCGAATCCCTGTACCGTCAGGGCAGCGCTTTCAGCAGCGTCTATGCCGTACGCTCAGGCAGCCTGAAGCAAGTCACCACCGAAGGCTCCGGCGACGATCAGGTCACCAACTTCTATCTCCCCAGTGAACTGGTGGGGCTCGACGGTATCGACGAGCAGGCCTATCCGGGAAGCGTTGTCGCCCTCGAGACCACCACGGTCTGCGAGATACCGTTCGATCGCCTCGATTCGCTATCCGAAGTCCTGCCCGAGCTGCGTGGCCAACTCTATCGCAGCATGAGCAAGGAGCTGAGAGACGACCGGCGCATGATGCGCCTGCTGTCGCGCAAGACTGCCGACCAGAGGTTGGCCAGCTTCTTCTCCAGCCTGTCGGATCGCTTTCGCCGTCGTGGCTATTCGCCCTACAGTTTCCGGCTCTCCATGTCGCGGGCCGATATCGGCAACTATCTGGGGCTCGCGGTGGAGACCGTCAGCCGTATCCTGGGACGTTTCCAGCAGCAGGGACTGGTGGAAGTCTCCGGTCGCGAAGTGAATATCCTCAATCTGGAAGCCTTGCTAGCCCAGGCCCAGGAAGAACCCTGACCCAGCCTTCCCCTTGATCATAAGAATCGCCCCGTCGAGCAAGCTCGTCGGGGCGATTCTCTGTCGACTTCTATCGTCACCTGACGGTTCGACCTGAACGGAAGTGACCGGGCCTCTTCAGCCCCGGTGGCTCAGGTCGAGGGCATCGATGTGATTCGCCTGACGCCTAGCCTGCTTCTCCTCAAGACCGGCGAAATCGAACAGTTCGCGGTCCGCCAGCTGCGAAGGCGCCACATTTGTCACCGCCTTGAACATGCTTTCGAGCCGGCCGGGATGCCGGGCTTCCCATTCGGCTAGCATCTCCTTGACCACCTGGCGCTGAAGGTTAGGCTGTGAGCCGCACAGGTTGCAGGGAATGATGGGAAACTGCATCAGCCGGGCAAACTCGGCGATATCGGCCTCGCGACAGTAGGCCAGCGGCCGGATAAGGATGTTCTTGCCATCATCGGAGAGCAGCTTTGGCGGCATGGCCTTGAGGCTGCCACCAAAGAAGAGGTTGAGAAACAGCGTCTCGAGTATGTCCTCGCGGTGATGCCCCAGGGCGATCTTGGTGGCACCGATCTCCTCGGCAAAGCCGTAGAGCGAGCCACGCCGCAGCCGCGAGCAGAGCGCACAGGTGGTCTTTCCCTCCGGCGTCTTCTCCTTGACCACCGAATAGGTGTCACGCTCGAGAATATGGTAGTCGATCCCTATACCATCCAGGTAGCGCGGCAGCACATGCCCGGGAAAACCGGGCTGTTTCTGGTCGAGGTTGACTGCGACCAGCGAGAAATTCACTGGCGCATTGCGCTGGAGGTTGCGAAGTATCTCCAGCAGCGTGTAGCTATCCTTGCCACCGGAAAGGCACACCATCACCCGGTCGCCCTCATGGATCATGCCGTAGTCGATGATGGCATTTCCTGCGTGGCGACGCAGGCGCTTCTGCAACTTGTTGAACTCGCGTCGCCCCTTGGCATCCAGGCCATCCAGCGGAGAACGGGGCTCATCTGCCGACGGGAGGGAGGGCCTGTCTGATCGGTTCTTCAGAGCGAGCGGGTCGAATGTCACGGCGTCTTGCATGGTCACGGCGCTGCCAGGGCGTGTGGTGGATATCGGCGCCCATCCTACCATCGCCACCCGCTACTGGCGACGCCCAACGCGCGCCAGCTGTCACGCCTCCCGCCGCGCCTGCATGGCACCGCGCTCCAGCTTGAGGTACATCAGCGCCGTGGTCACGGCATCCCCCAGCGCGGTGTGACGCCCCATCACCGGTACATCCAGCACTTGCGCCACCGTGTCGAAGCGAATCGTCGCCGGATCCGGCTCCATGGCACTGCGGCGCAGTTGGCGATGGTAGAGCTGGGCCACATCGATCCCGCTATTGGGCAGCTCGAAACCAAAGCGTGGGCGTAGCTGGCGATTGAGAATAGCGAGGTCGAAATCAAGGTGCCAACCCAATAACGGCCGGTTGCCGATGAAATCCAGCAACTTCGCCAACGCCTCATCGAGGCACTCGCCGTCGTCAAGATCGATGCCGCGCAGACCATGAACACGAATGGAGTCCCCCGTGAGCGAAGCGGGACGCCGGAGACGCAGGTCGAGCGACTCACTGGCCAACACCCGATCGCCACGCACCTTCACTGCGGCGATGGAAACCGGTTCTGCCGTGCGGGTATCGACCCCAGTGGTTTCACAATCGATGGCGACCAGCTCGTCGCCGGTATAGGGATGGAACAGCCAGCCATATTCGCCGTTGGCATGTCGGCGACGATCCTTGGCCCGACGCAATGCTCGAAGCATGTAGCCTCCGTGTTGTTAGCGGCCTGTGTTATCGGCCCGTTCTTGGCCAGAGTCATTGACCTGCACTCAACCCGTGGCTCCCGCGCGCCCTCAGGAGTACTCCAGGTGATAGCGTTGTGACAGGCTCTGCTTGAAATCCTTGACGATATGCAACGCCTCTCGCAGCAGGTCCCGCTCGAGTGACGACAGCTGTTGCACGACGACCCGGTCAGGGCTCGCATCGCCGGCACTGCCGTCTAACCGCTCCAGCTGCTGCTTGAGACGCAGCTCGGTAAACAGTGAGAGCGCTTCCGACAGATCCTCGGCAACACGCTCTTCCAGGCGTCCATCGGCGGCCAGCGCATCCAGGCGTTCCAGGGTCGAGGTTGGCTTTATACGCCGCTCCAGTGCCATTGTCCGCACACCGTGCACGATAGGGAAAATGCCGCCCTTCTTGATGTCGATACCGTGCTGGGGCTTCTTCAGTGAACCGAATAGCGTCAACGGCGTGGAGAAGCGCAGCGCCGCACGAGCAAAGTAGGAGAGCAGGATCTCGTCCCGGGAACAGGCCGCGAACAGCGACTCGCGAACCCTGTCGAGCAGCACAGGGTTGCCAGCCACCGCGTGAGAATCGAGCATGATGGCGAGCTTCATCAGGCTGTCGCCGTCGCGCACTCGTACCCAATGTTTGATGCGCTCACGCCACTGGCTCACGCTACCCACCCATTCGGGATTGGACACCATGATATTGCCGGGACATGGCGGGTAGCCCAGATCGATCAGGGTTTCCGTGAGGCGCTGCATCTGATCGTGGACGTCCGGCCATTCCAGGTCATCGGCGAGAATCAGCCCGTTGTCCTGGTCGGTCTTGAGTATCTGTTCGCCACGCCCTTCGCTGCCCATCACCATCAAGCAGCTGCTGTCGTGGTAACGCTCATCAATCAGGAAGCTCCAGGCCTTGGACATGATGCGACCGTTGAGTGCCGCCAGCAGGCCCATGGCAAAGCGGAGCTTGACCCCTTGGGCCATCAGCGCCTTGACCAGCTCAGGCGTGCGATGGCTTGCTCGGAACAGTGCATCGAGGCTGTCGGCTTGCTCCACCTGGAGGCTGACCACATAGCTACGGCTGGAGAAGTAGCTGAGCACATCGGTCAGCTCAACCACCCCGATCGGCTGCTCATTCTCCATGACCACGACCCGCTCCACCTTGAAGCGCGTCATCTTGACCAACACCTCGAACAGATACTGATCGGGAGCCACCGTGACCAGTTCGAAACTGGCGACCTCCCGCACTGGACTGGCCTGATCACGCCCTTCCAGTACCAGTGCATTGAGCAGGTTGGTCTTGGTAACCATTCCGGCTCCCTGGTCGCCTTCAACCAGCAGACTATCGGCGTGACTGTCATGCAGGGTGGTCACCGCATCGGCGATGGTCGATTCCCGGCCCACGCAGAGTGGGGAGCGCATACACTCGCTGACCTTGGCGAGCATGAAACCGGCCATGGTCACGCCGCCTTCGGCTCGCTGCTCAGTTAACAGGCGTGCCTTGTGTGCCAAGGTCTGGCGGAAGAATTCAGCGAAGGGAGGAAATTCCTCGCACAGCTGCAGGAACAGCTTTTTTGGCAGCAGGTAACACAGGCTCTCCTGCTCGGCACGGAAGCGATAGCGACTCTTGCCATTGAGGATACTGATGGCACCGAAGAGATCACCCGCGGTGTAGTGACCGATCCGTTCGCGCGCACCAGGCAGGGTGGTGTCCAGCTCGGCAACTTCTCCCTTATGGATGATGAAAACGTACTCACCAGGCTGACCTGTCTCCAGAATGATTTCATCACGATCGAAATAAGCCAGGTCGATGCCGCTACGAATGCGTTCACGCCCCTCATCATCAAGAAAGGAAAAAGGTGGCTGAGAGAGATCGACATCGACCATGCTGCTGCCCTCATTGTGCGGCTGTTATGCTCAGGATAGATCAGGGCTGTGGCTGGACCAGCAAGGACAAAAGCATGAACGCAAGTGGACACCGAACCGTTCTGGCAGCGGCTTCTCCAACCAAACCTTCCAACCGCCACCTGCTGCCACCCGCGTTGCGAAGAGGTCTTCAGGCAGGATAACAAGATCATCTTTTCCAGCATAACCTAGACCATCGTCCTACAGGTCCCAATAATCTAGAGCCCAAGCTCTTAGACAATAGTCTATCCAAAAAAGAATTAGACAAAAGTCCATACAATTCGGGGCTAGACAATCGTCCTATACCTGAAGTGGATATTCTCTCAATCCAGCCAGTGAAAACATTTAAGTTATTGAAAAATAAGGCAAATATTCTCAATCGTTCAATCACAGTTTACTCATGATACCAAAGTCTGGGATTTAATTTCCTCGTTTATTGACCAGTATTGCCGGTGAGTCACGCAGGGCAATTACACGTCGGTAATGCACTTCGACAACCGGCAAGAGACATGGTGGGAAGAATGGCTTGGCCGCGCGAGGGTAACGATAAAAAGAGGTGCTAGCCGGCATCCTTGTCGAGGTGATCAACGTACGGTTGACCACGTGGGACGACCCTGGTGAATCCTGTTATCTCTCTGTGCAACTTCCCAACCTCAAAAAACAAGTGGAGAGCAACACTATGGCAGATGATAAATCCAATGCTGCTGCGTACTGGAAAGCGAACGTGCGCCTGATAACAGGGTGTCTGATTGTATGGGCCCTGGTTTCATATGGCTTCGCCATCCTGCTGCGCCCCCTGCTGGCAGGTATCCCAATCGGCGGTACGGACCTCGGCTTCTGGTTTGCCCAACAGGGGTCCATGTTTACTTTCATCGGCCTCATTTTCTTCTACGCATGGAAAATGAACAAGCTCGATGAAAAATTCGGACTTGGGGAGTAAGCCGGAATGAGTCAATTTGCAATCAACCTCTTGTTCGTGGGCGGTTCCTTTGCCCTCTATATCGGCATTGCGATCTGGTCACGGGCCGGCTCGACCAAAGACTTCTACGTCGCCGGCGGCGGCGTCCATCCGATCACCAACGGCATGGCAACTGCGGCCGACTGGATGTCGGCGGCGTCCTTCATCTCCATGGCCGGCCTGCTGGCAACCGGCGGCTACGCCAACTCCTCCTTCCTGATGGGCTGGACCGGTGGCTACGTCATTCTGGCCATGCTGCTGGCGCCTTACCTGCGCAAGTTCGGCAAGTTCACCGTTCCCGACTTCATCGGTGATCGCTTCTACAGCAGTACGGCGCGTCTGGTAGCGGTCGTCTGCCTGGTCGTGGCCTCGGTGACCTACGTTATCGGCCAGATGACCGGTGCCGGCGTCGCCTTCTCACGCTTTCTGGAAGTCAGCAACACCTGGGGCATCTGGATCGCCGCCACCATCGTATTCCTGTATGCGGTTTTCGGTGGCATGAAGGGCATCACCTACACCCAGGTGGCGCAATACGTTGTACTGATCATCGCCTATACCATTCCGGCCGTGTTCATCGCCCTGCAGCTCACCGGCAATCCGATCCCGATGTTCGGCATGTTCAGCACACACAGCGAATCCGGCGTACCTCTGCTGGCCAAGCTGAGCGAAGTGCTGGTAGAACTGGGCTTCCAGGACTATACCGCCGATGTGGACAACAAGCTGAACATGGTGCTGTTCACCCTGTCCCTGATGATCGGTACTGCCGGCCTGCCCCACGTCATCATCCGCTTCTTCACCGTCCCGAAAGTCGCCGACGCGCGCTGGTCCGCCGGCTGGGCACTGGTCTTCATCGCCATGCTCTACCTGACCGCCCCCGCCGTGGCCTCCATGGCCCGTCTCAACCTGCTGACCACCGTCTACCCCGAAGCTGCCGGCCAGGTCGAGAACTACGAAGATGCAATGGCCGAGCCGATTCTCTACGAAGACCGCCCCGAGTGGTTCCGCACCTGGGAAGAGACTGGCCTGATCACCTTCAACGACCTGAACAATGACGGTCGCATCCAGTTCTACAACGACGCCAACCCTGCCTTCGCCGATACCGCCGAAGACCGCGGCTGGGCCGGTAACGAGCTGGAGGTCAACAACGACATACTGGTACTGGCCAACCCGGAAATCGCCAACCTGCCGGGCTGGGTCATCGGTCTGGTGGCAGCCGGCGGCATTGCGGCGGCACTCTCCACTGCAGCGGGTCTTCTGCTGGCGATCTCCTCGGCCATCAGTCACGACCTGATCAAGAAGACCCTCAACCCCAACATCAGTGAAAAGGGCGAGATGCTGGCCGCGCGGATCTCCATGGGCGGCGCCATCCTGCTCGCCACCTACCTGGGGTTGAATCCGCCCGGATTTGCGGCCCAGACGGTGGCATTGGCCTTCGGTATCGCTGCGGCCTCGCTGTTCCCGGCGCTGATGATGGGTATCTTCTCCAAGCGGGTTAACAGCAAGGGCGCCGTTGCCGGTATGCTGGCAGGCCTGCTCTCCACCCTGCTGTACATCTTCACCTACCTGGGCTGGCTCTTCATTCCCGGCACCAACATGCTGCCCAACACGCCGGACAACTGGATCGCGGGCATCTCGCCGCTCTCCTTCGGTGCCATCGGCGCGATGATCAACTTCGCCGTTGCCTTCGGTGTCTCCTATGCAACCGAAGAACCTCCGCAGGAAATCCAGGACCTGGTGGAAAGCGTTCGCTACCCCAAAGGCGCTGGCGGTGCGGTTGACCACTAAGCCATAATGGATTCCTGACACAGCAAGACTGTTGTGGAATCAAAACCAAGTCGGGCTTCCACCAGGAAGCCCGACTGCTTTCGGAAGGGTCACTATGATATGGCATCTGGTTGCAGCGATATTTGCCGGTCTGGGAGCCGCAGGCATTGGCCTGATACTGCGGCTGATAAGCGGCAAGCGGCTGCCCAGTTGGATCATCCCGGCCTTTGCCGGCCTAGGCATGCTGGGTTACCAGATTCACTACGAGTACTCCTGGTTGAGCCACAAGCAGGGCCAATTGCCAGCCACGGCCCAGGTGGTCTCCACCGAGGAGGGTGAAGCCTTCTGGCGTCCCTGGACATACTTCTTTCCCATGACCACGGCCTTCAGCGTGGTGGATCGAAGCAGCATGGTGCCGAGAGAGGCAGACGGCCAACAGCTGGTGGAGTTCATCCTCTATCGCTTCGAGAAGGATTACGTGGACCGCTTGACGCATCAGGCGTTCCTGATGAATTGCACCTCTCAAGAAAAGCTGCCGCTTATCGGCGAAGAGCGCCAGCCCCGCTTCTCTGCCCTGCGTAGCGTCGACAGAGATACTCCGCTATATCAGGCGGTCTGTCGCGATACCTGAGCCCGACAGCACCTACCCACCGCCGGTTTGCCATCCGTGAGCCGGCCATCTCGATCCTGACGCCTGGCTTCCTGCTGAAGTTTCCTGCTGAGCTTTCCTGCCAAACTTTCCTGCCAAACTTTCCTGCCAAACTTTCCTGCTACCCCGGTCATCGACTGGCTGCCCTCCCGGCCGCCATTGCCATAGAATGGTCCGCAGATCCGAGGGAGAGAGTACATGTTCGCCGGTTGGCAACTGATAGCCGTTTCGCTGCTCTATATCGCCGTGCTGTTCGCCATTGCCTGGCGCGGCGATCGCCATGCCCGCAAGCACGGCGCAAGCCGCCGCCGGCCCATCATCTATATTCTGGCGCTGGCCATCTACTGCACCTCCTGGAGTTTCTATGGGGCGGTCGGCCAGGCCGCCACAGCCGGCTGGTCCTTCGCCAGCATCTATGTCGGGCCGATTCTGACGTTCCTGCTGTTCTGGCCGGTATTGGCCAAGATGATCCGTGTCGCCAAGCGGCAGAACATCACGTCGATCGCCGACTTCATCGCATCGCGCTATGGTAAGGCTCAGTCGCTGGCCGCCTTCGCCAGCCTGGTGGCCCTGATCGGCACGCTGCCCTATATCGCCCTGCAGCTGAAGGCGGTCTCCACCTCGTTTGCCGTCCTCACCGATGCCACGGACATAACCCATACCCCTCTGTTCGCCGATACGGCCTTCTTCGTCGCCATCGTCATGGCCGCTTTCGCCATCCTTTTCGGTACCCGGCATACCGACGCCACCGAGCACCACGAGGGTCTGATCCACGCCGTGGCCTTCGAGTCGCTGGTCAAGCTGCTGGCTTTCCTGGTCCTTGGCGCCTACGTGACCTGGGGAATGTTCGGCGGGCTCGGCGACCTGCTGAGCCGGGCCGATAACCAGATGGAGCTCCAACGACAGCTGGCCGACCAGGACTTCGGCCGAAGCTTCTGGGCTCAGACACTGCTGGCGATGCTGGCGATCTTCTGTCTGCCGCGGCAGTTTCATGTCGCGGTCGTGGAGAACACCCATCCCGATGACGCCTCCAATGCACGCTGGCTGTTCCCGCTCTACCTGGTGGCCTTTGCCTTCTTCATCCTGCCAATCGCCGCCGCGGGCCTGGCCATGTTTCCCGACGGCTCGGTGGAGCCCGACACCTTCGTGCTGGCGCTGCCCATGGCCGCAGGCAATCAATGGCTGACCCTGCTCACCTATATCGGGGGCTTCTCGGCGGCCACCGGCATGGTGATCGTGGCCACGGTGGCGGTATCGATCATGATCTCCAACGAGATCGTGATCCCGCTGCTGTTCAGGCTGCGCTGGCTGGACGCCCGGCCCCGGGACTACGGTCGTCTGGTGCTCCAGGTACGACGCATCACCATCTGCGTCATCCTGGCGCTGGCCTATGGCTTCTACCACCTGATCGGCGAATTCACCTCGCTGGCCTCGATCGGCATGCTCTCTTTTGCCGCCGCAGGCCAATTCGCCCCCGCCCTGCTCGGCGGACTCTACTGGAAACGCGGCAACCGCCTGGGCGTGGTCGTGGGCATGAATGCCGGCTTCGCCATTTGGGCCTACAGCCTGCTGATGCCAGCCATGATTCAGGCCGGGGTGCTGCCGGCCCACTGGGTCGATGGCGGCCCCTTCGGTCATGCCTGGCTCGCGCCCACCGCGCTGTTCGGACTCAATTTCGGTGACAGCTTCACCCACGGGGTGATGCTCTCACTGGGGGTCAATCTGTTCTGCTACATCTTCGTTTCCCAGCTCACCTCGCAGCGCGTGGTGGAGCGGATCCAGGCCTCACTCTTCGTTGACAGCGTCGAAACTCGCCAGACATCGGTCAACCGACCCTGGACCGGCGCTACAACGGTAGGCGACCTCAAGGTCCTGTGCGAACGTTTCCTGGGCGCCAAGCAGGTACAGCGCGCCTTCGACGACTACGCTCGACGCACCGGCAAGCCACTGGAAGACGGAGCACGAGCCTCCATCGACGTGATCCAGTTCACCGAGCGCTTCCTGGCCTCCGTGCTGGGGGCATCGTCGGCGCGGATCGTGGTCAACTCGGCGCTACAGGGGCGCGGCATCGGTATTTCGGACGTGATCTCCATCGTCGACGAAGCCTCACAGGTTCTCGAATTCAACCGCGCCCTGCTGCAGGCCACCATCGAGAACATCAACCAGGGCATCAGCGTGGTCGACCAGAACCTGCGCCTGGTGGTCTGGAACCAGCGCTACCTGGAGCTGTTCCGCTTCCCCGACCACCTGATCCGGGTCGGCGCCCCCATCGACAAGATCTTCCGCTACAACGCCCACAACGGCGAATACGGACCCGGCGACCCTGAAGAGCACGTCCAACTGCTGATCGACAATATTCGCGACGGCCAGCCCCACCGCTACGTACGCTACCGTCAGGACGGCAGCGTACTCGAGGTTCAGGGCAACCCCATGCCGGGCGGCGGCTTCGTCTACACCTACCAGGACATCACCCAGCAGAAGCGCATCGAGGAAGCGCTGATTCGCTCCGAGAACAATATCCGTATCTATACCGACAACGTGCCGGCGCT
>ERZ869909.2074-NODE-2074-length-14427-cov-3.604111_pt1 | contig 14427 bp, 16 predicted proteins | sample MGYA00520892_ERZ869909 | MGnify/ENA primary metagenome ERZ869909 (study PRJEB32215, sample SAMEA104723947) | bioreactor metagenome | biome: bioreactor; feature: anaerobic bioreactor; material: water | place: China | collected 2015-03-12 ... | reverse complement strand
ATCATATCCTTCAAGTCCAACAAGCTTTAACATTTTCGTAACCTTTTGCTTAATGATTTCTTCAGATTGCTTTTTAATACGCAGTCCAAAGGCAATATTATCAAATACATCCATATGCGGAAACAAAGCATACCGCTGAAATACCGTGTTGATTTCCCGTTTATATGGAGGCACTTTACTGATTTCAATCTGATCAAACATAACTTCACCTTGAGTTTGCTCCAAAAATCCACCTAGAATGCGTAGCAACGTTGTCTTTCCACATCCGGAAGGTCCCAACAAAGTCACAAACTCATTTTCATAAATATCCAGATTAATTCCCTTAAGTACCAGTGTACCGTCAAAATCCTTCACAATGTTTTTAAACTGAATTAATTTTCTCATACATCATGCCTCCTAAAATATGGGTGGTGTGCAAATCCATAGCACTTTCGCAACAGACGAGGTATCGTTTCGCAGAAAATGGTCATAAGACCCTTTGATGTAAAAGGTTTGACCCTTACGAATGGTGTACTCACGGTCACCATCAACAAGAATGACTTTTCCTAAAAGCACATAGCCGAACTCTTCTCCATCATGAGGAGTGAGCTCAAACGATGTACCACCCGGAGGTAGTTCAAGTAGGATCGGTTCCATTTCATTTTTCTGAGCATTTGGCACAATCCAATGAACTGTACTTCCTTCTTTCTCATCAATAAAATAATCATCCTGAGTAAAGACAATCTTCTCTTCCTTTGGTTCCTGAAAAAACTGAGCCAAAGAAATTCCCAACGCTTCCACAATATCATTGAGTGTGGAAATCGATGGAGATGTCAGATCTCGTTCAAGCTGAGATAGAAATCCTTTTGTCAGCTCACAGCGACTAGCCAATTCTTCCAATGTCAGATTGTTTTTAATACGTAACTGCTTAATTCTTTGTCCAATATTCATCATCATCACCTCTTCTGTTTAGTTGAACTAAACTTTCAAGTTACTTTTAGTAAACACACTGATTATTATACACAAGGTTTCAGAAATTGCAATATTTTAGAACAAAAAGTTTAATAAAAATAAACAAAAGAAAAAGACGACTTTGAGAAAGTCGCCTCGGTTTTGCTTTGCTTTGGTTTTAGATACCTGCTTTAGCAACAAACTTTTCAAGCATTGGTTTCGCCTGGAATCCCATGGTTTGACCCACTGGCTTGCCATCTTTGAAAAGAATCAATGTTGGTATCGACATAACACCATATTTTTGTGCCAAGCCTCCCTCAACATCAACGTCAACTTTGATAATTTCAAGTTTTCCTTCATATTGCTTCGCCATATCTTTTAGAATTGGCGCAATCATCTTACATGGTCCACACCAATCAGCATAGAAATCCACTAAAACAACGCCACTTGCAATAGCATCCGCAAACTCTTTTTCATTTACTACGCGCATCATTATTCCTCCTTAACTACCGATAGTATAACATATTTTGTAAATTTTCATCATAAAATGCTCAATCAAATGACAAATAAGTAGACAATGTTTTTGCAATACCATCCTCATCGTTTGAATCACAAATAATATCTGCCACTTCCTTTACATCATCCATACCATTTGACATACAAACACCTACTTTGGCCGCTTGAATCATCGAAATATCGTTTTGAGCATCCCCAAAAGCAATAAGATGATCAAAGGTCAACTGAGTTTTTGCAAGAGCAATTTTTATACCCGCAGCCTTGGATACAGTTGAAGCCATAATATCAATCCAGTAAGGAGTCACTTTCATTACGTTCAGATCATCACCGGCTATTTTTAGTAACCGTGGCCAAACAAAATTAGTATATCCGGTTACCTGCGCAATCCCAATTTTTCTTGAACCCGTATTGATCTGATTTACACGATGAATCACCTTCACATTCGCATCACTCTTCATCACAAAACCACCAATCAGTGAATATTCCGTTTGATGACGTTTCTTCAAAGCATGACGGCTTCGTAAAAACCAAACAAGCAACTTGATTGGAAACATTACCGCAGGTGTATAAACTAAAAACCCCTGATCATGTTCGCATAAAAACTGAGTTTTGTATTTTTTTGCAAAAGCAAACACACGACGCGTCTGCAGCAAAGTCATTGAATCAGTAATGACCGTTTCCTTTGTTGTGCAGTCATAGATTTCATGCCCATTCATACCCACAATAAACCCACCATACTGGTCTAGATTTAACTGTTGAGCAAATGGCATAACCATCGCTACATTTCGACCCGACGCCAAAATCACTTTGACACCTCGTTGCTGAGCTTCGATCAGTGCCTGAAGGGTCTTTGGTGAGATCTGCTTGGAACTATTTAACAGTGTACCATCCAAATCACACGCAATCACTGCCAGCTTAGCCATTCGCTAATTCACGAGCTGCTTCTTTATCCAATATGACCGTTACATCCGGATGTGTCTGCAAAATGGATGCAGGGCATTCCTCTGTAATCGGACCATGAATCATCGCCGCTATCGCATTGGCTTTATACGAAGTAGAAGCAATCAGTAAGATCTTCTTTGCTTTCATAATGGATGCAATGCCCATCGTAATCGCTTGTGTTGGAACATCCTCAATCGAAGCAAAGAAACGGGCATTATCCTGACGCGTCTGCTCCTTTAACGTAATAACATGAGTGGTTGATGTAAAGGGTGTCCCTGGTTCATTAAATCCAATATGACCATTGGAACCAATGCCAAGAACCTGTACATCCACTGAAACATCACTAAGCAACTTTTCATAACGATCACACTCTGCCTGTTGATCAGCTGAACTTCCGTTAGGAAGGTTTACCTTGTTTAAGTCGATATCAATATGATTAAATAAATGTTCTTTCATAAATGTATGATAGCTTTGACTATGGGATTGACTTATACCCACATATTCATCCAAGTTGAATGTAGTTACATGACTATATGTACGACCACCTGTCTTAAAATCCTCAATCATCGCCTGATATAACGGAATTGGGGATGAACCAGTCGCAAGACCCAAGACAGGAGCATCACTTGACTCCAAAACTCCCTTAATCACTTCAAACGCTTTTTCACCAATCTGTTTCGGTGACTCAACAATTTCAATATGAAACATTTCTTTTCCTCCTAGTATGGTCGAATGCTATAGGACGTCATCCAGCTTCGATTTTTTTCTAACAACATTGTTCCTTCACGATCTTTTAATTCTATATTCAATGGTTCAAAGTCTCCGTGTCCAAACCATGGTTCGATACACAGATATTTTGCTCTGGGCAACTTCCACAAAGCAAGCCAGCGATAACTTGGAGCAATCACTTCTACACCATGACGGCCATTGCCCACAGAAATCCGTGGAGTAATCACGTTTTCAAACATCCAGGTAGGCCTCTCTTCAAACATTTCCTCAGAAAGGGGCAACTCACTTACGTTGTACAAAGTGACCTCTTCATTATAAAACGTTAAATCACTTTTCGGTGAGAATGATACGAAATAATCTTCCACCTGCTCACCTTCCTCAAGACATAGGTTGAAAGCAGGATGAAGTCCAAACTGATAAGGCATAACCTCTTCACTGTTATTTGTTATGCGATAGTCAATCTTTAATTCTTCATCTACCAATGTGTAGGTCACATCCAGGATAAATTTAAACGGATATTGACTGAGCGTCTCCTCGTTTTCAACCAATCGCAATGTACATGTTTTTTCTGAATGCGAAATACACTCAAAATCAAAATTACGCGCAAATCCATGTCGCTTCATCTTAAATGTCTGACCATTAATGCGAATCTGATGATCAAATGTAGCCCCAACAATCGGAAAGAGTGTTGGCGAAGAGTAAGCCCAAAACTTTGGGTCTTTCTGCCACATATACTCAAAAGGTAAATCCTTTCTTTTTAAACTGTCGATTTGCGCACCTCGCAAACCAATGACGACTTCTAAAAACTGATTCTCTATTTTCATATTTCCTCCAATAACTCACTGGATTTAGGGACCAAAAGTGAAAGTGAGCCTTTCATCATTCGAAAACGGACCTTTGTCTGCAAAGAAACTTCTCCATCCGTTCCAACTCGAGTCATTTTATCCGTAGCTAAATCACATGCATCACTTCGGATAAACAAAACTTCCTTTTCATTGATATGTGTCCCCTTCATATACATCGGTAAAAGTTTCAATATACGGAAAAAAGGTGCTTTATCCACAAGATAGACATCAAACAATCCATCCTGAAGCTGTGCAGCTGGAGCTGGCGTAAATCCACCACCATACCACTTGCCATTCATCACAGCGACAAGTATACTCTTTTGTTTAATTGTCTGACCATTAATGTCCAGTGTCAAATCAATATATCTTGGTTTCATCACAACAATCAGTGCACTGACAATATACACCAGCGTTCTTGGAATCGGCAATTTTTTCCCAATGGTTTCTGCAAGTTCATTTACATCCGCATCCATACCCATCGTAGCACAATTGATAAATCGCCGCTGATTGGCAAGACCTACATCAATGGAAACAAATTTCCCTTTAAGAGTTTCAACTAGAATCTCTTTAGGATCGCTCAAATGAGTCGCAAGCATTCGGAAAGTATCATTCCCTGTGCCCGCAGGTAAGATCGCCATTTTCACTTTATCCGCAAGTCCATTAAGGACCTCATGAATGGTTCCATCTCCACCGACACTGACCAGCACCACATCATCAGATAATGTATATTTCTTTGCAATTTCTGTCGCATGACCTTTATACTCGGTCATGATGACATCATAGAGAATTCCCTGATCTTTACATACTGTATGAATCATATCCACAAACGTAAGCGCCTTCCCTTTCCCCGAGGTAGGATTAACAATGAAAACAAACTTCATCAGTTTGATTCAATCATGGCAACGCCACGACAATACGTCTGAACTACCTGATAGTCATCAGACAACACAACAAGGTCCCCATCATATCCTGCTGCGATGCGACCCTTGCGATCATCGACTCGAAGCAAACGAGCTGGGTTTGATGTAATCGCATTGATTGCAAACTCAAATGGAACTTCGGCTTTTTCAACCAAATTCTTTAATCCGGCAATCACACTGAGTGTCGATCCGGCAAGGGTATCTTTATCTACCAGGTACGCACTGCCATTATCAGCCACCCGAATTTCATGACCACCCAGTGAGTAGATTCCTGGTTTACTTCCTTTAACACACAGTGCATCTGTAATCATAATATTATGATCTTTGCCTTTGGACATCATCAAGGCATTGACTGCCGCCCAGTGAACATGGTTACCATCCGCAATGATTTCGCCATAGACATCACGTGCACGTAATGCTGCTCCTACAAGATTTGGTTCACGATGGCCAAAACGACTCATTCCATTAAATACATGAGTCATACTCTTGGCACCATTCGCCACGCCCATTAAAGCCTCATCATAGCTTGCTCCAGAATGTCCCATGGAAACAACAACTCCATTTTGAGCACAGTAGCGGGTTAACTCATGGTTTTCATCCATTTCTGTGGCCATAGTCATCAACTTAATCATACCCTCAGCAGCTTGCTGGTAGCGTTTAAACTGCTCGACTGATGCCTTGGCTATATACTCAGGTGGTTGTGCGCCTTTAAAATCCATATTCAAATATGGACCTTCAAAATGAACTCCTAAGACTTCCGCACCTTTTGGCTGACTCTTAACTACCTTCACCACATTTTTGAGTGCATTGGTTAGCACCTCTTCACTCTGAGTGACCGTTGTTGGTAAAAAGGCTGTCACACCTTCTTGAGTAATACCAGAAATAAGCTTGTTCATTCCCTCTTCAGTCGCATCATTGGTATCGAAACCAAAAGCTCCATGAACGTGAATGTCAATGAAACCAGGTACGATGCGTTGATGATTTACGTCCACATCCACATCCTTTGTTCCATATGGGTATACCCGAACAATTTTACCATCTTCGACTTCGATTTGTGCTGGCATAAACTGACTGGCAATCCATACACGTTGACTTTGCAAAATCATGATAATGTCCTCCTATGTTACTTTCATTATACTCTATTCACAAGATTCTTCAACGATTCTGAAACCGCTTTGAACGCTGATTCAGACTTTTATTCATTCCAATTGCCTTTATCAGACAATCAGGTCCATCCCCCACAAGCTCAAGTCGTCTAGCCTGAGTCAATGCTTCCAAAACCAAATGATAGTTTTGCGGATAATGGTACTGAATCAGTGCTCGTTGCATCGCTTTTTCTTTTGATGTTCTTGCCACATAGACTGGCTTTAAGGTGCGAGGATCAACCCCTGTGTGATACATTGCGGTCGATAATGTTGCTGGTGTTGGATAAAAATCCTGCACCTGCTTAGGCGTAAACTGAATCTTTTTTAGATATTGAGCCAGTTCAATGGCAGATGATAAGTCACTCCCTGGATGACTGCTCATAAGATATGGAACCAGAAACTGATTCTTCTTAAACTCTTTGTTCTTTGCTTCATACTTAGAAACAAATTTCTCATACACTTCCTTGCTTGGCTTGCCCATTAAATCCAGCACCTGATCACTTATATGTTCCGGAGCCACTTTTAATTGACCAGAAATATGGTGCTGTACCAGTTCATTAAAGAGTGTTTCATCTTTGTCATAAAGCAAGACATCATAGCGAATCCCGGACCGAACAAATACTTTCTTCACCTTCGGAATTGCACGCAACTGCTGTAATAAATCCACATACTCCTTATGGTCCACAATCAGATTGTTGCATGGGTCTGGATGTAAACATTCACGATGTTTACACATCCCGAAATCTCGCTGCTTATCACAGCTTGGGCGATGGAAATTTGCGGTTGGTCCACCCACATCATGTATGTACCCCTTAAATTCTTTCTGCTGCGTAATTTTCCTCGCTTCACCCAGTAGTGAATCTGTCGAACGTGAAGTAATGACCTTCCCCTGATGTTGTGTCAAAGCACAAAAATGACATGAACCGTAACATCCCCGATTGCTAATCAGGCTAAACTGAACCTCTTCAAACGCAGGTATGTGTTTGTATGAAGGATGCACTTCTCGCATATACGGAAGCTGATATACCCAATCCATTTGCTCACGGGTTAGTGCTGGAGCCATTGGATTTGCAACCACAAACCAGTTTTCCTGCATTTCAATCAGCGGTTTCCCCCAAACAGCATCCTGATGATCCATCTGAATTTTGAAACTCTTCGCATAAGCCAGTTTATCTTTTTTGATGACTGCATAATCCGGTAAGCGAATCCCATCGTATGGAACAAAGGACTCATCCTTGGTTTTATAGACAGTGGAAGCAATATACACACAGTGTTCGATAGACAACCCACTATCCAAGGCCTCCGCAATCTCAACGATGGTGTTTTCTGCCATTCCATAAACAAGCAAATCAGCTCCAGCATCTAGCAGAATTGATTTTCTGACTTTGTCATCCCAAAAATCATAGTGAGCTAAACGTCGAAGAGAAGCTTCAATTCCACCCAAGATAATCGGAGAATCAGGAAATAACTGCCGTATTTTTTGACTATAGACAATGGTCGCGCGGTCAGGACGCTTACCCATCTCTCCCATATCACTGTATTGGTCTTTCGTTCTTCTTTTGCGTCCAACCGAGTAATGATTCACCATGGAATCAATATTTCCGGAAGTGACTAAAAAACCAAGCCTTGGTTTACCAAACTGAATAAACGGCTCATCTTGTTTCCAGTCTGGCTGTGGAAGAAGCGCTATCTTGTATCCATGAGCTTCAAGCACTCTGGAAATAATAGCTGCTCCAAAAGACGGATGATCCACATAGGCATCACCACTAATTAAAACGAAGTCAACCTCACTCCATCCTCTTAAAACTACATCCTGCTGATTAATTGGTAAAAACATAACTTCCTCCATTTTGAACAAAAAGTCGGGAACCCCGACTTATTTAATAAGTATACCTTCACAAGCTCCACTTAAACCAGCCGCATTGGCTTCGTCGGTATCAATATGCATCGCAAGCGCAAATTTTTCACTTACTCGAACAACTACATCCCCAAACACGAGTGAGCGCTCTTGTGAACGTACGGATACTGAAACGATATCTTTGTCACTCACGTTAAACTCTGCCGCATCTTCAGGTGTCATATGAATATGACGCTTCGCAGCGATGACCCCTTGTTCAATGCTAACCGAACCATTCGGTCCTACAAGAGTACAACCTTCGCTACCCTCTATAAACCCCGACTCACGAACCAAAGCCTTAATTCCCAGTTGACGTGCTTCAGTAAGTGTAATCTCCACTTGGGTTGATGGCCGCGTTGGGCCTAAAATGGTTACACCTTTAATGGTTCCTCGTGGACCTACAACATCCACACGTTGTTCACAGGCATATTGTCCTGGTTGTGAAAGATCCTTCTTGGGAGTCAATGTAGCCCCTTCCCCAAACAGAATCGCTAAATGCTCTTTACTTACATGCAAATGACGTGCTGAAATTTCTACAAATACATTTTTACTCATGGTAACCTCATTTCTAAATTCACTCAATATTATACACAATGAAGCCACGTTTTACCATTCTTTCCTATGTATTTGACTATTTTGTGAACAAATCCTTTTAAATATGTCAAACCCACTAAATACTACTTTTTATCAGGTATATGATTTGTGATATAATTAAACAATAAGGTGATAAACATGAAACTTGATCTATTTAAACGTAAACCCATCATCGTCTGCATCCACGGATATGGCATCAGAAGAACTCACGAATTCACTGAGCTACATGCCTTTTTGTCCAAAAAAGGATATATTTGCCTGATGCCTGAACTGTTTGATCAGACTGACATGAATGATACAAATCCTGCGATATGGATTCAGCGAGCTTATGATGCAATTGAAGCCGCTCTTTTTAAAAACCGAAGAGTCATTGTCATTGGTTTTTCCATGGGAGGCGTTATCGCGTCATCCATTGCAGCTAAGTATCCAATCGACAAATTAGTTCTACTTGCGCCTGCATTCGAGTATGTAACACTACGATTAGTCAAAGACCTAGTCACTTCCAAAGTGGCCAAACGCTGGATAAAGCCTATAGTTCAACAGGGTAACTACCCCCCACTTCCTGAACACTTTAACAATACATTTACTGAGGTTGTTGCTATGTGCAAGAACTCAGTTGCAGATATCCAATGTCCAACTCTGATTCTTCATGGCGCAAGTGATGAAGTTATTCCTCTTCGTTCAAGTGACTATGTCTATCAGAATATTTCTTCCCAATATAAAAAAAGAATCATCTTATCTAATGTAGCTCATCGGCTGTTGGATGACCCATTTTATCAGAGTGATTGTTTTCAACTGATTCTCAATCATATTCAGCTTACAAAAAAACAACTGCAAATCTAGTCATGATTCTCAGTTGTTTTATTTTAGTATCATTTTCGAATAATTCAAATAGAGTCGAACCCAGGTGGGATCAGAGGATAAGTACTTGCTTTCAAACCGTACATTCCGACGTTGAACAAAACTTTTAGCCTTAATCAGTAGTTCCTTTTGCATACTTCTTGGTGCATCTTTATAACTCTGCATCCATTCGACGGCAATTTCTCGAAGGTAAATATAGTTGAGTTCAGCATCAAACAAATCATCAACGTGAAATCGTTTACTTATTTGAGCAACTTTATCCAATGACTCAAAGATATCATAGTCGTCCACATGATCTTCCTCCACTGAGGTGACACTTTCAAAGCAATAGGTGAATTTGGCTTTCTTGATTGCGACTGTCATCATAAACGGTATATGATATAACGCTAACACATCTGTGAAGCGAATTCTGTGTTCCTTAAGAAAGCCCACGCGAAACACCTTACCAAACAGTGAATCCGTCAAATGAATCAAAAGTGAGCTGTCCTGAAAAACGGTCTTCACCCCAACAAATGGCTGCACTGTTTTTCGACGCTTGTACCATGGAAGCAAATCATCATTCATAGACGAAAACACCACATCAGCACTTAAGCGATCAATCTGATCAATCATAGCAATCATACTTGAGAATCCCAGCTGAATGTGGTGATTGTAAAACATGATGTATGGATGCTTCGCTGTATGCATCATTTGATTGTACAACTGATCTTTCGATTTGTTTCCCTGATCGACAAACGTGATTCGACTCAAATGATCTGAAAACCTCTGAGTTATCTGCGCATCTACAGGATATTGGCACGCAAACAAAAACTCGAATCCTACTGCTTTTGTATCATTCATCATTTCAACGATACGATTCAAGTGGTCAATATTGCCACAGAAGACAATTCCAATCGAAAGCATAACATCACCTCGATTCTCTATATCTTTATTATAATAAGAATATGGCTCAATTGCCAATAGATTTTTTAAACCTAATACACCCTTTAATAAACATATTCAAATCACTCCAACTATAAACAAAGAAAATGATTACAATCATAATCTCTAGCCGTCCGAAAAACATAGCTACCATTTCCGTCCATAACACGATAGAACTTGTAGTGGCTGTTGTTATGCCAACAGATGTTCCAACAGTAGATAGAGCAGAAGCTATCTCAAAGGCTGCATCCATTACATCAATTTGGTTAGCTACCAGTATAGCAACACCTATAAAATAGATGATGAAATAGTAACTGATGAAATGATGTATTCGAAGAGTCTCCATCGGATTTAAGTATAACTTTTGAGTTGGCATAGAAACATACACGTCCTTAACGACTTGTTTTGGTAGAATTGCTTTTTGAATCGATAGTTTACACGATCGGATGAAAGCAACAACACGATACTGTTTAATCCCTCCGGCGGTTGATCCACTACCACCCCCCATCCACATAAGTGGTATAAGAGTCATAACCAAAAATGGTCTAAACACTGAATAGTCTGATAACGCAAATCCCGTAGTTGTCACAGCTGAAACTACCTCAAAAAGTATTTGTCTAAACGTCAAATCTGCTAACTGACGGGTAATAATAAATATTATCAAAGTAAAGACGAAAATTGAAACAAACATCATCCTGGTTTCATCACACTGAGAGTATCTTTTAAACTTTCGTTGAAATAGTAGCAAGTGAGCAGCAAAGTTTGTGTTACCCAATACCATCAGAATCATCGTTAATATCTCTATTGGTATACTTTTATAGTAAGCTATACTGTTGGAAGTAACCGCAAAGCCACCCGTCGAAAGTGCGGCCATCGAAATATTGAGTGCATCAAAAAACGGCATTCCAAAAAACACATATAAGCCAACTCCTGTAATCATGTAAAAACTATAGATTGTCATAATTATGCGGGCTGATTTCTTTAGGTTCGGTAAGAGTCGATCACTATGACCTTCGGCAGAGAAAAGTCTCATACCATAAGTATCGGATAACACTGAAAATACAACAAGAATAAGTCCAACACCTCCAAAAAACTGGATAACACTACGATGAAGAAGAAAAATCTTTGGAATCACTTCAACATTCACTACAGATAACCCTGTCGTAGTCCACCCACTTACAGCCTCAAACATGGCTAATGTAAAAGACAATTGTCCACTGAGTAAAAAAGGTAGAGACGAAAAGAACATCGCCAAAAACCAAACGATAACAACAATCAAAAAGTCCTCTCCAGCCACTAGAGCATCTGTAGAATGTGCTTTCCCTAACTTTTTAAGGAAAACAGACAACATTAGTGCAATCACACTGGTGACTAAGAAATAAATGGCAAACTGACTATCTTCAGGATACAAGATTATCGCTAATAGAGGTAGTAGAGTAATGATTCCAACAATTTGAGTCAAGATTCCTGTGTAATAAGCAATCTGACTGTACTTTGATAGCAATTGTTTCATGATTACGCACCTGTAGTTAAGTATGCAATCACTTCATCTTTGGATTTTTCATTTACAACAACTACACATTTATCATAGGCCATTAATACTGTATCACCATTTGGAATGATCGTCTGAGTTTTTCGAATGATGCATGCGATAATTGATTCCTTTGGTAGAGTTAACTGATTCAGTTTCTTATTTGAAACCTTGGAATCTTCTTCAATCTTTAACTCTAACACGGCCACTTTCCCATTTTCCAACGGAAGATAATTGTCGATTTCTTTGATTGAAGCTAGTTGCTCAATCATTTTTGATACGATGTATGTTGAACTTATGACATTCTTTATTCCTAGCTTTTTAAACATTTCAACATTACCTGGATTGGATACAGTACAAAAAACTCTCTGCACTGAAAACTGTTCTTTTGCCATTTGAGCAGCCACTAGATTATCAGCATCGGATGGCATCATAGCGATAAAGATATCAGCATTTTCAATATGTAAATCTTCATACAAAAAAGGTTTTGTTCCATCACCACATGCTACGATGGCGTGTGGGTATTTGTGGGACATTTCCAAACAGAAATCTTCTGTATCATTAATTACAGTTACACTCATCTTTCGTTTTAAAAGCGACGACACAATATAATCGGCTTTTTTTCTACCACCAACTACGACTACACGATAGGTTCTCATAAAAACCCTCCTAATGCTTTTTCAAACTCCATCGCCGACAATTTTGATGTATCAATAAAATGGATCTGATACTGACGACATAACGGCTCTTTCGAAGAATCATATATTCGACAAAGTACTTTTTCAACACCAAAGATTCGACTACATACTTCACTAACCATAATATTAACATTATCATTATCTGTGACAGCAATAACAATGTCTGCCTCATTTACACGTGCTTCATAAAGACTTTTAACACTCTCAGCATCTGCCACAAATGTATAGCCAGAATATGTATCTGATAATTTCCGGAAAGACCCTTCTTCCTTGTCCAATACTGTTATAGGATATTCCAACAGTGAGAGTCGATTTGCAATAGTAGCTCCAAGTCGACTACATCCAATAATAGCTACTTTCTTGTTTTTTGATTCAAACATTTTCCTGACCTCGTTTCATCTCGAGTCGTTCTTCGAGAGTCAAATCATCGCAACCATAAATGGGCACGTCATGTACCCTGTGATTGTTCGAGCATATTAACATATTCTTTATCGCAGGTTGATAAGTAGCATCAAACGTGTAAGCTGCACGATAATGCCTCATCGCAATATCCCGATGTCCTTGTAGATGATAAATAACACCTAGAAGATTATGAACTTGTGGAGCTCGATCATTGATCATCATAGCTTTTGCCAAATGTTCTTTTGCCAATGTGAAGTCTAATACATCTATACAGGCAACTGCCTGATGTAACTCTTCATGTAAAGGATCATTTTTTATCGTTTTTTCCATATAAGTACCTCCAACTATAGTGTAAATGAATGCATATAAAAAGGGTGTTAAGATTCATTAACACCCTATAAAGATTTCATAAAGATTCATCCTACGAATCGATAGCCGACACCAAGTACTGTAACAATATATTCTGGCGAAGCAGTATCCTTCTCAATTTTTCTTCTTAAATTGGCCATCACAACACGCAGGTTTGCAAGGTTACTCTCCTGAGCTTCTTCTCCCCACACTTTTTTAACAAGCATATTCGATGTGCATACCTTACCCTGATGTTCAATAAGATAAGCAAGCAACTGAAACTCGATCGGTGTGCAATGAACAGTCGAGCCGCGCAAAACTACTTCATAGTTCTGCAAGTTCACTTTTAAATCTTTAAATTCAAATATTACATCCCTCACATCCTTAGATGACCGATGTCTTAAGCCTACTCGGATGCGAGCAAGTAACTCAGCAGGATTAAATGGTTTTGTGAGATAATCATCAGCCCCAAGATCGAGTGCCTCAACTTTTGAAGGGTGATCATCCTTTGCTGTAACGACAAGAATAATCGAATTAATCAGGTTGCGATACTGACGAATCCATTCGATTCCGTCGATATCTGGAAGACCAAGATCTAGAATAATAATATCCGGTTGATGACTCAGTGATAAATGATATCCCAATCGACCTTCAGAAGCAGAGATAACTTCATAATTTTCTGCTCGTAACAAAGTAACGAGAAAGTTAGAAATTGACATGTCATCCTCAATAACTAGTATTTTGTGTTTCATATTATTTCTCCAATGGCAAAGTAACAACAAACTTGCATCCCTGATGTAAATTATCTAGAACTCGAATAGAACCGTGATGTGCCTCTACAATTGATTTGCATATGGATAATCCCAAACCTAAGCCCGCCCGGGACGATGGTGACTTAACCGAATAGAACCGATCGAATACACGTATTTTTTGTGCATCACTTAATCCTATACCTTCATCTATCACTTCAAAAATAACAAACTGCTGTTTTTTGCGAACATTCAATATAACAGGCTTACCCTTTTCAGAGAACTTCAGGGCATTAGAGATTAAATTGATAAGTACTTTAACCATAAGCGATCGATCACACGGGAATAATACAACTTCATTTGGCAATCTTGTGGAAATTCGCGTTGCCTCTAAAGAGG
>ERZ869909.2073-NODE-2073-length-14429-cov-5.379738_pt1 | contig 14429 bp, 11 predicted proteins | sample MGYA00520892_ERZ869909 | MGnify/ENA primary metagenome ERZ869909 (study PRJEB32215, sample SAMEA104723947) | bioreactor metagenome | biome: bioreactor; feature: anaerobic bioreactor; material: water | place: China | collected 2015-03-12 ... | reverse complement strand
GGCCGGTCGTGGCGGCAGCGGGTTGAGCGGCTTGCGGCGCGGCAGCGGCGGCGGCGGGCTGTGCCGCGCCACCGATCACCGCCAGTTGCGCGCCGGCAGCCACGGTGGTGCCGGCCGGGGCGAGGATCTCGCTGAGAACGCCGGCGGCGGGGGCGGGCACCTCGACGGAAACCTTGTCGGTTTCAAGCTCGCAGAGCATCTCGTCCTGCGCGACGGTATCGCCGACCGCCTTGAACCAGGTCGAAACCGTGGCTTCCGAGACGCTTTCGCCCAGCGTCGGCACCATGACCTTGACGGCCTCGGTGGGGGCAGGGGCGGGGGCTTCGGCGGTGACGCGCGGCTGCGGCACTTCCGGCCCGGCATCGCCGGCCTCGGCGATCACCGCCAGCAGTGCATTGACACCCACCGTGCTGCCCTCGGCGGCAACGATCTCGCCCAGAATGCCGGCGGCGGGAGCGGGCACTTCCACGGTCACCTTGTCGGTTTCCAGCTCACAGAGCATTTCATCGACTGCCACCGGATCACCGGGCTTCTTGAACCAGGTGGCGATGGTGGCTTCGGAGACGCTTTCACCCAGGGTGGGCACGCGAACTTCGACAGTCATTGATCATTCCCTTCAAAAGACAGCGCCTCGTTGACCAGCGCATCCTGTTGTGCCTTGTGCTTCGATGCCAGCCCGGTCGCCGGCGAGGCCGAGGCCTGCCGCCCGACATAGCGCGCCCGCGTCTGGCTTGCCTCGGTCTGGGTCAGCACCCATTCCAGCCAGGGCTCGATGAACGACCAGGCGCCCTGGTTCTTGGGCTCTTCCTGACACCAGACCATCTCGGCGTTCTTGAACCGCGCCAGTTCGGCGCGCAGCGATTGCGTCGGCACCGGATAGAGCTGTTCGACACGCAGCAGATAGATATCGTCGATGCCGCGCGCGTCACGCTCGGCCAGCAGGTCGAAATAGACCTTGCCGGAACACATCACCACCCGGCGGATCTGGTCGTCGGGCTTGAGCTGGGTTTGCGAATTGCCCTTCTCGGCATCGTCCCAGAGCACCCGGTGGAAGGTCGATCCATCGGTGAAATCCTCGGCGGCAGAGATGCACATCGGATGGCGCAGCAGCGATTTCGGCGTCATCAGGATCAGCGGCTTGCGGTAATCGCGGTGCAGCTGCCGGCGCAGGATGTGGAAATAGTTCGCCGGGGTCGAGCAGTTGGCGACGATCCAGTTTTCCTCGGCCGAGTTCTGCAGGAAACGCTCCATCCGGGCCGAGGAATGCTCGGGGCCCTGACCCTCGAAACCATGCGGCAGCAGGCAGACAAGCCCCGACATGCGCAGCCATTTGCTTTCGCCCGAATTGATGAACTGATCGAACATGATCTGCGCGCCATTGGCGAAATCGCCGAACTGCGCTTCCCACATCACCAGCGCATTGGGCTCGCTGAGCGAATAGCCGTATTCAAAACCCAGCACTGCATATTCGCTGAGCATCGAATCGATGACCTCGTAGCGCGCCTGACCCGCCTTGATATGGTTGAGCGGGAAATAGCGTTCCTCGGTGGTCTGGTCGATCAGGCCGGAATGGCGCTGGCTGAAGGTGCCGCGGGTGCAATCCTGCCCTGACAGCCGCACCGGATAGCCTTCGACCAGCAGCGAGCCGAAAGCCAGGGCCTCGGCGGTGGCCCAGTCAAAGCCCTGGCCGGTCTCGAACATCTTCTTCTTCGCCTCAAGCTGGCGGGCGACGGTGCGATGGATGTCGAAATCGGAAGGGTAGGAGGTCAGCGCCGTGCCGACCTCGGCCAGGGTTTCGGGCCGGATCGAGGTGGCGCCGCGCTGATAGCTTTCCTGCGCCTTGGCCTTGAGCGATTTCCAGCGCCCGTCCAGCCAGTCGGCCTTGTTGGGGCGGTAATCCTTGCCGGCCTCGAATTCCTCGTTGAGATGGGCCTGGAAGGCGGCCTTCATATCCTCGATCTCGCCTTCGGGGATCAGCCCGTCGGCCACCAGCCGCTCGGTATAGAGCTGCAGCGTCGTCTTGTGCTTCTTGATGCGGTTATACATCTGGGGGTTGGTGAACATCGGTTCATCCCCCTCGTTATGACCGAAGCGCCGGTAGCAGAAGATATCGAGCACGGCATCCTTGCCGAACTGCTGGCGGAACTCGATGGCCACCCGAGCGGCATGCACCACCGCTTCCGGGTCGTCGCCGTTGACATGGAAGATCGGCGCCTCGACCATCAGCGCGATATCGGTCGGATAGGGCGAGGAGCGGCTGAAATGCGGCGCCGTGGTGAAGCCGATCTGGTTGTTCACCACGATATGGATGGTGCCGCCGGTGCGGTGGCCTTTCAGCCCCGAAAGGCCGAAACATTCCGCCACCACGCCCTGACCGGCAAAGGCGGCATCGCCATGCAGCAGGATCGGCAGCACGGAGCGGCGCTCGGCATCGTTGAGCTGGTCCTGCTTGGCGCGCACCTTGCCCAGCACCACCGGGTTGACGGCCTCCAGATGCGAGGGGTTGGCGGTCAGCGACAGGTGCACCACATTGCCGTCGAACTCGCGGTCCGACGAGGCGCCGAGGTGATATTTCACATCGCCCGAACCATCCACTTCCTCGGGTTTGAAGCTGCCGCCCTGGAACTCGTTGAAGATGGCGCGATAGGGTTTGCCCATCACATTGGCCAGAATGTTCAACCGGCCCCGGTGCGGCATGCCGATGACGATATCCTGCACCCCCAGCGCGCCGCCGCGCTTGATGATCTGCTCCATCGCCGGGATCAGCGCCTCGCCGCCGTCAAGGCCGAAGCGCTTGGTGCCCATGTATTTGACATGGAGAAATTTTTCGAAGCCCTCGGCCTCGACCAGCTTGTTGAGGATCGCCTTGCGCCCGCGTTGGGTGAAGCTGATTTCCTTGCCGTAACCCTCGATGCGTTCTTTCAGCCAGGCGGCCTGATCGGGGTTGGAGATATGCATGAACTGCAGCGCGAACGTGCCGCAATAGGTGCGCTTGAGGATATCGACGATCTGACGCAGCGAGGCGACCTGCAGCCCCAGCACGTTATCAATGAAGATCGGCCGGTCCATATCGGCCTCGGTGAAGCCGTAGGAGGCCGGATCGAGCTCGGGGTGCACGGCATCGTCGCGCATGCCCAGCGGGTCCAGATCGGCGATCAGATGGCCGCGGATGCGATAGGCGCGAATGATCATCAGCGCGCGCAGGCTGTCCAGAACTGCGCGCTGCACCTGCGCATCGCTCAGCTCGATACCTTTCTCCCGCGCCTTGGCGGCGATCTTCTCGCCGGCAGCGCGGCTTTCGCGCGCCGGGGCGGCCGCCGGCCATTCGCCGGTCAGTGCGGCGGTGAGATCATCGGCGGGCAGCGGCGGCCAGTCGGCGCGCGCCCAGCTCGGGCCGGCGGCCTGACGGGTGGCATCGACCGGATCATCGCCCATCGCGCGGAAGAACTCTGCCCATTGCGCATCGACGCTGGACGGGTCCTGCGCGAAGCGGGCCTGCATCTGGTCGATGTAATCGGCATTGGTGCCTTGCAGGAAGCTGGAGGCGTGAAACTGGCTGTTGGGGGTAAGTTCGGTCATGGTGCCTTCCTCGATGCGGGGGCGAAATTGGGGGCGCTGCTGCGGGTCGCAAGGGCTGCGGCCGCCAAAAGCCCGGGCGGCGCGGTCTGGCGCGTTGCCACCAGCGAGAGCATCGCGCCGCTTTCCGCCACCACGGCAAGCGGCGGCAGGCGCCGGAAGACACCAAGCCGGATCAGCCTGTCCACCGCCTGCCGCATGGCCATCAGCCCTTGATTGCCTTCATCACCGCCTCGCCCAGCGTCGCCGGGCTGTCGGCCACCACGATCCCGGCCGAGCGCATGGCCTCGATCTTGGATTCCGCATCACCCTTGCCACCGGCGACGATGGCGCCGGCATGGCCCATGCGACGGCCCGGAGGGGCGGTGCGCCCGGCGATGAAGCCGGCGACCGGCTTCCAGCGCCCTTTCTTCTTCTGTTCCTTGATGAACTCGGCGGCCTCTTCCTCGGCCGAGCCGCCGATCTCGCCGATCATGATGATCGACTGGGTTTCGTCATCGGACAGGAACATGTCGAGCACGTCGATATGTTCGGTGCCCTTGATCGGATCGCCGCCGATGCCCACCGCGGTCGATTGCCCCAGCCCCATGTCCGAGGTCTGTTTCACCGCCTCATAGGTCAGCGTGCCCGAGCGCGAGACCACGCCGACCGAGCCGCGCTGGTGGATATGGCCGGGCATGATGCCGATCTTGCAGGCATCGGGGGTGATGATGCCGGGGCAGTTGGGGCCGATCAGCCGGCTGGCGCTGCCTTCCAGCGCGCGCTTGACCTTCATCATGTCGAGCACCGGAATGCCCTCGGTGATGCAGACGATCAGCTCCATCTCGGCGTCGATCGCCTCAAGGATGGAATCGGCCGCAAAGGGGGGCGGCACATAGATCACGCTGGCATTGGCCTCGGTCTTGGCCTTGGCCTCATGCACCGAGTTGAAGACCGGCAGGCCCAGATGCTCGGCGCCGCCCTTGCCCGGCGTCACGCCGCCAACCATTTTGGTGCCATAGGCGATGGCCTGTTCGGAATGGAAAGTGCCCTGGCTGCCGGTGAAGCCCTGGCAGATGACCTTGGTGTGCTTGTCTACGAGAATGGCCATGTGCTTACCCCTTCACCGCCTTGACGATCTTCTGTGCGGCATCCGACAGATTGTCGGCGGCGATCACGTTCAGGCCGCTTTCATTGATGATCTTCTTGCCCAGTTCCACGTTGGTGCCCTCAAGGCGTACCACCAGCGGCACCTGCAGGCCCACTTCCTTGACCGCGGCGATGACGCCCTCGGCGATGATGTCGCAGCGCATGATGCCGCCGAAGATATTCACCAGAATGCCCTTCACATTGGGGTCCGAGGTGATGATCTTGAAGGCTTCAGTGACCTTTTCCTTGGTGGCGCCACCGCCGACATCGAGGAAGTTCGCAGGCTCGGCGCCATAGAGCTTGATGATGTCCATGGTCGCCATCGCCAGCCCGGCACCATTGACCATGCAGCCGATCTCGCCATCGAGCGCGATATAGTTGAGATCGAATTTCGAGGCGGCGAGTTCCTTGGGGTCTTCCTCGGTCTCGTCGCGCAGCGCCAGGATATCGGCCTGACGATAGAGCGCGTTGCTGTCGAAACCCATCTTGGCGTCGAGGCATTTCAGATCGCCGTCGGTGGTGACGATCAGCGGGTTGATCTCGACCATCTCGGCGTCTTTTTCGACAAAGAGCTTGTAGAGCTTGTTCACCAGATCGACGCATTGCTTGATCTGCTTGCCCTCAAGCCCCAGCGAGAAAGCCACGCGGCGGCCATGGAAGCCCTGGATGCCGGTTGCCGGATCGACCGAGAAGCTGAGGATCTTTTCGGGCGTCGATGCCGCCACTTCCTCGATATCCATGCCGCCCTCGGTGGATACGACGAAGGAGATGCGGCTGCTCTGGCGATCCACCAGCAGCGCCAGGTACAACTCGCGCGAAATGTCCGAGCCATCCTCGATATAGATGCGGTTGACCTGTTTGCCCGCCGGGCCGGTCTGGTGCGTCACCAGCGTGCGCCCCAGCATGGCGCTGGCATGTTCGGCAGCCTCCGCGACCGAGCGCGCCAGCCGCACGCCGCCCTTCTCGCCGGCCGAAGCCTCCTTGAAGCTGCCCTTGCCGCGCCCGCCGGCGTGGATCTGGGCCTTCACCACCCAAAGCGGGCCATCCATCTCGCCGGCCGCCGATTTCGCCTCTTCGGCGCGCAGAACCACCCGACCGTCCGACACCGGCACGCCATAGCTGCGAAGCAAACCCTTCGCCTGATATTCATGGATGTTCACGAAACTGTCCCCGTCTGCTGCGATTTGCGCTGCTCTTGCCATGAAACAGACGTGGCACAAATGACTATTTGGTGTATTTTTCCAAGCGATGCGAAAAATCTTCGGTTTGTGATCACGCGGACAAATTGTGTGATCACAAAGCACGGAATGGTGATGACAGCAGGCCCGGAGCAGGAATCAAACGCATCGCAGCGCGAGCCGAAGCCGGGCGGGCCATCCTGGGGGCTGGTGATGCTGGCGCGCGAACCGGCGGTGCTGGTGCTGAGCCATCTCGCCTGGCATCTGGAATTGGGTGCGCGAGAGATCCATCTTTATCTCGATGATCCCGCCGATCCGGTGGCCGATGCCGCCGCAGCCTTGCCCGGGGTCAGGGTAACCCGCTGTGACAATGCCTTCTGGCAGGGGCTGGGCGGCGCGCGCCCGGCGCTGCAAACCCGCCGCCAGACGCTGATCGCCAGCCTTGCCTATGCACAAGCCGGGGTGGACTGGCTGCTGCATCTCGATGCCGATGAATTCCTGCATCCGCCGGCAGGCGGTGCCGCCGCGCTGCGGGACGAACTGGCGCGGCAGGGTGAGTTCACCGGCTATCTGGCCCTGCCCAATCTGGAGCGCGCCTTCATCTGTTCCGATCCCGGCGGCATCTTCGAGGGGGTGTTTCGCTGCCCGCAACCGCGCGGCGCCGATCTGCCGGTGGCGCTGGCGCATCAGGCGGGTTTCGTGGCGCGCGGGGTTTCGGGCCATGCCGCCGGCAAGGCCCTGAGCCGCACCGGGCAGGGCTATGTGCTGCAACCGCATGCGCCGCGCCTTGACGGTGCCCTGGTACCCTCGCGCCGCCCCGGTGGGCTGCGGGTGCTGCATTTCGACGGGCTGACACCGCTGCACTGGCTGCTCAAGCTCAAGCGCTATGCCGCGCATCCGCCGGAAAGCTGGGAGCGCTTTCTGGGCCCGCATAGGCGCGCGCAACTGATGCATGTGCGTGAAAACCTTGACGATCCGCCTGCGCTCAGGGCCTTTCATGACCGGCTGAAATACTGCCCCGATCCGGCAGCGCTGCAAGCGCAGGGATTGATCGAGGCCTTGCGCTTCTCCCCGGAACCGGCCCTGCGCCGCTGGCTTGGCGCCCTGCCGGATCTGAGCGTGGCGGGTTTCGATGCCGAATTGCGCGCCCGCGAGCCAGCGTTGAGCCGGGGGCTTTGAGCCTAAAGATGAAGCGGCGCGCGTTCACCCTGCGCGAAACGGCGCAGAACGGCGGGGTAAAGACGGTGCTCTTGCACCAGCACCCGCGCGGCCAGGGCATCGGGCGTGTCGTCGGGCAGCACCGGCACCCGCGCCTGACCCAGGATCGGCCCGTCATCAAGCACCGGGGTCACCTCATGCACGGTGCAGCCGGCTTGCGTATCGCCGGCCTCGATGGCGCGGGCATGGGTGTGCAGCCCCGGATAGAGCGGCAGCAGCGAGGGGTGGATGTTCAGCATGCGTCCGGCGAAACGGTCCACGAAACCGGGGGTCAGCACCCGCATGAAGCCGGCCAGCGCGATGATATCCGGCGCGGCGGCTTCCAGATGCGGCAGCAGCGCGGCCTCGAACGCGGCGCGGTCGCGGCCGAAGGGGCGGTGATCCACCCCCACCACCGGCACGCCGCGCTCGGCGGCCTTGCGCAAGCCGCCCGCCAGCGGGTCGTTCGACAGCACCAGACAGGGCCGCGCCGGATGATTGCCCTGCATGCTGTCCAGCAGCGCCAGCATGTTCGAGCCGCCGCCAGAGATGAAGATGGCGACGCGTTTGGTCACGAAAGCGCGCCCCGGTAGCACATGCCCTCGCCCTCGATCACGTGGCCCAGCAGGCTGACCTGCTCGCCTTCGGCCTCCAGCAGCGCGCGCAGCGCGTCGGCACGTTCGGCGGCCACCACCAGCACCATGCCGATGCCGCAGTTGAAGGTCTTGAGCATCTCGGCTTCGGCCAGCCCGGCGCCTTGCATCAGCCAGGCAAAGACCGGCGGCAGCGCCCAGGCGTCGAGGTCGATCTCGGCGCCCAGCCCCTCGGGCAGGACGCGCGGCAGGTTCTCGGTCAGCCCGCCGCCGGTGATATGTGCCAGCCCATGCACGCCCCCGGCGCGCACCGCCGCCAGCGCCGGCTTGACATAAAGCCGCGTCGGCGCCAGCAGGGCCGCGCCCAGCGTGCCGCCGCCGAAGGGGCTGGCATCGTCCCAGCCCAGCCCGGTGCTTTCCACCACCCGGCGCACCAGCGAATAGCCGTTGGAATGCACCCCGTCCGAGGCCAGGCCCAGCAGCACATCGCCTGCCGCCACGCCGCGCGGCAGTTCCGCGCCGCGCTCCATGGCGCCGACGGCAAAGCCTGCCAGATCGAAATCGCCCTTGTGATACATGCCCGGCATTTCCGCCGTCTCGCCGCCGATCAGTGCACAGCCCGAGGCCGCGCAGCCCTCGGCGATGCCCTCGATGATGCGCGCCGCCTGTTCGACCTCCAGCTTGCCGGTGGCGAAATAGTCCAGAAAGAACAGCGGCTCGGCGCCCTGACAGACCAGATCGTTGACGCACATCGCCACCAGGTCGATGCCGATGGTATCGACATTGCCGGTGTCGATGGCGATGCGCAGCTTGGTGCCCACCCCATCGGTCGCCGCCACCAGCACGGGATCGGAGAAACCGGCCGCCTTCAGGTCAAACAGCGCGCCGAAACCGCCCAGCCCGGCCATGGTGCCCGGCCGCTCGGTGCGCCGCGCCGCCGGTTTGATGCGTTCGACCAGCGCATTGCCGGCGTCGATATCGACCCCGGCCTCGGCATAGGTCATCCCGTTCTTGCGCTCGCTCATGGCCTGGCTCTCCGTGGCTTCGATGCGCGAAGCCCTTAGCGCAAGCCTGCCGCCGGGGCAACGGAGCTTGGCCATTCGGGCCCGATATTCCCGCACCATTCCCGCCGGGCAGCTGCCAGCCGGGCCGGTACTGCCCCCGGCGCTTGACGCGCGGCCGATATCTGCTAGCACGAGCGGGCCGGGCCTGTAGCTCAATGGTCAGAGCAGGGCGCTCATAACGCCTTGGTTGGGGGTTCGAGTCCCTCCGGGCCTACCATTCCCGCTTGTTGCCACTCGCCTTTTCAGCCGCCGCCCGGCGGGGCTACGGCGTTCTTCGGCGCGGATCGGCCGGGTCAACCTGCCTTGCGGCCTTCCAGCAGCGTCTTCACCAGCAGCGCGACAATGGCAATCAGCGTCAGCGTCGATGCGGCGGCAAAGGCGCCGACGGCGTTGAGATCGTTGAACAACAGTTCCACATGCAGCGGCAAGGTATTGGTCTGGCCACGGATATTGCCGGAAACCACCGAAACGCCGCCGAATTCGCCCACCGCCCGCGCGGTGCACAGAACCGCGCCGTAAAGCAGTGCCCAGCGGATGTTGGGCAGGGTCACGCGGCGAAACACCTGCCAACCCGAGGCCCCCAGCGTGACCGCCGCCTGCTCCTGTTCGCTGCCCTGCGCCTGCATCAGCGGCAGCACCTCGCGCGCAACGAAGGGTGCGGTGACGAACATCGTCACCAGCACGATACCGGGCAGGGCGAACATCACCTGAAGATCGTGCTCGCGCAGGAACGGCCCCAGCAGCCCCTGCCGGCCATAGAGCAGCAGGTAGCAGATGCCGGCGATGATCGGCGAGATCGAGAAGGGGATCTCGATGATCGTCACCAGCAGACCGCGACCGGGGAAGCGATGCTTGGCCACCGCCCAGGCGGCAGCGATGCCGAAGGCCACATTCAGCGGCACGACAATCAGCGCGGTCACGGTGGTCAGCCAGATCGCGTGCAGCGTCATCGGATGCAGGATGTTGGCGGCATAGACCGCCCAACCCTGCGACAGTGCGCGCGCGAAGATATAGGCCATGGGCGCGGCGATGAACAAAAGCGTCAACACCACGGCAACGCCGATCAGCAGCCGCTCCCCCCGGCGCGATTGCCCCGGCGCGCGAAGGGGCGGCGCATGGCTCAGGCTGGCGGCGCTCATCGGTTGCCCTCTCGGTAGCGCGACGCCCAGAATTGCAGCAGGTTCGAGGCGAGCAGCAGCACCAGCGCGAAGCCCAGAAGCACCAGCGCGATGGCCGCCGCGCCGTTATAGTCGTATTCCTCCAGCCGGATATAGGCCAGCAGCGCGGCGATCTCGGTGCGGAAGGGCAGGTTGCCGGCGATAAAGACGATGGCGCCGAATTCGCCCAGCGAGCGCGCGAAAGCGGTGGTGCAGCCGGCCAGCCAGGCGGGCAGGATGGCCGGAAAGACCACGCGGGAGAAAACCTGCCAGGGGCTGGCGCCCAGCGTCACGGCGGCCTCTTCCAGCGCCGGGTCCAGGTCTTCCAGCACCGGCTGCACGGTGCGCACCACGAAGGGCACCGAGGTAAAGGCCATGGCCAGCGCGATGCCCCAGATCGTATAGACGACCGGCACGCCGGCTGGGTGCAGCAGCGCGCCGAACCAGCCATTGGCCGAGAAAAGCGCCGTCAGCGACAGGCCGGCCACCGCGGTCGGCAGCGCGAAGGGCACATCCATCAGCGCGTCCAGCAAGCGCTTGCCGGGGAATTCGTAGCGCACCAGCACCCAGGCCATCAGCAGCCCATAGAGCGCGTTGAAGATCGTGGCGATCAGCGCCGCGGTCAGGGTGATCTGGAAGGCCGCCACCGCGCGCGGCGAGCTGACGATGCGCCAGAAGCGTTCAGGCCCCATCTCGGCGCCCTTGAGGATCAGCGCAATGACCGGGATCAGCACGATCAGCGTGAGATACAGGAGTGTCGTGCCGAGGCTCAAGGTGAACCCCGGCAAGACGCGCTTGGCGCGGATGCGCGCGCCGGTTGCAGCGCCGATCTGGGTGGCGGCGGTGGTCATCGCGTCACTGGTTGACGAAGACGCGGTCAAGCCGCGCGCCCTCGGCGAAATGCTCGCGCTGGATCGCCTCCCAGCCGCCGAAAGCCTCCTCGGCGGTGACCAGCGTGACCGCCGGCAGGCTGTCGCTGAACTCCGCCGCCACATCGGCATCGGTCACGCGGTAGAAGTGCTCGGCCAGGATGCGCTGGGCATCGGTGGTATAGAGCCATTCCAGATAGGCGTTGGCCAGTTCGGCATTGCCGTTGCGCTCGGCGACCTCGGCCACCACGGCGACCGGGAAGGCCGCGAACAGGCTGATCGAGGGGGTGACGCGCTCGAACCCCTGTTCGGCATAGGCTTCGGCAATGCCGCCGGTCTCGGCCTCGAAGGTGACGAGCACATCGCCGATGCCGCGCTCGGCGAAGGTCTGGGTGGCGCCGCGCCCGCCGGTATCGAACACCGGCACCGAATCGAAGATCGCCTTGACGAAAGCCTCGGCCGCATCCTCGTCACCGCCATTATGGGCCAGCGCATAGGCGAAGGCCGCCAGGTAGGTATAGCGCGCATTGCCGCTGGTGCGCGGGTTGGGGAAGATCACCGAAACCTCGGGGCGGGCCAGATCGTCCCAGTCCTGAATGTTTTGCGGATTGCCCTGCCGCACCAGGAAGGCGGGCAGCGAATAATAGGGCGAGGCGCCGCCGGGCAGCAGGTCGCGCCAGTTCTCGGGCACCAGACCGCCGGCCACCAGCACGTCGATATCGGTTTCCTGATTGAAGGTCACCACATCGGCGGCCAGCCCCTCAAGGATGGCGCGGGCCTGGCGCGAGGTGCCGCCGTGGCTCTGGTCGATGCTCACCGAACGCCCGGTGGTTTCCTGCCGGTGCTCGGCGAAGACCGGGTTCAGCGCCTCGAAGAGCTCGCGCGCGATGTCATAGCTGACATTGAGCAGGCTGTCCTGTGCGGCGGCAGGATGGGCGGCGGGGGTGGCGATGGCCAGCGCGAAGGCGGCGGCGATAACGGGACGTTTCATCTTGATGACTCCAGCTTGCGGGATTTGTGCTCAGGGGTGGCCGGGGCCTTGGCATCGTGCCGGGCGCCCGTTGTATCGGCGGGAAAAAGCGTGCCGGCCTCGATCTTCAGCCGCACCGGTGCATCGACGTGCAGGGCGGCGGCCTGAACGGCGCGGCGCGGCACATCGGCCTCGGCCTCGCCCAGTTCATCATGGCGCAGCACCAGCCGCAGATGCGCCCCGTTCGACACCCTTGAGACAATGCGCCAGGGGGCATCGGGATCGGGCAGGGGGGTGATGTCTTCGGGCCGGGCAAAGAGCGTGGCGGGCCCATCGGGCAGCGCGCGGCGCGGCAGCGCGCTCAGATCGAGCCCCGCGGCTTCGGCGCGCCCGGCCGCCAGCGTGACCGGCAGTTCCACCGTGGCGCCCATGAAGCGGGCCACGAAAGGGCTGGCCGGGTGATCATGGATCGCATCGGCATGGCCGATCTGCTCGATGCGTCCTTCGCCCATCACCACCACCCGGTCGGCGAGTTCAAAGGCTTCTTCCTGATCATGGGTGACGAAGATGGTGGTGGAGCCCGTGGCCTCATGGACATTGCGCAGCCAGCGCCGCAGATCGCGCCGGATCGCGGCATCAAGCGCGCCGAAGGGCTCATCGAGCAGCAGCACCTTGGGCTCGATCGCCAGCGCCCGGCCCAAGGCCACACGCTGGCGCTGCCCGCCCGAAAGCTGGCCCGGAAAACGATCAGCCAGATGCGCGATCTGCAGGAAATGCAGCAATTCATCGACCTTGGCGGCGATCACCGCCTTGCCCGGCCGCTCGGCGCGCGGGCGCACGCTCAGCCCGAAGGCCAGATTGTCGCGCACCGACATATGCGGAAACAGCGCGTAATGCTGAAAGACAAAGCCGATGCGCCGCTCCTGCGCGGCCAGTTGCAGCCAGTCGGCACCATCGACGGCCAGCCGTCCGGCATCGGGCCATTCCAGCCCGGCGATGATCTTCAGCAGCGTCGTCTTGCCCGAGCCCGAGGGGCCGAGCAGCGCCACCAGCTCGCCCTTCTCGACGCCAAGCTCGATCCCGCGCAGCACATCCGTGCGCCCGAACCGCTTGGTCAGCCCCGAAATGCTGATCGACATGACAACGCCTTTCCCGCAACGTCTTTCTCGTCCGATCCTGCAGCTAGAGGCAGTTCGTGCAGCCGGCAAGCCGGCCGCCGGCGGCATAGCAGCCGGGGCCGGGACGGATATTCCGGCGGTGGTGAGCGTGGCGCGACAGGGTCGGCGGCCGGCGGGCGCGGCGCATACAACCGACCTGCCCGCACCGCTGTGGCGGGAACATGTTCCTTATTTCGGCAATCCGTCGGCGCGCGGGGGAATTTCGTTCCGGGCGCCGGAAAAAGTGTCCGCAGCCCAGGAAGCCGCGCCGATCCCCGCCCGCCGGCTCAACTGTCGGGTCTCAGCCCAGCCGGCCCCAGAGGTCGTATTCGCTGGCCTCATCCACCGTGACGGTGACGATATCGCCGGGATTGAGCGCCTCGAACCCTTCGTCGATGAAGAGGTTGCCGTCGATCTCGGGGGCATCGGCCATGGTACGGCAGGTGGCGCCCTCGCCATCGACCGAATCGACGATCACCGCCAGCCGCTGGCCGACCTTGGCCTCCAGCTTGGCGGCTGAAATCGCCTGTGCCTTTTCCATGAAACGTTCCCAGCGCTCCTGTTTCACGCCATCGGGCACATGATCGGGCAGCTCGTTCGAGCGCGCGCCCTTGACGTTTTCATACTGGAAGCAGCCCACCCGGTCGAGCTGGGCCTCATCGAGCCAGTCGAGCAACGTCTGGAATTCCGCTTCCGTTTCGCCGGGATAGCCGACGATGAAGGTCGAGCGCAGGGTGATTTCGGGGCAATCGGCGCGCCAGCGGGCGATCTCGTCAAGGGTTTTTGCCGCGGCGGCGGGCCGGGCCATGCGCTTGAGCACATCGGGGTGGGCATGCTGGAAGGGGATGTCCAGATAGGGCAGCACCAACCCTTCCGCCATCAGCGGGATCAGATCGCGCACATGGGGGTAGGGATAGACGTAATGCAGACGCACCCAGGCGCCGAGGCTGCCCAGATCGCGCGCCAGATCGGTGATATGGGCGCGGTGGCCGCGCTCCTCGGCATGTTTCAGGTCCAGCCCATAGGCCGAGGTATCCTGGCTGATCACCAGCAATTCGCGCACCCCGGCGGCCACCAGCTTTTCAGCCTCGCGCAGCACCGCATGGGCGGGGCGGCTTTGCAGCTTTCCGCGCATGTCGGGGATGATGCAGAACTTGCACTTGTGGTTGCAGCCCTCGGAGATCTTCAGATAGCTGTAGTGGCGTGGAGTCAGGCTGACGCCCGAGGCCGGCAGCAGGTCGATGAACGGGTCGGGGCTGGGCGGCACCGCGCCATGCACGGCATCGAGCACCTGCTCGTATTGATGCGGCCCGGTGACCGCCAGCACACGCGGATGCGCGCCAGTGATGTAGTCGGGCTCGGCGCCCAGACAGCCGGTGACGATCACGCGGCCATTCTCGCGCAGTGCCTCGCCGATGGCGTCCAGGCTTTCGGCCTTGGCGCTGTCCAGAAAGCCGCAGGTATTGACGATCACCGCATCGGCGCCCTGATAATCGGCGCTGATCGCATAGCCCTCGGCGCGCAGCCGGGTCAGGATGCG
>ERZ869909.2072-NODE-2072-length-14439-cov-6.297591_pt1 | contig 14439 bp, 11 predicted proteins | sample MGYA00520892_ERZ869909 | MGnify/ENA primary metagenome ERZ869909 (study PRJEB32215, sample SAMEA104723947) | bioreactor metagenome | biome: bioreactor; feature: anaerobic bioreactor; material: water | place: China | collected 2015-03-12 ... | reverse complement strand
ATACCGAAGTCTGCACTGAAAGATCAGGCCCGCGTGACGGCCACAGCGTCTCAGCCTCAAATGAGGGGATCGGTCAGGTGTGGGGCTACTGGTGGTGTACGCGGCGCTGCTGCGCGACCACCGCAACCAGACCTTTGAGAGGGAGTATGTCCAGCTGGAGATCACCGCACACCTGAGCGCGGCGTGGCTGCGTTCGTCGGCTGAAACGGCCGCGGGGGAGCGCTGCCGCACCCGACCCAGTGAGGAAGCCTGTCAGGCCTGGCTCGAGGACCTGGCGCCACCGCCCCCGCTGCTGCTGACAGTGTTTGACGCGGCCGGGCGCGTCGTCGCCCGGCTCCCCCCAGCGCCCGACGCTTGGCAGACGACCGTGGACCACCCTGTCGTGCGGCACTTCTCGCTGTCGGACCTGCGTTCGTTGCGCTTCCGCAGCCTGTCGCCCATCGACGGCGTGGAACGCTTCTACGTCATCTATCGCATCTCCCAGGAGGATCACTTCATCGTGGTAGGGAGCCCCACCTTGGACGCGACGCAACGGATAGCGCGGCGCGGGCTCCTCTTGGGGTTCGTGCTGCTGCTGCTCTGCGGCCTGGGCTATCTGCTGCTACGACGGCACCGCGCGGTGTTGTCGGCGGAGCAGCGCCTGCGGGACCAACGAAAGGCCTTGGAGGGAGCGAACGCGCGGTTGCGAGAGAGCGAACGCCGCTTCAAGCACCTCTTTGCAGGGGCGCATGGCATCGCTATTCAGGGGTACCATCCCGACGGCCGTGTCTTCTTCTGGAACGAGGGCTCGGAGCAGCTCTACGGACGCGCGGCTTCCGACATGATCGGCACCGACGGACTCGCGCTCTTCCCCGACGACGCCAATCGCCAAGAGGCAAGGGCCTTCGTAGATCGGCTGCTGCGCGGAGAGCAGCTCCCCCCCTTGCGCGAGTACCGCTTGCTGCGTGCAGACGGTCAACCCCTCTACGTGCTGACACACCATGTGGTGTTCCGGCCTGACGATGGGCCCCCTGAGCTCTACACCATCGCCCTCGACATGACCCATCTCAAGGCCCTGGAGGCACAGCTACGCGAGCGAGCCACCCGCGACGCCCTGACCGGCCTCTGGAACAGAGGCTACTTCCTACAGCAAGCTGAGCGCCAATTGAGAGATGCGAGGGAGACACGCCACGGTGCTGCGCTGCTCATGGTCGACGCGGATCACTTCAAGCGGGTGAACGACCAGCACGGGCACAGTGCTGGCGATGCCGTGCTGGTGGGTCTGGCCAGGCGTATGGAGGGATCCTTGCGAGACACGGACCTGTTGGGACGTCTGGGCGGAGAGGAGTTTGCGGTCGTTCTGCCGCGTGTCACCTTGGCGATGGCCCTGCAAGGAGCGGAGCGCCTACGTCAAGCCGTGGAGAGCTCGCCCTTCGCTGTTGGTGATCTGTCGCTGCCGCTGACGGTCAGCGTGGGCGTGGCCCTGTGGCCGGAGGATGGTTCCAACCTCGACGCGCTCATGGAGGCGGCGGATCGAGCGCTCTACGCAGCCAAGGAGAGGGGGCGCAACCGGGTGGTTCACCTCGCTGGCCCATGATAGACCCGGGCTTCGCGCTTCGCGCCGCCCAGCGATCCCCCGTCGCGTGGCCCATCATGCTCTACTCCAGTGCCTCCCGATGATGTTAGGTAAGCCGAGTTCTCGCGCACCCAGGCCCCTCCTTGGCCTTCTTGTGGTGCTGCACGCCTCCTGCGCCGCTTCTCCGTCAACGCTGGCGACGACCTCAACGCCCCGCATTGACGCGCCGACTCCCGCTGGAGAAGCCTTCCTGTGGCTAGAGGACATCGAGGGGCCGGATGCTCTCGCGTGGGTCCGCGCCGAGAACGCGTTGGGGACAAGCGCGCTCGAGGCGCACCCCGACTTCGAGGTGTTTCGCGAGGATGCCCTCGCCGTGCTCACCTCCCCGGAGCGCTTGCCCTACCCTCGGCTGATGGGCGGTTACGTCGTCAATTTTTGGCGTGATGCCCAGAACGAACGTGGAGTCTGGCGTCGGGTGTCGCCTGAGGGCTATCGCGCGCCCGACCCGGCGTGGGATCTCCTCCTTGATGTCGATGCCCTGGCAGCGGCCGAAGACGCGAACTGGATGTGGGCGGGCGCGAGCTGCGCGTACCCAGCGTACCGCCGCTGCCTCGTTAGCCTGTCCATAGGGGGAGCTGATGCATCGGTGCGGCGCGAGTTTGACGTCGAGGAGCGTCGCTTCATCTCGCCAGACGAGGGCGGTTACCTGCTCGGCGAATCGAAAAGCCGCCTTAGCTGGAGGGACGAGAACTCGGCCTTCTATGGGCCCGCGTTCACAGAGGAGCAGATGACCTCCTCCGGCTACCCCCGGGCGGTCTACCTCTGGGAGCGTGGCCGCCCTCCGGAGGAGGCCACCCTGCTGCTGGAGGGTGAGGTGAGTGATGTGTCGGTGTGGGGTACCCGGGTCTGGGACGGTGACACCCCCTACGACTTCATCGGGCGCTCGCCCACCTTCTACACGAGGTCCTACGCGCTCTGGCACGATGGGCAGCTGCTTCCTGTAGAGATCCCCGAGGACGCTCGCATTGTTGCGCTCCTGGACGGCCAACTCGTTGTGGAGTTGAAGTCACCCTGGCAGGCGGACGGCGCGACCTTCCCGCAGGGCGCGCTCGTGAGCGCGGACATCAGCGGTATATGGGGTGAAGGGCTGCGCTTCGCGCTGCTTTTCGAGCCGGAGGCCCACCAGGCCATTGAGGGGGTGACCACGACGCAGACCACCATCCTCGTGTCGCTTCTGAGCAACGTGGTGGGGGAGCTGCTGAGGATCCGTCGCCATGGCGGGACCTGGGAGCAAGAGCGCGTGGACGTCCCTTCGCTCGGGACCATCTCGGTGATCAGCGCCGATGACCGTTCGGACCGCTTCTACTACACGTCCGAGGGCTTCCTCACCCCTCCGACCCTCTACGAGGCTGACGCCGTGTCGGTCACAGCGACAGCGATTCGCCGCGAGCCTTCGTGGTTTGATGAGGGGGGCATGCGGGTAGACCAGCGGTGGGCGACGAGCGCTGACGGTACCGAGATCCCCTACTTTGTCGTCTCCCCCCCCAGCGATAGCTCGCCCACCCCGGGGCCTGTCCTCTTGTCGGCATATGGCGGGTTTGAGATCTCTCGCACGCCCTTCTACAGCGGTGTGCTGGGGCGCAACTGGCTGGCCAGAGGGGGCACCTACGTTGTCGCGAATCTCCGCGGCGGAGGCGAGTTTGGGCCCCGCTGGCATCAGGCCGCCTTGCGAGAGCAACGACAGCGATCCTTTGAGGACCTCATCGCGGTAGCCGAGCACCTCATCACAGAGGGAGTGACCACACCGGCGCAGCTCGCCATCCAGGGGGGCAGCAACGGCGGCCTCCTGGTCGCTGCTGTCATGGTCCAGAGGCCGGAGCTCTTTGGGGCCGTGGTCAGCGCCGTCCCGCTCTTGGACATGCGCCGTTACCATCTCTTGCTGGCGGGAGCGAGCTGGATCGCCGAGTATGGGGATCCCGACCTACCGGAAGACTGGGCCTTCCTGCGCACGTACTGCCCATTCTACAACCTACGTCCCGACGCCGCTTACCCGGTCCCCTTCGTCTGGACGTCTACCCGCGATGATCGCGTACATCCCGGTCACGCGCGCCGATTCGTCGCCCGAATGCGCGCGCTGGGGCACGACGTGGTGTACTACGAGAACATCGAGGGAGGACACGGCGGGGCAGCGAACCAGCGGCAACGTGCCTACATCGCGGCCCTGACCTATGCGTACCTTTGGTCGACGATCGGGCATCCCCTAGGCCCTTGATCCATCCCTTGGGATCGGGTCCGAGGAACAATACCGTTGGTCGCGACGACCGCGGGATGACGGTCGAAAGGACCTGACGCGACGCACGCCAGAGGCCATGACAAGAGGTCCCTCACGCCCTACCCTGCCTCCGCGGACGACGTGGTCTGCGAACATACCCCACCACCCCCGAGGATTGCCATGGCCCGGACTCCTTCGTCGATGCTCGCGTTGGGCACACCCTGCCCTCCCTTCTCGCTGATCGATGTACGGTCGGGCCGAAACGTGACGAGCGAGCAGCTACTCGCAGGCGCCGATGGCTTGCTGGTGATGTTCATTTGCAACCACTGCCCCTTCGTCGTCCACGTGCTGCCGGCCCTCGACCGCCTGGAGGCGCAGTTCGCCGACACGGGGCTCCGAATCGTCGCCATCAACGCGAATGACACCACGGCCTACCCCCAGGATGGGCCTGGACCCATGGCTGACCTGGCCGACGAGAGAGGTTGGGGCTTTCCCTTCCTCCTGGACGACACCCAGGAGGTGGCGAAGGCCTTCGCCGCGGCGTGCACACCCGACTTCTTCCTCTTCGGGAAGGAGGGCACCCTGACCTACCGCGGCCAGCTTGACGACAGCCGCCCAGGAAACGGCGTCGCCGTCACCGGTGGCGACCTTATCGCCGCGATCAGCGCCACCCTGCGGGGCGAGGCCCCCAATCCCGAGCAGAAGCCAAGCCTTGGGTGCAACATCAAGTGGCGGGACGCTGGCAAGTGAGGGGACCTGGCAGGGGTCGATTCAGCGGAATTGTGCCTTCCCCCCTTTACAACGGAAGGGTGGACCGCCAAGGTAGCGCCAGCCGCGGCATCTTCCTGCAAGGTTGCAGAGTGTGCGCCACGTTCCGAGAGAGAGGTGAGCCCCAGTGGGGCAGCCTGGTTCGCCTTCGCCTGACGAAGCAGCGAACGAACGCCCCGAGAGCGCTTGGGGAGGGACGGGAGACGAAAGCAAATCGTCGGGCTTGCGCAGCGTTTGGCTGCAATCACGGTGACTTGCGCTCGGTCCCCACCTCCTCTGGAGTCTTGTCTTGGAACGTTTTGATTCGATGTCTCTCTCTCCCGCCCTCCTCCGCGCTCTGCACGAGGCCGGCTACCAAAGCCCTACGCCCATCCAGGCACAGGCGATCCCCGCGCTCCTCGACGGTCGCGACATGATCGGCTGTGCCCAGACCGGTACGGGCAAGACCGCCGCATTTGCTCTCCCCGTCCTGCAGCATCTGTCCCATGCGCCTCAGGCGCGCCGGCGTACCATCCGCGCGCTCGTCCTCTCTCCCACGCGGGAGCTTGCCTCCCAAATCGAAGAGTCCTTCGTCACCTACGGGAAGTACGTCGACGTACGCTCCATGGTCATCTTCGGTGGAGTCAACCAGAAGCGTCAGACCGACGTGCTGGAGCGCGGCATAGACGTGCTGATCGCCACGCCTGGGCGGCTCCTGGACCTACAGTCGCAAGGCTTCATCGACCTGAGCGGGGTGACCCACTTTGTGCTTGATGAGGCAGACCGCATGTTGGACATGGGCTTCCTCCCCGACATCCGGCGCGTGATGCGGACCCTCCCGCCCAAACGCCAGAACCTGCTCTTCTCCGCGACGATGCCCAGGCCGATTGAGGAGCTTGCCAACTCGTTCTTGCACGACCCGCTCCGAGTCGCCGTGACCCCTCCAGCGACGACGGTGGAGCGCATTGAACAACGTGTGCTTTTCGTCGACAAGGCTGAGAAGCCCCGCTTGCTCAAGCACCTCTTGGACGACCTCGCGATCGAGCAGACCATCGTCTTCACCCGGACCAAGCACGGGGCGAATCGCCTGGTCGATTGGCTCGACAAGCAGGGCGTTCGCTCCGCCGCGCTCCACGGCAACAAATCGCAGAGCGCGAGAGAGAAAGCGCTCGATGGCTTCCGCTCGGGCTCCATCCGCCTCCTGGTCGCCACAGACATCGCCGCTCGCGGGATCGACGTGGAAGGCGTCTCTCACGTCTTCAACTACGATCTACCTAACGAACCCGAGACCTACGTCCACCGCATCGGGCGAACGGGCCGCGCAGGCCGCGCGGGCGCAGCCATCGCGTTCTGTGGGAATGACGAGGTCCCCTACCTCCACGACATCGAGAAGACCACCGGCCAACGCGTACCCCATGATGCCGAGCACCCTTGGCACGACGAGAGCGCGAGCCGCAGGTATGCCAGCGCACGCTCTCAGGCCCGCGGCCCATCACCTGGGCCGGCGGCGCGACCCTCGCCACGAGGACCCAGCGGTCAGGCAAGGCTCCGACCGAACGAGCCGACACCAAGAGACGCTGGCCAGAACCTGAGCCAGGGCCAGGGCCAGGGCCAGGGCCAGGGCCAGAGCCAGAGCCAGAGCCAGGGCCAGAGCCAGGGCCAGGGCCAGGGCCAGGGCGCACGTCGCCGTCGCCGCCGTCCCCGCAGGCCCTCGGAGACCGCCCAGGCTCGCTAGGCTGCGCCCGAGACCGCCCCACGCGAATGACGCGGGCACGATAGCCAGCACTTGACGTTGCATGGGTGCAGAGCGTTGGATCGGGCACTCCCTAACGAACCTGTGCCCCACCTGCGTCGCACGCACGGCTACCCCACCACGCTATCCGGTGTTGTGGCGTTAGCCCCTGCGCGTCGACTCCCCCCCCAAGGACGGCAGCCTAGGGGGTATCCCCTGCGCGCATCCAGCCGACCGCCATGGCTTTAGGGTGAACCAAAAAGGCTTTGCGGTCCGGGCGCTATCGTGCTTGGCTCCGTGCCCACGCCGCGACGCTCTTCGACGCGCAACGAAGCCACCTTGTCTCCCGCGTCCGTCTGGACACGGGACACTCACCCACAAGGCCCTGCTCGGGCCTACGCCTTTGGAGGTTCCCTCATGCACTCCCCCTCACTGCGTTCTGTTCGGTCGACGCTCCTGCTGGTCTCAGCGCTATGCCTCCTGAGCACTTCGTGCGCCATGCTGCAGAGCGTGATGGACATGGCTCCAGGTGGCCAAGCCCAGAGCAAGGTGCTGGTGCCCTCTCAGGTGCACCCTGGCTTCTCGGTGCTCGACGAGAGCAACCCCCTGGCTGCGTCCGACAGCCGTGTAGAGTACTTGGAGACCGGGATGGCTTCCTTCGACGCCTTCTTCTTGGAGTCCCGGCGTCTCGAAGGTGCTCTCGCGCTCTCCCGCCACACCCTCGATCTGCTCGAAGGCGTCATGGACACCGAGTGGATTGGCCAGGTGTTCAGCGATGGTGCACTGAGCAGCGCTGTCGGCTCGGAGGTCTCCCTGTCCGCATCCGATCGGAGCACGCTCGTGGCTGCGTTGCTCAGGGGAGACACCTCCGCCGTATCCGGCATCTTGCCTGGGGTCGACAACGCCGCGACCTTGGTGCAGTCCCTCGGTGAGGACGCCCAGACGGTCCTGCAGCTCGCGACGCTCGTCCCCGCGATGGTCGCGGCCCTGGGCGACGTCCCGGGCTCAAGCGCTGGCTTGATCGACCAAGGACAGGCGCTCGTGACCTCCGCTCCCGGTGAGTTCGCAGGACCCCAGGCCCTCATGGTACCCCAGGTGGTGTCCGAGTTGCGCTCGTCGGTCGAGATGTTGGCGGGGTTGCCGGCTGAAACCGCCGAGCTACTTGGCCGCCTCCGCGCCGTGATCCCTGGAATCTGAGACCAGATCACCTCTCGGATGGGTTGAGGGACGCAGCGCCCGTGACAGCATCTACCGCGTCCTGCACGTTGAGGTGATGGTTCCCCGCGCCGATGGCGTCCCACAGTCCAGATGCCTGCATCACGGCTGCGACTGGCCTCTTCACGCTCGCCGTTACAAAGCGGACACCGCGACGCCGGTAGGCGGCTACGATCTCTTCGAGGGCGTCATTGGCGCTGCTGTCGAGCTGATTCAAGCTACAGGCTTCCAGCACCACCGCGCGCAGAGGCACCTCCATGCGCCGCTCCTGATCGCGCAACCAAGCCCTCAGGAAGCTCACATTGCCGAAGTAGAACTGGGCGTCGATGCGGACGATAAGCACACCCGGGAAGGTCTCGGCCTTCGGGTAGTGCTTCACGTTCCGGAAGTCCGTGGTGCCAGGGATTCGGCCCAAGCACGCAGCGTGTGGGCGTGTCGTCCGGAACAAGAAGAGGGCCAAGGAAGCCAGAACGCCGCCCAGGATACCCTCTTCGATCCCCACCGTGAAGGTCACGCAGAAGGTGAAGAAGAGGAGCCAGAAGTCGGCGCGCTTGACCCGCCACAGCCTTTGCGCGGCAGAGAGATCTACCAGCGATAGCACCGCCGTCACGATGATGGCGGCCAGGGTCGCACGCGGCAGCGGCTCGATAAGCTCGGTGAGGGCAACCAGGGTCACGCCCACCCACCCTGCGGTCACCGCCAGCGCGTGCGGTGATGGAGATCCAGCGGAGGCGTGCACCGCCGAGCGAGAGAAGCTCGCGCTGACCGGAAACCCCTGCGTCAGCCCAGCCCCAATGTTCGCGATTCCCGCAGCCGCCAGTTCTCGGTTGGGGCAAACCTCATAGGCGCCACGGTTGGCGAAGGTCTGGGCGATCGAGATCATCGTAAGGTAGCCGATGAGCGCGATCGTCAGCGCGGTCGGCGCCAACAGCACAAGCGTCGCCCACTCGAAGGGCGGAATGGTCAGCGAGGGCAGCCCGGATGGCACCGCGCCGACCAAGGCGACCCCGCGGGTCTCCAGAGAGAGCGCGTGCCCTGCGAGGGCCATCAGCGCCACCACAGCGAGCGCGTAAGGAGCGCGCGGCGCGCTACGCTTCGCGATGACCAACAGCACAACGCTGCCGAGCCCCACGGCCGCAGTGAGCTTGTGAGCGTGTGGAGCCTGATCCCACAGCTGGTGCAGCAACGCCAACCCGCGCATCGAACCTTCGGCGTCATAGCCGAGGAGGTGGCGTGCCTGGCTCAGGGCGATGACCAACGCCGCGGCGGAGGTGAAGCCGCTGATGACCGGTCTGGACAGAAAGTTGATCAAGAAGCCCGCGCGCAGCAGGGCGAGGATCGCCTGCACCGCTCCCACCATCAACGCCAAGAGAGCGGCGTGGTAGGCGTAGTTGTCCGCAGTGACCACGGCTAGGCCACCCAAGGCCGCTCCGACCAGGAGCGTGTCCAACGCCCCTGGGCCTACCGCGAGCTCCCTGGACCGCCCGACCAGGGCGTAGAGCACCAGAGGCAGGAGGGAGGCGTAGAGGCCATGGATGGGCGGCAGTCCCGCGACCATCGCATAAGCCATCGCTTGAGGGATCAGGACCACTGCAGTGGTTGTGCCCGCTTGGAACGTGCGCAACCAGAGAGCCCTTCCCGATGCGTCATGTGGATTCAACGTCGACCTCACGCGCCCCCATTCCCCCAACCTACCTCGCATCGTGCAGCCCCGTGACGCTGCCACCGGATGCAGGCGAGGCGTTCGCACGCCCTACCCCCTACCACCAGGCTACCGATCGGCAGGTAGCGAGGCCAGCCCCGCGGCAAGCTGAGGGAAAAATCGAGGCTCCAGATACCAAAGGAAGTAGGCACGCTCTGGACGCCACGGAGCCATCGTGTAGGAGCCCCTCCACCACAGCGCGCTGCCCCGAGCGTCTGGCACGACGTCCACATCGATCCAGCCGACGAAGGGGTGGCCCGGCCCGGGGGCATACGAGAACCCCAATCCGTCGCGAAGGTCCGCGAGGCGGTAGGGAGAGCGCTGCGTCCAACCGCCGGGCAGGCGATAGGTCGCCTCAAACGATGCATCCTGCGTCCACTGAGGAACGACCACACGGTTGAGACTGCGCGGCCAGAGGGGTGAGCGGTCGGTATCCACCAAAGCGCTCCGCATCCAGCCATAGAGCGCGGAGGGCGACAGCGGGGTTTGCATCCGATGGGAAAAGGCAATGGTGGACACGTGATAGGGACTCCCTGATGAGCACCGCCGGGGTACAGCCAGCTTGATAGTGGCACGAGGATTGCTAACGAAGAGGTCATAGAGGCGGCGATCGGCGACACCCGAGGACCGCTCGTCCATCCTACACACGGAGCAACGCATGGGCTGGCTAAGCAAGATCTTCGGAGGTGGAGAGCCCACCGTCCAACCGACCTCTCTACACGATGACAACTTTCAGGAAGAAGTGCTCTCCCACAAGGGTATCGTCCTCGTCGACGTCTGGAGCGATGGATGTCCTCCCTGTCGCCAGCTAGAACCGGTGATTATGAACCTTGCCAACGCCTACCGGGGCCGCGTCAAGGTGGGAGAGATGCGCGCCGCCGGAGCACCTCGCACCTCCCAGTCCCTCGGCGTCCGCGGAACACCGACTGTCCTCTACTTCGTCGACGGCAAAGAGGTTGAACGCGTGGTTGGTTTCCGAGGCAGCCTTTGGCATCGCGAAACCCTGGACCACCTCCTGGCATCCCAGGCGCCAACCCATCCGGGCACGACGCAGTGAAGACGACCGATCCCTTTCGGACCGTTTCACATCGTCTCATCGCGTTCGAGCGGTGAAACGTGGCGCCAGATGCAGGAGGGCAACATCTGGCAGCGCGACATTCTTGTGACATTCCCGTGACGCGCCTATCGTGGAGCCAGGACCCGAACCTCAGAGGTCCCGCTCTCGTACCGCGGACCACGTCGTGCATCGACGCTACAGACCCCCTCGCTCTACCATAGCTCTCTGGTGCCTCGCCATCGCGTGGGCCCACGCTCTCGGCTGCTCGATCGACGGGGATCCATCCAACGATCTGCGTCAAGAGGATCCTGACACAAGCGAGCTGCAGGACGCTGAGCTCGACCGCAGCGAACAGGGGCATGACGCGACCCCTGATACGGCGGGGGGGGATGCGTCTCCACCCGAGGGACCACCGCCGAGCGACACCGAGGATGACCCGGACGATGACATCGATCCGGTGCCAGGCTGGCCGCCCCCCCGGGTGGGATGCAACGGCCATCCTGCCCTGTGCGACCGTTCCTACGCGGAGGTGGTCTTTCCCGGCACGCACAACAGCATGAGCAACGCGGAAGATCGTTGGATCGTGCCGAATCAGAACCGCAACCTGCGCTCCCAACTTGTCGATGGCATACGTGTGTTCTTGCTGGACATCTACCTGGACGGCGGTGAGGTGGCCCTCTGCCACAGCATCTGCCTCGCCGGTCGCCGGCCCTTCCTAGAGGCGATGAACGAGCTGCGCGCCTTCCTGGAGTCACAGCCACGCGAGGTCATCACCTTGATCTTGGAGGACTATGTGGATGCGGAGGCCATAGAGGACGTCATCGTCGCGGCCGGCCTCACCCCCTACCTCTACGCCCGCACCGAAGGCATGCCCTGGCCGACGCTCGGCGCGATGATCGCGCAGGGCCGGCGGCTGGTCATCACGGCCCAAGACGAAGGGCCGCCACCGACATGGCTCCACAACATCTGGTCCCTCGCGTGGGACACCCCCTACACGTTTCGTAGCGTCGAAGAGTTCTCGTGCCGTCGCAACCGAGGCTCTACCAGCAACGATCTCTTCCTGCTCAACCACTGGATCCTCAACCCCGCAGCGGCGCCTCGCCACGGAGAGGAGGCCAACGCCTACGACGTGCTGATGGCGCGGATCGATACCTGCATCGCTCAGTGGTCTCGGCTGCCCACCTTCATCGCCGTGGACTTCTACGACATCGGTGATCTCTTCGAGGTGGTCGACGTCCTCAACGGCATCGCGGAGCCGCGTGAGCGCTAACGCGCTTCCGTGGCTGTCAGAAACGCCCGCAGCGGGGGGCCAACGACCTCAGGGGCGTCCATGTGTACGTGGTGCCCACCGGGAACCTCCACGACCGATACCATCGCCAAGAGACCCATCCTGCGGGCGACCACCTCATGAGGAACCGGCCAGCCGTGCTGAGGCCGAAACAAGAGGACCGGCGCTGTGACCTCGGCCAAGAGCGCACAGACCTGATCCTCCGTGAGCCGCTGGAGCGAGGGGAGGTGCAGCCGCGGGTCATGGACAAAGGCCACACCTGCGTCACGCGTGCACAGACCACGCGAGGCGATCAACTCCGCGCTGGATCGTGCGAGCGGTGTCCGCACCTCCAGCATCCGATCAACGGCGGCAGCGACCGTAGGGAAGGTCCTAGACCCACGGACGCCTGCCGCCCGGACGGTCAGCGTCCTCCGAAGTGCCCCGGGGAACTCCCCCGGCTCCGTAACTGCCGGCCCCAACCCGTCGATGAGCGCCACGCGCTCGATGCGCCCAGGCGCCACTCCAGCCACCGCCAACGCCACAGCGGCACCCAAGGAGTGGCCAAGCAAGCTGAAGCGCGCCCACCCAAGTGAATCGGCCACGGACAATACGTCTTCGACATACTCGAGGAACGTGTACAGACTGCCAGCACCCCGCGGCTCGGACGCCCCATGACCCGCGTGATCCATCGCGAGCACATTGGCCGAATCCAGCCAAGGCGCAAGCGGGACAAAGCTCATGGCGTTGTCCAGCCAACCATGCAGCGCCAGGACAGGCACACCTGACGTGGAGCCCATGCGCAGGCCCGCCACCGAACGACCGCCTGGCAAAACAACGCTGACCTCCATCACCTCCGTGTTCATCCGACCAACCTCCCCGGCCATCAGAACTTGTCAGACGCAACACAGCGCGACAGATCGAAGAGCATAAAAACGAGCGCCTTCTCCTGCGGCGTCAGCCCTTGGCTCGTACACCCCGTCGGGAAGGGCCGCTCCGGTGAGGAGTTGTCCCCCGCCGAGACGTGAATGTCGCTGAAGACCACCCGGCCACACTGATCCTCCACCGAGGACAACACCGGCGTGTTGAAGCTGAAGTACTGAATCGCCCGACCACCCGGGCTGCACAGAAAGGGAAACGCACTCGCGATCAGGGGGTTACAGGTGGGTTCGATCCACACCCACAAGGTCGCCAAGGTCTCGTCAATGTCTCGAATCGAGCCCCGTGGTTGGTCAATCGGGAACTCACCGTAGGGTACCGTGCCCGTTTCCATCATCCACTGGGCCAGCTGCCCCCCCTTCGCAAATGAGGTGTCGATGAGGCCCGTCTCGCGGCTATCCAGCGCACTGTCCGTCGACGCCCAATTGGCGACGCGACGAAACTCCTCGGGACCTGCACTGAGCCAGTAGTAGTGGTAGTGGGATAGAAACACGCGTCCCCCCAGCTCCGTGAACTCCATCAATGCCTGCCTGGCCGCCACGGACTTGTCCGATCCATGCGTGGACCCCTCGCACGAATGAAGGATAATGTCGTACTGCCTCAAGTTGTCTAACCTCTCCCACCAGACCCATGCCTGGGTAAAGGGTGCGCCGCTGTTGAGGTGAGGGGCATAGCGATCGGTGCCACTGCGGCCCGCAAAGAGGTGAACACGCCCTCCCCCGCTCTCCGGAGTGAACTCACGGTCATCGATCCCAATTTTGCGAAGCAGGCACTCGATGGCGTCCCACCCCCCTGTCGTGACAGCAAACTGCGGGATGTCACCTTCGTCCTGATGACGCGGAAGGCGCGTGACCTCAGGTGAGAGCGACAACACCTGGCAGGGCTGGACCTCCGGGATCACCACCTGACGACGCCAGTTCCCGACTTCCACCACCAAGGGAATGTTCTCACCGTGAGGCACCGGGGAGAGCGTGAATTCACCCCACGTGTCGGTGGTCGTCTCCGCGAGAGGCATCCTGCCCGTCCCATCGATGCAGCGAACGCACCGGGCACCTGTCTCAATGGGCGCAGGTGGTGCACTAGGAATGTACACGCTGACACCCGGCAGCGGGAGCTCCCCCGAGGGGATGGTCACCCGCCCCCGCAAGGTGGTCGCCGACTGACCGGGCAGGCACTCGGCAACCTGCCAGTCACCCGCATCCGGCGCGTTCACATCCACGGCAGCGTCAGAGCCCCCGAGATCTTCTGCGGCGTCCTCCCCGGGAGGTTCATCGACATCGCTGGCGTCGCTCACCACGTCCTCGCGAGGATCGTCAATGCACGCGCCGTCGAAGCGGACCTGGCCCTCGGGACAGCGAGCCGACACATCGCCACCCTCCTCCGAGCCACAACCTAGCAGCCAAGCGACGAGGAGCAGGACGCTCCCTCCTGCGAGAACGACACGAGACGGTACCGAACGTCGAGGGCCTACCACGGCACCCTCCTCAGCCAGAGAGTCAGAGCCTTGGCGCAAGCGCGCCGCGACAATGTGCCACCCCTGGCGCTTTCCTGCAACCAGCCAGACCAGCGCCGGATGACCCTTCGCTTAGCCGTCCAACACGTGCCGATCCAAGACAAAGGCAGTCATGGTGCCTCGCACGACCTCACGATCACCGACGCTTGCGACGACGCTCACATGCCGCTTCTTCCCCTTCTCCTCAACCACCTCCGCAAGGCAGTGCACCACATCCCCAAGGCGGACCGGGGCGACAAAGCGGAGGTCAGCCGCGCCGAGCACAACGTTGGGGTCGTTAACCGCCAGCATGGCTGCGTAATCGAGGCTGCTGAAGACGAAGCCGCCATGAATGAGGCCGCGCCCGTCAGCGACCATGAGCTCGGAGGTGGCGAGGTGGACCTCGGCTCGGCCGGGCGTGAGGTGGATGGGGGTGCCGCTGAGGGAGGGGTTGATGTTGG
>ERZ869909.2070-NODE-2070-length-14445-cov-8.236846_pt1 | contig 14445 bp, 11 predicted proteins | sample MGYA00520892_ERZ869909 | MGnify/ENA primary metagenome ERZ869909 (study PRJEB32215, sample SAMEA104723947) | bioreactor metagenome | biome: bioreactor; feature: anaerobic bioreactor; material: water | place: China | collected 2015-03-12 ... | reverse complement strand
AGCAGCGCGCAATATCTTCGCGCGGTCATAGGCAGAGGTGCGCCGCCAGACCTCAAAGCCTTCCTTCGCCGCCTGCAGCGCCTCGTCCAGATCGGCATGGGTCGCCACCGGCAGATCGGCAATGGTCTCGCCCGTCGCGGGGTTCGCAACCGGGATCGTGCCGCCATCGCTGGCGCCGCGCCACTGCCCGGCGATGAAGAGCGTGGGCCTGGGGTATTCAAATGCTGTGTCGGCCATGATGGTCCGCCGTCTCCCTGAAAAATGCTTTGTCCCTACGGCCGCTTCGCACGGCTCTCCTGGAAGGACGCGTGTTATTGTCTCCAGCGCGCCTGCCAGCGCTCGATCACGCCCGGATTGGCCACATGCAGCGGTGTCTCCCCGCGCAAGGCCCGCAGCGTGTTCTCTGCGGCAACCTCCGGAATGCGCGCATACAGCTCTGCCGAGTGCCCGACATCGTGCGCCGTTGCGATCACCAGCGGATGGTTGCGCAGGGGATGGTCCGCAGCCGGCGGCTCGGTCTCCCAGGCGTCTATCGCCGCGCCGGAGAGATGCCCGCGATTGAGCGCCTCCAGCAGCGCGGCGTCGTCCACGCACCCGCCGCGCCCGATATTGATAAGGCTCGCGCCCGGCTTCATGCGGGCAAGCGCATCGGCATTGATGATGTGGCGGGTTTCCGGGGTCAGCGTCACCAGCACAAGGAGCGTGTCACTGCGCGCCAGAAGCGTGTCGAAATCAACGAGATCAACCCCGTGCTTGGCGGCCAGCTTTGCGTCCACATAGGGATCGTGCGCGATCATCTCGCAGTCCCAGCTCATCAGCCGCCGGGCGATGCCGCGCCCGATCCGGCCAAGCCCCAGAAGCCCCACGATGGAGCCGGTGACGAGATGGCCGGAGGCCGCCGTCTTCCACTCCCCGACCGCCACGCAGGCCTGCTTGCCGCGCATATTCTTGCGCAGGGCCGCAATCAGCATGACGCCGGCCTCGGCCATGCCCTCAAAGTTCTCGGCCATCGCGCCGTGGGCGACGGGCACACCCAGCTCGGTCGCGGCTTTCACGTCGATATGCTCAACGCCAATGATCGGCGAGGTGATCACTTTCAGGCCCGATGCCGCCGCGATGGCTTCACGCGGCAGGCGCAGCCCCCGGAACGTGCCGACAAAGGCGTCCGCGCCAGCGGCGTACTCATTGATGATCTCCGGCGTCCAGCCGGGAAAGGCCGCAGGCAGGCGCACAATCTCGCAGCCCGCATCGCGCAGATGGTCGATCACCGTCTCGTGGGTCGCAAGGCTGGCTGCGCTGACGATACGGTGTGCCATCCCCCTAGCCCTTCTGGCCTTCGCGGCGCTGGAGCAGATGGTATTGCTGCTCGCGGCGCGCTTCATCGAGGCGCTTGCCGGATTTCACCGCATCGCGGATGCGCGCCTCGGCTTCCTCGATGGCTTCGGCGGTTGCCAGCACCTCGTCCTCGCGGGCACGCGGGATAACCACCACGCCGTCTGAATCCCCGCGCATGATGTCGCCGGGGCAGACGCGCGCATCGCCGATATTGACGATGACTTGCGTGGCTTCGAGCTGGACCCGGTCCTTGCCGGTGCGCATGGAGTAGGAGCGGCTATACATCGGATAGCCCAGCTCCAGCGCCAGGTGCGTGTCGCGGCAAGCCCCGTCAATCACCGTGCCGCCGAGCTTCCCCTGATGCGCGCACAGGGTGAGGATGTCGCCCCATACGGTCGCATCCTGCCGCCCGCCATTATCGATCACCACCACGCTGCCAGCGGGCACGTCATCGATGAAATCACCGACCGTGCCAGCCGGGTGGCCGACCGGCGCGTAGGACAGGGTGAAAGCCCTGCCCGCCATGCGGAAGCCATGGTCCAGCGGCTTGATGCCAAGGCACTGGCCCGCAATGCCCAGCTTGTCGAGCGCATCAGAGAGCGTCGCGGTATCGATGCGGCCAGCGCGTTCAACGTTCGTGTCGGTCATCTAGGCCTTGCTCTCCAACAGGTGTTCATAATTGCCGCCCATCACCTCGCTGACGGGCTGTCCAGCCATTACCGCCTTGGTCATGGCGGCCTCTTTCAGGGCGATGTTCTCGGCCGCCGCCAGCACGCGCTCGATCTCGGCCTTGGGCACGAAGGCGGCGCCGGAAGAATCCGCGACCACGTAATCGCCCTGCGACACGGTGAGATCGCCGACGCTGATGGCCACGCCGGTGGCTGCCTCATGGATGCGGCCTCGCGCCGTGCGGGCTGTGCCGCCACGCGCATAGACCGGAAAGCCGATATCGGCGGCCTCATCCACGTCGCGGGCAAAGCCTTCCACGATGACGCCGGAAATGCCGCGGCCGCGCGCCGCGTTGGAGAGGATCCCGCCCCAGCCCGCGCATTCGACGCCGGTGCGCTGCTCCACCACGATCACGTTGGAGGCGTCGCTGCTGTCGATAGCCTGCGTGCACAGATGGCGCGAAGGCGCGCCTGCAGGCGGCTTGCCTGCGGCGAGTTTCACCGTCGTTACCACGCCGCAGATGCGCTGGCGCACGGAAAGCGGGCGCAAGCCCGTCACGGACGCTGGCAGGCCCAGCTGATCCAGCGCGTCAGAGACGGCGCAGGCATCAAGGCGGGCAAGGCGCTCAAGAACCGTATTGCTCATGCTCAGCCCTGCCCCTTCCGGTTCCAGCAGATGAAGCCATTGGCCGTGCCGGTGCCTGCCTCCGAGCGGTAGCAGGCCTGATAATCGACGATCTCGCCTTCCAGCTGCGTCTCGAAGAGAGCGCCAGCGGCAGCGACCCAGTTCTTCAGCTCGGAGGTGCCGGACTGGAAGTGGCGCTCCTCAATGGAGCACAGCGCCTCCGCGTCACGGCGCTGGATCGCGTCCATGAAGCGGCGGTCGAAATCTTCGTCGATGACGAAATGCGTCATCCCGCCAGAACCGAAAACCGCGACGCGTGCATCGCTGTCCCAAGCCTGAATCGTGCGCGCCACGGAGCGTCCGAACTCGAAGCAGCGCCTTGCGGTCGGCTGGTTGGGCGGGAAGAAGGTGTTGGCAAACACCGGCACGTTCGGGATCACCTTGTCGCGCATGATCTGGCGGTAAATGAAGCCGAAGGCATGGCCGATGCCGCTATTCCAGTGACCGGGATTTTCCGGCAGGCGGCTGGAACGCGCCAGATCAAACCCGGACGCAATCGCCTCGCGGATGATGCGCTGGGCGAGCTCGCGGTGGCCGGGATATTCGGTACGCTTGGGCGGATTATGGCCCCACTCGGCTTCATGGATGCCGGGCGCCATCTTCTTGGCCTGATCCTCGCTCGCCGGCTCGTTCCAGATGGTCTCGCCATCGAACACGGTCAGCGCAGGGATGAGATCATCAAGGAAGAGCTCGTTCTGGTCATTGCCGAAGATCACGGCGACGTCGGCTCTTGCTGCCTCGAACATGTCGGCCATCTTGTCGACGGCGGCACGGCAGGCTTGCGAGCGGCGCGTGCGTTCCTCAAGGCTGGATTTACGCGCCAGGTCTTCGCCCTTGCGCATCTCCACCAGCGTTGGGAAATCGTACGTAGCACCCCGGAACGGATGATCCTTTCGGGCATGGTCGGCTGGCAGGCGCAGGAGCCACTGCTCCGGCGTGGTGGAAAGGGTCGGACCGTGCGTGGTCCACATTCCCAGAACTATCTCGGCCATGGCAGACCTCCTGCGGCTTGCGCCATCACACGTCGAGCCGGAACACGGCCCGCGCGTTATCCTCGAAAATCATTTTCTTCTGGGCGTCGGTCAGCCAGTCGAACCCGGCAATGACCGGCGCGATATGGTCCATCGTGTGCTCATGGCCTTCGAGCACCTTGGAGCCGACGCCGGGGCATTCCGACCCGAACAGGCAGCGCTCCGGGCCAACCGTCTCGATCAGCAGGCGCAGCGCGTTCTCGGTGTAGAGCACGGTGTCGAAATAGAGCTTGCGCAGGCCTTCGGAGAAGGTGCGCTTCATGCCGGGGCGGATGGAGCCGGCTTCAAACCGGCCAAGCTGGTAGGGGATCGCCCCGCCGCCATGGCTGACCACGATCTTCAGGTCGGGGAAGTCCTCCAGCACGGTGGAATTGACCAGGTTGAAGACCGCTATCGATTCCTCGTTGATGAAATGCAGGCTGTAGGGCGTGCGGTCAGAGCGCGATCCGGTGGGGTGAATGTGCGCCGGGATATCCAGCTCGCACAGCTTCTCATAGAGCGGATACCAGTAGCGCTCGCCCAGCCCCGGCGCTTCCTTGCCCGTATTTTCGTAAGGATCGGGATTGAGCAGGCACCCCTTGAAGCCCAGCTCCTTCACGCAGCGCTCCAGCTCCGGGAAGGTATTTTCGATGGGCTCACCGGCCACCTGTGGCAGACCGCAAATTCCGCCGAACCGGTCCGGGAAGAGCTGGGTCTGGCGATAGATGATCGTGTTGGTCTCTTCCACGAACCAGTGAACCACCCGGCCCGGCTCGAAGCTCGGCATCATCTGGAAGGGACGCGGCGAGATAAGCTGATAATCGGTGCCATGCCGGTCCAGCATGTCCATGTGCCCGCACGGGGCCATTTCCTTCTTGTTGACCGCCCGGCGGATGTCATCGTCACTGACATGCACACCGCCCCGCCCGTGCGAACCGCGATGAGACAGCACCGACGCCTTGTAGGCCCAGAGCTCGGCCGGCGCGCTGACATGGCCATGGCAGTCAATAATCATGCTATCCTCGACTTCCCGTCGCCCGGCTGGCCGGGCCTTATGCGCCGCATCTGGCGCGTGAACAGAATTAAACAGACGTCTGTATATTATGGCAAGAGCTGGCGTGCAAGGTTCGGTGCGTCAGCCTCGCGCAACATGCCAGCCGCCGCCACTCCCCTGCCAGCACGACGGGGCCGGTTTGCCCGGCCTGACAACCAGGAGAGCAGATGCTTTTGAATTATAACTGACTCTCGAAGGCGGGCTCGAAGCCATAGCGTTGCGCTTTCCCCGCGTGGGGCGGCCCCACCTGCCTGAGGGTGGCATCGGCGAATTCATCACTAGATACGAGCAGCATTGCAAAATTATCAGACGTCTGCTCAAATGCCCTCGAAGCTAATCGTGCCCATCGTCTCCGCGAGGTTAATCATGGCCCAGTCTCTCAGCGCAGCGCCCGGAACGGCGAGTGAGCCGCTTTCCGAAACCGTGGCAGAAACCTTCCTTGCCCTGCTGAAGCAGAAGGGCATCGACTACCTCTTCATCAATAGTGGCACCGATGCCGCGCCGATGGCAGAGGCCTATGCCCGCCAACACCTGTCGGGCCTCGAATTCCCGCAGCCGGTGATCGGCACGCACGAAAACCTCGTCGTCAGCATGGCGCATGGCTACACCATGGTCACCGGCAAGGCGCAGGCGGTAATGGTCCACGTGACGGTAGGCGCAGCGAACGCGCTGTGCGGCGTGATGAACGCAGCACGCGACGAAGTGCCGATGCTGTTCATGGCAGGACGCACACCCCTTTACGAGAAAGGCCCGCTCGGCGCGCGTTCCGGCGCGATCCACTGGGGCCAGGAGATGTACGACCAGGCCGGCATGATGCGCGAGCTGGTCAAATGGGATTACGAGCTGCGCGGCGGCATCAATGTCGAGGAGGTGCTGGACCGCGGCCTCGCCATGGCGCGCGCGCAGCCGGCGGGCCCGGTCTACCTGACACTTCCGCGCGAAGTCCTCGCCGAGGAGATCGACGCTACACCGGTAGCGGGTACGCCGCAGGAAGCCTGTTCTGCACCGGCACCCGCACCCGACAGCGTGGCCCGGCTGGCGAGCCTGATCGAAGACGCCCGCTGCCCCGTTCTGGTCACCTCAGCGAGCGGACGCGATCCGTCGACGGTGGCACCTCTCGCCGCTTTTTGCGAACGGTTTGGAATCGGCATTGTGGAGTCCAAGTCGCGCTACGTCTGTGCGCCCTCTGATCACCCCAACCATCTCGGCCAGAACGTTCATACCTGCCTTGAAGAAGCGGACCTTCTCATCTGCCTCGAGAGCGATGTACCGTGGCTGCCGCAGACGCGCGAGCCGAAAGCCGGTGCCCGCATCGTCCATATCGGGACAGACCCGCTGTTTGGAAACCTGCCCTTGCGCAGCTTCCGTGGCGATCTCTTCATCACCAGCTCGGCAGCCAATCTTTTCGAGCCTCTGACCCGGGCGCTGGATTCAATTGAATCAGAGACGGCCACTCAGCAGCGCAAGGCCGCCATTGCCCGGCTGGCCGCGGCTCGCCGGGCACGGCTGGAAAAGCGCCTCTCGGCCCTGCTCGCCGCTCCGCGCATGAACAAGGACTGGCTCAATTACTGCCTCGACCAGGTTCTCGGCGGGGACGAAATCGTCGTCAACGAGTACTGGGTCGACCGCGAAATCTTCAATGCGCGCGGGCCGGGCAGCTTCTTCATGCACTCCACCGCCGCGGGCCTGGGCTGGGGCATGCCTGCAGCGATAGGCGCAGCGCTGGCGGCGCCGGACAAGACGATCGTGTGTACGCTCGGCGACGGCTCCTACATGTTTGCCAACCCGGCCGCCTGCCACCAGGCGATCGCCATGCACGAGGTCCCGCTACTCACGATCCTGTGCAACAATGCACGCTGGGGCGCGGTTCAGGCGTCCACCATCGGGGTCTACCCGCAAGGCCACGCCGCCAAGGGCCCCAAACCAGCGCCCTTGAGCGATTTGCGGCCTGTTCCTGACTTTGAAAAATACTGCGAGGCCTCGGGCGGACACGCCATCCGTGTTGAAAAACCTGAAGACCTGCAAGGCGCCATTGCCGAAGGCTTGAGGATCGTGCGGGAGGAGCGCCGCCAGGTGCTTCTCAACGTGATCTGCGAATGAGTGAGCCTGCCCGGAGCGAATCCGGCAAGGGACGCTACTGGGCGATCCTGTCGATCTCGTTCGGCACCGGACTTCTGGTGATGGACAATACCATCGTGGTGGTCGCACTGCCGGCCATCGCGGCAGATCTTGGCGTGAGCCGGTCGACAACAGTTCTCGTCGTCACCCTCTACCAGCTGACCTTGCTGATGGCGCTCCTGCCCTTCTCCGCACTCGGCGATGTGGTGGGGCACCGTCGGATGTATCAGGGCGGGCAAGCCTTGTTTCTCTTCGCGACGATTGGCTGCCTTCTGGCCGACAGTTTTACTGCTCTTGTCATTGCCCGCACCGCTCAGGCCCTCGGTGTGGCGGCAGCCCTGAGCGTCAGCATCGCGCTGATCCGGCGCATCTATCCTCCTCACCTTCTAGGGCGCGGGCTGGGCCTTAACGCGCTCATCGTGGCAAGCGCCGCCGCACTTGCCCCGGCGCTCGGCGGCTACATCCTGTCGCTCGGATCATGGCGCTGGGTGTTTGCCGCGGCTGTGCCGCTCGCCCTCATCTCCCTGGCAGCAAGCCAGCTTCTGCCCCGCCCCGCGCCGGTGCAGTCCAGCTTCGATGTGGCAGGTGCGGTACTGACCGCGCTGATGTTCGGCGCGCTGATAGGCGGGCTGGAGGTATTCGTTCACGGCGGACCGGTGCTGATCGCGGTGCTGGTTATGGGCTGCGGCCTTCTCGTCAGCGTTGCGGTGATCCGGCGCGAGATCCGGCGCCCGCGTCCGATACTGCCGGTTGACCTTCTGGGCCGCCCCGCCTTCTCGGTCGGCGCGCTGGCAGCCCTCGCCGCCTTCATGGGCTCGATGTCCTTCATGCTCTACCTGCCCTTCCGCCTGCAGGACGGGTACGGGTTCAGTCCCGGCGAGGCAGGCGCGATCATCGCCGCCTGGCCACTGGCCATGATGCTGGCCGGGCCGGTCGCCGGTGCGCTTTCAGACAAGGCGCCCAAGGGTCTGCTCGGCGCCATAGGCATGGGCCTGACCAGTTTTGCCCTGCTCTCCATGTCGCGCCTGCCCCCCGACCCGGCCAACATCGATTTTGCCTGGCGGCTGATGCTAGGCGGGGCGGGCTTCGGCTTCTTCATGTCGCCCAACGCGCATCTGATGCTGCGCGTGACCCCGCCGGACCGGACCGCCTCGGCGGGGGCGCTGGTATCGGCAACCCGGCTGACCGGGCAGACACTGGGCGCCACCCTTATCACCGTCATCTTCGCCTTCCAGATCGGCCAGTTCGCCGGCGCGCCCCTGATCGCCGCTGGCCTGACACTGACAGCCGCGCTGTGCTCGCTCTCCCAGCTTCGCCTGGCCGCACAGCCCGGCAAGCATCCCCCACCTCCGGACCGAAAGGACACGCCATGACGCACTTTGACATTGTCATCGCCGGTGCCGGTCATGCCGGCGCCCAGGCGGCGATCAGCCTGCGGCAGCAGGGCTTTGAAGGGTCTGTTGCCCTCGTCGGCGCCGAGCCGGGACTGCCCTATGAGCGTCCGCCGCTGTCGAAAGAATACCTGACCGGCGAAAAGCCGTTCGAACGCCTGCTGATCCGCCCTGCAGAATTCTGGCAGGAGCGGAACATCACGCTCATGCCGGACCAGCGCGTGATCGCGGTCGACGCGCATAGCCGCCAGATAGCGACCGGCGCTGGTGAGCTGATAGGCTATGACCGTCTGATCTGGGCGGCAGGCGGGACACCCCGGCGGCTCGCCTGCGAGGGCTCGGAGCTCGCGGGCGTCCATGTGCTGCGCTCCCGTCAGGACAGCGATGCGATCCTCACCGGCCTTGGCGCCGTGCAGCATGTGGTGATCGTCGGCGGGGGCTATATCGGGCTGGAGGCGGCAGCATCACTGCGCAAGCTCGGCAAGACTGTCACCGTGCTCGAAGCCATGCCGCGCGTTCTGGCCCGCGTGGCCGGAGAAGCCATTTCGCGCTTCTACGAAGCCGAACACCGCCGCCACGGGGTCGATATCCGCCTTGATGCACGCCTGTCGCGCCTCACGGGCGAGAACGGGCGGGTCACCGGCGCGGTGCTGGAGAACGGGCAGGTCGTGCCCGCCGACCTCGTGATTGCCGGTATCGGCATCATTGCCGAGACCGCTCCGCTGCGCGCTGCCGGCGCGAGGGGCGAAAACGGGGTGGAGGTAGATGCCTACTGCCGCACCTCGCTGGAGGGTGTGTATGCCATAGGCGACTGCGCGGCCTGCCCCAACCCCTGGGCGGATGGCGCTGTGATCCGGGTGGAATCTGTTCAGAATGCTGCCGATCAGGCGCTGACCGTGGCACGCCACGTGATGGGCGATGAGCGCCCCTACACTGCCCTCCCATGGTTCTGGTCCAACCAGTACGATCTGAAACTGCAGACTGTGGGGCTGTCTTCAGGCCACGATACGGCTGTACTGCGTGGTGATCCCGGTACCCGTAGTTTCTCGGTCATATACCTGAAAAACGGCCGTGTTATCGCTCTCGATTGCGTCAACGCCGCCAAGGATTTTGCGTTTGGACGCAAGTTGGTCATGGAACGGGTGGAAGCGGGCGTGACCGATCTGGCGAACCTGGATGTCGCGTTGAACGCACTGCTGCCCGGCCGGGAGGCAGCCCGCGCCGCAGGATAGTCAGATGGCTGCGTTTATTATGAAAAGGGTGCGGGTCTCACACGTTGCGGTATAGTAACGCATCAGGGGATTCGGCTCGGATAGGCTCAGGGAAGGAAAGCGCGCTTGGACATCAAGGCAGTGGCTACGGTCATCGATCCGGAAGGCATTGAGCGGCTTTACAAGCGGCCAGGGTTTCTCCTGCGGCGCGCCCACCAGATCAGCGTGTCCCTGTTTATGGAGGAATGCGCCGAGAGCGGCATAACCACCACCCAGTACGGTGTACTGGTTCTGCTGCGCTGCTGCGAGGGCCTCGACCAGATCGGCCTGTCCAAGAAGGTCGGGCTCGACCGGTCCACCACGGGTCTGGTGATCAAGAAGCTGGAACAGGACGGATTTGTGGTCCGCGTCCAGGATCCCGAGGACCGCCGGCGCCGGATCATCGTTCTCACCGCCAAGGGCGAGCGGCAGCTGGAGAAGCTGCGGCCTTCTGCGGCCCGGGCGCAAGAGCGCGCCCTGTCGGTCTTCAGCGAGGAGGAGGCCGCGCTCTTCCTGCGCTTGCTGGAGAAGTTCGTAAACAATTTCAATGGCGTAACGCGGGCTCCGCTGGTCCAGGACATTGTGTCGGACGAAACACCCCACGCGCCGGACTAACGAATGGCATATTAAGGTTGCCGTATATACGGACACCTGATATTTATCTCGCAAGTACTGCGAGGATGACACCATGCTGTCCGCCATGGACCTGGAAACGCCGGAATTCGTGGCCGAGGTACGCGCGTTCGCCAGGGCAAACCTGCCCGCCACCACGCGCGCCAAGGTACTGAATGGTAAGCTCCCCGACCGTGCGGAACGCACAAGCTGGCAGCGCGCACTCGTGGCAAAGGGCTGGGGAGCCCCTGCCTGGCCGGTGGAGCATGGCGGAACCGGCTGGGACGCGGTACGCCGTCACGTCTTTGACGAAATACTGGCCGAGGAAGGCGCACCAAACCCGCCCGTATTCGGGATGGGCATGCTGGCGCCGGTGCTGATGAAATACGGATCAGCCGGACAGCAGCAGCGCTTCCTGCCACGGATTTTGAACCTTGAAGATTTCTGGTGTCAGGGCTTTTCCGAGCCCGGCGCAGGCTCGGACCTGGCCTCGCTGAAAACCCGCGCCCAGCGGGATGGTGATCACTGGGTGATCAATGGCCAGAAGATATGGACGACGCTTGCCCATGTGGCCGACTGGATGTTTGCGCTGGTGCGCACCAGCCAGGAGGACAGCAAGCATCAGGGACTGTCGATCATCCTCATCGACATGCGCACGCCCGGTATCACGGTCCGCCCGATCATCACCATTGATGGCGAGCACGAGGTCAACGAGGTCTTCTTCGACGATGTGCGCGTGCCGGCGGAGAATGTCGTGGGCGAGGCCGGGCAGGGCTGGACCTATGCGCGCTACCTTCTGTCCTTCGAGCGCACGGGCATTGCGCGCGTCGGCCAGTCCAAACGCGAAATCGCGCGCCTGAAAGCTCTGGCCGCAAGCCAGCGCACGCCTTTCGGATCGTTGATGGATGACACGGATTTCATCCGGCGGGTCGCCCGGCTGGAAATAGCCCTCATGGCACTGGAACTGACCACGCTGCGCATGCTGAGCGCGCTGAAGAACGGCGAGTCGCCTGGCGCTGCCGCCAGCGTCCTCAAGGTAAAGGGCTCCGAGCTTCAGCAGGACATCAGCGAAGCCATGATGGATGCCGTCGGGGCATATGCCTACGCCTACGATCCGCACGCATGGTCTGACGGGACCCACGAGAATCCGCTCGGGCCGCCCGAAGCGGCAGCGCTGGCCGGGACCTATTTCAACACCCGCAAGGTCACGATCTACGGGGGGTCCAACGAGATCCAGCGCAATATCCTGGCCACCCGCACGCTCGGACTATGACCATGACAGGGCTGTATTCTCCCACGGAGACGGGCCAGCTGCTCGCCAACAGCGTGGCACAGGCTATCGAACGGACGGGGCACGTTCCGGGCAGCGGGACGCGCGGCGACAGCGCGCGCCTCTGGTCGACTCTGGCCGAACTCGGATTTGCCGGCATCGGGGTTGATCCACGTCATGGCGGCGCGGGCGGTCAGCTTGCGGATCTGGCACCTGCACTGACGCTGCTGGGCCAAAAGCTTTGCATCACGCCCGCCATTACCAGCATGGTCTGTGCAACGTGGCTGATCGAGGCGGCCGGCAGCGCCCGTCAGGCGGGCGACCGCCTTCCTGCCCTGGCAGAGGGCGCGCTGACCGCAGCGCTGGCCCATACCGAGCACGCCGCACGCAATCACCCCCATTTTGTGGAAACCCGCGCACGCCGCGCTGCCGATGGATGGGTTCTCGACGGCGCCAAGTCTATCGTGCCTGACGGCGGCACGGCGGGCCTGTTCGTCGTATCGGCCCGTACATCAGGCACGCCGGTGCACGCTGACGGAATTTCACTTTTCCTCGTACCGGCGGGCGCACCCGGCCTCGGCTGCCGTACGGTCAGCCTGTATGACGGATCACAGGCAGCCAGCCTGGCCTTCGACGGCCTGACCTTGCCGGCCGATGCGCTGCTGGCCAGCGAGGGCAAGGCAGCACCACTGATAGAAGCGGCAACAGACCGCGCCATTGCGGCGCTGTGCGCGGACGCTGTCGGCGTCATGGAAGGGCTGTTTGAACTGACCCGCGACTATCTGCGCACACGTGAGCAGTTCGGCCAGCCGATCGGCCGGTTCCAGGCGCTTCAACACCGCATGGCCGACCTGTTCATTGAGTTGGAGCTGGCCCGCTCCATGGCAGGCTACGCCATTGCCGCCACAGACCTCGCCGAGGCCCGGCAACGGGCCAGCGCAATCTCCGCCGCCAAGCATGTCATCGCGAATGCGGCGCGGAAAATCGGGCAAGACTGCGTGCAGCTTCACGGCGCGATAGCTCTGACCGGCGAGTACGCCGCCGGCCACTATTTCAAACGCCTGACCCTCATCGAGCGCCAGTTCGGCGGCGCGGACTACCACCTGGATCGCTTCGCCGGCCTGGCCGCCTAGTCTGCCGTAATGATCAGCGCATCCAGCGCCAGAGGCGCCCTGCCCGCCGGATAGGCGATCAGCGGATTGACGTCGATCTCGACGATATCCGGGCAGGCCTGCATCAACGCGCCAATCTGCGTCACCGCATGTGCCAGCGCAGCCACATCAACCGCCTCGCTGCCGCGATATCCGTCCAGCAGGGCGCGGCCCTTGAGGGCGTTGAGCTCTGCCTCGACGATCGATTGCGGAGCGTCAGCGGGCATCAGGCGCACATCGTGCAATGCCTCGATCCATACGCCACCCAGACCGGCCAGCAGGACCGGGCCCCAGTGCGGATCGCGCCGTGCGCCGACCACCATTTCCAGACCGGGTGCCGCCATCGCCTCGACCAGATAGCCATCCGGCTGAAGACCCGGAAACGCCGCAGCGATGCGCGCTGTCATGGTCTGCCACGCAGCTTGAAGCGCGGCCTCGTCCCTCAGGCCAACCGCAACCCCGCCCGCATCGCTCTTGTGGGTGATGGCCGGGGAAACGACCTTCAGCACGACGGGAAAGCCGATACGCGCCGCCAGCGCCACGGCCTCTTCCGCCGTGTGCACCAGCCCACCCTCAGGCACAGCAAGGCCCGCTTCGCGCAGAAGTGCTTTGCCGTCGGGTTCGGTGAGAGCGCCCGTCTTGCCGAGCGTGACCGGTGTTCCGCTCCAGCGATTGCGAGCGAGGCCAGCACGGTCTTTCAGCATGCGGTAGCGGCCCACATGGGCAAGCGCACGCAAGGCCCTCTCCGGCGAGCGCAGGAAGGGTATCCCCTGTGCGCGCACCCGCTCCGGCAGGTCGGGCGCAACCGGCGCATCGCCCAGTACCACATAGGCTGCCGGACGCCCGCTGGATTTCAGGACCGGCAGCATGGCGTCGGCCTTGGCCTTGCCGACATCCGGCGCGCCAGGCATGGCGGCAACCAGCAGGCTGCCGCAGTTTTCGTCCTCGCACAGTGCCGCCGCCGCTTCAGCATAGAGCGGCATGTCCTTGAGGCCCTGCGCCGTGATGTCGAGCGGATTGGTGGCGGTGGCAAATTCCGGCAGGCGGGCTGCCAGCCGCGCGCAGGTCGCGGCGCTCAGCTCGGGCAGATCAAGGCCAAGGGCTTCGGCCAGATCAAGGGTGAGGCCGCGCACCGCCCCGGAATCGGTGATGACCGCAGATCCCTTGTGGGACGGGTCGGGGAAGCGGGTGAGGAACTCGGCCGTGTCGAGAAACTCCTCCAGCGTATCCACCGTGACCACCGCCTCGCTCGCGACCATGGCGCGCATGACCGCGTGATCGCCTGTCAGCGCGCCGGTGTGCGAGGCGGCGGAAGCACGCGCGGCTTCACTGCGGCCGGGATGCAGGAGGACAACCGGCTTGCCGTGCCCTCGCGCTTCGGCAGCAAGAGACAGGAAACGCTGCGGGTAGCGGAGCTGTTCGGCAAAGACCGCGATGGCGGTCACAGAGGCATCGCCCACCAGGCTCGCCATCACATCTTCGACGCCGGTGACCGCTTCATTGCCGGTGGCAACGGCGTGCGAAACGGCGATATTCCGCTGCAGCATCGACATGCGCGCCGTGCCCATCATCGCGCCGCTCTGGGCGATGACGGCCAGCGCATTGCGCCCTGCGGGCGGGTTGGGTCCGTTCGGGCCGAAAGCCAGCGCGATGTCGTCCACATAGTTGGAAAGGCCAAGCGTGTTCGGCCCCAGCACGGCCATGTCGGCTGCTCTGGCAATGCGCGCGATCTCCGCCTGAGCGGCAAGCCCCTCCTCGCCGGCTTCAGCGAACCCGGCAGCGTAGATCACGCATGCGCCCACCCCGCGCGCTGCGCATGCCGCCACCGCCTCCACCACCGCCTGACGCGGCACGGTCAGGATCGCGGCATCAACGCCGTGCGGCAACTCAGAAATATCGCT
>ERZ869909.2069-NODE-2069-length-14459-cov-6.057155_pt1 | contig 14459 bp, 13 predicted proteins | sample MGYA00520892_ERZ869909 | MGnify/ENA primary metagenome ERZ869909 (study PRJEB32215, sample SAMEA104723947) | bioreactor metagenome | biome: bioreactor; feature: anaerobic bioreactor; material: water | place: China | collected 2015-03-12 ... | reverse complement strand
GCCGCATGGTCGGAAGAATGAACCGGGGCGCCGTTCCCGAGGACGCGCCGCCTTCATATTCGTGAAGGGCATAGCTTCTTTTCTTTCAAGCCCTCTCCCCTCCTCTCCGCGGAACGGCGAATGTCGTCCGCGGGACTGGAGATGCGGATGCCGGCGAAAATCGAGACCAGAGACCCGCCCCTGTTTCGGCGGGCTGTCCTGTTCGCCGCCATGTTTTTGACATGGCTCATGCAGCGATACGACAATAGCCTGATTTGCGGCCTGGAACTGGAGCTTCGAACATGACCACCGTTGGCGCGCTCCTCGTCGAGACTTTGGCTTCCCACGGGATCGACCGCGTGTTTTGCGTTCCCGGCGAGAGCTATCTCGGCCTGCTCGACGCCTTGTATGACCGCGGCGATGTCGACACCGTCGTTTGCCGGCACGAGAGCGGCGCGGGTTTCATGGCGCTTGCCGACGCCAGGCTGTCCGGCCGGCCCGGGGTCGCCTGCGTCAGCCGCGGGCCGGGGGCCTCGAATGCCGCGATCGCGGTCCACACGGCCCAGCAGGACGGCGTGCCGTTCATCCTTGTCGTCGGGCAGGTCGCGGCGCGTGACGTTCGCCGGGATTCCTTTCAGGAAATCGACTACGGCATGATGTTCGGCTCCATCGCGAAATGGACCGCCGAGATCACGGACCCGCAGCGTGCCGCCGAAACCATGCTGCGCGCGTTGCAGACGGCGACCACTGGCGTTCCGGGGCCTGTCGTCATCGCGGTGCCGGAAGACGTGCTGACCGCGGATTGCACGGCAAGGCCGGTCAAGCCGCAGGCGGAGGTGACGGCGGCGCCGGGCGCGGCGTCCCTGGCCGAGCTGCGGGAGCGTCTTGCCGCCGCGAAACGGCCGCTGGTGATCGCGGGAAGCGGCATCGACAAGCCGGGCGAGCGCGAGAAGCTCCTGGCTTTCCTCGAAGCCTGGGAACTGCCTTCCGTCGTCTCCTTCCGCTGTCAGGATCTGATCCCCAACGGCCATCGCCTCTATGCCGGCGACATGGGGCTGAGCAATCCACCCTCGCAGATGGCGGTGCTGGAGCAGGCGGATCTGGTGGTGGTCCTTGGCGCGCGCCTTTCCGACATCACCACGCAAGGCTACACCTTTCCGAAACTCGTCCGTCCCTCCCAGGATCTCGTCCATATTCACAACGACCCGACGGTCATCGGCACGCATTTCGCCAGCGATCTTTCGATCGCGTGCTCGCCGGCCGCCCTGTTCGATTGCGTCGGCGGCCCGGATGGCGCGCTGCCGGACCGCGGCGAGTGGATCGAGAAACTCGGAACCGAGCGCCGCAAGATCGCGGCCGTGCGCAGCTTCGACGTCGATGACGGCATACCCTTCGAACTGGTGGTCGACCTGGTCGGGCGTCAACTGTCGAGGGACGCCATCGTCACGCTCGACGCCGGCACCTTCGCCGCGCCCGCTTATCGGATCATCGATTTCCGGCCGCCGCAACGCCTGATCGCGCCGATCTCGGGCGCGATGGGGTTCGGCATACCCGCCGCCGTCGCGGCCGCCCTGCGCGAACCCGGCCGCGAGGTGATCTGCTTCGTCGGCGATGGCGGCCTTCTGATGACCGGCAGCGAGCTGGCGGTCGCGATCGAGCGCAAGCTGCCGCTGAAGGTCATCGTGTCGGAAAACAGGATCTACGGTTCGATCAGGATCCACCAGGAAAGGGATTATCCCGGCCGCACCGTCGGGACGGGCTTCGTCAATCCCGACCTCGACCTCATCGGCCAGGCCTACGGCTTCGCCACGACGCGCATCTCCGACATCGCGCAATTGCCGCAGCTGGCCGATGTTCTCAAGAGGCCGGGGCCGCAATTCGTTGTCGTGGACACGAGCGTGCAGGCCATCCTGCCGAAACCGGTCAGCGTCCGCGACGCGGCGGAATGAGGTCGAGGGTCGGTGGCGTTCGCCTCCATGGCCGCTCCAAGCAGCCATTGCGCAAGATGACCTCACGCGCGGCGTCGACTCCGCTGCGCCGCCGCGCCAATATTCGCCTCTCGTTCGATTTCAACCTCGAGGGGAACATTTAACCATGTCCGATCGCGTCCTTCTCACCGGAATCTCCGGCTTCCTCGGCGGCCATGTCGCGCTCGCCCTCCTGCATGCCGGCTATACGGTGCGGGGCAGCGTGCGCGATCTTGGCAAGGCCGATGCCGTCAGGCAGGCCATGGGCCGCGCCGGCGCGGATGTGTCGCGGCTCGAATTCGTGAAACTGGACCTGCTTGCCGCCGATGGCTGGGATGTCGCGATGGAAGGCGTGCGCTATCTCCAGCACACGGCCTCGCCCTTCCTGCTGCGCATGCCGCGGGACCGGATGGAACTGGTCCGTCCCGCCGTGGACGGCACGGCAAGGGCCCTCGAGGCCGCGCTGAAGGCCGATGTCGAGCGCATCGTCCTCACCTCCTCCATGGCCGCCATCGCCTATGGTCATGGCGCATCCCGCACCGCGCCTTTCACGGCGGACGACTGGACAGCGCTCGACGGCGGGGGCGTCAACCCCTATGTGGAATCCAAGACCAGGGCGGAGCGCCGGGCGTGGGAGATCATGCAGGCGGCGGGCCGCGCCGCCGATCTCGCCGTGATCAATCCCGCCTTGATTCTGGGGCCGCTGCTCGACCGCGATCCGGGCACGTCGGCGGTGGTGATCCAGCGGCTCATGAACGGGTCGGTCCCCGCCGCGCCGCGTATTCCGCTGATGATCGTGGACGTGCGCGACGTCGCGGCCGCTCATGTCGCGGCGATGACCGCGCCGGAGGCGGCGGGGCGGCGCTTCCCGATGGGCGAGAGGCCCCTTTATCTTCGCGAGGTCGCCGCAATCCTGCGCCAGGCCTTTCCCGAACGCGCTCGAAGGATTCCGCGTTTCGAGCTGCCCGACTGGATCGTGCGCCTCTACGCGTTGTTCGACAGCGACGTGCGCTCCAATATCGGGGAACTGGGCGTGTTCAGACGCCTCGATTCCGGCGCCGTCCTGCGCCTGCTGGGTCGCGACCTGATTCCGGCGCGCGACTCGATCGTCGCCACCGGCGAAAGCTTCGTCCGCGAGGGACTGGTCTAGGAAAGCGGCCGTTATCCGCGGCGCGCCTACGGCAGCAGGATGGCGCGGAAGTCGTTGACGTTCGTCATGGTCGGCCCGGTGACGACCTGCGCGCCGATGGCCGCGAAAAAGGTGTGGGCGTCGTTTTCCGCAAGCGCGCGCTCGGGGTCGAGGCCGGCCTGCCGGGCCCGGTCGAGCGTTGCGGGGCCGATGAGCGCGCCGGCGACCTCTGCGCCGCCGTCCACGCCGTCCGTGTCGCAGGCAATGGCATGGATGCCCGGCGCGCCGCCAAGGGCGAGCGCCAGCGCGAGGCAGAATTCGGCGTTGGGGCCGCCGATGCCGTCGCCGCGCCGGGTCACGGTCAGCTCGCCGCCTGACAGCAGGAGGAGCGGGGGCGTTCCCGGCCCGCGTTCCGCCCTGAGCTTCAGCGCCATGGCCGCCTGTTCGGCGGCGACCTTGCGGGCCTCTCCCTCGATGGCGTCGCCGAGGATCCGCGCCTCGCAGCCATGGCCGCGCGCCAGTTCCGCCGCCGCCGACAGCGACTGGGAGGGCGCCGCGACGACGCGGTTCTCGACATTCGACAGGCGCGGGTCGCCGGGGCGGACGGTCCGGCCTGCGCCCGCCAGCGCGGTTTCGACCGAGGGAGGCGCCGCGATGCCCCAGCGCTCCAGAATGGCGCGCGCCGCCGCGGGCGTGCCCGTGTCGCCGACCGTCGGCCCCGATCCTATGGTGGCGGGATCGTCGCCGGGAACGTCGGAGATCATCAGCGCGAGCATGCGCGCCGGCGAGGCCGCCGCCGCGAGCTGGCCGCCCTTGACGCGGCTCAGCTGCTTGCGCACCGCGTTCATGTCGCCGATGGCGGCCCCCGAGGCCAGAAGGGCGGCGTTGACGGCCTGCTTTTGCGCCAGCGTGACGCCTTGCGCGGGCGCGCACAGCAATGCCGACGCGCCGCCGGAGATCAGGGCGAGGACGAAATCCCGCTCGCCGAGGCCGTCGAGCAGTTCCAGCAGGCGTCCGGTGGCGGCGACGCCGGCCTGGTCCGGAACCGGGTGCGCGGTCTCGACGATCTCGATTCCGCGGCACGGGCGGGCGTAGCCGTAGCGGGTGATCACCAGCCCCTCGCAGGGTCCCCATGCGGCCTCCGCGGCCTCCGCCATCCGGGCGCTGGCCTTGCCCGCGCCGACGACCACGACGCGGCCGGGCGGCTTCGGCGGCAGGTGCGCGGGCACGATCCGCATCGGATCGGCGACCGCGACCGCGCGATGGAAAAGCGCCTGCAACAGGCGGGGCGGATCGAGGGGCGGCGGCGGTTCTTCCATGGATGCGCGGTCTATGCCGCCAATGCGCGGCCGGTTTGCGTGTCGAAGCAGCGCAGATGCGAGGGATCGAAAGCCAGCCCGATGCGCTCGCCGGTTCTTACCTCGATCTGGGCCGGTCCGACAACACAGACCCTATGCCCGCTGGGCAGCGCGCAGGTGAGGACGGTTTCCGCGCCCGTGCGCTCGACCAGCGCGACGGTGGCGCTGAAGGCGGCGTCGGCCGCCGGCACGATCCTGATGTCGTGCGGCCGCAGGCCGAGGGTGATCGCCTGCGGCGCGTCGGAAGGCAGGATCGTTCCGGTCGCGACGACGCCGTCCTCGCCGAGATCGAGACCGGCTTCGCGGCGCGTTCCGGCCAGGAGGTTCATTTCCGGGCTGCCGAGGAACGTCGCGACGAAGAGATTGGCCGGATTGGAATAGAGATCCATCGGCCGGCCCGTCTGCTCGATCCTGCCGTCGCGCATCACCACGATCTTGTCGGCCATGGTCATGGCCTCGATCTGGTCGTGGGTGACGTAGATGGTGGTCGCCTTCAGCCTGTCGTGCAGCCCGCGGATTTCGGCGCGCATCTGCACCCTGAGCTTGGCGTCGAGGTTGGACAGCGGCTCGTCGAACAGGAACACCGCCGGATCGCGCACGATGGCGCGGCCCATCGCGACGCGCTGGCGCTGGCCGCCCGAAAGCTGGCGCGGCAGCCGGTCGAGCAGCGGGTCGAGGCCGAGGATCGCCGACGCCTTGGCGATCTGCTGGTCGATGGTGGCCTTGTCGGCCTTGGCCAGCTTCAGGGAGAACGCCATGTTCTCGCGCACGTTCATGTGGGGATAGAGCGCGTAGTTCTGGAACACCATCGCGATGTTGCGCTCGCGCGGCGAAAGCGCGTTGACGCGCCGGCCGGCGATCTTCATCTCGCCGTCGTCGATCGACTCCAGTCCCGCGATCATGCGCAGCAGCGTGGACTTGCCGCAGCCCGACGGCCCGACCAGCACGACGAACTCGCCATCCTCGATCCCGAGGTCGAGACCGGGGATGATCTCGACCGAGCCGTACCGTTTCCTGATGCCCGAAAGCGTGACCTCGGTCATGCGGTCTTCTCCGTTTCGTTCGTGATGGTGGCCGCCGCGTCCTCGCGGATGATCGCGGCGGCGCGCTCGCCGATCATGATCGCCGCGGCATTGGTGTTGCCCGATACCAGGCGCGGCATGATCGAGCAGTCGGCGACCCGCAGTCCCGCCAGCCCGTGGACCCTCAGGCGCGCGTCGACGACGTCGCCGCGCGCGGGGTCGGGTCCCATGCGGCAGGTGCCGGCGGGATGATAGATCGAGCTGCCCGTGGCGCGGATGTAGTCGAGGATCTCGTCGTCGCCGCGCACCTCGCCGCCGGGCCTGTGCTCGCCGGCGACGATCCCGGCCAGAGCGGGCGCGGCGGCGATGCGGCGCGCAAACCGGAATCCCTCGATCATCGTGCGCCTGTCGAGGTCCGTCGCCAGATAGTTGGCGCGGATCTCGGGGTGAGCGGACGGGTCGGGCGAGGCGATGAAGATCGTCCCCTCGCTCTCGGGCCGAAGTTGGCACGCCGATATCGTCGCGCCGGGGAAGGGGTGCAGGCCGCCGTCATAGCTGTCGAGGCTGAGCGGCTGGAAATGGAACTGCACGTCGGGCCGGTCGGAGGCGAGCGGCGTGCGGCCGAAGCCGCCGGCGAGCGACGCGCCGAAGCTGAGGACGCCCCGGCGGCGAAACACGTAGTTCATGCCGATAAGCAGCTTGCGCCACGGCCCGCGCGTCAGGTCGTTGAGGCTGATCGGCAGGTTGAGCCGCAGCATCAGCCGCGATTGCAGATGATCCTGAAGGTGCCGCCCCACGCCCGGCAGCGCGTGGACCGGCGTGACGCCGGCGGCCGCCAGCAGCGCGGGATCGCCGATGCCCGACAGTTGCAGGATCTGCGTCGAGCCGATGGCGCCCGCCGTCAGGACGATTTCGCGGCGGCAGCGAAGATGGAGCCTGTCATTGCCCCGGCGGCAGTGGATGCCGCGCGCCCGCCCGCCCTCGAGTTCGAGGCGCTCGACCGCGACGCCGGTCAGGATGCGCAGGTTCGGCCGCCGCTTCGCCGGGCCGAGGAAGGCGCGGGCGCTGGACGAGCGCCGCCCCTTGCGCGTGGTGAGCTGGAAGAAGCCGACGCCTTCCTGCGTCGCCCCGTTGAAGTCGGGATTGAGGGGCAGGCCCGCCTGCGCGCCCGCCTCCACGAAGCGCGAGACGAGTTCGAGGTCGACGGGCGGATCCTCGACGCCGAGCCCGCCCCGGGCGCCGTGGAACTCGCTCTCGCCGCGCCCCTGCGCCTCGACCGCCCTGAACGCCGGCAGGACGTCGGCCCAGCTCCAGCCGGGATTGCCGCGCTGCGCCCAGTCGTTGAAGTCGTCGGCCTGGCCGCGGATGTAGATCAGCCCGTTGATGGCGCTCGATCCGCCGAGGACCCGGCCGCGCGGCCAGGCGATGCGGCGGCCGTTCAGCGCCGGTTCCGGCTCCGTCTCGTAGCGCCAGTCGTAGCGCGGATTGTTGATGGTCTTGAAGAAGCCGGATGGAATGTGCAGCCACGGATTGCGGTCCGCCGGCCCGGCCTCGACCAGCAGCACCGAAAGGCGGGGATCCTCGCTGAGCCGGGCGGCCAGCACGCAGCCGGCCGAGCCGCCGCCCGCCACGATATAGTCGTATGTCTCGGACTGGTTCATGCGTGTCATGCCCGCGCTCCGCGGCTCATCCCTTCACCGCGCCGGCGGTCAGCCCGGCGATCAGGTAGCGGCGCGCCAGCGTGACCAGCAGCACCACGGGCACGAGCTGCAAGGTGACGCCGGCGAAGAGCACGCCCCATTCGGTGCCGTCCACCGCGCCCATCAGCTCGCTCAGGATCAGCGGCGCGGTCTTGGCCTGGTTGGTGGTGAAGATCATGGCGAAGAGATATTCGTTCCACGAGAAGACGAAGACGAAGATCGAGCCCGCGGCCATGCCCTGAAGCGTCAGCCGGGCGAAGATCTGCGAGACGAGCTGCCATTCCGATGCGCCGTCGACATAGGCGGCCTCGTCGAGCTCGTGGGGGATCTGGTCGAAGAAGTTCTTCATGATCATGGTGTTGAGCGACACCCAGAAGGTCGCGTAGAGCAGGATCAGAAGCAGGTGCGTGTCGCCGAGGCCGAGCCGGTCGGCGACGGGAAACAGCGGCAGCGTGACGACGATCGGCGGCAGGACGCGCACCGCGATCATGTAGACGGCGCTCCATGCGGTGAGGCGGCTGCGGTAGCGCGAATAGGCGTAGCCGCCCAGGAAGCTGACGAGGCCGGCAAGCACGGTCGCGCCGAGCGCCACGATCAGGCTGTTGCCCATGGCGTTGAAGAAGTCCTGCCACTGGCTCGTCAGCTTGAAGTAATTGTCGAGCGTTGGGGTGAAGACGACCCTGGGCGGGTAGACGAAGATGTCGACCTGCCGCTTGAACGACGACGAGACGATGAACAGGATCGGCGCCACCGACCAGATCAGGATGAAGCCCAGCAGCAGGCCGCGCGCGATGCGCTCGATGGGGGAAAAGGCGTCGTTCATCGCTCTCCCCCCTTCATGCCGCGCTGCATGGCGAGCAGGAACACCGACGCCAGAAGCAGCGAGCCCAGCACCATCAGCCATCCCGTCGCCGCCGCCATGCCGAAATCGCCGTAGCGGAATCCGTGCTGGTAGAGATAGACCGCCAGCACCTCGGACAGGCGCGCGGGGCCGCCCTTGGTCAGCAGCCAGACCTCGGAGAACATGCGGAAGGCGAAGATGAGCCGGAATATCAGCGTGATGAGGAGGGTCGGCACCAGAAGCGGCAGCGTGATGCGCACGAAGCGCTGCCAGCGCGACGCGCCGTCGATGCGGGCCGCCTCGTAGAGCGAGCCGTCGATGGCGAGGAGGCCGGCATAGATCATCAGGAAGGTGAAGGGCAGGTGCGTCCAGATGTTGATGACGCCGACCAGCACGAGGCCGGTGGTGGGCGATGCGCTCCAGTTGACGCGGCCCAGGCCCAGCTCCTCGATCGTGCGCGCGATCGCGCCGATATTGGGGTCCATCATCATCTTCCAGACCAGGACCGCCACGACCTCGGAGATCGCGTAGGGCATGAGGATGCAGGCGAACACCAGCCCGCGGAACGGCACGCCGGACATGAACAGCGTGGCGAGCGCTAGCCCGAACAGAAGCTCGACATAGACCACGCCGTTGACGACCAGAAAGGTGTTGAGCGCCGCGCGCCAGAAATAGGGATCGTCGAAGACGGCGCGATAGTTCTCCAGCCCCACCCATGTCAGGCCGGTGCCGTAGCTCGACTGGTTCAGGCTCAGCCAGAAGACGTAGAGGGACGGCACCGTCAGCACGGCCAGCAGCAGGAGGTGCAGGGGAGACAGGTAGAGCCAGGTGGTCAGGCGGGGCGGACTGTGCATGTCATTTCCAGTTCGTCGTTTTCCGCCGCTCGGGCGGACAGGTGCGCCGTCACAGGCCGACGAGCAGATATTGCTGCTCGCAATAGTCGAGGATGCCGGCATGTCCGCCCTCGCGGCCGAGGCCGGACTGCTTGACGCCGCCGATCGGGGCCATCTCCAGCCCGAGATGGATCGCGTTGACGCCGACCATGCCGAGTTCGAGGGATTCCGCCGTCCTCAGCACGACGGAAATGTCGCGTCCGAAGACGTAGCCGGCAAGCCCGTATTGCGAGGCGTTCACCGATGCCGCCACCTCCCGCGCGTCGAAGAAGCGCGACAGCGCGGCGACGGGGCCGAACGTCTCCTCGCAGGACACCAGCATGTCCGGGCCGACATCCTCCAGCACCGTGGCCTCGTACCACGTGCGCCCGGCGGCGGCCCGGCTTCCGCCGCGCGTGAGCTTCGCGCCCTTGGCGACGGCGTCGGCGACATGGCGCTCGACCTTGGCCAGTGCGGCCTCGTCGATCAGCGGCGCAAGCGTGCTTTCCGGGTCGCGGCCGTCGCCGGGAACGAGGCGGTCGACCTCGCGCAGGAAACGGGCGAGGAAATCGTCGTAGACCGCGTCATGGACGAAGAAGCGGTTGGGGCACACGCAGGTCTGGCCGGCATTGCGGAACTTCGCCGCGACCGCCAGCGTGGCGGCCTTGTCGAGATCCGCGTCCGGCAGGACGATGAACGGCGCGTGGCCGCCCAGTTCGAGGCCGAGCTTCTTGACGGTGGACGCGCACTGGCCGTAGAGGAGCCGCCCGGTCGCGGTCGAGCCGGTGAAGCTGAGGAAGGCGACGCGGGGGTCCTGCGTCAGCACCGCGCCGATGGTCGCCGCGTCTCCCGTCAGCACCTGGAGGACGCCGTCCGGCAGGCCGGCCATGCGGCACAGCGCCGCCAGCGCGAGCGCGCATAGCGGCGTCTGCGGCGCGGGTTTCAGCACCACCGAGCAGCCCGCCGCGAGGGCCGGGGCGAGCTTGCGCGCCACCATGGAGACGGGAAAGTTCCACGGCGTGATCGCCGCCACCACGCCGATCGGCTTGTGCGCCACCAGGATGCGGCTGTCGGCGCGGGGCGAGGCGATGATCTCGCCGTTCACCCGGCGCGCCTCTTCGGCGAAGAAGTCGAAATAGCCGGCGGCCGAGGCGACCTCGGCGCGCGATTCGGCAAGCGGCTTGCCCTGTTCCGCCGTCAGCAGCGCGGCCAGATCCTCGGCATGCTCCAAAATCAGGCCGGCCAGCCGGCGCAGGATCGCGCCGCGCGTCTGCGGCGCTTCGCCCGACCAGCCGGCAAATGCGGCATGCGCCGACGCGACCGCTTCCTGCGCGTCCCGCGCCGAGCACAGGCGGACGTGACCGACCGTCTTCCCCGTGGCCGGGTCGGCGACCGCCGTCCAGCCATCGTCCTTCCGTGTCGCCGCGGCGCCGGCAAGGGTGAGCTTGCCCCACTCCATCCGTGTCCTTCCTCTGCATATTTCGACGTGCATATTGCATCATGGATCCAATATTGCAATAACCCTTCCGAAAACACGAGTCAGGGAGATCGATCGTGAAGGGTCAGGATTACGACGTCATCGTGCTGGGCGGCGGCAGCGCGGGCATCGCGGCCGCGGTGGCGGCGGCCAGAAACGGCGCGCGCACCGCTCTGGTGGAGGCCGGTCCGATGCTGGGCGGAGAGTTGCTGACGGGCATGACCGTCGACGGCGCCATCAACGGGCGCGGCGAGGATACGGTGGGCGGCGTCCTGAACGATCTTCTCCAGCTTTGCCGCGAGATGGGCGGCTTCGTCGCCAAGCTGAACGACTGGCGGCTGATCCAGTACGTCGCCTACGACCCCGAGATCATGAAGATCGCGATCCCGCAGCTCGTTTTCGGGGCCGGGGTCACCGTCTATCTCCAGACCTTCGCCGAGGAGACGGTTCAGAACGGCGGCAGGATCTCGGGCCTCGTGGTGCGCAACAAGGGCGGCCGGCAGTTGCTGACGGCGCGCGCCTTCGTGGACGCCTCCGGCGACGGCGACCTGTGCGCGATGGCCGGGGCCGAGATGCTGAGCGTCGGCCGCGACGAGAAACCCCAGCCGATGTCGATGATGTTCCGCATGGCCAATGTCGATACGGCGGACCTTCTCGCCTATGTGCGCGATCATCCCGAATGCGTCGCGGTCGGCGAGAGCGACGCGATCCGTGGCGGGCGGACCGACCGCGAGATCACGGAGGAAATCTACCGGCAGGGCCAGCCTTGCGTCTTCTTCAAGGGCGACGGCCCGCTGCTCGGCGGTGCCATCGCGCGCGGCGAGATGTTCGCCACCGCGCTGGTCATGATCCAGCCGACCTCCGACACCCGCCGCGAGGTCTGCATCAACGCGACGCGCATCGCCCTCGACGAGCCGACCAGGCCCGACAACATGGCGACGGCGCTGCGCGTCCTGACCGGGCAGGTGTTCCAGTGCGCCGAATTCCTGCGCAAGTCCGTGCCGGGCTTCGGCGCGGCGAGCATTTCCGGCATGTCGCCCCGGATCGGGATCCGCGAGACCAGGCGCGTCGTCGGCGATTACATCCTGACGGGAGAGGACGTGCTCGAGGCGCGCAAGCGCGCGGACGGCGTCGCCAAGGGCTGCCACCACGTCGACATCCACCAGGACGGGACCGGACAGATCCGCATCCCCGTCGCCGATGGCGGGTCATACGACATTCCGCTTGCCAGCCTGCTGCCGAAGGGGCTGGAGAACGTGGTGATCGCCGGCCGCTGCCTGTCGGCGAGCCGCGAGGCGCAAGGCTCGGCGCGCGTCATGGGAAGCTGCATGGCGATGGGCCAGGCGGCGGGAAGCCTGACGGCGATGGCCGCGACCCAGAGCAACCACGCCAGCCTGCGCGACATTCCCGTCGCCCGGCTCCGCCAGACCCTGAAGGATCAGGGCGCGATCCTCGAAGGAACCCGATGATGGAAACGGATCGCGGCCGGCGTTTCCGCGCCGGCCGGGAAAGGGGTTCATGCCTCGGCGGCCGCAGTTTCCGGCTGCGCAAGCATCGCGCACACCTGCTCCTGGGTGCCACGGTTATGCGCCTTGAGCCGCCGGCTCAGAAGCTCGAGGTCGCCTCCGCGCAATGCGTCCATCATCGCGGCATGCTCGTCGCGCGACCTGTTCTGGCGTCGCGCCGAGTGCAGCGCCGTGCGCTGGTAGCGTTCGGACAGGTCGAACAGGGTGGTGATGGTCCGCAGCAGGTGCCGGTTGCCGCACTCGCGGTAGAAGGCGAGGTGAAAGGCGCGGTTCTCGTGCATGTAGCCTTCGATGTCCGTTTCCGGATCCTGCGCGTGGAGACGGTCGTGGATCTTTTCCAGATCCGCGATGCCGTCGGTCGACAGGCTCGGCCAGCTCGCGCGCAGCGCCATGTCCTCGAGGCTTACGCGCAGCGAATAGAGCTCGACCAGATCGCTGGCCGACTGGGCGGTGACGACCGCGCTGCGATGCGGACTGAGAAGGACGAAGCCGCGCTCGGCCAGCCGCTCGATCGCCTGGCGCACGGGGTGGCGGCTGACATCGAGCTGCTCGGCGAGCCGGACCTGATCGAGCCGTTCCCCGGCAGGGAGTTCGCCAGCCAGGATCATCCGCTGGATCTCCGACGTGGCGTAGTCCGCCGTGCTCTTGAACCGAACTGTCCGTGCCACGCAGAAATCTCCGGGTTTCGCGGCGGACGCCGCTCATCCGCGATTATGGATCCAAGAATGCTAGGCCCGCAAGCCGCTCTTGTCCAGAACAGGCCGCGCCCGTCTGTGGAGCGCCGGCACTGAAGCCATCCGGAACGAGGTCGCTATCATGCTCGCCAGTTGACCTTGCTTCGGTTTCTTGATTGGATCCAATGCAATGGATCCAATTCACTCCAGATCCTTTTCAAGGGAGGAAAAGACCATGAAATTCGTGAAGCACACCATGCTGGCCGCGGGGATGGCGCTGTGTCTCGGCGCGGCCCTGCCCGCGAGCGCGCAGACGACCGTGACGGTTCTGTCGCACAAGGTGCATGAGAACGTGGCGCGCGGCCTGGTCGCCGGCACCACCGGCGGCGACGTCGCGGGCGAATGGGCCGGCGCCAACGACGCCACGCTCAACTGGGTCACGGGCAACATCGATCCGATCCACGACCGGCTCGGCCGCGAATTGTCGCTGGGCGAAAGCTCGGTCGACCTCGCCTTCGTCATCAACAAGTTTCACACGCCGCGCATCGCCGCGCTGCTCGAACCGCTGGACGACCATATCGCCGCCGCGCCGATCGAGATCCTCGATTCGATCCCCGAATCGCTGAAGAAGGCGTTGACGCATGATGGCAAGCTGACGGCGATCCCGTTCCGCCACGCCACCACCGGCCTGCACTGGAACAAGACGCTGTTTGCCGAGCAGGGCCTCGACCGCGCGCCGCAGACGCTGGACGAAATGCTCGAATACGCGCGCAAGATGAGCTACACGCGCTCCGACGGCACGCGGGTCGCCGGCCTGATCATGAATTCGGGCGACGAGCATGTCGCGGTTCTGACCCTGCTGTCGGCTTTCGGCGCGCGCCTGTTCGACGATGAGGGCAAGGTGGTCGCCAACAGCCCCGAGATGATCGAGGGCCTGTCGACGATGGCCGAACTCTACAAGGAAGGCGTGCTGGCGCAGAATTACGCCACCATGACCATCGACGACGTCATCACCGCCGTTCAGAACGGACAGGCCGCGATGGCGATCGACCCGTTCGCGCGCTATGCGGTCTACAACAATCCCGAAAGCTCCAAGTTTCCGGGCGAGATCGATGTCGTCGTGACGCCGTCGGCGGTCAACCCCGAAGGAACGGCGATCACCGAGATCTGGTCGATGGCGATCCCGCGCAACGCGAAGAACAAGGATCTCGCCTATTCGCTGATGAAGGCGCTTTCCGGCAAGGAAGCGACGATCCGCATCGCGCTCAACGGCAACGGCCCGGTGGACCCGACCGCCTATTCGGACGCCCGGCTGCAGGAGAAGCTGCCTTACACCCAGGCCGAATCCGAGGCGCTGAAGATCGCGCAGGTCATTCCGTCCTCGTTCGACCGCTCGATCGAGGCGGCGGCGATCTTCCGCGAGGAATCGCAGGCGGCGGTGTTGGGCCTCAAATCGGCCGAGGACGCGGCCGGCGCGATGCAGACGCGCATCGAGCGTCTGGTCAACTGACACGGACAGGCTTCCGGGCGGTGGAAACCGCCGCCCGGAAGCCGCCTGCTGCAAGAAAACCGAGCGGCGGCGAAGAGGCCGCAGGCGCCGACGGCAGGATGATCCCGAGCGATTTCAGGCGCTCTTCGGTTCCGGCCATCTCGGCTCCTCCCCGGAAAATCCATCGCATGAAGCCATCCTAGGCTCGCTTTCGCCTGCGGCTAACAAACATGTCGGCATGCACTCATGAGCGTTGGGAACGCAGGAGGCATTCTGCGCCGGAATGACCGGCTTCGGCTTCATCGCGCGCCTCGGGAGCCACGGTCATTTATCGTGCGCGAAACCGAACATCGCCGCTGATCGATAGGATGGGGCAAAATGACCGACATCTCCCTTGAAACGCTGTGCGCCCAGGCGGACCATCA
>ERZ869909.2068-NODE-2068-length-14462-cov-32.106291_pt1 | contig 14462 bp, 16 predicted proteins | sample MGYA00520892_ERZ869909 | MGnify/ENA primary metagenome ERZ869909 (study PRJEB32215, sample SAMEA104723947) | bioreactor metagenome | biome: bioreactor; feature: anaerobic bioreactor; material: water | place: China | collected 2015-03-12 ... | reverse complement strand
GTGCCCGACTGCTTGAGGAGCGCGTCGACAAGCGTGGTCTTGCCGTGGTCGACGTGGGCGATGATCGCAATGTTGCGCAGTTCCATGGGTGTCCTGATCGGATCTCGGCGCCGTGTGCGGCGCACAAAAAAAGATGCGCGGACCTAGCACATGAGAACCGCCACCGCCAGTGACTGGAGGTGACGCACCGGCTCCGAACGTCGATTAGTTAAGCCGGGCGCGAGCGGCTGGGTTCCGCCGCACTCTGCTCGGCTTGGTAAAGACCGGCCAGGAAGCCCTCCACGTCCCCGCGCGCCGCCGGCGTGGCATTCTGCCTAATTCTTTGGCGCTCCTGACGTCTCCGGGCCCGGCGGGTCGAACCTGGCTCCTTGAGCCGCCGTCCGCCCGAGATCAGCAGCGGGTTGTCCGGCTCCTTGAGATCCAGCTCTTCGAGGAAGGTCTCGCGCAAGGCGTAGAACGACTGCAGGATCGCATCGCGCGCAAGCTTCCTGTCGGCGTCCGTCAGGTCGGTCCGCTTGCGCGGGTTGAGCGATTGCAGCGCGCGCCGCATGTCGTGGAGCGGCGCATAAGGGTAGAGGCCGACCAGATCGTCCGTCTCGCCCACGTTGCGATAGACGATGCGCATGTTGTCGATCGTCTCCGAGATGCGGCAGAAGGCGGCGATGTAGTCGTCCGCCGAGGCATCCGTTTTTTCGCAGAACGCATGCAGCGCCGACTTCGTCCGCACGATGCCGCGCCATTCCTCCTCCAGGCTCTCGACGAACTTGGAGCGCTTCTGGAACACGTTGGCGAGATAGGCCGCGACGACGGTCACGAACACCAGCGCCATGTCCTTGAGATAGTCGTAGAGATCGAGGGCCGCGCTTTCGAGCGGCGTTCCCGCGATGCCGGGCACCCGGTCGGCGAACTTTGAGGCGAGGGCCAGAGCCAGCACGAGGCCAAGCACGACATAGGCCCGGCGGAGCGTACGGTTGAGAGAAGCGCGGGTCATGAGGGCAGGATCTCAACGGAGCGGGCGAGGTCCTTACCGTGATGGTGTGACGGCGGCATTTCCAAGGCGGCCGTGCAAAGAAAAACGCCGGGAAGAGGTCTTCCCGGCATCTCTCTTCAATCAGGAAAGTGGCGCCACGTTACGGGCAGAACCAGAGCGGCCCGACCGAGACGCAATTGCGCGTACGCCAGTAGCTGGGGCGACGATCGTAACGGCGATAGCCGCGCGGCGGGGACTTCAGGCGCTGGCCTGCACGATAGCGATGCTTCGCGCCGGGGCGGCGGAAGCCGCGGCGGTCACGATAATCCCGGCGCTGAACGAGCTCGATGCCGCTGGCCTGCTGGGCTGCGGCGGCTTTGACAGCCGACGGCGCAACGGCGGGGGCCGCACTGGCGGGCGCGAAACTCATGGCGCCGAGAATGGCGGCGGAAAGAGCGATAGCGGCGATCTTCAAGGGATCTACTCCTCTTGCTTTGGTAGGACGTGATGAATTCGGAACGTACACCACACCCTGAGGTTCCACTTTATGTGGGCTACAATGAGACGCACACGCCTCGTTCATAGAGACGTTTCATCCAGGCCTGATCCGTCGAAATAAAAAAGATGCCCGGCGCAGGCGAGCTTCGTCCCGCCCCGGGCATCTGTGATCGGACGGCGTTTGCGGAAAATTCCCGGCAAGATCTCGTTATTTTCTGCCGCGCGCAGCGAGTGTCCGCAGCCTCAGCGCGTTGAGCTTGATGAAGCCCTGCGCGTCTTTTTGATCGTATGCGCCCTTGTCGTCCTCGAATGTGACGAGGCTCGGCGTATAGAGAGACTTCGCGCTCTCGCGGCCGACGACGATCACGTTCCCCTTGTAGAGCTCGAGCGTCACCTCGCCCTCGACATGCTCCTGGCTCTTGTCGATGGCGGCCTGCAGCATCTCGCGCTCCGGAGAGAACCAGAAGCCGTAGTAGACGAGCTCCGCATAGCGCGGCATCAGCTCGTCCTTGAGATGCGCGGCGCCGCGATCCAGCGTGAGGCTTTCGATGGCGCGATGCGCTTGCAGCAGGATCGTGCCGCCCGGCGTTTCGTAGACGCCGCGGCTCTTCATGCCGACGAAGCGGTTCTCGACGAGATCGATGCGGCCGATGCCGTTGTCGCGGCCGAGATCGTTGAGGGCCTTGAGCAATGTCGCAGGCGAGAGCTTTTTGCCGTCGAGAGAAACAGCGTCGCCCTTCTCGAAGCCGATCTTGATCGTCGTCACCTTGTCGGGCGCGTCCATCGGCGAGATCGTGCGCTGGTAGACCATCTCCGGCGGCTTCTTCGCAGGGTCCTCCAGCACCTTTCCTTCGGACGAGGAATGCAGCAGGTTGGCGTCGATCGAGAACGGCGACTCGCCTTCCTTGTCCTTCGCGACGGGGATCTGGTTGCGGCGTGCGAAGTCGAGCAGGTCCTCGCGGCCCTTGAACTCCCATTCGCGCCACGGCGCGATGATCTTGATCGCGGGCTCCAGCGCGTAATAGCTGAGCTCGAAGCGCACCTGGTCGTTGCCCTTGCCGGTCGCGCCATGGCAGACGGCATCCGCGCCCGTCTCTCGCGCGATCTCGATCTGCCTCTTGGAGATGAGCGGCCGCGCGATTGAGGTGCCGAGCAGATAGATCCCCTCGTAGAGCGCGTTGGCACGGAACATCGGGAACACGAAGTCGCGGACGAACTCTTCGCGAAGATCCTCGATGAAGATGTTTTCGGGCTTGATGCCGAGCATCTCGGCCTTTTTACGCGCGGGCTCGATCTCTTCGCCCTGCCCGAGATCGGCGGTGAACGTCACCACCTCGGCGTCGTAGGTTTCCTGAAGCCATTTGAGAATGATCGAAGTATCGAGACCGCCCGAGTAGGCGAGCACCACCTTCCGGATGTTCGTCTTGCCGTCTGTTCCGCTCATGATCCCGACCTCTTAAGGGCAACCGATTCGCTCAGACCACGATCGCGTCGGACCCCTGGTCCGAAGCGTGAATCATTGGCCTCATCAAAGACCTGGAGCGTCTTCCGACCCGATGGTCTCGGGTCGGACGCTCTCGGCGCGCGGCACTATAGGCACCCGTCCCGTCCCGGCAAGGCAGACGCGGGGAGAATAGCCCACAGAAAAAGTTGAAGCCGCGCCGCAGCCTTACGCTACGTAAGGAAAATTCACCATCATCTGTGCGTGTTTTTTTGCGTCGGACCCGTTACGGTTCGCGCCAAATGCCGAAGACAAACCATTGGGTTGGGGGAACCGTCATGGTGAAAGCGTCGACGACCTTGTTTCTGAGGGCCGCCGCCGTGTTCGGGGCGATCGCGAGCGGCACCATGCCGCTGGCTGCCAACGAGGTTCTGCCCTGGGCCAACACGCCGCCGGCGGTCGCGACAGCCGAGCCGGCCGCGGCCGATCCGGCCATGGAGGCTGCGGTCGCGCAATGCGCGCCGCTGTTCGAGGCGGCGTGCCGCGACCTCAATACGTGCGCCTGGATTGCAGACGTCGCCCTGCAGGATGGAACGGTGTTGCCGGCCCGCTGCGTGGCCCGTCCGTCGGCCCCGCCGAAGAGCACGGCCAAAGCCAAAACGTCCGCTCCGAAGAAGAAAACGGCTGAAACGCCGAAGACCCCCGCTGCCAAGCCTGCTGCCGCAACCGCAGCAACAGAGACCGGCGCGCTTCCGGCCAAGGCCCAGCCGAAGGCCGCCGCGGTTGCGGCTCCAACCGTGGTGACGCCGCCGGTTGCGGAGAAGGCGCCTGAGGCGCCGGTCCAAGCCGCGGTGCCGCCGCCGGCCAAGCCCGCGTCCGCGCCTCCGGTCGCAGAAAAGCGGCCGGCTGCTGAGCCTCTCTCCGAGAAAACCGCTGCCGCCACGTCCGCTCCGAAGGCAGAGGCTCCGAAGAGCCCCGTGTCCGCGAAGGCTCCGGCGCCGAGGGGCGGCACGGCCATGCCCGGGTTCGGCTCGTTCTCGTCGGCATTCCCCGCGGGCGGCGCCGTCGTGACGACCACGGTCCCGCCGAAAACCAGCAGCGAGTGAGGCGAGGCACCCGCGCCTCATCCTTCCAGATGTTGTCTCAGCGATGAAAGCCCGGCGCGGCTACGCAGCCCAGGGAAGCTTCACGGCCGTCGCGAACGGCGCCAGGAAGAACGCCTGAAGCACGGCCCGCGACGATTCGGCGACCGGGGAAATCGCAAAGCCGCCTTCGGTCCGATAGCTGGCAAACACCCGGTCGATGGAGGTCGAGGCCGCTTCGGCCGCATCCATCGCGGCCATGTTGGCTTCGGCGGCGGGAAGCGCCACGGCCCGCGGCACGCCGGCCGTCATCATGGCATAGGCCATCGGCCAGCTCTTCGGGTCGCCTTCGAGCGGAAACAGTCCCCACCAGGCCCGCACGGGCGCGAACATGGGGGATGAGGCGAAGGCATTGGAAAGTTTGAAAAAATCAAACGGCATCGCCGCTTCCATCGGCCCCGGCGTCAGGGCCGAGCGATAGGTGCGCGGCCCCGTCACGAGGTACGGCGCGGAAGGCTTGTAGTCGTCCCTCTCCACGCTCCTCGCCGACTGCGCCCAGAAATCGAGCGCTTGGGTCGCGAACGCCGCGTAGGCCGCGGTGGCTGCCCGCGCGTACCCGAAGGCCGCCGTCGTGCAGCTGTGAGTGAAGCGCCGGGCGAGTTCAGGGTCGACATACGTCATCGGCGTGCGGCTCCCATATCGCAACTGCGATTGTGCAGCGCACAAAATAAGCCGGAATGGCGCGGATGACAATGGTCTTGCCGCTCGCTTGGCCGAAGGTCCTACGTTTCGGCCGAGGACGACGAGGTTTTCGGCGGAGACTTCGGCACCCCGGCCAGCCAATGGACGAACCCGGCGGCAAGGCCGGACACGGCATACGCGGTCAGCGCATAGCGGTTCAGGATCGTGTTGGGGCCGGATTCGCCCACGTGCTGGGCGAAGAAGCCGCCGAGGCCGATGAGGAGCCCGGCGGCCATGAAATAGAGCCGAGAGCGGGTGGGCAGCCACGCCGCGACGATGGCGGCCAGGATCGCGAACGGCGCCGCGAAGACGGCCGATTGGGTGGCCGCGAGCAGGACCAGCAGCCCCATGCTCTCGATGGACACGGGGCCGCCCGTGCGGACGCCATCGAACCCGGCCACGAACAGCACCTGGGCGAGACCGGCCGTCAGGACGGCGGCGATGAAGCCCAGAAAGAACCTGACGATGCCAACGAACATCACTCGCCCCCCGGCGTGAGGTCTCGAACCTCGGGCCTCTCAGGCGTGGCGCCCTTTGCCGCCGTGTCCACGCTCCGATTGAAAGGCGGTCGCGACTCTATGGGAGTTGCGGGTGCCGCTCAAGCGTTCCGGCCGGCAAGCAGCCAGTAGACGATGCCGCCTGCAAACCCCGCCGTCGCGAACACTTGCCAGATCGAAGGCAAAGCGAGTTGGTTGAGCGCGGTCGGGTCGATGCGGGCGAGCAGCGGGATGATGATCAGCGCCACCCCGCCGCCGATCATGTAGTAGAGCCAGGAGCGGATGCGGCCCACTTCGCCGGCGATGACGACCAGCAGCGCGGGGATCAGCGTCGCCCCCGAGACGACGACCGTGCCGGTCCAGAAGAAATCGTAGGCGTCGAACATCAGATCCGCGTCGTCGATGTTCGAGATTGCGTGCGTGAGCGTTTCGAGCCCGAGCGTGGTGAGCACGATCATCGCCGCGAGCATGGACAATAGAAACGCGATCGCGACCCAGAGCAGGCGTCCGATCGTCCTCAGCACCGTGCCCATCAGGCCCCCGACGCCGCAGTTGCCGGCTCGGTTGCCTCGCGCTCGCGCGCCCTGAGACGCACGCTCTCCGAGCGGAGCTGGCCGCATGCGGCCAGGATGTCGCGTCCGCGCGGCGTGCGCACGGGGCTCGCGTATCCGGCGTTGTTCACGTAATCCGCGAACGTCTCGATCGTCTCCCAGTCCGAGCATTCGTAGCGCGAGTTCGGCCACGGGTTGAACGGAATGAGGTTGATCTTCGCCGGAATGCCGGCGAGCAGGCGCACCAGCGCTTTCGCGTCGGCCAGGCTGTCGTTCACGCCCTTGAGCATCACGTATTCGAACGTGATGCGCCGCGCGTTGGAGAGGCCGGGATAATTCCGGCACGCGTCCATCAGGTCCGCGATCGGGTATTTCTTGTTGATCGGCACCAGCTCGTTGCGAAGCTCGTCGGTGACGGCGTGCAGCGAGATCGCGAGCATCGTGCCCGCTTCCTCGCCCCAGCGGCCGATCTCCGGCACCACGCCCGAGGTCGAGAGCGTGATGCGCCGCTTCGAGAGCGAGATGCCCTCGCCGTCGGCCGCGATCTCCATCGCTTCGCGCACGTTGTCGAAATTGTAGAGTGGCTCGCCCATGCCCATCAGCACGACGTTGGTGATCTTGCGATCCGCCGCGGGCAGCATGCCATGATCGTCAGGGCGGTCGGCGCCCGGCCAGTCGCCGATGCGGTCGCGCGCGAGCAGGATCTGCGCGACGATCTCGGAGGCCTCGAGGTTGCGCACGAGCTTCTGCGTGCCCGTGTGGCAGAAGCTGCAGGTGAGCGTGCAGCCCACCTGCGAGGAGATGCAGAGCGTGCCGCGGTCGCTTTCTGGAATGTAGACGGTCTCGATCTCGGGCGGCCGCGCTTCGTGCCCGCGCCGCGGCAGCCGGAGCAGCCACTTGCGCGTGCCGTCCACCGACACCTGCTCCGTCACGATCTCCGGCCGGTCGAGCGTGAAGCGGGCTTCCAGCGCCTGCCGCAGCGCCTTCGAGACATCGGTCATCTGGTCGAACGACGTCACGCCCGAGACGTAGATCCAGCGCCAGAGCTGCGTCGTGCGCATGCGGATCTGCTTGTCGGGCACGCCGGCGGCCGCCAGCGCCTCCCCGAGCTTGGCCCGGGAGAGTCCTGCCAGCGACGGTTTCTCTGGAGAAGCCTCCGGCGCCGCTGCCGTCTGTCGTGTGTCGAGAACCACTGTCATGACGGCATCTTCTACCGATTTCTCGCGCGAAACGAAAGGCTGCGTCCCGACGCACGGCCGCTAACCTTTTCCGGCCCCGGCCGATCCGCTATAAGGCCGCACGCTTAATCATAGCCGCATCAGCAACTTCTATCGGAACGCCGCATCGCCATGGCCAAGAAAGAGAAAGACGTCAACCGCCGGCCCGCCGCGCGCCTCCCCAAGGGGATGCGTGACATCGGCGCGGCCGAGCTGCGCGAGACGCAGGCGATGCTGGAGAAGATCCGCGCCGTGTACGAGCGCTACGGCTTCGAGCCGCTGGAGACACCGGCCTTCGAATACACGGACTCGCTCGGCAAGTTCCTGCCCGATCAGGACCGGCCCAACGCGGGCGTATTCTCGTTCCAGGACGAGGACGAGCAGTGGCTCTCGCTCCGCTATGACCTGACGGCCCCGCTGGCCCGTCACGTGGCGGAAAACTTCCAGGACCTTCCGAAGCCCTTCCGCCGCTACGCGACAGGCTCCGTCTGGCGCAACGAAAAGCCCGGCCCCGGCCGCTTCCGCCAGTTCACCCAGTTCGACGCCGATACCGTGGGCGCGGAAAGCGTCGCGGCGGATGCCGAGCTTTGCATGCTGGCCGCCGACACGCTGGAGGCGTTGGGCATCCCCCGCGGGCAGTACGCGATCCGCGTGAGCAACCGGAAGCTGCTCGACGGGCTGATGGAGACGGTGGGTCTCGCGGCCGGCGCAGATCCCGGCAAGCGCCTCACCGTGCTGCGCGCCATCGACAAGCTGGACCGTCTTGGACCGGACGGCGTGGAGTTGCTCCTCGGCGACGGCCGCAAGGACGAATCCGGTGATTTCACCAAGGGCGCCGGGCTCGAAAAGGAGCAGATCCAGACCCTGCTCGCGTTTTTCACGCTCGGCTCCGCCGCGGCCTGGGTCGCCGGCACCGCGGACGAAGAACGCTATGCCGGCCGGCCGGCCGACGATGTCCTGGTGCTCGAGCCGAAGCCTGAGGAGCCCGGACCCTTCCTGGATGCCGACGCGCACGACGGCTACGTGTTCGACAACCTGAAGATGCTCGACGCGTGGGGGGACATCCTGAAAGACAGCGCCGTCGGCTGCGAGGGAATTTCCGAGCTCAGGCAGATCGTCGAGCTCGTCGAGGCCGCCGGATACGGCAGCCGCCGCATCCAGCTTTCGAGCGCGGTCGTCCGCGGCCTTGAATACTACACCGGCCCCGTCTTCGAGGCCGAGCTCCTGATCCCGGCAACGGACGACAAGGGCAACCCCGTCCGTTTCGGCTCCGTCGGCGGCGGCGGGCGCTACGACGACCTCGTCGCGCGCTTCACCGGCCAGAAGGTGCCCGCGACCGGCTTCTCCATCGGCGTCTCGCGCCTGCAGGCCGCGCTCGCCGCCATCGGCCGCGCCCCTGCCCCGGCGCTCGGCCCTGTCGTCGTCACCGTGATGGATCGCGACAGCCTCGCCGGCTACCAGGCATTCGTGCACACGCTCCGCAACGCGGGCATCCGCGCCGAGCTCTACCTCGGCAACCCGAAAAAGTTCGGCAGGCAACTCGAGTACGCCGACAAGCGCGGCTCTCCTGTCGTCGTGATCCAGGGATCGGACGAGCGCGCGGCGGGCGAGGTGATCCTGAAGGATCTGATCGAGGGCGCGAAAGCCGCCGCCGCCATCCGCGACAACAAGGAGTGGAAGGAGACCCGCCCGGCGCAGGTCTCGGTGCCCGTGGCGAACCTCGTCGAGGCCGTCCGCGAGATTTTGGCGCGGCACACGCCGTCTTCCTCTTAAGACCAAGGGGAGTGACGGCGGGAAGATGCCTGATCTTCCCGGCGCTTTCCCTCCGGCAACCGCATGAACCAATTGTCGGACGAAGTCTTGCCGTGCCGATTTATCACCCTAGACCGTGATCGCTTCGGACCCTATCAGTCCGAAGCGTGAATCATAGGTCTCATCAAACAGCTAGACCGTCGTGGCGCCAGGCCCTATCAGCCTGACGCACAAATCAACCAAGGACCCGTCATGCCCGCCGAGACGGCGAAACAGTTCGAGGCGCTGGAAGCCTCCGCGCAGACGCTTCTCTCGGTGTTCACGCGGGCGGGCTATGAGGCCGTATCGCCGGCCATCATCCAGCCGGCTGGCGTGTTCCTGGATGTGGTCGGCGAGACCCTGAGGGCGCGCACCTACGTTTTCACCGATCCGGACGGGGATGAGCTTTGCATGCGCCCCGACCTCACGGTGCCCACCTGCCGGCTGCATGTGGAGCGCCATCCCGAGGCGGCCGTCCCGGCCAGGTACAGCTACAACGGCCCCGCGTTCCGCTTCCAGCCGATGGGCGGCGACCTGGCCCACACGCGTGAGTTCCGCCAGACCGGCATCGAGAGTTTCGGCATCGCCAATCGCGAGCACGCGGAAGCCGAGGTCGTCGCGACCATCGCCGACGGCATCGCGACCGCGGGCCTCACCGATTACACGCTGCGGTTCGGCGATCTCGGGCTTCTGCGCGCGATCCTGCGCGCGGCCGATATGCCGGCCCGCTGGCGCCGCCGCCTGACGCATCATTTCTGGCATCCTCCCGCGTTCAAGGCGGAGCTGAAGCGTCTCACGACGTCGCCCGGCGCCGTCTCGGAGCACATCCCGAAGCCGCTGCGCGAGGCGCTCGATCCGGATGACCCCGAAGCTGCCGAAAGCGCCGTCGCGGCCTATCTCGATACCAACGGCATCGAGGCCATTGGCGCGCGGACCACCGCGGAGATCGCGGAGTGCCTGCTCGATCGCGTCGCCGACGCGCGCGCCGAGCCCTTGGCGGCGCGGACGGCCGCGCTCATCCAGAGCTATGTCGGGATCGTCGTTCCGGCCCGGCAATCGCCGGAGCGCATCCGCGCGCTCGCGGCTGAGATGGGCGTCAACATCGAGGCGGCCGTCGGCGCACACGAATGGCGGCTGGAGTTGATGGCGCGCGCGGGCATCGATCTCGACCGCGCGACGTTCTCGGCCGAGTTCGGCCGCGCGCTGCAGTACTACACGGGCTTCGTGTTCGAGGTTCTGACGGCGGATCTGGGGCCGAGAAGCCCGGTTGCCGGTGGCGGCCGCTATGATCACCTTCTGAAGGCGGTCGGGGCGCCGGGCCATGTGCCGGCCGTGGGCGCGGCGGTCCATACGGACCGGCTGCTGGCCGCCCTCAACGGAGACGCGCCATGACCGCCGTGACCACGGCTGCGACCGAGAAGCTGATCCTCGGCGTGCCCTCGAAAGGCCGCCTGATGGACGAGACCGCGGCAGCCTTTGCGCAGGCCGGCCTCACGCTGCGCAAGACGGGCAACGAGCGCGGATATCGCGGCGAGATCGCCGAGCTTCCGGGCCTCGACGTGGCTTTCATCTCCGCGTCGGAGATCGCCTGGAACCTTAAGACGGGCCGCGTGCACCTCGGCGTTACCGGCGAGGACCTGGTGAGCGAGCAGATGTCGGACGCCGCCACGCGCGTGACTTTTTTGAAGAAGCTGGCATTCGGCCGCGCCGATGTCGTGGTCGCGGTGCCCGATTGCTGGATCGACGTCCGCACCATGGCGGACCTGTCGGAGATCGCGCAGCCCTTTCGCCGCGCGCACGGCCGCTGGTATCGCGTCGCGACCAAGTATCTGAACCTGACGCGACGCTTCTTCGCCGCCCGGGGGCTCGCGAACTACCGCATCGTCGAGAGCCTCGGCGCCACCGAGGGCACGCCGGCGGCCGGCACGGCGGAGCTGATCGTGGACATCACCACCACGGGCACGACGCTCGCGGCCAACGGATTGAGAATTCTGGACGACGGCCTGATCCTGCGCTCGGAAGCCTGCCTGATCGCGTCGAATGCCGCCGATTGGTCGCCGGCGACCCGCAGCGTGCTCGACGAGATCAAGGCACGGATGGCGGGCTGAACGATCCCGCGTTCGCTGGCGTGCCATGATCGCGCCCCGAACGTCCGTAATCTTCCCAATTTCGCGAGACCATGATCGCTTCAGGCCCTACCAGCCTGAAGCGTGATAGTCGGTCTCTAAAGAGCGTTGGTTGCGTGATGCGGAAAAGCGTCTGGACCCCGACCTCCGTCGGGGTGACGTTGAGGGTGTGGCTGCCGGTTTCGCCTTTAACTCCGTTATCCCGGCCAAGGCCGGGATCCAGCCACGCATGTCGCATGAGGCGCCCAATAGGTTTCGCAACAGGGTCCAAAGAGATAGAGCGTGATCTCGAGTCAATCGAAACCGATCACGCATTAATCAGGATTGAGGTTCGGTGATGGTGTCCCTGCGTCTTGTCGTTGCCGGCTGTGCCGTGACCCTTGTCGTGGCAGGTTCGGGAATTCCTCCCGCCGCAGCCCAGGCCAACTGCGAGATGTACGGCAAGCTCGCGGTCCAGCAGCAGCAGCAGAACGAGGAGCGGCGCTGCGGTCTCACCGGCGACGAATGGAGCACCGATCTCAAGCGCCATGTCGATTGGTGCGGCGGCGTTGCCCCGGATCGGTGGCGGGTCGAGCTGCAGAAGCGTCAGCAGGCGCTCGACGCCTGCGAGTCCGGCGACGCAACGCCCCCCTGATCCGACCAGGAATCAAAAGGGCGAACCCTGCCGTGCAGGACTCGCCCTCATCCAGAATTTCGCTTCGAGCGTCAGAGTGCTTCCGGAAAAGTGGGAACCGGTTTTCCAATAAGAAGCACGATAAAGCAAAAACTTAGAGCCGTTCTGCAATTCCATTAAAACCAGAGCGGCTCTAGGCTCTAAACCCAATCTCGTCTCATCGTGACGCCATCCTGATCGGGTTTGGAGCCTAGTGAACGCTCGCGATCTCGAGCTCCCCGTCCATCGCGTGGCTGAGCGCCGCCTGCCGCGTATCGGTCAGCGCGATCGGCGTTCCATCCGCCGCATGCAGGGCATAGAGGTTGATGCCGCGCGGCAGATCTTCGATCGCCGGAAACATCTCAAGGGCTTCGTCGGAGGACAGAGTCTTGATGTAGGCGACCTGGCCGCCTCCGAGCCGCGCGAGCTCGATGTCGCTCATAATAGGCGCAACCGGCTGCGCCTTCTGGCGCTGCTTGGCGGTGAGCCGCTTCGTCGTGTTCTCTTTCATGACGCAACTCCTCCTCTCTCGAGGTATTCGTCATGGAAACGAACGGAGCGGGTGAAATCCTTCGCCCCGTCGCACCATGTTCTTACGATTCGATCTGTTTGGCTGTAGCGGGCGGGCATCTGGCAGGGCGGAAAGCGATGTCCCTGCCGGGCTTTGCGTCGAATCGCCGCGTCAGCCTTCCCCGGATCCGATCTCGATCCGGCGCACGAGCTTGTCGGGTTCGTGCCGCACCAGATCGATGACGAGAAGCCCGTTGGCGAGCTCGGCCGACTTGACCTCGATGCCGTCGGCCAACACGAACGTGCGCGTGAACTGGCGCGTCGCGATCCCGCGGTAGAGATACGTGCGGGACTTGTCGTCGGTTTGCCGGCCGCGCACGATGAGCTGGTTGTCCTCGACCACGATCTCGAGCTGGTCGCGGGTAAACCCGGCGAGCGCGATCGTGATGCGCAGCTTCTCTTTGCCGCCCTCGTTGGCGGCCACGCGCTCGATGTTGTAAGGCGGATAGCCTTCACCCCCACCTTTTCCCGTCCGGTCGATGAGACGCTCGATCTCCTCGAACCCGAGCAGGAACGGGTTTGACAGTACGGATAGTCGGCTCATTGTCGAAAGTCCTTTCGATAAGCGACCTTCAGTCATGCGGTGCGGCACCTGATCCGGCTGCCGCCCTCCGGCCCCTCGCGGGCACCGGTCTCTATTTCTTAGACTCGAAATATGGGTTGCCGAAGGCGCCGTTCAATGGGGCCGGTCATGGAGGGAAACGCGCACCCGAAGGGGCGCGCAGGCGGGTCTCAGGCCCGGACCGGCCGCGTCCGCAGGGGCTCGAGCACGGCTTTGAGCAGCGTCGCTTTCTGCTCGAGATGGCGCGTCACGCGATCGAGCGAATCGGGATCTTTCGCACGGCCGGCGATGGCCGCGACCAGCACGCCCTTGAGGTCCTCGAGCGTCGTGCGCATCGCCGTATGCGTGCGTGCCAGCGCCTCGTCGCGCAGCAGCGCGGGATCGCAGCCGGGCAGCTCCACGCCGGACGCGGGCCGCGTCCAGCGGACGGGCTTGCCGCCTTCGAGGAAGCGCCCGTAGGCGGCCATCACGTAACGGCCGAGCTCGGTGAGCGTGACGGCGGCGCGGGTGGACCGCTTGCCGGATGCCGCTGCAGCCGGGCTGACGAGACCGGCCTTGGCCAGCGACTGCGCGGCGCGGCGCCGGCTGGCGCTCAGCGAACGGGCCATCCCGGGTTCGGTGAGCACCAGGATGCCGGCGCGGGCTGCGCCAAGCAGGATCTCCCGCTCGCGCTGGCCGAGCCGCAGCCGCCGGAGCCCGTCCCGCTCGGCCTCGAACGCGACGCGGCAGAAGCCGCAGGGCGCCAGCGCCTGCACCCACTCGCGCGCCTCGGGCCCCGTGGGGTTGAGCGAAGCGAAAAGGGAGGCCAGCGCCGGGCATGGCGCGCCGGTATGCCGGCAGATCAGCGCGGCGGGCGCCGGGTCCGCCGGCGCCCCGGGGTGAGCGGCAGGGTCCGGCACAGGATGTTGCGCCGGCTCTGCCACCTCTGATGCCACGGGCATGGGATGATGCACGGGAAACCGCCTTTGACCGCAATCGGCATGATCCGTTGCACGGCCCGGGCACGAGACGATGCAGATCGGCTGCATCGACAAGTGCCGGACATGAAACGATGCGTTGAGTCAAAGGTTTAGTGGCATTTGCTGATGCGAAGCTTGCGCTTTCTGCATCAGCAGCGGCGGCGCCGCTCCGGCCCCTCCCCCGCCGCTCTGCCGATCAGCGGAACCGGCCGCCCTTTTCGAGCACCTCGATCTTGTAGCCATCCGGGTCCTCGATGAAGAAGAACCGCCCGAACGGCTTGTCCTCGAAAACCATCTGTTTGATATCTTTAGGGAAATATCCAAGCTCCGCGATCCTGGCCCGCGTCGCCTCCAGATCGTCCACGGCCACCGCGAAGTGCCCGTAGCCGTTGCCGAGCTCGTAGGGGTCCTTCCGTCCCTTGTTGACGGTCAGCTCCAGCTCGAAATCGGCCTCCGCATTACGGAGGTAAATCAGCGTGAAGTCGGCAAAATCGTATCTGTCGGCAATCTCGAGCCCGAACGCCCCGGAGTAGAAAGCCACGCTCCGCTCCTCGTTGAGGACCCTCACCATCATATGGATTGCCTTCGCCATCGGTCTTCTCCCTCGATGTGAGCGCCGCATCCCGGCCGGTCCGGACGACGCCGGGCCGCACCATACGCGCCATTGGCCGGCTGCCAAGGCCTGTGCTATCCCCCTCGGCGACATACCGTGTCGTCGAACATTCATGAAACAGGGTCGGGTCCTATGAAGGAAGTCATCGAGGAGCTCGAGCGCCGGCGTGACAACGCACGTCTGGGCGGGGGC
>ERZ869909.2066-NODE-2066-length-14465-cov-29.833611_pt1 | contig 14465 bp, 16 predicted proteins | sample MGYA00520892_ERZ869909 | MGnify/ENA primary metagenome ERZ869909 (study PRJEB32215, sample SAMEA104723947) | bioreactor metagenome | biome: bioreactor; feature: anaerobic bioreactor; material: water | place: China | collected 2015-03-12 ... | reverse complement strand
GTCGAACATCTGATGTGGTGTGGCGGGGTGGCTATGTACGACGACGATGAGGATGAGGAGGGCGCGCCGCGCGCGCTGCGAAACTTTCGGCCGGTTCATGATTTGGGGCCGAGCGATCTATGGGGACCGGCAACGGTTCGCAGCCGTCTCGTCGAGGCGGCGCGCGTCACGGTAACGACGACGCCGAGGCCGGGTCCAGCGGGATACGGAAGCGGCATCCCGCGCGAGATGATCGAGGCGATGGGGCTCGGCTCGGATGGCGATCGTCGGCGCGCTCTGATCAACGTTACCCCTCGTCGGGTAACGCTCGCAGAGCAGGCGAACGAGTGGACGATGAGGTATCTCGCCGATCAGCCGGGCATGAGGCGTGTTCTGGCTCTTTTTGTCTTTTGCAGGGCCTATCGGCGGAGCTTTGCTGAGTGTGTTCGCGAGCGCGGATGGACGCTTTCGACAGCGTATTGGAGGCGAGACCAAGCGTTAAAGATGATTGCTAGTTGTCTAAATCGCGATCAAGTGCCGGTGGAGGTGTGATGTTGTGGTCTCCGAGCAATGTAGTGCTTCTTATTCGACGTTGGTGCACAGATCGGGCGAGCGCAACTGAAATTGCGTTCGGTTTATCTTTGATTTCTGGGACGATCGTCACGCGCAATGCGGTGATCGGGGCCGTGAGTAGGTTTGGCCTTGTTTATGGCGAGACAGTGCCGGAGATCGTTCTCGGCGCGGTTGAGGAGTTTTTGAAAAAGAACCCGCGCGCGCGGCAGGCTGATGTCGGCCGAATGATCCAAGAGATGACAGCTCGGCAGGTCGAGGTTGAGCGCGTCGAGGCGAAGAAGAAGGCTGTCGAGAGGCGAAACGTTGCGTTGGGCATTACGGACGCGGATGTTGGTCGGGGGCAAGGCCTTTACGATCGGGCTCCCGACCTCCTCCCGCCTTCGACCGGCGCCCACCCTTACATCTGGGAGCTGGCGCGGACCCAGTGTCGGTGTTGCGTTGGGCGAGAGGGCGGGCACAACGTATTCTGCGGCAAGGAGACGGCGACCGGCTCCTCCTATTGTAAGGAGCATCACGAGCGGATCTGGATGAAGCCGCGACAGCCGCCGGAGCGGCCGTATCGGCGCCCGAGGGGTCGCTTCGTCCGATGCCTGAGCCCGGTTGAGACATAAAGAAACCCCGCGATCGTTTCCGGTCGCGGGGTTCGTCGTTTCAGGTTTCCCTCCTATCGGGCGGAAACCGTTTTGCATCGACCGACTGTTTCCCGGTGAACGATGCCGCGCTCCTCGAAGGCGCCGAGCCATTTGGAAACGGTCCCCTTAGGCACGCCCCACCGGGCCTTGAGAACGTCCTGTGCCGGGATGGTTTCCCCGCGCGCCAGGATCGCCCGGATGTCGGTTTCGGCGGCGCGCCGGGTGAAGCGGATCGCGGCAACGGTTTCCATGGTTTCCGTTGCGGTTTCCGTTCCTGCCTTGGGGGTTTCCGTTTCCGCCTTCGGGGTTTCCATCCGGCCAGCAGCGCGCGACTGTGCGGGCGTGTGGCAGGGGAAACCGTATCCGAGCGCGACGATGCTGGTTAGCTCGGCCCAGAGCGTCAGGATGAAGGGGTCGAGCAGCATCAGCAGCTCTTTCGTTCGGCCGACGTCGTATCCGAACCATCCGAATAGGGCGGCAACGCTGCTTGCCTTCGGCGCGACCGGAACGGCGGGGCCAAGATCCGTCAGCTCGCGCTCGATCGACGCGACCTCGCTCCGGGCCTCTTGCGCCTCGACCTTCCAATCCTCGCAGCGCTTCTTGCAGCCGGATCGCACCTCCTTCGCTACCTGCGCCTCCGCCGCCTTGAGCTTCGTCTTCGCATCGTCGAGATCGACCTTACGGCGCTCGATGCGGTCGTTGTGCGCCGTGGCGGCGAGTATGCCCGTCTGGGCGTTGGCCGCTTGGCGACCGGCGGAGCTGTAAAGCGTCGTGGCGGTTCCGATTGCGAACAGCAGGGCGAAGCCTGCGGCCGAGCCGAGCTTTCCCTCGCGAAACGCCGACCATCCAGTATGGCCAGCGATCACCGTGGTGATGATGACGAACGGCATCGCGATCTGTTCGATGGTCCATTTGCCGGTGGCGATCGCGTCCATCGAGATGATGGCAACTGCGATGCAGATGCCGACGAGGCCCGCAAACCTTGCGGCAATCATTGGGCCTGTGGTATGGCTTTGTTTCATGGTCTTGTCCTTCCTCGCAGGTTGGGTCTGATCATTAAGGGTCGGAAGCTCTTCACAGCTTCCGGCCCTTTTCGTTTTGGGCTTGGCAGAGATTTGAGATTGTCGATAAGCAGATCAAAATATGTGTTTGTGAAACAAGGCAAATCCCCCGCCGAATTGAATATGTACAAGTGATTGGTTAATTGGTCCACTCCTTAGTTGCAAATTTTGCAATCCCAATCGAAATTTCCTGTGCGCTGGGCGTGTTGGTGTTGCAAACGACGCAAAATTTACAATTCCGGGGCCGAGTTGTGGTTTGCGTGCGCTTGCGTTGTCACGTTTTGTTCCACTCCTTGTGCGCGGCAAAGCATTGATAATACTGATTAAAAATGACACGCGCGCTTGGTTCTGGCAATTCGATGCGTCAAAGTTTTATTGACGGTTGTAAAAAATGGCCCTTTCTTCAGGCGCAGTTGGCTGGGCTTGTCTCCGGCGCGCAGTAGCAGCGCTTCTGTCCGGGGCAGCAGCCGCCGCCGTTGAGCGAGCCCAGCCGACTAAAACCCCTACAACTCGGAGGCGATCGTGAGCCGGATCATCGAGATCAGGCCGCTTGACGCTATCGTGGCGCGCTACGGCGAGAAGTTGGCGGCGCTGGGAAGCCCGGCGCGCGTCAACCGCGTCATCGCGCGTGCGGCAAACTACGAGGGGCGCAAGGCATTGACGCGCGTTCGGCGCGCGCTTGTCAGGCAGACGAGTATTCCGCGACGGATTGTAGTGCGCTCGACGCGCTTCCTGCCCGCGAGCACGTCAGGCGGCGCAGTTCAGGTTGCGATCCACGGCACGGGCCGGGGTCTGTCGCTCAAGGAGTTCGGCGCGCGGCAGAACAGGCGCGGCGTTCGTGCTCGCGTTTGGGGCAAGTCGAAGCAGTTCGCTGGCGGCTTCATGGGGCCGAAGCCGGGAGCGATCTCGCTCAAGCTTGGCGGCCATGCGTTCCGACGCGAAGGGAAGAAGCGAACGCCAATAGAGAAGCTGCTCGGTCCAGCGCTTGCGAAGGAGCTGGTCAAGGACGAGAGCGCTCAAGAATTTTACGCCGCGCAGCCGATGATCATTGATCGTGTTGCGAAAGAGATCGCGGCGGTGTTGCGCGGCTACTGAATTCCAGAGAGGGGCGGGTCGCCGACGCGAGATAGAGCGCGTCGGCCGTGTCATGGCCCGCCCCCAAACTCCACCATGGAGATCACCGGAATGTTTCGAGCGATCATCGAGCGTGTCCGTCGCGCTTGGCGCAATGCGCTGGGCTGGGCGATCCCGCTCATCGGCCGCGCCATCGTTCCCTGCAACATGCGGGGCGAGCCGAGCTTCGACCCGGACGAGGCGGAGCATACCGAGTTCGAGACCGGCGCGGTCGTGTTCGCGTGGTTCGGCTGGTCGGCGGTGTTTCCGTTCGGCGACGTCATGCTGCGCCAGCCCGACCCGAAGAACCCGAAGCGGTTCATGCCGGGCGATCTCTTTACGTAAGGCCAGAGCCGTCCACGCCTCTCCATCGGAAGCGCACCCCGGATGGCCTCTTTAGGTCAGCGGCTCTCGCCTCGGCGATCCGCGTCTTCGTCGCGACTTTCCGGTTGGCGCGACGATCGGGGCCGACCGTCCACGCTCGGTCGGCCCCATCTGTTTCAGGGGGATACTTGAGAGAGCGAAAGAGGGGAGCCCCTGGCGCAATGCGGCGCCGGGGGCACGGGGGCGGTTTGAAAAACCGAAAAATCCTGGCGATTTGAAAAAGGAGAAGCCATGCCCATCCTCATGTCCCGTGACAACCCGGACGGACACAAGCTGGAAGACCTGCTCGTTACGGTCGGTCAGGAGCTTTCCGCCAAGACCTCGCGGCTCGCCGGTGATCGATGCCCGACCGCAAAGTTCATCGTTTGCAACAATCAGCGGATCGTGGATCTTCTGAACATGGCGGTATCGATCCAGCGCGAAACGCTCGACGAGTTGAAGAAAGTCGGCCCCGATCAAGGACCGCGCGGAACGCCGCGCGTCGGGCCGTACAGCAATCCGACCGCCTATGAGGCGAGCAAGGTTACGCGCTGACCGATCAGCGCATCGAATTGGTGGGGACGTAATGACCCGCCAGCCATCCCCGCTGCCGCAGTGTCCGGCACGCGCTCCCCCACACATCGCGAGCGAGCGATCGACCGGCTCGGCCGTGGGGATGGCGAATATTGGGAGCGACCTCGGATCAATCCATCCGAAAACCCTAGGCGATGTCCGCAGCGTCGCTCCCATCCATCTACAACTTCGAGGCGACCATGCGCATCATCGTAACAGGCGGCAGAGACTACGCCGATGAGGCGACGATCCGGCTCGCGCTCGAATATCTCCGTGACCGCTGCGGCGGTATCACCGTGATCCAAGGCGGAGCGACGGGCGCCGATGCCCTGGCGCGCGCCTGGGCCTCCGGGCAGGACGGCGTTTCGGTCGTGACCGTCCCGGCCAATTGGACGAAGTACCGCAAGAGCGCTGGGCCGATCCGTAACAAGATCATGCTTGACCAGTGCAAGCCAGACTTCGTGCTCGCCTTCCCCGGTGGCCGGGGGACGCGGCATATGACGAACATAGCGGTCCAGGCCGGTGTGCCGGTGGCCCGCGTCCATGGCGGTATGCAAGAGAGCCGTATGCGCGGCCGCCTCCGCAACATGGTCGAGAACGTGCGCGGCCGAGCATCGGGCCGCTTGGTCAGGGCCGCGACGCAAGCCGTGTCCTGACCCCATCCCCCCATAGGGGGGCGTTTCGAAAATCGAAAAAGTTTGAGTGATTTGAAATGCGAACGCATCGCCTCAGTCTTTCGGATGTTGCCCTTGCGCGCCCAGCTCGGCGGCATATCGCAGGCGACCGTCCCTCTCTCCCCCATAGAGAGCATACCCTCACCCCAAGGGGAGAGACTGCCCTCGGCAACGCCCTCGGCAACGCCAGTCGGCCAGCGGCCAACGGCGGCGCGGCAGCGCCCGGCCACGGCTACCGAGCCAAGGTAGGCCACCTCCATAGCTGGCCGCCTACTCCTGTCACGCGCCGCCCTGGTCCGCCCCTTGCCCCGTCCCTCGCCAGCGCTCCTCGCCTGACGTCGAGCCACGGCGGCCCCGTCTAGCCCCCTCCCCCCGGCGTCGTGGGTCCTTCTCCCGGCCTCCTCGACCCTGCGGCGGCAAGGGCGCTTTTTTTGAGCGTTTTTCGGTTTTCTCAATTTCCGGTTTGGTTTCGGCCGACCGACGACCTGAGGTCGCGATGTCAAGCAAGACGAAAATGGACGTTTCGGGCATCGACTGGCCCGCTGACAAGGTGCAGCGGACCCCGCTTTCCGACCTGATCCCGTATGCTCGCAACGCGCGCCGTCATAGCGACGAGCAGGTGAAGCAGATTGCGTCGCTCGTAACCGAGCTTGGCTGGACCGTTCCCGTCGTCGTCGATGAGGCCGGGGAGATCCTCGCTGGGCACGGCCGGGTCTTGGCCGCCGAGTACCTCGGCCTGTCGGAGATCCCGGTCATCGTGGCGAGCGGATGGACCGAGGAGCAAAAGCGCCTCTATCGCATTGCCGACAACCAGGTCGCGCTGGGCTCTGACTGGGACGAAGCGATCCTGAAGGCCGAGCTTGAGAGCTTGCGAGACGACGGAGCGGATCTTGCTCTGACCGGCTTCGACGAAAAGGAAATCGACAAGCTGCTGAAGGTGCTAGAGGCCCCGGACGAATTCGCCGAGTTCGACGAGGCGATCGAAACCGAGCACAAGTGCCCGAAGTGCGGTTATGCGTGGAGCGGAAAGGCTTCGTAATGAGTGCGGTGATCAAGCCGCCCTATCGCGTCCCGCTCATGAGCGAGATCGCGGACCTGCCATGGAACGGCTTCAATGTCGTTTCGACTTTTGCGGGCGGCGGCGGGTCATCGACCGGCTACCGCATGGCTGGGTTCCGGGTGGTATGGGCGTCGGAATTCATTGATGCGGCGCGGGAGACGTACCTTGCCAACGCCCGACCCGGTACCGTCGTCGATGGCCGAGACATCCGCGAGGTTCAGGCTTCCGATATTCTGTTCGAGACGGGGCTTTCCGTTGGTGAGCTTGACGTTCTCGACGGTTCGCCGCCCTGCTCGTCCTTCTCGACCGCCGGGAAGCGTGAGAAGGCGTGGGGTTCGGTCAAGAAGTATTCCGATAAGGAGCAACGGGCTGACGATCTGTTCTTCGAGTATGCCCGACTGGTCGATGGGCTTCAGCCGAAGGCCTTCGTTGCCGAGAACGTGAGCGGCTTGGTCAAGGGAACGGCCAAGGGGTATTTTCTTGAGATCTTGGCCGCCCTCAAGGCGGCCGGGCCGGGCTACCGGGTATCGGCTCGTCTTCTCGATGCGCAGTGGCTTGGCGTTCCGCAGGCGCGGCAACGGCTGATTTTCGTGGGTGTTCGGTCTGATCTTGGTATCGACCCGGCTCATCCGAAGCCGCTCCCGTATCGATATTCGATCCGCGACGCGCTGCCTTGGATCGAGCGAGCAACGCATGACACGGGTGGGAGCTACGGCGGAGCTGGCGACATTACGAACCGTCCGGCGCCAACGATTACGGCAGGGCCGAAAGTTTCTGATGGCGGCGGGCCGCGCAACCACTTCAAGGTCGAGGGACCGGAGCCGGAGGCGGACATCTCGCGCTTCGCAATCGGCGAGGAGTGGGACAAGCTGCGATATGGTGAGGTGAGCAAGCGCTACATGTCGCTGATCAAGTGCGATCCAGAGCGTCCGAGCTTTACGATAACGGCGTCGGGGGGCTGCTCGTCGGCCGCCGCTCCGGTTCATCCGAGTGAGAAGCGGAAATTCAGTATCGCCGAGCTTCGGCGCATCTGTGGTTTCCCCGACGACTTCGCTTTGTCTGGGACTTATGCCCAGCAGTGGGAGCGTCTGGGGCGGGCGGTGCCGCCCGTCATGATGAGCCACGTCGGAGCGGCCGTCCGAGATGAAATCCTGATCCCTCTCCGGGATCGGGAATAAAAAGGCCGCGCACGAGGCGCGGCCGAGGTGATGCGGGGAGAGCAGCTTAGGCTGGAATGCCTCCCTCGGATAGCTCGGCATGTTCTGCGTCGAGCTTTCCGATAGTCATTGCCGGGGAGAGGCTGACGTCTGGGAGATCGGGGTCGTCGTATCGCGCCCCGGAAATCGGAACGTCGCCATCGGCGTCCAAGATCTCTGGTGAGCGGTCTTCGAGTTCCTTCGCCTTGGCAATGGCCTCCTCAGGGGTGTTTGCTTTGATGTATGCGGTTGCGTGGATGGTCACCTCGACTTGGTAGACGTTCATCTGGTCCTCCCTCTACGTGGCGCGCTGGCCGAAGTAGCGTGCGCGTCCGCCTTTAACCTTTTCGGAGTGAAGTGTTACGGCCTCCGCCGCCGCAGCGCGCCGGAGCGTAACGAGGCACTTCTTCCAGCCGATTTGTTCGCAGATTTCGGCTTCGGTTGCGCCCCCTTTGCGGCAGACCAAATCGAGCATGATGTCGCGCTTGCTCCTTTCGCGTGTCGCGGGCTTGGCCTTTGGCGCTTCGCGCGGAGCGGTCTCCGCCTTTGCGGGCTTTGATTTTGCGGTGGGCTTGTCGGTCTTTCTAGCCAGCTTTCCGCCATCGGCTTCGCGGATCGCGCCCTCGACGATCATCTTCGCGAGCGAGAAGTCGTTCGTCTTGAGGATGTCTCGCTTACTGAGAGACGCCAACCCTTCGCCGACCCGTTCCGAGAAGGCGGTGACGAATTTCTTCGCTGCGGCTTCCTTGGTTGCTGATCGCCGGGCTGCTGTGCCGGTAACGATGCCGGTGAGCTGGGCGAGGTGGGTGATGGAGAGGTTGACGTTCATCATCTGTGGGCTCCTTCGAAAAACGCCTGGTTGACGTCGGGCAATCCAAGAGTGAGGCGACAGGGATGTACAGGGGGAACATTTGAGCGATGGCAAAAATGAGCATCCCTGGGGACTGGACATTTCAAAACACCGAAGTTGCTGCGGCTTTCGACAGTCACGTGCGCGAGCAGTTGCCCTGGTATGATCTTGCGACCGGCGCTATCGCCCACATTGGTCGTCATTACGTCCCGGACGGGGGAACGGTGGTCGATATAGGCGCGTCAACCGGGAATGTTGGGCGGGCGCTTGCGCCTACGCTTGAGCAGCGCAAGGCGCGATTGATCGCGATCGACAACTCGTCGGAGATGGGTGGTGTTTACAGCGGGCCGGGACGCTTTCAGGTCGCGGACGCGCGGACGTTCGACTTCTCTTCCGAGAAGCCCGACCTGATTGTCGCGTTCCTTGTGCTGATGTTTGTCCCCGTCCCGGATCGTGGAGAGCTGATCTCGCGGATGAAGGCCGCGCTCCGGCCGGGCGGGGCGATAATTGTCTTCGACAAAATGCACGCTCGCGCCGGACACCTAGGTTCTGTGATCTATCGGCTGACCCTCGCTGCCAAGTATGAAGCGGGCGCGTCGCCGGAGGAAATCATCCAGAAGGAGCTTTCGCTCGCTGGTGTTCAGCGCCCGATGAGTGAGCGAGAGCTCCCAGGTTTTGAGCCCGTGTTTCGCTTCGGCGATTTCGCGGGCTTCATTTTTGAGAGGCCGTCGTAATGACCGAGAAGGCGTCCGGCGGGACGATGCTCGTCTCTGTCGAGCAGCTCGCTCTTGTCCTTATGGTGACGGGCGTATGGGTTCGGAAGCTTTGCAAGCAGGGCTACATCCCGGCGCCGACCAAAGGCAAGGTCCCGCTGATTGCGGGCGTGCAGGGCTACATCAAGTTTTTAAAGGACGAGGACCGCCGTTCATCCAAGAGCGCGGCGGACAATCGCGTGCGCGACGCGCGCGCCAGGGAAATCGAGCTGCGAACGGCGCGGGAGGAGCGAGAGCTTGTGCCCACGGACGAGACCGTCGCGTTCGTGCAGGTGATTGTCGGCGCGGTTGTTTCGCGCCTTGACGGCCTCCCTGCGCAGATCACGAGAAACCTCGATGAGCGCAGACGTATCGAAATCATCGTGGACGGCATCCGCCAAGAAGTGGCGGACGTCATCGCGGAACATGGCGAACGCTTCCGTCGCGGCGCTCCGGCTGATGACGCCGACGACGAGGACGACGGCGAGCAAATGGGCGGCGGAAAATAGGAGATACTCGGAGACGACGGGCTATCCCGGTCCACGTGATCCGTGGCTGACGCCTTACGTTGTCCCGATTTCTGATGCGGCCAATTCCGGCCTTTACAAGCGCATCGTCGGCGCCATGGGCGCCCAGATGGGCAAGACGGACCTCGAGCTTGATCTGATCGGGCAGCGCCTCGATCAGAAGCCTGCGCCGATCCTGTACGTCGGCCCGACGCGCGAGTTCGTGACCGATCAGTTCGAGCCGCGCGTCATGACGCTTCTCGACGAGGCGCGGACGCTCAAGGCGAAGGTCGCGCGCGGCAAGCGCATGAAGAAGACGAAGAAGATCGTCGCCGGTGTGCCGCTTCGTTTGGCGCACGGCGGATCGTCCTCGGCTCTCAAGTCAGACCCGGCCGCGCTCGCGCTTGTCGACGAGTATGACGAAATGCTCGCGAACATCAAAGGCCAGGGCGATCCGCTCGGTCTCGTTGAGGCGCGCGGCTTTACCTATGCCGATTTCGTAACGGTCGTCACCTCGACGCCTTCCAAGGGTCTGGTCGAGACGGAGAAAGATCCGGTGTCAGGGCTCGAATTCTGGAAGGAAGCCGACCCGCTCGACATCGAAAGTAGCATCTGGAAGCTGTGGCAGGAGGGGACGCGGTTTCATTGGTCGGTGCCTTGTCCGTGCTGCGGGGAATACTTCATTCCGCGCTTCAAGGATCTCTGTTGGCCGAAGGATGCGTCAGCGGCGCAGGCGGCCCGCGAGGCATATATCCAGTGTCCGCAGGGCTGCGCGGACCCGATCCGTTACGAGAGCTTGCGCGATATGAACGCTCGCGGCGTGTATGTCGCGCCGGGGCAGTCCGTGTCGCCGGATGGCGTCGTGACCGGCCCGGTGCCGGACAGCCCGACCGCATCGTTTTGGGTATCGGGGCTTTGTTCGCCGTTTGTGACGTGGGGCGAGCGCGCTCAGGCGTACCTCCTCGCGTTCGCGAGCGGCGAAAGCGACAAGATCCAAACCGCGATCAATGCGGGCTTCGGCGAATGCTACGCGATGGGCGGCGGCGATCTTCCCGAATGGGAGGAGGTCGCAAAGCTTTCTCTTCCCTATCAGATAGGGGAGGTTCCGCAGGATGTCCTATTCCTGACGTGTGGCGTTGACGTGCAGAAAAACCGTCTCGTGTACGTCGTGCGCGGGTGGGGCGTGCTTCGCGAGAGCTGGCTCATTTCATCGGGCGAGCTGTGGGGCGCGACTGCGGAGCCCGCTGTCTGGACGCGGCTCGATGAGTTGATCTCGACCCAGTTTGGCGGCCTTCACATCCGGTTGACGATCGTCGATGCGGGCTTCCGTCCGGGCAAGAAGGAGCTTGTGCCCGAACATATGGTGTACTCCTTCGCTCGCCGGAACGCGTCGCGCGTTTTCGCCTCGAAAGGCTACCTTGTTCGCGCAACCCCGGCCTCGGTGAACCGCATCGAGGTCACGGCCACGGGCGATAAGGCCCCTTATGGCCTCGATCTGCTTCGGCTTTCGACCGACTTTTTCAAGACGTGGGTGCATGACCGCTTGCGGTGGCCCGCTGATCAGCCCGGCGGCTGGCACCTTCCGATGGGCATGACGGAAGACTACTGCCGTCAGATCGTCAGTGAGGCGCGAATTCGCAAGCCGAGCGGCGGTGTGCAGTGGATCGTTAAGTCGTCGAACAACCACTACCTCGATTGCGAGGCGCTGGCGTATGCGGCGGCCTACATGCTCGGCCTGCATCGCATCAGCGACAAGGCCAAGCGGCCAACGGGCGAGCGCCCGAAGCCGCCAAGACGAGAAGAAAGCAAGAAGCCAGAGACGTCATCCGGCGGGCCTTCGCGGCGCGGCGGCTGGCTCGATGGTGGGCGCAGTAAGTGGTTGTGAGGGTGCGCGGCGGCGGGCGGTATTCATCTGGGTATCTCGACGAGATTGGCCCTGCCCGCCGCGCACGTCCCTTCTATTGGCGGCTCGCCGCAGAAGTCAAGTGAGGTCTGTGATGTCGGCAACCGACGAAGAAATCGCGGCGATCCGCGAGGCGATCTCGGCCGGTGTTCGCCGTGTCGTCACGCACACGAACGGGGTCAGAAAAGAAGTCGAATACCCATCCTTCCGAGACCTGAAGGATCGCCTCGATTTCCTCGAAGGCCGTGACGGTAAACCGAAGCGCCGCGTCATTCTCGCGTCGTTCTGAGGGCACTATGGCAAAGCTGAATTTCATCGACCGCGCGATCGGTTACGTCGCGCCGGGCGTTGCGGCGCGCCGTGTCCGAAGTCGGATGGCGCTCGACTTCTTGTCGCGCGGGTATGACGGCGCATCTCGGGGACGCAAGTCGCATTCTTGGCACACGCCGAATAGGTCGGCCGATGCTGAGATCGCGGCCGTTGGTTCGTTTCTGCGCGACCGGATGCGTGACCTTGTGCGCAACAACCCGCACGCCGCGAACGCGGTGGCGCAGCTTGTTTCTCACATCGTCGGCGATGGCATCGTGCCGCGCGCCAAGACGGGCAACGCTCGGCGTAACAAGAAGATCAACAAGCTATTCGAGAAGTTTTCGAAGAAGTGTGACTTCGAAGGCAAGCTCGACTTCTATGGCATTCAGGATCTCGTCGTTCGCGGGATGATCGAGAGCGGCGACGGCATCGTTCAGCGGGTCGGTGTTGGCCGTAATCACAAAGGCCCCGTCCCGTTAGAGCTGAAGGTCATTGAGACGGATCAGATCGACAGCAGCCGCGCTTGGGCGCGGCGCGAAGATGGTTCGGCCGTCCAAGGCATCGGCTTCGATCGGAACGGCAAGAGATCGCATTACTGGTTGTTCGACGAGCATCCGGGCAATGCGTGGATCGACCCGCTCGGTTCTACGGTGTCGCGCCCCGTCCCTGTGAAGGACATCGCGCACGCATACGAGCTTCAGCGCGTCGCGGTTCGCGGCGTTCCGTGGGGCTCGCCGGTCATCACGTCGCTCTACAACCTCGGCACCTATGAGGAAGCCGAGATCATCCGCAAGAAGATCGAGAGCTGTCTCGTCGGTGTTCTTGTCGGGGCGGAGGACGATGACGGGATCGGCATCGAGCTTGACGACAAGGAGCGGAAGCCGCCGGGCGTGTACGACGCTGATGGCTTCGTTGTCGAGAAGTTCGAGCCCGGCATGTTCGCCGTCGCGAAGGGCGGGAAGGACATCAAATTCAACTCCCCGGCGGCGACCGGATCATATGAGGCTTACAAGAAGTCTCAGCTCCACACGATCGCAGCGGGGTTCCGCGTCCCTTACGCACTCCTGAGCGGCGATCTCAGCCAAGTCAACTACTCGTCGTCGAAGATCGGCATGGAGGCGTTCAAGCGCCTCGTGTCCTCGGTTCAATGGAAGATCGTCATCCCGATGATCTGCCAGCCGATCTGGGAGTGGTTCTGCGAGGCGGCGTATCTGGCGGGGCAGATCGACACGATGGAAGTCGAGGTCGAATGGACGCCACCGCGCTTCGTGAGCGCCGATCCCAAGAAGGACACGGAAGGGACCGTCGCGGAAGTCCGCGCCGGGTTCAAGAGCCCGCAGCGCGCGATCGCTGAGACGGGCTACGACCCGGACGAGGTGCTCGACGAGATCACCGAGTGGAACAAGAAGCTCGACGCTCAGGGTGTTGTTCTCGACAGCGATCCGCGTCGCACAACCAAACAGGGTCAGGCGCATCCGCCTGATCCATCCGACAGCAACGAAAGAGAGGAGCCCGACGATGGCAAATCGGAAGGCGAAGGCTAAGGCTAAGGCCGAAGCGGCCGAGACGAGGGCGGATATGCCCTTGTTTGGGAGATCGGCGGAGCTGCGCCCCGAGAGCTATCGCGAGAGCGATAACTCGATCGAGTTGGTGTGGGCCGCTGGTGCGCGTGTGAAGCGTTATGACTGGCGAACGGGGGTCGCTTACGAGGAAGTCCTCGACATGACGTCCGACGCTGTTCGGCTTGATCGGCTGAACAACGGCGCGTCGTTCCTCGACAGTCACAATTCTTGGTCGCTCGGCAGCGTCATCGGCGCTGTCGTTCCCGGCAGTGCTCGGATTGAGGGCGGTCGCGGCTATGCCCGCGTCCAGCTCTCAAGGGCTGAGGGGGACGCTGATCGCGTCCAGAAGATCCGCGACGGCATCGTGCGGAATATCTCGGTTGGCTACGTCGTCCATCGAATGCGGAAGACAGACGCGACCGAGGAGGGGGGGCTCGCCGAGTGGCGAGCGCTCGACTGGGAGCCTTACGAGCTTTCGGCTGTGCCGATCCCGGCAGATCCAGAAGCGCAGGTAAGGGGCGCCCCGAAGGATGGGGAGCGCACGTTCCCCTGCGCAATTGTTGAAACCCGCAATGCCGCCGAGGCGGATGAGGAGAAAGAGACGACCATGACCGAGGAAGAAAAGAAGGCCCAGGAGGAAGCTCGTGCTGCTGAGGCTGCTGCGCAGGCTGCGCGCGCGGCTCCGGCTGTGACCACGCCTCCGGTCGCCGAGGTTCGTGCCGCTCCGGCGGTCGATCAGGCGTCGGTTGACCGCGCGGCCCGCGAGGCTGCTGACGCCGCTGTTCGCGCTGATCGCGCGCGCGGCACCGAGATCGTGGCCATGGCTGCTCAGTTCGGCCATCGCGACTTCGGCGAGCAGCATCGCGACCTCGGCACGTCTGTGGATGAGTTCCGCAAAGTGCTGATGGATCACATGGCTGCCCATCAGGCTGAGACCCAGCCCAATATTCGCGGCGGCCATGTCGGCGCCGCGACGCACGTTGGCGAGGTCGCTCCCGAGAAGCGCGCCGCAGCGATCGAAAACGCGATCCTTCACCGGATCAATCCGGCCAAGTACGAGCTGACGGCCGAGGGGCGCGATTTCCGTGGCCTCGACCTGCTCGGCATCGCTCGCGACTGCCTTGAGGCTCGCGGCATCCGCACGCGGAGTATGACGAACGACGAAATCGCGCGTCAGGCTCTTGCCGTTCGCGACGTTGGCGGCCTGCACTCGACCTCTGATTTCGCCACGATCCTTTCGAACGTGACGAACAAGTCGCTTCGCGCGGCATACGACGAGGCTCCGCAGACGTGGCGTCCGCTTGTCCGCATCACGTCGGTCAAGGACTTCAAGGCCAAGACCGTCGTTCAGCTCGGCGA